>Ga0307378_10008275_pt1 | contig 13849 bp, 7 predicted proteins | sample UN1MG_FD_202238 | JGI IMG/M metagenome (GOLD analysis project Ga0307378, IMG submission 202238) | Soil microbial communities from Risofladan, Vaasa, Finland - UN-1 | ecosystem: Environmental > Terrestrial > Soil > Coastal area > Acid sulfate soil | place: Finland: Risofladan, Vaasa | collected... | reverse complement strand
GCCGGGCCGGTCGGCGTGCCAGCGGATCGGGCTTCTGCGACGCAGCTCCAGGTACGACGTGTTGAACACCAGCCCCAGGTCGCCGGCCAGGTTGATCGCCTCGCCCGCCTCAATTCCGTAGTCGTGGCACGAGACGCAGTGTCGATCCCAGACCGGCTGGACCTCGGCCAGGTAGCTGAAATCCCGCTCCGGCCCGTACCACGGCTTGAGCTGGCTGGGCGGTCGCCGAAGCGCCAAGGGCACGCCGGACTCCGCCCGAAGCGCCACGCCCGTCAATCGCCCTTCGTGGCAGCCGACGCAGCCCACCGTCTCGCCCGGCTGGAGCGTGGTGCCGCTCCGCATCGATTGGACCATCAGCCCGTGCGCGTCGAGGGCCTGGAAGAAGACGAATCGGTCGGCGGGCACCTCGAACGAGGCCGAGCCGTCGGCCTCGACCGGGGCGTCGCCCAGGATCCGCTTGTTGTTGGTGCAATTGAGATTCATGGCCGGGGCCTGGTGGGTGTCGACGTGCCAGTGCTGTTGCGACCAGAACCGCTTGGGCGGCGCCTCGACCACGCGGATCCAACGGATCGTGCCCCGCGTCACCCGCTCCATGCCCGTGCCGCGGTAGACGTCGGCCACGTAGAACGTGCCACTTGGCCGATCCAAGGCGACGCGAGCGGGAACGACCGGCGGCCGTGTCCGGGGCGCCAGCGGCATCGGATCGAAGCAGCCCGGGCCTTCGGCGTGCAAGAGCAGCTCGTTGCCGAACGTGTCGACCAGGTAGATCCCCATCTGCTCGCCCTGGCCGGTCATCCGCGAGCAGAGGAAGAAGTGCGGCGACAGGGGATAGGGGTCTTCGTACTTGATCGGCAGGCGCCGGAACGTATCGATCAGGCCCGCGTGCGGGTGCTCGATGCCCGGCTTGCGGGGCACGTCGCTCGGGTTGGGCATGCAGTCGCCGAGATCGGGCGGCCAGCTTCGGACCACCGGGCCCATTCCGTCGAGCCCCCGGCGGCGATCGACGAGGGCCATCGCTCCCCAGGGCCGGTCGTGGCACGCGCCGAACACGCAGACGACCTGCTCCGTGCCGGGGATCGCCCGGGCGTCGAAGATGGCCCCCGGGGCCCACGCGTTGTTGCCGAAGTAGAGGGCGTGGTTGGCGCCGTCGGGGTTGACCGTCCACAAGCCGAAGGAAGGGCCGAAGTGGCGGTCGACGTACTCCCAGCGATCGTAGAGGATCCGGCCGTCGGGCAGGATCGACGGGCGCGACTCGAACAGGTTGTTGCGGCCGATCTGGCGGATGTTCGCCCCGTCGCCTTCCATCAGGAAGAGGTTGGCCTGGATGTGCCGGTTGCAGCCGCAGTACTTCGGGTCGCGGGTCGAGGCGAACACGATCCGCCCGTCCGGCAGATAGCAGGGATCGACGTCGGTCACCGCCGGGTCGAAGGTCAACGGTCGAAGCTCGCCTCCGTGCGCCCGCATCTCGTAAACGTGGAACGTGTCGGCCGCGTCCCGGCGGATCGCCAGCAGGAGCTTCCGCCCGTCGTAGCTGACGTCCAGATCGCGGGCGACGCCCTCCGGCAGTTCGAGCAACGTGGTCACGGCGCCGCCGCGCCCGAAGTCGATCTGCTTGACGGCCCCGCCTCCGCGGAAGCTCGCGGCGTTGATCGCGCCGGACTGGAACATCGTGCCCGTGTTGTGATGATCCGGGGCGTACTGGGGCCGGACCACGAACACGATCGGCCGGCCGCCCAGCAGCGGGTTGGCCACCAGCGCCTCGCGCCGAAGCGCGTCGAACTCGGCAAGCAGGCGATCCGTCGGTTCCGGACCGGCCTTGGCGGCGCGGGATCGAAACGCCTCGAGCCGCCGGAGATACTCGCGTCCGTCCGGGTAGCGGTCGCCGAGCTCGGCCACGAGGTGTTCCACGGCGGCCCGCAGCGCTTCGGCCCCGGGCAACTCGGCGGCGCGCGTGGGGCGCGCAATCACCAGAAAAGCAATCAGCGCGATCAGCGTTCGGCCCGTTCGCCTCATCCAGCACCTCGCGAGATGGATCGGAGTTTCGCTTGCGTGCCCGTCGTGGTGGCCCTCCCCGCGGTCCTTTGGCAACCACCACTATACGGTGGGGTGTCGCCTCGTCGCAACACTTCCCGCCCGCGCGTCGTCGCCGCAGAGCCCTTGATTCGACCGATTGGGGCGGGCTATCCTAGTGTGTGCCACAGTTCCCCCATGCCGCCCCTGCCGCAAGGAGTCCACGATGGACACAAACCGCTTCTGCTTGGCGATCCTGGCCGCCGCCTGCACGCTGCTCGCTCTCCCGGCACTCGCCAAGCCGAAGACCGTGATGGTCGAAGTCCGCGTCGACAGCGAGAGCCCGGGCTACGAGGGCTTTCGGGCGATGGACGGCGACCCGAAGAGCATGTGGCACACCGACTGGCAGTTCCGCGAGACGAAGCACCCCCACCAGATCGACGTCGACCTCGGGGCCCGCTACCAGATCGCCGGCTTCGCCTACCTGCCACGCACCGGCGGCGGCAACGGCACGATCAAACGGTATGAGTGCTACGTGAGCGAAAACAAGAAGGACTTCGGCCCGCCCGTCGTCGCCGGAACGTTCGAGAACGGCGACGCCGAGAACGTGATCGAGTTTCCGAACAGAGTCAACGGGCGCTACCTGCGGCTTCGGGCGCTCGACGAGGTGGCCGGCAGGCTCTGGACCTCGATCGCCGAGCTGCGGATTCTGGTCGAGGGCGTCGAGTTTCGGGCGAAGCCTTCGTCGGAGTTCAGCCTCTTGCGCGCGGACGGGTCGCCGATGGACGAGCTCGAGGTGCAGTTCGTCGTCCTGAAGCACGAGTTACGCCAGTCGACGCACTTCCTCCGCGTCGCCCCGGAGACGTTCCATCCGCAGTCGCTCATCCGGGACTCCGACCGCGACCCGGTCGACGTCGTGCTCCGCCGCACGGCCGCGCTCTTGGAAGACCTCCAGCAGACGCCCTCCGCGCCCGATCTGGCCGCGCTGGAAAAGGAGCTGGGCGAGCTTCAAGCGGCCAATGCGAACGTCGACGTGGCGGACGACGAGGCCCGGCTGGAGCTGTTCAAGCGGGTCTGCGGGGTCCGCCGGAAGATCGCCTTCTCCAACCCGCTCGTCGACTTCGACAAGATCCTGTTCATCACCCGGCACCGGCCCGGCTTCAACCACATGTGCGACCAGTACTACGGGATCAACGCCAAGCCGGGTGGCGGGATCTACGTGCTCTCCGATCCGTTCGGCACGAAGCCGCAGGTCCGCGACGTGTTGGCCGATTCGTTGGTCGAGCGAGGGCGGCTCAAGGGGCAAAAGCTCGAAGGCGGCTCGTTCGTCTCGCCCGACCTGTCGTACGACGCCCGGCGGATCGCCTTCGCCTACGTCGAGTGCCAGGGCGACACCGACCACCGGCACCACACCGATCCCACGCGCGGCCATTGGCACGAGGGACGCAGCTACCACGTGTTCCGAGTCAACGTCGACGGCACCGGGCTGGAGCAATTGACCGACGGCACCTGGAACGACTTCGCCCCCTGCTGGCTCCCCGGCGCGCGGATCGCCTTCATCTCGGAGCGCCGCGGCGGGTATTTGCGATGCGGCCGGGTGTGCCCTACGTACACGTTGTTCGATATGGAGCCCGACGGCTCCCAACTCCGCTGCCTCAGCTACCACGAGACGAACGAGTGGCACCCCAGCGTGACCCACGACGGACGGATAATTTACACCCGGTGGGATTACGTCGACCGCCACGGCTGCACCGCCCACATGCCCTGGATCACCACCGTCGACGGCCGTGACTCCCGCGCCGTCCACGGCAACTTCTCCCCGCGCCAGGTGCGGCCCGACATGGAGATGAACATCCGGGCGATCCCCGGCTCGCACAAGTTCATCGCCACCGCGGCGCCGCACCACGGGCAGGCGTTCGGCTCGCTGGTGCTGGTGGATCCGCACGTCGAGGACGACGACGCCATGGCCCCCGTCAAGCGAATCACTCCCGAAATCGGCTTCCCCGAGACCCAGGGCGGGGCCCAGGTGTACGGCACCGCCTGGCCGCTCAGCGAAAAGTACTACCTCTCGGTCTACGACGTGACGATGAAGCCCGGCGTCGTCTTCCAGGGCGGCGGCTACCAGCGGGGCGATTACGGCATCTACCTCGTCGACGCGTTCGGCAACAAGGAGCTCATCTACCGCGATCCGGAGGTCGCCTGCCAGAGCCCGATCCCCCTGCGCCCGCGCCGCAAGCCGCCGGTCATGCCCGAGATGACGCGGACGCACACCGAGGAGCAGCCCTTCGTGGCCCCGCCCGCCGACGAGAGCGACCAGCCGCGCGAGGCCACCGTCGCCGTGATCAACGTCTACAACAGCCGCAACGCCTGGCCGGAATCGACGCGGATCAAGGAGCTTCGCGTGATCCAGATCCTGCCGATGACGGTCCCGTCGGGCGGGCCGCCCCATGAAATCGGCTTGCGCGAGCCCACGAGTCGGGACTCGGTGATGCTTGCCCGCTACGTGCTGGGCACCGTCCCGGTCGAAGAGGATGGAAGCGCCCATTTCGCCGTCCCCGCTCAGAAAGAGATCTTCTTCCAGGCGTTGGACGAGGAGGGGCTGGCCGTGCAGTCGATGCGCTCGGCCACGTACCTCCAGGCGGGCGAGCGCCTGCTTTGCATCGGGTGCCACGAGCCGAAGCACCGGTCGCCGCCCCGGTCCGAGAGCATTCCGTTGGCCCTGCGGCGGTCGCCGTCACGGCTTCAGCCCGACGTGGAAGGCTCCAACCCGTTCAGCTACGCCCGTCTCGTGCAGCCGGTGCTCGATCGCCACTGCGTCGAGTGCCACGCCAACCACCCCGACAAGCCGATGAGCCTCGCCCGGGAGCCGATCCAGCGCAACTGGTACGCCTCGTACGTCAACCTCGCGCCCGACTACGGTTTCTGGGACTACGCTGGCGCCCACCGCACCACGCCGGGCCGGTTCGGCGCCCGGGCCGCCAAGCTCACCGAGGTCCTCAACAAGAACCACTACGACGTGAAGCTCCCCGCCGAGGACCGCCACCGCCTCACCCTCTGGCTCGACCTCTGCTCCATCTTCTACGGCGTCTACGAAAAAGAAGGCGGCGAAGCCCAGCTCCGCGGCGAGGTGGCGAGGCCGACGTTGGAGTAGGCTGCGGCAGTTGCTGGTCGCACTCCGGCAGAACGCCTACTCCGCGATGGCTGGCCCGAGTCGAAGGGCGACGTACGTCGCGTAGGGTCCCAGACGACCTCTCGACAGCGCGATAGTCCGCGGCGTGGAGACTTGGGTGATGGCTCGCGCTGGGGTGGTCGAACATGAGGTCGACATCACATCACTCAGGGAATGTGAACGTGCGTTGGCCGCTGGCTTCCTTCTTGATCGCTTCATCCCAGAACTTCAATCCGAGCTTATGCTTGGAGGCATACACGAGCGTGTAGATTGGCCCATTCGGGGACTTAATGGCCTTGTGTCGAATATATAGGTAGCCGAGGTGCTTCCGAAGCTGCTCTTCGTAGATCAGTCGAAACAGCTTACGCTTGTTCGCGCCACTGGAACTTGGAAGTTGGTCGAGACGCTCCCTCCATCGCGAGTCAGGTCCCAAGACTTGGTCGAGTTTTGAGTCCCGGTCGTGTCTATAGTGCTGTTCCACGTTCCGTGCAATGTCGTAGGCATCTGCGAACAGCACGACGAGGTCAGCCCTTCGGCGCTCGCCGAGTTTCGCTATTGTCGAGAACTTGGCGTCAAGGCCTTTCGGATCGACGAATGACAACGTCAGACTCCGTTTCGGGATGAGTTTCACAATATCTTGAATGCATTGATTACAGTCCCCCGTCAGGACATCGCATCGATTCCCAACTAGCGTATTATTGAGCCGAGCTCTGCACGCCTGGGCCAATTCCGGCGCTGCCTCGCAGGCGATGATTCTGGCGAAAGGCTTCGCCGTATGCGCGGCAATCAAGACGGACCCGGGAATTCGCTTACCGGAATCCTTCAGCCTGCAAACCCCCGCTCCCACGAACAGATCAACGTAGACTACGCCTCCTGGCCAGCAAGGGTTGCCGACCATTGCAGTCGTGGTGGTTTCGAGGTATCGGTGCCAGAACCGGAGCTTCTCGGTTGTCCAGGCACCTGCCTCTTCCCAGACCGGGAGCCCGTCGTCGATTTCGACAAGCCTGCACAACTCATGCCACCGCTCTTCCGCCATCTTGACTGCCCCCTGTGTTCGGCATGTCCTCCCAGACTCGACCCTCGAGCTCCCGTCCTGCACGGCCCTTGTGAACGCCGCCCCACTGCTTAAAGAAGAACGGCACTGCGGATTGGAGACACTGATCTCGAATCTCGAACACCCACGTGGATTCCATGCGCCGTGCACCGGGCCCCGATTCGCCTCCGACGATCACCCAGTCGATCCCGCGCAACGGCAGTCGCGGCATCGGGCCCAAAAGCGGCTCGATCGACAGGAAGTGGAGGCGGGCGGGCGTTTTCAGAAGTGGCCCAATCCGCCGTGTGTACTTGGCGTTCTCCACGCTCGTGCCCATCCACACGTTCTCGGGCCAGGGGAGCCGGCGGGCAAGCTCTGCGGCGCGCTCCGGGCGTTTGGTCAGGACTTGGAACGTGTGGTGCGACGCCTGTTCCATCACGGCGAAGCACTCGGCGATGAACTCGGCCGGCACGTCCTTGTGGAACAGGTCGCTCATCGAGTTGACGAAGACCATCCGAGGCCGTTTCCACCGGAGCGGCACATCGAGCACGTCCGGCTGGAGCGTGAGCTGGAAGCCGTCGCGGTAGCGCGGTTGGCCCATCGCCTTGAGACGCTTCGCCATCCGCTCCGCGTAACAGTGGGCGCAACCCGGGCTGATCTTCGTGCAGCCCGTCACCGGGTTCCACGTCGCTTCGGTCCATTCGATCGACGACGATTGTGCCATGGCTATTCCTCTCCATGCCCCATCGACGCGAGCAAAAATACCCTACGCCGAGGCCCGGGGTCAAGGTCGATCTTTCCCGTGCTTCCAGGAGCAGCGCCGGCTGCCGAAGCACCGGCAGGGCCAGGGAAGTGTACATAAGTATACCATACGCCGCAGTGCGAGTCAACGGATCGTAAGAGGTTTCCCCACAGGGACTTAGGATCCGGCGAAAAACAAGTTCCCGATTTCGGTAGCAGGCACACTCCGTGTGCGGTCCGCCAATTACGGCACACGGAGTGTGCCTACTACTTCGGAAATCCGGGAGTTATTCTTCGGCCGCTCCTTAGATGCCTGGCGCTCCCCCTCACACCAGCTTGATCCGCAGCCCGTGGCGATCGCGGATCGCCAGCAGCGCTTCGGCGTTGCCGCGGGCGTCGTCGAGGGGGTGGTGGGTGTGCGGGGTCTTGCGGAGGTGCCGGAAGCTGGAGTAGGTGTCCTTGACGACGCCCTCGTAGAGCGAGCCGAGGCTGGTGGAGCTGTGCCCGAACGGGTTGTCGCCCAGGAAGTGGTGGAAGTACCAGTTGATGAACTGCCAGTCGAAGCCGCCCGTGTCTGCGATGAACATCGGCCGGCCGAGGCTCTCGGCTCGCACCCAATCGGCGAACCGCTGCATGATTTCTTTCGGGTCGTCGAACTCGAGCGTCTGCCGGCGCGAGAAGCCGGCAACCTGAATGGCCGCGGGAACCCAGTTGTCGGAAATCGGCTTGAGCTGGCCGTAGAACGTCTTGGCCAACGACGGCTCGACCACGATCGCCCCGAAGCAGACCATCGAGTAATCGCCCGGGATCGGCCCGTCCGCCTCGATGTCGACCATGATGTAGCTCATCCCGAGTTCCCTGCAACCGGCAAGCCCCCGAAGGACGCGCGAGAAGGGCGCACGATGACGGGAACATCCCGCCCCGCCCCCAATATCCGCGCCGCGGCCGCGCACGTCAACCGGCCCTCGCGATCATGCGCCGGCCCGTTCCGGCTGCCCCGGCTTCACGGCGAGGGCCGCCCGATCGTTCGGTCCTTGGCCGAGAGCACGTAGATCGGCGCATCGGTCGCGGTCCATTCCTTCTTCGCAGGGAGGCTCAACGGCGCGCCCATCAAGTCCCAGGCTGCCACGGCGTCCGGGAAGCTCAGGGTCATTTCGCGTTCCGTCTTCGTCCAGGCGACGGCGACCTCCCCCCGCGGCGTGTCGAAATAGTGCACCCAGGCGTCTTCGCCGGGCCGCTCGGTTCGGTCGAATCGGGCGCCGTCGAGGATCCAGCTCATCTGGGCGTAGACGGCCACGTTGGGCCGCGGCTGGCCGTCGCCTTCCACAAAGCCCTGCCAGCGGCGGATCACGGGCGAGCCGTCGAGGAAGAAGTTGTAGAAGAAGAACCGGCGCACGCCGGCCGCCCACTGGGCGACGTACTGCCGCGCGAGCCACCGGGCCATCTTGTCCGGCGGAACCGTGTCGGCGGGACAGGGCCGGTACGCGAGGCTCGTGCCCGGATTGGAGTATCCGCCCTCGCTGTTGATGATCGGCAGCTCCCCCCCCGCGGCACGCATCTTCGCACGCATCTTCGCCCGAAGCCCCGCCAGCCACCGGTCGATCGGCTCGCTCGTCTCGTCGATCGAGCGGCTGATGTACTGGTGGAAGCTGAAGGCGTCCATCAGCTCCAGGGCGCCGAGATCGATGATCTCCCAGGCGAACTGCCGGGCGGGCGAGCCCTCGGTGAGCGCTCCGGCGACGCAGCCGCCGATCACGATCGCCTCGGGGTCCTCGCGTTTCACGACCGGGTAGGTGTGCCGCAGCATTTCCACGTAGGCTGCGGCGCGGGTTTGCCCTTCGCGGGGTACGAGCCAATCGGTCAAGTTCGGCTCGTTCCAGACTTCCCAGACGTGGACGTCCCGCTTGTAGCGGCGTACGGTCTCGGCCACGTACGTTTCCCAATCGTTCCAGCTTTGCGGCACCCACGCCCCGGTGCCCGTGTAAAAGCTGTCGTCGGGCGTGCCCGGCGGGGCGGTCGATGCCCAGGTGGGACACCGGTCGAGCGAGCCGATCAACTCCAGCCCGGCCCGGCGAGCGATGGCGATCGGCTCGTCGCGCCAAGCCCACTCCCCTTTGGCCTTTGGCTCGACCACGCGCCACTTGGTGTGATTGGGGGGATGGAGCCTCAGCCAGCGGACGCCCACCGCCCGGGCCAGGGCCAGCCCGCTGGGGTCGACGGCAAAATGGGCCCCGAACGGTGAATCGGCCACGTCGCCCGTCCGCTCCGGCGGGGGCAGGATCGCCAGCGTCGACTCGTTGCCGCCGCTTTGCCCGTCGTCCCACGTCACCCGGGCGCGATACCACCCCCGGCCCAGATCCTTGGCCGAGATCGGCTTCCGCTGCCGCCCGGCACCCGGCACCCACGTGCCCGAGAGCCGCACGTTTCCCCAAAAATCCACGACCGACCAGGCCAACTCCTTCGGGCCGGCCGACTCCGGCGTGGACGCGAGCAACCGGAGCACCGGCTCGTCGCCGTCGTGATAGAGCGAGAGCGGATGACGGTCGGAAAGAATCGCCGCCCGGAAGGGCTCGCCCCCATGGAGCTTTTCATCCTGGCGGAGCGCCACGTCGTCGATCCACAAGGTGGCGGGCCCCCGGACGCCGAGCCGGACGTGGTCGGTCGGCTGCGGCACGAAGCGGATCTCGCCCGCGGCAGCGATCTGCTGCCAATTCGTGTCGACACGTGCCCGGGTGCCGCAGTGGGTCGAGCCGAACGTGATCTCGGTCGGCTCGGCGGCACGGACCCGGCAGGAGACACGGACCGGACGGCCCGGCACCGCCTCGACGGTGTCGCTGGAAAGCGTGATCGCAATGCCCTCGGGCACGTCGAGCTTCAGGCACGGGTTGCCGTCGACCGTCTCGATCGACAGCCCGGCTTCACGCCAGTAGTCGCAGCCGTGACCGACCAGCCAGTTGGCCAGCTCCAGGTCGAAGTTGCCGTTGCCGAGCAAGTTCCCCGCACGGGGCGGCGGGGCCAATCGGCCCGCCTCCTCGGCGGTCACTTCCTCGACCGAAAGGTCGTCGACCCAAAGCGTCCCCTCGTCGGTGAACCGGAGCATGAACCGGCCGTTGGGATCGTCGACCGTGGAGGTCCAGAAGTACTCCAACTCCCGCCAGGCGTCGGCTGCGCGGGCAGCGTGCTCCACGTAGACTCGATACGGCGACGGCGCCTGACGGAGCTGGAGCGCGACCATGCCCACGTCGCCCCGCAGCCATCCCCGCACGCGATAGACCTTGCCCCGCTCGAGCGACACGGCGGATGCGGGAGTGAGCTGCACGGCCCCGTAGTCCAACCGGGTACAGGCGATTCGCTGAGAGGCCTTGCCGCCGTGAGGCATCCGTTCGTCACGCGAGTACTCGACGTCCAGGTCGGCCCAGGCGCGGGAGTTGTCCGTCCATCCCTCGGCGATTCCTTCGCGAAACGTTCCTTCGAAGCCTCCATGGCGAAGCAGCTCCTCAGCCGCCGCCGATCCCGGGGCCCAAGCCAGTGTGGCCATGGTTGCCAAAGCGATGCGAATCATGCTCGAAGATCCTTTCCCAGAACCGAACGTTCCCAAAACGCGTTTCCGGCATTGTATCCGAGCCGTTGCAGGACCGCACCGCGAGATCCCTTCAAGATCGCCCATTTCCCGGCAAACGGAGAGCCCGAGGGCTTCAACCGTTGACACGGGCATCCGGCCGGTTACGATCAAGGTGGCTTGACACCCGAGTCTCTAGAAGTGGGAGAACCGCGATGCGAACAAGGATTCTTTGGGCAAGTGCTTTGACAGCGGTCGTGCTGGTTGCGGTGGTCGGCCTTCCACCGGCGGCCTCTCCGGCGGCGCTCGGGGCCGAGCCGGATCTGAAGGCCGAGTTCTTCGAGCTGTGCGACGCCGGCGTCGGGATCCTCGAGAAGCAGGCCCGGACCGACAAGCGGATCGGCCGCGCCTTCTACTGGGACGCGTACGTGGTCCGCGCCCTCGCGGTCGCTTACGACATGACCGGCAAGAAGGAGTACCTCGACGCCTGCAAGCTCTGGTCGGACCGGATGATCGAGTACCAGGAGGGCATGATCCCCCAAGGGGCCTACTACATGCAGTACGGGCGCAAGCCGGGCGAGAAGGAAGGCGGCTGGTACGTGGCCGACTGTTCGTCGATCGCCCTGGGCGTGCTGGCCACGGGCATCCGCTGCGAGGCTCCGGCGGAGAAGGCGCGGTATCTGAACTCCGCCAAGTCGTTTGCCAAGCTGGTGATCGACAACTTCGTTCGCCCCTCGGGCGGAGTGACCGACGGCTACTGGCCCAAGTCGGACAAGGAATGGTGGTGCTCTACGGGCATTTTCGGATCGGTGGCGTTTCATCTTTACGAGGAGACGGGCGACGAGTCGTACCTGAAGGTCGGCCTGGGCACGATCGACTGGCTCAACCGGCAGGACCTGCTGACCGTCGCCGTCCACTTTCCGCCGGAGACGATCACGCCCACGGTGATGATGTATTGCCTGGAGGCGTACTCGACGGGCCTTCCCCACCTGAAGCCGGGCAGCAAGCTATACCAGGGGGCCTTGGCCCAACTGGCCAAAGCGCACGAGTGGCTGCGCGCGAACTGGGAGGGGAAGGCGGAAATCGACTACATCACCCAATGGGGAAGCAAGTTCGGTGGGCTGCCCTTCCACGTCTACGTCTACGGCGCCCACGTGCCCGAGAGCGCGGAGGTGGTGGCCGCGGCCGACCGGGAGCTCCGCTACATCGCCGACCAGCTTGCCAAGACCCCGCCGTCCAACCAGCGCGACCAACTGGCCCTGTTCGCCATGATGTCGTACGCCGAGAAGCTCAGCCCGGGGAGCCTCTTCCGGACGAGCAAGCCGTAGGGGGCGTGCCTGCACGCACGTGCCGCCGAGTATAGCGACCGCAGACCGACGTGGAGGGCCCCAACGTGAACAACCCACTTTCGACGCGACTGGCCGTCGCGGTGATCCTGATCGCGATCAGTGCGGTTGCGCGAGTCGAAGCCGCTGGCGAGAAGGCGGCCGACCGCCCCAACCTCGTCCTCCTCGTGGCCGACGACCTGGGCTGGGCCGACGTCAGCTTCCACGGCGGCGAGATCCCCACGCCGGCCATCGACCGGATCGCCCAAGAGGGCGTCAAGCTGGAGCGGTTCTACGTCTGCCCGGTCTGCTCGCCCACCCGGGCCGGGCTGATGACCGGGCGCTGGCCGCTGCGCGTGGGTATCATGCGCACGGTGATCCCCCCGTGGCGACGCTGGGGCCTCCCGCCGGGCGAGAAGACGCTCGCCGAGCTGGTGGCCGACGCCGGCTACCGGCGCCGCGCCATCATCGGCAAGTGGCACCTGGGCCACTGCGACCGCAAGTACCACCCCCTCAACCAGGGCTTCACCTACTTCTACGGCCACTACAACGGCGCGATCGACTACTGGACGCACCAGCGCGAGGGCGAGGTCGACTGGCACCGCAACTTCGACACGGTCCACGAGGAAGGCTACTCGACCGACCTGATCGGGGCCGAGGCCGTCCGCTTCATCCACGAGAGCCCGGCCGGCGAGCCTTTCTTCCTCTACGTCCCGTTCAACGCCCCGCACAGCCCCTTTCAGGCCCACGACGAGGACGTCCGGCGGTTTGCGCATATCGAGAACAAGCGCCGGCGGATTTACGCCGCCATGGTCGTGGCCCTGGACCGCGCGGTCGGCACGATCCTCGACGCGCTCGACCGGCGGGGCCTGGCCGACGAGACGTTCGTGCTCTTCTTCTCCGATAACGGCGGCGTCGAGCGCGTGGCCGACAACGGCCCGCTGCGGGCCGGCAAGGCGACCGTCTACGAGGGCGGGATCCGCGTGGCCGCCGCCGCCCGGTGGCCCGACGGCGGAATCCGCGGCGGCGGGTCCATCGACGGCCCGATCGGCTACATCGACGTCTATCCCACGGTGAAGCGGATCGTGGGCCTTGCCGACGCGGCCGATCCGAACCCGCTGGACGGCGTCGACGTGCTCGACGTCCTCCGCGGCAAGGCCGAGCCCCCGAGCCGCGACTGGCTCAGCTACCTGTCGATGACCGACCCGGTCGAACACATCAGCCTGATCGCCGGCCGCCACAAGCTCAACGCCCACGGACCGTCCGTCCTCGAGGAGACCCCGCAAGGAGACCGCGAGCTCGAGCTGTTCGACCTGGAGCAAGACCCGTACGAAGCGCGCAACCTGATCGACGACCACCCCGAGCTCGTCCGCCCGATGCTCCAGAAGCTCCGCGCCTTGCGCCGCCAGAAGATCGACGGCGTCGGCCCCTACGGCGAAGGCCGCGAGGGATTTCAGGCGCCGAAGGACTGGGTGATCGGGCCGTAGGTTGCGCGCTTGCACGTACTGCTCCGTGAATCTCCGATTGACAGGTCGGGTGCCACTGCTGGCTTGTCCAGCAGTGCCGAAACACGGTTGGACAAGCCAACCGTGGCACCCGTCAATTCAAGTTTGACGGAACACTACGCATTTGCCGACGGCCCGGCGGTCCTCCGTGCTGCGCTGCCGGCAACGCCCTCACACGTCACACAGCTTCACCGCTTCCCAGAGCACTTTCACCGGATCGCGCATGGGGATGAACTCCTGGGCGACGTAGGCGTGGTAACCGGTGGCGACGATCGCGCGCATGATCGGCGGGTAGTTGAGCTCCTGGTTCTCGTCCAGCTCGTTGCGGCCCGGGACGCCGGCCGTGTGGTAGTGGCCGATGTAGTCCTTGAACTGGAAGATGCGGGTAATGATGTCGCCCTGCATGATCTGGACGTGGTAGACGTCGAACAGGATCTTCAGCCGGTCGGAGCCGACCCGCTTGCACACCTCGACGCACCACTCGACCGAATCGCCCATGTAGCCCGG
>Ga0307378_10008274_pt1 | contig 13850 bp, 14 predicted proteins | sample UN1MG_FD_202238 | JGI IMG/M metagenome (GOLD analysis project Ga0307378, IMG submission 202238) | Soil microbial communities from Risofladan, Vaasa, Finland - UN-1 | ecosystem: Environmental > Terrestrial > Soil > Coastal area > Acid sulfate soil | place: Finland: Risofladan, Vaasa | collected... | reverse complement strand
TTTCAGCCGGCGCGCGCCACGGGCAGCTCCCTCCAGGAGGTGGTGTAGCGCGGCGAACGCCGGTTCGTCCGGAGCACCCAGGGCTTGGCGAGCCCCTCCCGGGCGTACTGCACCGTCTGCGGCCCGAGCTCCCGGTTGACGCGGTCCACGGCGCGCATCAGCCGCTCGCCCCGCCTGCGTGGACTGTCGCTCCCGTCCGGAGGCTCCCCCAGCCGGTCGAAGAGGTCGAGCTGAACGGCCCCCGCGGGGACGATGTCGCCCAGGAGCACCCCGGCCCGCTTGTAGGCATAGCCGGAGCGGAAAATGCGCTTGAGCCCGACGAGGGCGTGGCCCAGCAGCTCGTGCGTGACGCCGGAGGGCACGGGGAGCACGGCGACCGTGGAGTTGTAGTACTTGGGTCCTTCGCCGAAGTGGCCGGTCATGACGAAGACTGTCAGCACACCGGCAGCGGAGCTTTGGGCGCGCAGCTTCTCCGCCGACCGGCTGACGAAGCTGGCCACCGCCTCCTGGAGCTCCTCGAGGGTTACGAGCGCCGTGGCGAAGGAGCGCGTGGTGCAGATGGTCTTTTTGTCCGGCGGCTGGTCCTCCAGCCCGAGGCAGCCGATGCCGCGCAGCTCGTAAACCATCCGCCGACCTACGACCCCCAGCTTCTTGTCAATCCAGCGGTCGTCGGCGTCCCGCAGCTTCTTGGCCGTGTGGATGCCCGAGCGCTTCAGCCGGCGCGCCAGACGGTCGGCGATGCCCCAGACGTCCTCCACGGGGAGCCGGGCCAGAACCTCGTCCAGCTCCGCGCCGGGGAGGAGCTCCTTCACCCCCGGTCCGCCGCGGTCAGCCTTGGCCAGCTTGTTGGCCACCTTGGCCAGGGTCTTCGAGGGGGCGAGGCCGATGGAGACGGGGATGCCGGTCCAGCGCCGAACTGTGGAGCGGATGACCCCGGCGTACGCCGCCGGATCGCCGAAGCCGGTCAGGTCCAGAAAGCACTCGTCTATGGAGTACACCTCGAAGTCTTCCGAGAAGCGGGCCAGGGTGGACATCACCCGTTGGCTCATGTCGCCGTAGAGGGCGAAGTTGGAGCTGAAGACGCGGACGCGGTGCTTTTCGATTACGGGCCGCGTCTTGAAGAAGGGCGCGCCCATGGCTATTCCCAGCGCCTTGGCCTCGTCCGAGCGCGCGATGATGCAGCCGTCGTTGTTGGAGAGCACCACCACCGGCACTCCCGCAAGCTCAGGCTGGAAGACCCGCTCGCAGGAGGCGTAGAAGTTGTTGCAGTCCACGAGGGCGATGCGTCTTGCGGCGGCCCGCTGCGCGAGAGGGGTTTCCATCCCTATCCGACGGCGAGCCGGCTCTGGAGGGAGCGCGCCGCGGAAAGCGCCTTGCCCTTCGGGTGGTTGTTGAAGTAGAGAAAAACCCGCTTCACCGGCCCGCTCAACAGGCGGATCAACCGCAGGAGATCGGAGGAGTCCCCCCGCAGCTCCTCGTCCAGGGGGGGCTCGACGTCCGAGGATATAGACCCTTCGCCCAGGGCGCGGACCCTCTCCACCCAGGGCTCCAGCTCCTCCAGGGCGTAGTCGTAATCGTAGCGCTCCTCGTTCCCGCCTCGCCACCACGCCTCCTTCCGACGGCCGTGGAAGCGGACGTAGGCGGTGTCGGTGGTAGCCACGAGCACCGGCGGCAGGAGGCCCGGCAGCGCGGGCATGTCCACCGATACGAAGGTCAGTCCCGCCCCGCGCAACGACTCTAGGGTTTCATCGGTCAGCCAGGAGCGGTGGCGGAACTCCACGGCGGGCTGGAGGTCGCGGAAGGCGTCGGTCGCGGCTCGCAGGTAATCCACATTCCTCCCATCGGCCTTGAAGCGGTAGGGGAACTGCAACAGGGTGGGGCCGAGCTTCCCCGCCTCGGCCAGGGGCGTCACCGCCGCGCAGTACCGTTCCACGAGCCCGTCGTCGAGAGTCCCGTAGTCCGACGGATGGGTGATTCCTCCCGGGGCCTTCACGCTGAAGAGGAATCCGTCCGGCGTGACGGCGGCCATCCGGGAGAAGACCCGCGCCGGCGGGAGCCGGTAGTAGGTGGCGTTCACCTCGACGGTGTCGAAGACCGGCCCGCGCTCACCGGCGAGGAGGTCGGTCTGGGCCGCCGTCCCGGAGTACCACGCAAGCATCTCGCCGCGCGGCAGCCCCGGCGGATAGTACACGCCCCGCCAGTCGTCGTAGGAGTAACCGCAGGTCCCGACGCGTATTTCCATTCTAAAGGCGGTGGATGACGTTGGTCACCACGCCCCAGACCTCGAAATCGCTCTCCTCCCCGATCTCGATGGGCGGGTAGCCGTCGTTCTCGGCGGCGAGGAGCCAGCCCCCCTCGGTACGCCGGAGCCTCTTGACCACCAGCTCCCCCATGACCACGGCGATGACCACCCGGCCGTCGGCGGGCTCCAGGGAGCGGTCCACGATGAGGATGTCGCCGTCGGCGATGCCGGCCCCGACCATGGAATCCCCGGCCACCCGGACGAAGAAGGTGGCCGCCGGGTGCAGGACGAGGTGCTCGTTCAGATCCAGCCGGTTCTGGATGAAGTCGTCGGCGGGTGAGGGGAACCCGGCCTGGATGTTCGATTCGGCGAGCGGCAGCCCGCCCCCCCCGCCCCGTTCCGGCCGGAATACCTCGAGCCTGTCGTCCTTCTCCATGGTGTGCTCCTTTTCAGCCGCCCTGGACCTCCAGCCGGCGGTAGGCCCGGCGGACCATGAAGGCCGCCGCCAGGTTCAACGCCACCGCCCAGGCGGCCTGCACGGCCAGGTACTCTGGGGCCTGAGCCAGGGGGATCATGCCGGTGTAGATGGCGATGGGCGTGTACACGGCGCTGCGGAAGGGGAGCCAGTCGGCGACGGGCCGAAGCCAGTCCGGGAAGAAGTTCAGGGGGATGAGGGCGCCGGAGAAGAACCGCTCGGTGAAACCCTTGGCCATGCCGATTCCCCAGCCGGCCATCGTCCAGAAGATGATGAGCCCGAATGTAACGTCAATGCCGAACTGGACCGCGACCCCCAGGGCCGTGGAGGCGACGAAGACCAGCTCCGCCCCCGTCGAGACCGGGGGTTGCATACCGAAAACGAGGCGGCCGAGCACCAGAATGGGCACGCCGATGGCGAGGAGGTAAAAGAGGCCGCCGCCCAGGGCCTGTCCGTAGTTTATCCCCACGAAGCTCGCCGGGCGGTAGAGGTCCACGGCGATGTCGCCCGAGCGTATCCGCCGCAGTATCTGCCGGTCTATGCGGGTGGCGGTCAGGCTGCGCACGACCCGCGTGAGGAAGATGTAGGTGATCATCTGGTCGAGGCTCATCCCGACCAGGACCTCGCGCCCCCCGTACACCGCCCGCCAGAAGTAGGTGAAGGTCACCAGAACCACCACGGAGTTCACCATCTGGGTGACCACATCGAAGCGGTAGGCCATTATCCGCTTGATCTCGATCCGGGCGAAAGCGATGTACTTCTCCAGACCCATCCCCACCCCGCCTGAACGCCGGCGCGGTGAAAGGATAGCATAAGCCGCCCCCGCCGGGGGACGAGGAGGCGTAAAAGAAGAGGGACCCCGTGGGGTCCCTCCAGGATTGGCTACGGGGTTAGAATTTATCCTTGATGACACCCCAAGTTGTTTCCTCGGTGCTGGAATCGTCGGAGTTTACATCAACGGTGAAGTACCAGGTGTCCTCGTCCCCATTGCCAAGCTCGTCCTCGGCGTACCAGTAAACGTAGATGTCGCCGAGGTCGAAGCTCTTTTCCGGCTTGTAGCTGATCACGTAGTCGCCGGTCAGGCTAATCTTCGAGATGGTGCACTCGTCGGTCACGATATTGCCGTCCACCACGACGATGATGGTATCGAGCACGACCTCGTAATTCGCGTCACAGATCTCAAAGGTGACTGTCGTGTCGCCATGCACACCCGATTCGCCGGGGGCGGGATTCGGGTTGTCGGTGTAGGGCCCGGTGACATCGTCGTCCACAATGATCCGGAGCATGAAGTCGGACAGCTCGTCGAAGGTCCACTCGACACCGGAGGGGTCAGGGTAATTGTAGAAGTTCCCGTGGATCGGCTCGGTGGTGTCGGAGCAGAAGTAGGGATACTCGCTGTTATTCTTGATCGCCACGCCGTAGAACACGTCCCCCTCGTTCAGGATTACCCCGGCGGGGATGATGTTTATCTCGTTCCACCCTTCATTGACGCCGCCGGTGGTCATCACGCCGCCGAGCCTTTCGCCCGGGAATCCCTCCGCATCGTCGTAGATGGCGAAGAGGTAGGGTGTGAACATGATTCCACCATTGCCTTGGTAGACCATGCCCTGGGTCACGTGGCAGTCCATCGGGGCGGTGAACTGAACGGCCCGGCTGTAGTTGTCCTGCCAGTAGTCATCCATCACTCCGTCGTCCCAGATGATGATTTGCCCGGCATTATGCTCGCCCTTCGGCGGAACGGGGATAGCACCGGGATCGTCGCCCATGACCGAGGTGCGCCCGTCCGAGTCCGCGGAGAGGGTGATTTCGTTGGCCCACCCGATGGAGGCGATGAGCACCAGCATCAGGGCCGTCATGATTACCTTTTTCATCTCGACTCCTTTTCGTTCGTTAAACCGGTTTTTGTTATTTTTTACCAAAGGGTGCGTCAACCGGTCGCAGTCCTTAATGGCAACAAGCGTGCCAGGATGGCGATGTGGACCGAAATCGCTCACCACGGGCCGTTTCAGACATGTCACCACGGTATGAACCACGGTCGCCGACCGAATCTGCCCTATCATTTTGGAGGATCCGGTTGAAACTGAACCAGTGCGGTGACCCCACTTTCCGACCCGCCCGCGGGCGACCGTGGACTCATCGCCCCTACGGCGTGTATCCTGTCCGACGTTCGTAGGGGCGGGTGTCCACACCCGCCCGTTCCCACTCTCACCCTGGCCTTCTTATAAATGTAGGGTGGGGATTCTAATCCCCGCCGCTTTCGCCCCTCACCCTAGCCCGTAGGCGAGCCTCTCCCTAGAAGGGAGAGGGGATACGCGGCGGCCCTTCCCATAGAAAAAGGCCCCCCGCGGGGGAGGGCCTTTCGCCTTTGTTTCGGCAGACGGGCTAGTTCCCGGCCTTGATGGCGCCCCAGGTGGTCGTGGTAACGGTAAGCTCGACATCGAAGGTCCAGACGAAATCGTCGCCTATATCGTTGCCTGCTTCGTCGGCCAGCGCGCCGTCCACGGTGCAGGTGATGGTTTCATCGTAGGGCAGGTCGTCGTCGGGGGTGAAGGTGCAGACGACATCGAGGGGGTCGGCGTCGTCAATGTCCAGATCGCCGGATATATCGCCGACGGGGGTGTACCAGACGGACGCCGCGTGGGAGTCGGTGCTCACGGTCTTATCGCCGGACGCGAGGGTGGTGTCCTGGACGGTAAAGTCAATGGTGGTGGTGTCCACGCCCGAGTCGTCGTCCTTGCAGTGGAAGACGATGTCGGTGTCTATCGGCGTGTCGGTGTCGCCGTCGTCGGGAGCGAGGTCCTCCACGTAGGGCGGATCGGTGTCGGGCTCAACCGGGGTGTAGTCAATGTCCAGGTAGGGGTGGTTGCTGCCGGCCTCTTTCGAGTACCAGCGCTGGTAGTACGAGGAGCCGTAGCCCAAGCAGACGACGCCGTAGTTGTCGTAGTCGCCGTCAACCCAGGCCTGGACCAGGTCGGTCACGTCGTAGGTTTTCCAGCCGCTGGGGACGCCGGCGTCGCCGCTGGCCCAGACCGTGGCGTCGTCGAAGGCGAGCGGGGCCACGAGGGTCGCCTCATCCCAGGACTCGGTAACCCGGTAGATATCAGCATCTAGGGTGCCTGTCGGATAGCCATCGTAGCAGTAAACGTACATGTCGGCCGAGTTGATGGTGTAGCCATCGAGGCTGGAGAGGTCCCACTGGAGGACCGGCCGCTGATCGTAGTCGGGTTCCCTGTTAATGCGCAGCTCGGCGGAGCTGCCGTAGGGGCCGGAGCCGGTCCAGATCCAAGTGTCCTGGCTCGGCTCGATCTGGACGGTGTCCGCGGGACTGTAGGTCACACTGATGGCGGCGCCGAAGGACGACGCGGCAAAGAGACACAACAGAAGGATAGAAGCGTACTTCATCTTTTTCTCCTTTGGGTAATCGTAGTTTGAACCATGTTTAAATGATACCGTTTTTACGGCGAGGTTGCAAGTTTTTTCGTCCTAAACAAGGCGGGTTTCAGCCTGTGGTTGCAAAAGGCCCTCCCGAAGGAGGGCCCTTTGCCGTTCTATCCGAGGTGTGTTAGAAATCGGACTTGATCATGCCCCAGGTGGTCGTAACGACGTTCGGGGGCTCTTCCTCGGTGTCGAAGGTCCATGTGTCCTCGCCCGCGTTGCCCAGGCCGTCCGCGGCTGACCAGTAGACCTCGACGGCCGTCTCGTAGCCGAAGTCGGTGTCGGGATCGTAGAAGATGCTGAAGGAGCCGTCACCGTTGTCGGTGATGTCGCAGTCCCCGGTCACGACCACCGAGTCAACCTCGACCGCGATGGTGTCGCCGTCCGTGCCGTAGTCGTCGTCCACGACGTCGAAGGCGATGTTGGCGTCAATCGGAACGTCCACGTCGCCGTCGGGCGGGTCGTAGTTTTCCCCGTAGGGGGGTTCCGCGTCGTCGTTGAAGTAGGCGCGCATGAGGTAGTTGTACCAGCCGGCGCTCCAGCCGGAGTAATCCTGGAAGTCGTGGTCGTACGGGCCGGCGAAGCCAACCTGCGGCCCGCCGGTGTCGGCGGTGTTGGTCCAATTGAAGAGGCCGTCGAAGTTGGCGTCATCGTCGTAGATCGGCGGGTCCATGGGCAGGTCTACCCAGACGAAACCGGAAGAGCCGGTGACTTCGAAATCGCTCTCCCAGAGCAATGAGCCAGTGTCCGGCCACCCGCCTGCATAGTCGTAAAACGCCGCGTGGCAGTAGTCGGTGCCGCCGGAATACATGTAGTAGTTGATCCGGTAGCCGGTGATGTAGCCCGCGGAGATACCCCAATCCGCGCCGTTGAACCACTTGCCCATCCGGATGCCGAGGGACGCCCAGGGGCAGTACGAACTCTCGCCGCCGTTGTCGTATAAGAACTCGGTCTCGGAGGGGGGTGGTGGGGGCAGGAACCGCACGGCGCTCGGCACGGGGGAGACAGGCCCGCTCTGAACGGCAAAGCCCGTGTCGGGGGCGTTGCTGATCGTCAGCTCGTACTCCTTGGCCATGCCCGCTCCCGCCAGAACCAGGATAGCCAATGTAGAAACCAAAAGCTTTTTCACGTTTACTCCTCGTTTTTTTGGGGGGAAGGATTTCACAAATATGCACAAGACATTATATCGGAGTATATCCCATGATGTAAAGACATTTTTTTTCATTTATTGAGCCTTCATGCTGTTCTTTAATCGAAACCGAACACTCGCAATGTATTGGAGAATAAGCCATTAAAGTTGTTTGTTCACCGATTATCAGGTACATAGCGGGGCGGGACGGCGCCTAAAAAGGCCCTCCCGGAGGAGGGCCCTGTGCCGTTCTATCCGATGCGGCTAGAAATCGGCCTTGATCTGGCCCCAGGTGGCTTTCTCAACGCCTTCACCGGTGATGTTGAAACTCCAGACGATGTCGTCGTCGGTCGCGTTGCCCAGGTCGTCGGCCAGGCCGTCGGCCACGGTGCAGGTGATGGTGTCCGGGGGCAGCGGGTCTTCCGGGTCGAAGGTGCAGACCACATCGTTGATGTCGGAGTCGTCAATGTCCAGGCTGCCGGAGATGTCGCCGACGGGGGCGTACCCGGTGGATACGGCGCTGGAGCCGGTGCTCATGGCGCGGTTGCCGGGCGTAAGGCTGGTGTCCTCGACGGTGAAGTCAATGCTCCCGGTGTCCACGCCGATGCCGGGGTCGTAGACGTGGAAGACGATGTCGGTGTCCGGGTCCACGCCGGTGGCGCCGTCGGCCGGGTCACGCCCGCCCACGGTCGGGGCGGTGGCGTCCACGCCGAAGCTCCAGGTCTCGTCCGAGCCCATCTCGTTGCCCAAGAGGTCGGCCAAGCTGCCGTACACGGTCACGTCGTAGGTGCCGTCCTCGAAGGGGTCGTCCGGGTTGAAGGTGCAGGTGTAGTCCGAGGGGTCACCGGTGATGTCCAGGCTGCCCGGCACGTCGGCCTTCGCGCCGTCGTCCACGGCTCCGTCAATGGTCGTATCATCCACGCCCTTGTCGTCGTCCTTGGCGTGGAACACGAACTGGGTGTTGTCGGCGGTCCACCCGCCGTCCTCCGGGTCCTGGCCGTCCACGTAGGGGCCGGTAAAGTCATCGTCAATGACGACGCGGCACATGTGGGTGTAGTACGCGCTGTAATCGTACCAGTAACCCAGCCACAGCCAGCAGCTACCGGCATGCTTGGCATCATCCATCAGCACGCCGCCAGAGTCGTAAACATAGCTAAAACCGGGGTGGAAGACCTGGCCGCTGGTGAGCGTGGCCCCCGCTCCGGAAACGTCCACATCGAACCAGTTAAAGGTTGTGGAGCCGCTGTTGCCGGTGACGGTGAAGAGGGTGCTGCCGGTGGGGGTGCCGCCGCTGTCGTCGTAGAGCAGGCAGTCAACGTTAATGCTGCCGCCGTTGTACCAGTAGAAGCGGTAAGTCACCAGATGGCAGGCGGACGGGGCGGTGAAGGTCGTGGCATAGGGACTGAGGCCGCCCCCAAAATAGCTGTTGCCGGAACCGTCATCCCAGTAAAGCTCAGTCTCACCGGGGGGGGGCGGCATGTAGCGCAGGCCGCCGGAGGTGGGGGCGACGGGCACGTACTGAATGACAGGGCCCGTGTCGGGGACGCTGCCGACCTCCAGCGTGTACTCCTTGGCCATGCCCGCTCCCGCCAGAACCAGGATAGCCAATGTAGAAACCAAAAGCTTTTTCACGTTTACTCCTTGGTTTTTTTGGGGGGAAGGGTTTCATAAATATGCGCAAGACATTATATCGAAGTATATCCCATAATGTAAAGACATTTTTTTTCATTTATTGAGCCTTCATGCTGTTCTTTAATCGAAACCGAACACTCGCAATGTATTGGAGAATAAGCCATTAAGGTTGTTTGTTCACCGATTATCAGGTACATAGCGGGGCGGGACGGCGCCTAAAAAGGCCCTCCCGGAGGAGGGCCCTGTGCCGTTCTATCCGATGCGGCTAGAAATCGGCCTTGATCACGCCCCAGGTGGTCGTAACGACGTTCGGGGCTTCCTCGGTGTCGAAGCTCCAGACGAAATCATCGCCCATCTCGTTAGCCTCGAGGTCGGCCAGTGCGCCGTCCACGGTGCAGGTGATGGTGTCCTCGTAGGGCAGGTCCGCGTCGGGGGTGAAGGTGCAGACGACATCGAGGAGGTCGGCGTCGTCAACGTCCAGGTCGCCGGCAATCTCACCGGCCGGGGAAGCGCCGAGCCGCGCGGCGGCGCCGGTGCTCACCACGAGAGATGCGCCCAACGTCGTGTCCTCGGCGGTGAAGTCTATGGTGGTGGTGTCCACGCCCGAGTCGTCGTCCTTGCAGTGGAAAACGATGTCGGAGTCTATCGGCACGTCGGACTCACCGTCGGTGGGTTCCATATCGGCCACGAAGGGTGGGGTGGTGTCGGGCTCGGACAAGTCGTCGTCAACGAAGACGCGGATCAGCATGGCGCCGAAGGTGTCATAGTCGGACCAGCTGCCTCCGTCGAAATACCACCACGCCGAGTCGGCGGGTCCCGGGCCCTGGTTGTCCTGGGGGGCGTTGTCCTGGCCCTCGATGGAGTCGTCGCTCATGGCGAAGAACACGTCGCCCGTGCTGAGCAACGGCCTCGTCGCCAGATCGAACCGGACCCAGGTATCGCCTGAGTGAGAGCCCTCATAGAAGGTCTCGTACCCGCCCAGAAGACTGTTGTTGCGGTCCGGCTTGCCGGGCACGCCGACGTCCTCGCCCAGGATGTCGATGAAGAAGTTGCGGGCCGAGGAGTTGAAGCAGCACAGCTTGACGGCGACCACGAGGCAGTCGTAGGGCGCGATGAACTTCGAGGCGAAGCCGGCTATCCCTCCGCTCCAGTGGTAGTAGGCGCTGCCGTTGTCGTTGTAGAGCTCCTCCTCGGTGAGCGGCATGGGGGAGAGCGTGACGTAGTGCTCACCCGAAACCGGCGGTGTACCGCCAGTCAACGCTCCGCCGGTGTCGACCGAGACGGCCAGCTCGTGCACCTCGGCCGGGCTCGCACCGGCGAGGACCAGGAGCGCCAATGTAGCCACTAGCTTTTTCACGATTGACTCCTTGTTTTCTTGCAGGGGGTTTTGGAGAGGGGTTCGAGGCATCCTAGAGCAGAATTTCCAAAGATACAAGGGCATTTTGTCTATTTTTTAAGCCTTCATACTGTATATCGAAACCGGACACTCGTTGCGATGACGTAGGGGCTGGTGTCCACACCCGCCCGTCTCAACCCCTCTCCCCCACACTCCCCCCAGAGGGGGGAGGGAGTATATGGCAGCCCTCACCCTTAATCCCGTCGGCGCGCCGCTCCCACGGGGAGAGGGAAAATCGGCCGCACCGGTCCGCAAAAAGGCCCTCCCGGAGGAGGACCCTGTGCCGTTCTCGAAGATGGGCTAGAACTCGGTCTTGATCACGCCCCAGGTGGTCGTAACGACGTTCGGGGCTTCCTCGGTGTCAAAGGTCCATGTGTCCTCGCCCGCGTTGCCCAGGCCGTCCGCAGCGGACCAGTAGACCTCGACGGTCGTCTCATAGTCGAAATCGTCGGGCAGATCATAGAGCACGTTGAATGAACCGTCACCGTTGTCGGTGATGTCGCAGTCCACGGTCACGTCCGTCCCCTCGATAAAGGGCTGTTAAAGCAATGCCCAAGTTTATTATTTCCGCTTGCCGTAAGGGTTTGACGGATTTATAATTAGACCCGTGGGGGTAGAGAAAGATGAAAAAAATGAGCTTTTCCGATTTACGGGCGACGACCGTCCTCTGCGTCCGCCGCGAGGGGAAGGTGGCCCTGGGCGGCGACGGCCAGGTCACCCTGGGCGATACGATATTAAAGGGCAGTGCCAAGAAGGTACGCAAGCTCCTGGACGGCAAGGTCCTGGCCGGTTTCGCCGGCGGCGTGGCCGACGCCATCACCCTCTTCGAGAAATTCGAGGGGATGCTTGAGGATCACCCGATGAGCCTCTCCAAGGCCGCCGTGGAGCTGGCGAAAATCTGGCGCACCGACAAGTACCTGCGCCGCCTGGAGGCGGTCCTCCTGGTGGCCGACACCGAGGAGACCCTTTTGATCTCCGGCTCGGGCGAGGTCATCGCCCCCGACGACGAGGTGGCCGCGGTGGGCTCCGGAGCGGGTTACGCCAGCGCCGCCGCCAAGGCCCTCGTCAAGCACACCGACCTCTCCGCCCGGGCCATCGTCGAAGAGGCGCTTTCCCTGGCCGGCGAAATCTGCATCTACTCGAACCAGAACATCACCGTCCTGGAGCTGGAGTAGTGCGCGGGCTGCCCCTTTTCCTGCTCGCATCCCTCCTGATCACCGCATCCCCGGCCGCCGAGGTCGTCGAGGGCGAGGTCGTCTACGAGCCGACACCGGCGGTGGCGACCTCCGACCTGCGCGTCTTCAACGAGGGCGCCGCCACGGTGGTGGAGGTCGAGCTCGCCGGAATCCAGGGCCTCGTACTGCGGCGCTCGGGCTCCGCCCTGGTCCTGGACCTCCCCGCCGACGAGTCGCCCGGCGTCACCCGGACGTTCCCCGGCGCGGGCTTCGTGGACGAGGTGGTCCTGCGGCCGCACCCCCGGGAGACCGGTTACCAGCTCCGGGCGCTGTTGTGGCCCGGCGAGTACCTCTACCGGGCCGACCGGCACGGCGACGCCATCCGCCTCGAGGTGCGCGACGCCTACGGCAAATCACCCGAGGCGCTCAAACCCGACGCCAATTTCGACCGTCTGCGCATCCGCCGCGTGGTGATTGACCCGGGGCACGGCGGGGACTACACCGGCACCGGAGGCTTCTCGGGCCGCTACCTGGAAAAAACCCTCGTCCTGCCCATCAGCTTCTACCTGGCCAACCTCCTGGAGCGCAACCTGGGGCTGGAGGTCATCCTGACCCGGACCGCCGACACCAAGATCGGCCTCCACGGGCGCACCCTCATGGCCAACACGGCCCAGGCCGACCTCTTCATCTCGATCCACCTGAACGGACATTCCAACACCGCCGCCCACGGGGCGGAGACCTTCTTCCTGGCCGACGCGCTGACCTCCGAGGACCGCGCGCTGGCCCACCTGGAGAACGCCGACTTCGAGCTGGACCCCGACCTGCCCATGAAAACCTCCGACGAGCTCTCCTTCATCCTGGGCGATCTCATGCAGAGCGAGTACCTAGAGGAATCCCAAAGCCTGGCCTCCTGCGTGCAGCAGAAGCTGGTCTATAACCTGGGCTGCAACGACCGGGGGGTGAAGCAGGCCAACTTCTACGTCCTGCGCGGGACGCAGATGCCGGCGATTCTGGTCGAGGTGGGGTTTTTGACCAACGAGAGCGAGGAGGTGCGCCTGGCCGACCCGGCGTACCAGTACGAGGCGGCCTACGCCGTCTACCGGGGCGTCGCCGAGTTCAAGGAGCAGTTCGAGCGCGGACTTATGGAGTAACGATGAGCAACTTCCCCTACGACGCCGGCAACGCCGGAGATTTGATCAAGCACGAGTGGCTGCTACGTTCGCTCGACTGGATACTCCCCCGCGGGACGTACCTGGACGCCTTCGCCGGGGTCCCCAACCGCCGGCTGGTCCCCAAGGTGGCGGACCGGCTGCTGGCCGCACCGGCGGAGCTGCGCCTGCGAGGCGTCCAGAAGGATACCATGGCGCAGGGCTATTACCTGGGGAGCACCGAGCTGGCCCGACGCCACAAGAGCGATCCCCAGGTGATGGTCTTCGAGGAGGACCCGATCAAAAAGGCCGAGTTAGAAAAGGCCGGTTTCGCGATCCTGGAGCTTCCCGGTGGGAGTGGCTATAACGCCCTCCGGTCCGAGAACCTGGCCGCCATGCCGCCCATCCAACTCGCGCTGGTTGATCCCTACAATGTCATCGAGAAACCGGATGAGCGGGAGCTGGCCCCCGAAACTTTCTGCAAGGACATGGGCCAGTTCCCGGGTGCGGTGCTCTTCTTCGTCCCCGACAGGAATCCCGGCAGCCATTATGGTATCGTATACCGTAAGCGTCTGGCGTGCCTTTCGCTTCGACGGCCCGTCTTACGTGCCATCGTCCCACCACTTTTAAATTCGGGCATCCGTGGGGAGGACAGCTGTTTCGCCGAGCTGCTCTACCTGCCCGAACCCGACGCAGCCTGGTTCGACGTGGAACGGCGCATCGTTAGTTTACGAACCGGAGCCCGGGCCGTGGCCACCACCCTGGGGCTGCACTTCGAGAGCCGGACGCGGCCGGCCTACGAGTACGACCGAGTGGAGTTCATCCGCCCGCTGTAAGCGGCCCCGGCACTCGTTACGTCAGGCGTCGCTTTTAAAGAACGAATGTGGGGCGGGGAATCCTTTCCCCGCCGCTTTTTATAAGGCAGCCCTCACCCCCATTCCCGTCGGCGCGCCGCTCCCACGGGGAGAGGGGGCAGGTGACGGCCCTCACCCTGGCCCGTAGACGAGCCTCCCCCCAAAGGGGGGGGACTGCGGGCCGACCTAAAGGTCGGCCCCTACGAGGGAAATCGGGCGGCTCGAAATGTAGGGCGGGGATTTTAATCCCCGCCGTTTTCACGCCCCGACCCTCACCCCCACCCTCTCCCTAAAAGGGAGAGGGGGCAGGTGACGGCCCTCACCCCGGCCCGTCCCTCGTCAATTGCGCTGACGTAGGGGCCGA
>Ga0307378_10008273_pt1 | contig 13850 bp, 11 predicted proteins | sample UN1MG_FD_202238 | JGI IMG/M metagenome (GOLD analysis project Ga0307378, IMG submission 202238) | Soil microbial communities from Risofladan, Vaasa, Finland - UN-1 | ecosystem: Environmental > Terrestrial > Soil > Coastal area > Acid sulfate soil | place: Finland: Risofladan, Vaasa | collected... | reverse complement strand
CAAATTCTTACGACTACGATTTTAATGACAGAATAACATGGTATATAACTGATAATACTATGTTGACTTTATTGAAACCAACTGCCGAAACAGTTGTAGTATCAGCGGATAACACATACGTATATTACAAGGTAATTAAAACAAGTGGTGCTCTGACAGCAGTTCTGACAGCTTCTACAACACATCCTGCAACGCTGTCAACATGGTTACTTACAGAATGGTATGTAATGCTAGGCAAAGCTAGATTTGCTAACAGCGTTGTAACAGCATGGATACAATACCATCAGGGCCAGATAAATATCCAAGATAGAACACAGACAAGTTTTTGGGCAGAACTTACAAACAGAACATCACCGTATTCTTGGAAAAGACTGCAAGATGATGCTTCTACAAACTTTTCGCCTTCAGTAACTGGCTCCAGTAATGCTTTAGAAGTGCATGGACTTGATGGAATTCCAGAAGGAACACGCGTGAGACTTTGGCCTGCTAGTGATGGCACTGCGACATATAGATTTGAATGTGGGTTTGGTGGTTTAGGACCCCGGGACAGTGATTTGCTTGGTGCATCTGGTGAAACAGCTGATACAGAATTGTGGGATAGAGCGTTGCAGGAAGGTGGAAAATTCGGCGTATTGGTGGATGTTATTACTAGGATGGAATGGGATCCGGATAGTGATGCTATCCTCTATACATTTACTCGCAGACATGAGTATGACTCTAATGGTAACCTTATGTATATTGCCGCTGAAGTTAGATCTCCAATTATAAGCATCAATGACATCTGCGATGAATGTGGTCCCACTACCACAATGGCACCAACGATGCCAGCTTCAATGGCGTCAGCGTCAGCAGGCTCTGCAAGTGGTGGTGGTAGTGCTGGAACAGGTGGGGGTTCTGGCGGTGGAGGGAACCTGATAGTCTCAGGAGCAGGTACGACTGATGCGAATGGAACTTACATAAAACAAGGTCCAGATAATTGGGAACTTGTCAACGGTGGTTTTACATGGAAGATCGGTTTTGCTAACTTCGGTGGTCAAGACGCTTACTATATTGAGAGACTTGGCGGTGGAGGAACTTATTATAGAAATCCGCTTGACTCAACATTACCGACAGATGCTCCATGGGGTGTGCATGGGTTTAATGGTACACTTCCAGCACCTACCGTGGTAGATGCATAATGGATAGAAGTGAATTAATTCCAGAAAATTGCGAGAAAGGTGAAACGTTAAAGTATAGAGGTAGACGGGTAGGATTGTTTGCTTGTATGCTTGAAATCATCGCATTAGTAGACGTTTGTGAAGAAGAAGGAATCCAGTTTGAGATAGACATTGCCCTTGGCCTATACAGTTTAATGAGTCATGAAAAAGGCACAAACTGGTGGGAATATTATTTTGAGCCAATCCGCGCTAAAAACAAGTCAGAGACACACAACTTTGACAGGAAAAAGTGTTTATCTGCTTTGCATACATGTTATAAGCTTCCGTTAGAAAGAAAACGAGAAATTATAAAGCAGTTTATCAAACCACTACCAGACATACAGCGCACCATTGATACCTTCGCTTCTTTTTACAACATAGAAGATCGCTATGGGCTGCATTACAGAGGCACGGATAAAGTAACTGAAGGGGCTATATTGTTTCCAGCCGAATATGCTGTTGATAAAATAAACAGTGTAGATGGTGGGACAGAATGGAAGTTATTCATAGCAACAGATTCTCAAGATTTTCTCAACAGGATGATAACAATTTTAGGCGAAGACCGTGTAGCTTATACATCCTGCACCCGAAGCGACAATCATCGTCCTGTGCATGTGGCTAACAAAGCCGGTAATCAAGTGGTCATAGGAGAAGAAGCTGTAAGAGACTGCTTCTTGCTCGCAAAGTGCAAACGATTCTTTGGCACTACAAGTAATTTATCTACAGCCGCGAATCTTTTAAGTAATAGACCGCATGAAGATTTTATTCAACTCACTGTACAATACAGAGAAGAACAGAAGGAATGGCGTTCTTCTCGTAAGAAAATAATAATGGATAAACTAGAAATCTTAGGCATAGAAGAAAAAGATATAGTATTGTTGCAGTGGTTAATAGAAGACGGTGGAGTGTAATGATTTTTATTACTGGACCAGAAGGATCAGGGCATCATCTACTGCAAGACATCTACGAAACAATAAGGTGTCATGGCTATTTCTTTGCTTCATTGCCTTCCAACAGGGATCCAATGCCAAAGCTAGTTTGGCACAAGGTAGGAAAAAATACAGACGCTGGAACATTCGTACCGCTTAACTTCCTCACTGTTTGTGAAACTTCACAAGTCTTATTTTTGCACCGTGAGCCATATGGTTGCATCTATTCAGCGTGGAAAAGGTTTGGCAATGGAAGATACGATATGATTCCTACATTTGTCAGTTATTATGCAATGGCAATCACCCTACAAAAATCAATGTCTTACCTGTACAGAGGCAACTGTGCTGTATGGTATTACGATAAATTTGTTGAAGAACATTTAGGCACTGAGATAGACGGCGTATTGATTAAGCGCAGGGAACACACATGGGAAACTGATCTAGAATTTATAGCTGCAATGAAACCTTATGACCAGCTTTTAAACGAGATTGATACGGAATGGATGAAGAAGCTCCCGACACAACATGCAGTGTAAAATGGTCAGCGCGTAAGCAAGCTACAGAGTTTATAAAGTCTGTAACTGCGGGTGTGGTAGATTTCACTATGGGTAGACACATTCTTGCTAGACCCGAAATACGTATTAACCGCCTTACTGAATGTTACGAGCCATGCGAACATTACGATGTTGAAACGGAACGATGTAGGGTATGTAACTGCAAAGTCAAAAGCAAGACCGCAGTTCTGAAACAAAGATGTCCCAAGGGGAAATGGTGATGGAAACTAAAGGAATAGGGTTTACTCTATTCGGCAATAATTTAGTATACACTAGAGGTATGCTGGAAAATTGTCATCTTGCTAGAAGGTACTACCCTGATTGGCAGGTATATATCTACATTGATTATACTACTGAGCGCAAAACCTTAGAACGTCTTTTAGATGCTGGAGCAATCATTAGGCGCAGACCATGTAAATCAAAGTGGATGAATCGTTCTGGTAGATATTTTATAGTGGAAGAAGTGGAAAGATTTATCATACGTGATGCTGATAGCCGCATAGGTCACCGTGAAGTTATGGCAGTGAATGAATGGATAGAAAGTGGCAAGCCTTTTCATTTCATGCACGATCATGAAAATCATAGACCTCCTATAATGGGAGGAATGTGGGGCGCTGTATCAACATGTATGCCGGAAGGATATCTGTATGAACTTGAGAATTTTCAAGCTACAGACTGGGGTGTGTGTCAAGATCAAGTGTTTATAAAGAGACACCTGTGGGATAAGATAACTCCAGACGATTACCTGCACCACCGCAGTGCAGGATTTGAATGTGGGCATTCAGTTCCGTTTCCGACTCAAATGTTAGGAAGGGAATTTATAGGTGACACTTACTACAAAGTAAATCACTTGCGCAGTGTAATAAGAATACAGGACAGGCTTCCTGATATTACTTGATTTCTAAACTGTCACTTATTACTATCCCGCACCTTGCCCACCCCAATCCTACCTGTTATTGTTAGCTAAATACAAAACACAGGTGGTAGAATATGCAAGGTTCACTGCATTGCAGGGTAGTTGAAGGTGGTTGGATTGAAATGTCCATTAAGGCACCTTCCGATAACGACTTTACTGACATACTAGAACGCTTAAAATTTGATTTACATGTCATACAATATGACAAGAAGTTAAAGCGTTACAAAACTTCTGCTTATGAATTGCAACGATTGTCTGACTTGTGCGAAAAATATAAGATAGAATTGTTTGCCACTGAAAAAGTTATACGAGCTGATGCAAGACTAAGGTTTAAGAATAAGTATATCGAACGCATGGGGAAGAAAAATCATAACCACTTGAAAATTCCCCTATGGACAGAAGACCCTGATATGCAGCCCTTTGAATACCAGAAGTACGGTATTGCTATGGGTGTATACCTTAAGAAGATGCTATTAGGCGATGACATGGGTGTAGGTAAGACAGTACAAGCTATAGGCATTGTATTGAAGGCATGGGAAACGTATGACCTACAGCATGCCTTAATAGTATGTCCACCAAGACTTACGCAGCAATGGCGTAAGGAGATACTTTTGTTCACCAAGTTAAGGCGCAATCAAGTTACTATCTTAGGTGAACGTACATGCCGCTCTGGAGAACGAACCCATTTTGTTAGTAGAGCGCATGCCTGTCGAGATTGTAAGTACTTCGATGCGTGTAAGTTTGATGCAGAAGCACAGAAGTCATCAGCCGCTGATTTCAGGGCGTTACAGATTAAAAGATCCAAGGTGTTGATTTGTGGATATCAGTCGATAAGAATGCACTGTAAAGACTTCATAAAAAACCCTTATTATGTTGTTATCTTTGATGAAGCTACATTTTTGAAGAATAGAAAGGCTGATGTTACTAAATGCGCTTCTGCATATGTTGATTCCCTGCCTGCCTATTCTGTAGTGATACCAATGTCTGGAACGTTTATAGAAAACCGCATTGAAGAATTGTATAGTATAATGAATATTGCGAATCCTAGAGTACTGGGTGGATTCGATAACTTCAAGACTAAATATTTGGTCACAGATTATTTCGGCAACGTAACTGGATATAGAAATGAAAAAGTGCTTAAAGATAAGTTAGACAAGATGCTTATCCGACGTACTGTGGATGAGGTATGGAAAGATAGGCCACCACTTATTGAAACTACTATCGAATGTCCAATGGGACCAGAACAAGCAAAGGTTTACGCTGAGATTCGAGAAGGCGTATTAGAAAGCATAGCAGATAAGCAAAAAGAACGTGCAATAAACATGGCACAGATAGCTAACCTGATAGCTTACTTACTACAGGTATCGAATACAGTAAAATCTATAGACCCAGATACTGAGATTAAACAGCACTCGGCTAAGTTTGAGATGATAAAAGAAATGATAAAGGACGAATTTCCACGCAAGGCAAAAATCATTATCTTTACTCACTATGCTAAGAAGGTGTTGCCGCACTTGGTCAAAGAGATAGAAGGATTGAAAATGGGTGAAGTTCGCTTCATCCGTGGTGGAACTAAGGATAAGGTGCAAGCGCAGATTGTGCATGATTTTGAAACTAAAGAAAACTTCAGGTTTCTAATATGCAGTGATGCTGTGGCTTATGGTGCAAACTTCCAGTTTGCCAATTATATGATTAACTTAGATTTACCTTGGAATCCTGCTAAGCTTGACCAACGTATACGTCGGATATATCGGCGTGGTCAGAAGAAAACAGTGACTATTATCACTCTCTACACCCCCGATACTTTTGAAGGTCACGTGTTCCAGCTTAACGAACAGAAAAGAAAACTATTTCGGACTTTCCTTAAAGAAAGTGTAGTTGGTACAGAAACATCGCGTAAAGAACTAAGCGTTAAAGATTTAATCGGGATGATATGAATAAGATTGTTATACCAACCATACCTGTTGAAGTATTACAAACATTAAATTTAGTCAGCAATGATTCAAGAAAAATAGCATTGTTAGTTTTTAGTGAAATAATGGTTACAGAAAGCACACTCTGCGAAGTAACTAAAATACCAATGTCGAGTAAAAATCTGGAACCCGCATTTCGCAAACTGCTTAAGTTCGGCATTGTGGATAGACTGGAAGACGATGGTCATGTAATCTGGTACACAATACATTCCAAACTATTAATGGAACACATGTCCTGCAAGAGTTGCCACTTTCGCCATAAAGAGGTGTTCAGAAGCCCAGTGAACTCTGCACACTATTATACTTGTAATGCCCCTATACTTTGCGGCTACAACTACTATAGAGTCGCTCACGCAGTTCTAAAGCGTTACAAAGCAGAGCACGGCTTATCACCTGTAGCCACAGATTTCAGGTCAGCACGCAAAAGCGTTGTTGAAAACGTGCGCGAATACACAGGAAAGGATATAGAAGAATGGGCAACCAAAGATTTCTTGGAATACATATTGGACAAGTATAAAGAATACTACCCGCACATTGCTACACCTAACCGTGCATCGATACAAAAGAATTTCACTATTATCAAAAGAGCATTCATCGAAGAATTCGATGAATGGAAGTATCTTGTCAAGCACTACATTACTTGGAACTTTCAAGTGGCAAGTGCTGAATACAAAACAGTTAGCATGAGTAGAATGACTAAACCTTATCACATGCAGGATTACTTGGAAAAACATCCATTCGTCAATACAGTACAAGAATGTGGCGTTTATGGAATTAAATGTCCCTATTGGGTGGATGAAGGTTGCAAACTGGTACGGCAACAAAGTAGATGCAGTAAGAAAATACGAAGCGCAATGAGAAGGAAATATAACTAATGGCACGGAAGCTTGACGATACAGCTATACGTAGACAGCACAGGTCCACAGATTTTCGTGACAAGAAACTGGAGATGGAAATAATAGCAGGAGTGATACATTCCAAAGTAATAATGGAAGTGATACATTCAAAGTTTGACAGCGATTCAATTTCCAGTGATCCACTTAAATGGATATACGACCAAGCAGTGCATTTATACGAATATGATAATGAATTGCTAGACACACGAACTTTCAAGCATATGCTAAGTATGAAGGAAAGTAAAAAGAAAATATATCTTGCTCAATGGAAGAAGATTCAGAGAAAGAAGAAAAGCACTACAATGGCATCAGCCTTGGCTTGTGCAGATAGACTTAAGAAATTATACGATTTGCGCAACATAGAACTTGGCATGAAGAACTCCCTTAAGTTCTTAGAACGTGCACAAGCTGGTGATTTAAATGCTGTGGACGATGCCCGCCTAATAGTCGCAGAGATGGGCGAAAAAATTAATGTTGAAGATACTAAAAAGATTGTAGTCACTAATCCCCACGAAGACTACAAGCATTATAAGAAGTCATTTCAGACTGTACAAAAGGATCCACGTTCAATTATGGGTGTGCCCACTGGCATTCCACCTATAGATAAGAACATGTTAGGTTTACGTGACGGTGAACTAGGTGTTGTATTTGGTCCCACTGGTGGCGGTAAATCTATCATGATAATGAACTTTGCTGCTCATGCTTGGAGATATGTTGGGGATGTAGTAATCTTCACGATAGAAATGTCAGAGAACCAGTACAAATCTAGATGGTATTCATATTTGGCAGGAATAAAATATGAGCAGTTTAGAAAATACCAGTTGGATAAAGAAGAATGGAGCATACTGGATAAGACAATTAAGAAAGCTAAAACAGTTCCAAATCTTTGCCAGATAGTCGATGTTCCTGAAGGATGTAGTGTTGCTTCTGTGAGAAATCAATTGAAGAAGCTTATGCGTACCATGGACATCAAGCTAGTTGTTATTGATTACATGAACATCATGTGTGGTCCCAGTGGAAAGATCGATTTTAGTTGGGTTAATCAGCTGGAACTAGCAGTGCAGCTAAAGCTGGAACTAGCACGTTCACTTAATGTACCAGTTTGGACAGCGTGTCAGGTAGATAAATCTGGCGGAGCAGCATTCAGTTCGCATATTAAGGATCAGCTTGATGTTGGAGGCTTAATAGTTCATGATGAAAATAGCGAAGAAACAAATGAAATTTTCTGGCGGTGGATAAAGGCACGTGATTTTAAGGGTCAAGAAATTGCCCTTGAAACTAATATGGACTACATGAGAATGACACCACTGCCAGATGATCTTAATAGAGAATATAAGAAAATCAAAACTAAGAAAAAGGATAAGGTAATCGTATGACAAACAGAGTTATTTGGGAAGAACTTAATATCGCAGCAGGGTTTACAATTAAGGACACTCATATATGCTTACCAGTTACTAATGATAACACTAATGTAGCATATCGCATTGCTACGTTTTTACACATATTATCTGGATCCAATGACTTAGACTTCTTGAGTCGGTATTCCGAACACATCGTTGAATTTTCCGATAACCAAGAACAATTGCGTGGAGCATATGGCCCTAGAATGCGCAACTGGATTGGTGCTCATCAGCTACAAGAAATGATTAATCTCAACGCTGATATCAGTATTGAACCAGTTGAGAATATTGAAGAAAACGTAGTGGATATTGATGAAGACGGAATGAACGTATTGGCGCTACCTGGATCACAATATGTTAAGCCTGCGGGTATCGACCAGACTATGGCAGTATTCGACGACCTTAAACATGGTATGGATGAAACTTGTATTATAGTGAGGGATCCTGGTACTGATTTTGAAGAAAGTGATGATATCCCAGACTTAATTTCCATTGTATTTGTCAACGATTTAGGTGGAGCGTTTGACACAGACAGCAAACGGGGTACGCTAAATGTCACGGCACAGTACGGTGTAGGGAACAACGATAATTTTGTTAATGAAGTTTGGGCAATTAGTCTACTGGTGCAGATGTACGTCAAACACTTAAACTATAGTGGAAGTAGGTTTGTCATACTGTGCAATGGATGGAACGAAGATAATCACAGCGATTTGGAAAATAATATTTCCGACTACAAAGGAATAGGAATATGTGCTGAAGCAGTGCAATCTTTCTGGGAAGATCTGGATAAATTGCAAACCTTTGCACATAAGATACCTTCTTATCTAAATGAAAGCACATTTGAGAATCCTGATGTTTCTAATGATTGGTGTGTAGAAAAGTTGAAAGAATTTTTCATTGATAAGATAGAAAGTCCGTTCATGAAAGACATGGCGTTTGGCTTAGCTATATGGGCGTTTTGGACTTATGGAACTGCAAAGCCAACTTACGCAGGTCCATATGAAGATAAGGTATTTGATTTACTTAGTTGGATGCATCCAACTAGCATTCGTCTAGAGACTGCAGAATTCTTATCACATGAGAATCTACCTTATAAGCTCGGTAACTTAGTAGATGGGATTCTGAAAACCAGTGAGTAAACACCTTGACAAGCAGTTGATAAGCGAATATGCAAGACGGGAAAATGTGTCCCCGCAGGAAGCAGAACGCAGAATAAAATCTATGATTGATGCGATTCGGGACGTTCTACACTTGGCGTCCCGAGTTCATTTGAGGAGATTAGGAACTTTATGGTTGCAGGATAGAAAGTGTGGTTTTAAGAATCAGCATACGGGCGTAAAGGAAAGGATGGTATTTATCAAGTCGATAAGATTCAAACCCGCTAAGTCATTAAAGCAAGCTGTTAATGAAAAAACCAAAGATAAACTAATGGATAATTTTAGGGTATAAAAAACTTCAGATAGTTTGTACATAAGTATCCTACAATATACAGTACCATTAACAACTAAAGCACAGTGTGGTAGCAATGAATTGGAAGAAGCAAAAATTTTATAATCATCATCTTCACACGCACTACTCAGTGGGCGACTGTGTCACAAAACCGGAAGAACTAGTTGAAGCTTTACATCAGCGTGGACATAAGTATATCACAGTTACGGAACATGGTACACTAGCGTCCACTTATGAACTTTGGAAAGAATGTGGTAAACGCGATATCACTCCTATATTAGGAAACGAAGCATACTTTGTTGATGATTATGAAGAAGAATCTTCCAAGATATCCTGGAACTATGGGCACATTATTATCCTGTGTATGAATGAAATAGGTTGGCGCAATCTAAAAAAGTTGCATTGTATTTCATGGGAAAAAGGATACAAAATCAAACCACGTATACAGCTTAAAGATCTGTGTAAATATAACGAAGGATTAATAATTACCACTGGCTGTATGAGGGGTCCAGTGGGATACGATTATTTGGGTAACGACAAGCACTACGGCAAAACAATGAAGTTGCCAGAACGCAAGGAACGTATCTACACAAGGATTGCTAAACTTAAGAAAGCTTTTGGGGATAGGTTTTATGCAGAAATCCAACTACTAGAATTAGATGACCAAAAGAAAGTCAACAAATTTGTACTACATGTTGCCAAGAAGTTCAAATTGCCTATTATTGTGACAGGTGATTGTCACTATCTATGCAAGGGGGATACGGATATACATGATGCTATGTTGTGTATTGCACGTAAGGAAAAATTGAATGATGCAGAAAATTCTGTATATCCCACTAATCAACTCTGGCTTAAAACAGCCGAAGAATTGCGTACATCATGGAAAGAATGGTACAGTGAACTATTTTCAGAGCAAAAACTAGCTAGGTACATACGCAATACGGTTAAGCTTGCAAAGCGTGTTGAGAGGTATCCAATACGCCCTGAGCAGTCTTCTTTACCACCATTTAGCAACAACCCTAAAAAGCTTGTTAACGAAATCTGCTGGGAGCACCGAGAAGCTAATAATATCTTGGACCAAGATGAATATTGGGACAGGTATCAATATGAACTTGGTATCATTGAAGAGCTAGGTTATTTGAATTACTTTTTAGTGGTATGGGATCTAGCATTATTTGCCCGTGCTAATGACATTCCGTACAATGCGCGTGGCAGTGTATGTGGATCATTGATAGCGTACTTAATGTCCATTACTTGGATTGACCCTATTAAGTTTGACCTTCCGTTTGAGCGATTCCTAACAACAGACAGAATATCATTGCCGGATATTGACATGGACTTTAGCTCGAATAGACGGGATGAAGTCATTGTATACGCTGAACACAAGTATGGTAAAGAGTGTGTGGTACATATCTGTAACTACTTACGATTCAAGCCTAAGCAGATATTCAAGGATGTAGGAAGAATACTTGGTCACGATTTTCAAATGTTAAATAACATTACTTCGAAAGTTGAAGACAACATAAGTGAATGGTCAGAATTTACTAAGGTAGCAGCAGTTCATAATTTTCTACAAGATAACGAAGATATACAACCATTAGCTGAAAGGATGGTTGGTCTTATAAGACAACAAGGGATACACGCTAGTGGAGTAGTGGTTACTCCGGGTCCGTGCGTAGACTGGTTGCCCATAGCGTACAGGACAGACAATAGTAACGAACAGAAGAAACTCAAAGTGGTTACTGAATGGGATATGTACGCTTTGGAAGATTTGGATATTCTCAAACTGGATTTTCTAGGTGTGAACCAATTAGATATTGTAGCACAGACTATTGAACTAATAAAGAAGCGTCATAAGGTTAAGTTCAAGAATCTAGATGACTTGTATGCTATTCTATTAGCAGATAATTGTTCTGATCCTGCCGTATACAAGTTGATAAAAGATCAGAAAACAGTAGGTACGTTTCAGCTAGGAACCAGTGATGGTATGAGAACTCTAGGCTCAGATTTGAAGCCAGAAAACATACATGAAATTATTGCTATGATCTCACTATACAGAACGGCAGTCCTTGAAGAAGGCATGCACACACAGTATGTGAAACGTAAATATGGTGAACCCTTTGAATACCTTCATCCTAAAATGGAAGATGTGCTGAAAGATACTCATGGTGTGATGCTGTACCAGGAACAAATGATGGCGATGGGTGTGGTTTTGGCAGGCTTCACACGCAATGACGCAGACCATTTTCGAAAAGGTATCAAGCTGAAAGATATTAAGAAGGTTAGGGTCTGGAAAGATAAGTTTATCAATGGTTGCAAAGAATACAATGGAATTAAGAAGAACACTGCGTTAAAAATATGGGATTTCATGGAAGCGTTTGCAGGATACGGATTTAATAAGAGTCACGCTGCCAGTTATGGTGTCCTAGCTTACATGACTGCATGGCTAAAAATCAACTACACCGCAGAATATATGGCATCCTTATTGTCTTGCAATGCGACAGATGATAAGAAACTGTATAAATACATATTGGATCTTAAGAAGCAGAAAATAAAACTGTTCACACCGTATATCAATTTAAGTCAAGACACCTTTACAATAACTAAACGTGGTATAGTGTACCCTTTACAGGCAGTTAAGCAGTTGGGGGACAAAGCTTTACAGAACATTTTAGAAGAACGCAAGGCTCATGGAAGATATAAATCTTTTGAAAATTTTCATGACCGAGTTAACAAACGTGTAGTAAACGTGGGCATTATGATTAACCTTATCTTGGCAGGTTCTTTTAGAAAGTTTGGAACTAAAGAACAAATCTTTGATGAATTAATGGAATTGCGAAGTGAACCTAATACTATCCGCGTTCTATATTGCAAGGAATGCCGCCACCGATACCCTATAGCTAAGTCAAAGAAAAAGATTGAAGACGATGGCATCTTATGTCCTAACTGTGGAGATAATGATGTTATTTTGTGGGAGCGTAGCATAATCGCTGATAAAAAATACCGCAAAAAGAAGTTTGACAAGGCATATATTGCGCGACACGTATTTGGCTACAGCATACAAGAATGTCAGCTTAAACAATATGCTGACGTTATCGCTAAACAAATGTGCAAGGACATGGAACTGGTAGAAGTTATTAAAGAAGGTAACAGTTTGAAGATAGCTTTCGAAATTCGAAAAATCAAAAAGCACCGTTGTAAAAGTGGGGAAATTATGGCATTTATTGACATTACCGATGGTGTGTATGATAGTAGCATAGTGTTGTTTCCTCGTGATTTTGAAAACTTGAAATCAATTCTAAAGGAAAGCGAATGTTATGTAGGTAGTTTGACAAAGAACCGTGGCAAATTTTTATTTCAAGACCGTAATGGCAATTATCTCCGTAGGTTAAAGAAAACCTACAAAGGCAAATAGTACATGGAACATGGTGTTCCATGTATAACAACACAACACAAAGGATTAGCAATGGCTAAAAAGAAGAGCAAGAAGGAATCGTCAAAGACCACCAAGAAGAGCAAGAAGGAAGCCGTGGTTACTGCACCAACTGTAGAAGAGACTCTGGAAGCACTACAGAAGGCTCTCGAATTGCTACAGGCTACAGTAGCAGCGCAAGCTGAAACCATCAAGGCATTGGAAGAGCAGGTAGCTTCCAAGGCTAGTGACGACGATGAAGAAGACGACGATGATGACGAAGAAGACGATGAAGAAGAAGAAGACGATGATGAAGAAGAAGACGATGATGAAGAAGACGATGAAGAAGACGATGAAGAAGACGACGATGATGACGAAGAAGACGATGAAGAAGACGATGAAGAAGAAGAAGACGACGACGATGATGATGAAGAAGAAGATGATGATGAAGAAGAAGATGATGAAGAAGAAGACGACGATGATGATGAAGAAGAAGATGATGATGAAGAAGAAGATGATGAAGAAGAAGAAGGCGATGATGAAGAAGACGATGATGAAGAAGACGACGACGATGACGACGACGATGATGAAGAAGAAGACGATGATGTTGACTACGAAGAACTTAGCCTTAAGGACTTGCGAGCATTGTGCAAGAAGCGCGGAATCAAAACCGTTGCTGATGGTACTGACGTATCCAAGGCTAAGACTGGCAAGCTAGTAACCGCTCTGGAAGAAGATGACGACGGAGCGGAATGACGATAAGGTTAAGGTCTCCCGCACACTGCTCAAACGTAGTAGTATACGCATAGAGAAAAAGGGTGGCAAGCGCGTCTTCGTTATACCGGAGCGCCTTGCCGAAACCCTTATGCGTAACTACAACTTCACGTTTGAACAACTGCAAGTTGGCGGTGACATAGACCTGCAAGAACTGGCACTTCATATGGATGGTCAGGGGCAGCTTGAAGCTGAAGCTGGTATGGTTTCGGAACACGCTAGGCTACTGAAGGAACTTGCTGTACTTTATTGTGAATCATGGTATGAAAAAGAATGTCAAAAGATACGAGAATACTTTTATGACAAACATGGTAAGTATCCTACAGAAGCTTACGTTAAGGGTAAGTTAGC
>Ga0307378_10008272_pt1 | contig 13850 bp, 15 predicted proteins | sample UN1MG_FD_202238 | JGI IMG/M metagenome (GOLD analysis project Ga0307378, IMG submission 202238) | Soil microbial communities from Risofladan, Vaasa, Finland - UN-1 | ecosystem: Environmental > Terrestrial > Soil > Coastal area > Acid sulfate soil | place: Finland: Risofladan, Vaasa | collected... | reverse complement strand
GGTGGGCGACCGGGCGCAGCTGGTGGCGAAGATGGAGACCAGTGCGTCGGTCGACCAACTCCACGAGATCATCGCCGCCGCCGATGTGGTGATGGTGGCCCGAGGAGATCTCGGCATCGACTGTCCTATCGAGGACGTCCCGCACCTCCAGAAGCGGATCATTCGTCATTGTGTCGAGGCGGGGGTTCCGGTGATCACCGCCACCCAGATGCTCGAATCGATGATCACTGCACCCTCGCCGACGCGTGCGGAGGTCAGCGACGTGGCGAATGCCGTGTTCGACGGGACCGACGCGGTCATGCTCTCCGGCGAGACGGCGATCGGGCATGACCCGGCTTCGGTGGTTCGCACCATGGCGACCGTTGCCGAGCGCGCCGAGTCCGAGGCGTCCTACCGGCGTTGGGCAGACCGACTCGGGCGAGTGCAACGCCTCTCGCACCACGAGCAGATGTCGAACATCGACGTGATCACCGCAGCGCTCACCCATGCTGCATCGCAAGCGGCAAACGACGCCGAGGTCTCGGCGATCTTGTGCTGCACGCGCAGCGGCCGCACCGCGCGGGCGATGGCGCGTTTTCGCCCATCGGCGGCGATGATCGGGCTGTCACCGCATCCCCACGTCGCGCGGGCGATGGCGCTGAGCTGGGGAGTGACACCGATCGAGGTCGATCTGTACGGCAGCACCGACGAGATGGTGTGGTTCGCGGTCGAGACCGCGCTCCGGGCCGGGCTGATCGCCTCGGGCGACCGCGTGCTGGTACTCGCCGGGGCACCGGATCCGACCCGTGAGCGTCCGCCCGACGCAGCCACCGACGTGCTGCGAATCGTGACCGTCGACTGATGGCGACGCGCCTGTGGTCCGAGACGGCGGGAGATCCATCGGCGCCGATCGCAGCGGTCGTGCATGGTTCGATGGACCGATCGGCGGGCCTCCTCCGACTCAGTCGTCGTCTCGACGCAACGCATCGAGTGGTCCGATACGACCGGCGCGGCTACGGCCGTTCGGTCGATGTGGGACCGCCCTGGACCGTCGAGGCCAACATCGACGACCTCGAGGAGATGCTGTCGGCGACCGGCTCCGAGCCGGCACTCGTGTTCGGCCACAGCTTCGGTGGCAACGTGGCGCTGGGGCTCGCAGCTCGCCGGCCCGATCTCATCGCCGGTGTCGTCGTGTACGAAACGCCGCTGTCGTGGCTCCACTGGTGGCCCGGCGATTCGGCGGGCGCTGCAGCGATGGCGGCAGATGACCCAGGAGCGGCAGCAGAGGCGTTCATGCGGCGCCTCGTCGGTGACGCCGTCTGGCAGCGACTGCCGCCATCGAAGCGTGCAGAGCGCCGGGCCGAGGGAGCGGCGATGGTGGACGAACTCGCCGACCTGCGTCGAGGCGCTCCGTGGGATGGTCACCGAATCGAGATCCCCGTGCTGGCCCTGTACGGCGAGCACGCGAGGCCCCACCATCGGACCGCAATGCAGGGCATGGTCGACATGATTCCGCGTTGCCGGGTCGCGATGGTCGCGGCGGCCGGCCACGCCGGGCCGCACACCGACGCCGATGCGGTGGTCGCGGCGATGGTGCCGTTTCTGGCGTCGCTCAACGGCGAGGCAACGGCAGGCGCCGGCTGAGAACCAGTGTGGCGACAGCCACGACCGCGGCGAGGGCCGCCAGCGTCGCCGTGCCGTTGATCCCGTGGGTGCCGTACAACCATCCGCTGGCGACCGCGCCGAAGGCTCGAGCGACGGTGCCCACCGCATTGCCGACCGCGAGTGTCGTCCCGCGAGCGTCGGGCATCGATTCGCTGACCAGCGACAGCGACACGACGAAGGCCAGTTCGAAACCGAACAGCACCACGACGAGTCCGACGATTCCCGTCCAGAGTGCGTCGGCGCCGACCATCGCGACCAACCCCGCGAACAGAAAGGCGAGCCCCACGAGTGCCGTGCGCAGCTTCCCGACCCGGTCGGCGAAGGCGGCGCTGCCGAGGCTGGACACGAGTTCGGTGGCCCCGAACAGGACGGCTACGGCACCGATCCCGCCGGTCGACACTCCGAAGGCGTCGTCGAGCCAGCTTCCGGAGATCACGAACACCGAAAGCCCGGCCATCGCAGTGGTTGCCGACCCGATCATCACGAGCCAGGCCCTGCCGGTGATCGACGTCTCCGGAGGTCGGCGTGTCGGGGAGGAGATCTCCGGGAGCTGGACGCGCTCGATCGGATCGTCGTCGGCCGACGACCGGTCGTGCGGCAGCGTCCTTGCGACGAGTAGTGCAGCGAACGCGCATGCGATGGCGATGGCAACGAACGGTCCCCGCCATCCGAAGACGTTGATGAGGAGGGCCACGATCGGTGCTCCGACGAGCAGTGCAATCGCCCAGGACGTCTCGTACAGCCCGATCGACCGGGCCCGCCAGCGGTAGTCCACTCGATGACTGATCCACGCCTGACCCGCCACAGTCAGATTCGAGACGCCGAGCACGAGAATGAAGAACGAGACGGCGAACGACGCCAGCGTGCCGGCCAGTGCCAGCACCGCCGAGGCGCCGACCAGGCCGAGCGCGCCGATCATCACGGTCCGTTCACGACCGCGGTCGAGGTGGCGGCCGACGAAGACCGTCGACAATCCGGCGAACTCGCCCACCCCGAGCACGGTCGTGAGCTGTGTCGTCGTCGCCCCGAACGCCCGCTCGAGCGTGGGAAGGAACGGCGGAATCCAACGCAGTGCGACGTTGGTGACCGTCTTCGCAGCCGTCAGCCGGGTGAGCGTTCGTCCGTCGACGCCCGTTCTCGATTCGGCGACGTCGGGTGCGTCAGCCGCCATTCGAGGGAGCGCCGGGACGAGGGTCGGAGATCGTCACGGTGACGCCGAAGAAGGAGCACTCGGTGTCGGTGACGGTCACGTCCGAGCCGGCCAACTCGAAGTTGTCCTGCACCTTGTCGGCGCAGTCCTGCAACGACACCCGTTGCGTCCACACCGCGAAGGCCAGCAGCCCCAGGAGCGCCGCGACTGCGAGCTTCTGCACAATCGACTTCATGACCCAGAACGAGACCACGGCCCCGACAACGAGTGCGGTGGCTGCGACCAGCGCGATCGTTTCAGCGTCGGCAAGGGTCAGGGCGAACACGCGGGCAACTGTAGGCCGCCGGCCGAGTCGTCCCCTACGATCCCATGACGTGAGCGACCAGCCGATCCACTTCTCCTCAGGACTTCCGACCACCGTGCTGCCGGCCGCCGATTCCGAACTGTCGAGTCGGCTCGCGGCGGCGCTCGCTCAGCCGGTCGAACAACGGCGCAGTGAGGTTGCCGACGTCGTCGCCTCGGCACCGCACGACCTCGACGGTTGGGCCGAACTCGGCGACCTGGGTCGCGACCCGATCGAGCGGTACGCCGCCTATCGCGTCGGCTACCACCGCGGACTCGACACGCTGCGGGCCAACGGATGGCGCGGCAGCGGGTACGTGCGCTGGTCGGAACCCACCAATCGGGGGTTCCTTCGCTGCCTGCGCGGCCTCGGCGAGATGGCTGCCGACATCGGCGAGGTCGACGAGGCCGAGCGCTGCCGAACGTTCCTGCTGCAACTCGACCCGACCGGGATTCCCGCTGACTGACTCCCCTCGTCCGTTGGTCGGAGCGGTGCTCACCGGCGGAGCGAGTCGACGCATGGGCCGCACCAAGGCGCTGATCGAGATCGACGGCGTTGCGATGGCCAGCATCGTCGCGACCGCGCTTCGCGATGCGGGGTGCGTCAACGTGGTCGCCTACGGAGGCAATCCGGTCGAACTCGAACCCCTCGGCATGCCGGTGCTGCCCGACCTGCACCCCGGGTCTGGACCGCTCGGCGGCGTCTTGGGCGTTCTCGAGGTGTTCGCTGGGGCCGACCACGACGTCGGTGGCGTGTTCGTCGTGGCGTGTGACCTGCCGGCGTTGACCGGCGCTGACCTCGCCGGCATCGTCGAATCGGCTCGGGCGCACCCTGATGCCGATGTGGTGGTCGCACGTACGTCGGCGATCGAGCCGACGTGTGGTCTCTGGAACCCGCTCGCCACCGGACGGCTCCGTCGGTTCTTCGACGAGGGCGAACGGGCACTGCACGCGGCGATCGCGCACCTGACGTCGGTCGAGGTCGACATCGACCCGGCCGCACTGCGCAACATCAACACCCCCGACGACCTCGGTCGGTACTCTTGATGCTGTGACAGCTGAGGAAGTCTCCGTGCAGGATCTGGCGGCGCTTGGGCCATCGGCGCATATCGTCGACGTTCGAGAGCCCAGCGAGTGGGAGCAGGGCCACATCGACGGTGCGACGCTGGTGCCGCTGGCCACCGTCCCGGGCAATGTCGATGCATTCCACGGCAATCCGACCTACATCGTCTGCCGCTCCGGCAATCGATCGGGTCAAGCGTGCAACTTCTTGCGCGATCAGGGCCACGCCGTCGTGAACGTGACCGGCGGGATGATCGCCTGGTCGGCTGCCGGCTTCGAGATCGTCACCGGTGCCGGGTCCGGTGCCGCCGGTGCCTGACACCGCCAGCACTTACGTCTGGATCGATCGGCAGGGCGATCTCGACGATCTCATCGATACGTTGCTCGCAGCGCCGCGCTATGCGCTCGACACCGAGTTCCATCGCGAACGCACCTATTTCCCGAAGCTTGCGCTGGTGCAGGTTGCGTGGCGCACGTCCGACGGTCAGGAACTGGCGCTGATCGACCCGCTCGCCGTCGACGTCACGCCCTTCGACCGACTGTTCTCCTCCGACGCCCTGTGCGTGATCCACGCAGCGCAGCAGGATCTCGACGTCCTGACCCACGCAGTCGGGTCCGTGCCGGCGAGAATGTTCGACACCCAGTTGGCGGCCGGTTTCGTGGGATACGGCACCCCGTCGCTGGTGTCGCTGCTCCAGGGCGAGATCGGCATTTCACCACCCAAAGGCGACCGGTTGACCGACTGGCTGCGACGTCCGCTGTCCGACAGTCAGCGTCAATACGCCGCGGTCGACGTCGAGTACCTCCTGGAGGTGCACGAACGGTTGGTTGCGCAGCTCGCAGAGGTGGGGCGACTGACCTGGGCCGAGGATGCGTGCGAAGAGCTCCGGACGCGTCCGACGAGCGGGTCCGCCCCCGACGACGCGTGGCTGCGACTCAAGGATGCCCGCTCGTTGCGGCCCAACGCCCGAGCCGTCGCCCAGAGCGTCGCGGCGTGGCGTGAGCGCCGGGCAATGCGAACCGACGTGCCCGTTCGTCAGGTGCTGCCCGACCTGGCGATCCTGGGCATCTCCCAACGGGCGCCGTCGTCGGCGAAGGAGCTGTCGCAGGCCCGCGGCGTCGACGAGCGGCACTCTCGAGGAGGCATCGCCGAGGAGATCCTCGACGCCGTGCGTGCCGGAAAGGGATCTCCGCCACCGTCGCCCCCGGTGTCGGCCGACGATCTCGACCGCAACATGCGACCCGCGGTGACCCTGGTGTCGGCCTGGGTTGGTCAACTCGCCAAGGACGAGCGGCTCGACCCTGCCCTGCTCGCGACGCGTGCCGACATCGTGGCGTTCCTGCGCGGTGACGGCGATTCCCGGCTGGGAACCGGTTGGCGCAACGACCTCGTCGGCGACGGCATCCGGCGGCTCGTCGGCGGGGAAGCAGGTCTCACGTTCGACCCCGAAGGACGCCTGCGCCTGCACGCCGTCTCCGACTGAACGCTGCGGCGGGCCGCGCGCAACGTTCTCGCACCGGACAATTCGGTGTGAGCAGAGAAATCCCTGCTTGCACCGCTACCCTGTGCACGAATGTCAGCTTTCTAGAGTGTGGGAGCCCTGTCGTGAAGAAGGGTCGTCATCGCCGGTTCGAAGAGGCGAGAAAACTGAAGCAGTCCGGTCCGGGAGCCTTTGATTTGGGCTTCGGTGACCGTTCCGCTCCCTCGTCGTCGAACGACGAGGACGAAGACGAATATGCCGCGCTCGCCGAGAAGTATGGCGTCACCTTCGACGACGACGACGATTCCGAAGACTGACCGGGTCACGCCGGTGCCCGGCATCGCGCCACCGGTTGCGCAGGTGTCAGGTCCCTGATCAACGACGGCGGACGGCCGGGTGGGGGAGCGGGACCCAGTTCGGGCGTTCCAGCTGCGCAACCATCAGCTCGTAGATCGGTGCGCCGATCAGTTCGACGATGTCGTCCTTGGCGGACACGTACAGTGCCTCGCTGCCGACGAACGCGTCGGGTTCTTCGGTGCACCACCAGGCGAACTCGTCGCCACCTTCGCCCCAGTCGCGCCGTTTCCACTCACGGAGTCGAGATGTCACGTGGCCGGATTCGTCGGTCGAGTGCTCGAGACGGATCGGCACCTGCCAGCACACCGACGGCTTCCAGTCCATCGGCCGCTCGTCGGCCTCGAGCGCGGCGATGTGCAACGCGCATCCGACGCCGCCCTCGAAGCCGACGCGGTTGAGGAAGATGCACGCGTCGTCCACCAATCGAGTCAGCCTCGGTACCGTCCCGTCCTCCTCTGGTTCGCCCTCGGCGAGGTACCCCTTCTTTCCATGGCCCTTCTTGTGGAACTGCCAGTGCTCGGGTGTGAGCCGTTCGGCGTGACGTTGCAGGTTCGCCATGTCGTCGGCGTCGGCGAAGTGTGCGCCGAAGCTGCAACATCCCAGGGCCGCTTCGGGCGCCGGCTCGTCGAGGATGCCCTTGCAGCCGCAGCCGTAGATACACGTGTAGTTCGAACGCAGGTACGTGGCGTCGAAGACCCAGGTCCGGTGCTCGTTCGGATCCTCGAAGCTGATCCACTCGTGCAGATCCTCGGGTGCTGGTGGGCGCGCAGTACTCACGGCCGAGCAAGCTACCGGCCTCGATAGGCTCGCCCGGGATATGACCGCCTCGATGAACGCCGACCAACTGCGCGACTCCTTCCGCGACTTCTTCGCTGCGAAGGACCACACGGTCGTGCCGTCGGCCAGTCTCATCCCTCACGACCCCACGGTGCTCTTCAATGTGGCGGGCATGTTGCCGTTCAAGCCCTACTTCGTCGGCGACGAACAGCCCCCGTATCTGCGGGCGGTCAGTTCGCAGAAGTGCGCCCGCGCGGGTGGCAAACACAACGACCTCGACGACGTCGGGCGCACCAAGCGTCACCTCGTGTTCTTCGAGATGCTCGGAAACTTCAGCTTCGGCGACTACTTCAAGGAGTCGGCGATCCCGTGGAGCTGGGACCTCGTCACGGGCGACCCGGCCAACGGCGGCTGGGGTTTCGACGGCGACCGGCTCTGGATCACGGTGCACGAATCAGACGACGAGGCCGAGGCGATCTGGCACGAGATCGTCGGCGTGCCGATCGAGCGCATTCAACGTCTCGGCGACAAGGACAACTTCTGGCAGGCAGGCGACACCGGCCCCTGCGGGCCGTGCAGCGAGATCCACATCGACCGTGGCCCGGCCTTCGGTCCAGAGGGTGGACCGCTCGGTGATCCTGCCGGCGACCGTTTCATGGAGTTCTGGAATCTCGTCTTCATGCAGTTCGACCAGGCGCCGGACGGTAGCCGAACCCCGCTGCCCCGGCCTTCGATCGACACCGGTGCGGGACTCGAACGGATCCTGGCACTGGTGCAGGGCGTCGACTCGGTCTGGGAGACCGACCTGATGCAGCCGATGATCGACGAGGCCTGTTCGATCACGGGCAAGTCGTACCGCGTCGGCGACTACAACGACCGGGAGAGCTTCGCCATGCGGGTGCTCGCCGAACACGCACGTTCCGGAGCGATGCTCGTCAACGATGGTGTCTTTCCGTCGAACGAGGCCCGCGGCTACGTGCTTCGCCGCATCATCCGCCGCGCTGTTCGGTATGCGTACCTGCTCGGCACCGAGTCGCTGGTGATGCCTCGGCTCGCCGACGTGGCCATCGACGTGATGGGCAACGCATATCCCGACATCGTCAAGAACCGTGACTTCGTGATCAGCGTGATGACCAAGGAGGAGGAGCGATTCCGCCAGACCCTGAAGCACGGCCTCGGCATCCTCGACGGCGAACTCGGCGCCAACCCGACCGAGTTGTCCGGATCGACGGCGTTCCTGCTCCACGACACCTACGGCTTCCCGCTGGAGCTGACCCAGGAGATCACCGCCGAGCGCAACGTCGCCGTCGATCTCGCCGGGTTCACCACCGAGATGTCCGCGCAACGTGAGCGAGCCAAGGCAGCGCAGAAGGGCGCCGGCGACGGCGTCGACCTCGACGCCTACCGTGACGTCGTCGAGCAGTTCGGCGTCACCGAGTTCGTGGGGTACGCCGAGGACACCGCCGAGAGCCGCGTGCTCGCAGTGGTACCGGTCGAGAGCGCCGACGCCGACGCCGACACACGGGTCGGGCTCGTTGACGTGTTCCTTGATCGCACCTCGTTCTACGCCGAATCCGGCGGCCAGATCGGTGATACGGGCACGATTGTCACCGACACCGGCACCGCAGAGGTGCTCGACACCACGTTCGCCCTCCCCAATCTCCGACGCCATCGGGCGCGCATCACCGATGGCGCGGTCACCCCCGGCCAGCGAGCCACGGCGACGATCGACCACGAACGCCGGGCGGCCATTCGGCGCAATCACACCGCGACGCATCTGCTGCACCACGCCTTGCGGCAGGTGCTCGGTGAACATGTCAAGCAGGCCGGTTCGATGGTGGGGCCCGACCGTCTCCGCTTCGACTTCAGCCACTACGAGGCGGTGACCGACGAGCAGATCCTCGAGATCGAGCGGCTCGCCAACGCCGAGACGCTCCAGAACACGCCGACACGGATTTTCGAGACCACCAAGGACGAAGCCGAGGCGCTCGGCGCGATCGCGTTCTTCGGCGACAAGTACGGCGACATCGTGCGCGTGCTCGAGGCAGGCTCGTCGATCGAACTGTGTGGTGGCACCCACGTGCGCGCCACTGGCGACATCGGCACGATCAAGGTCGTGAGCGAATCGTCGATCGGGTCGAACCTGCGCCGAATCGAAGCCGTCACCGGTGACGCGAGCGTGGCGCTGCTGCAACGCGACGAGCAACTCATCGCCGATGCCGCACGTCTGGTCGGATCGTCCGGTGACGACCTGCTCGTCGGCGTGCAGCGCAAGCTCGACGAGACCAAGGCATTGCACGACGAGGTCAAGGCGCTGCGAGCACAGCTGGCGATGGGTCGAGCCGGCGAACTGGCGGCGATCGCCCATGAGGGTGTGCTGGTCACGCAGGTCGATGGTCTGAACCCCGGCGATCTTCGCGAGCTGGCCATCGCCGTACGCCAGCATCCCGGGATCCGCCTGATCGTGCTGATCGGCGAGACGACGAGCGGCGGTGTCGGCCTGGTCGCCGCGGTCGAGGCCGGTAGCGGCTGGACGGCATCCGACCTGTTGAACGGCGCCGCCAAGGCCGTCGGTGGCGGTGGCGGCGGCAAGGGTGACATCGCAACCGCTGGCGGCAAGGACGTCACCGGCATTCCGGCAGCGCTGGAGCTGGCCGCGAATGCGGCCGCGGGGCTCGTCGCCGCTGCTCCGTGAGCCGCCCTCCCGGCGTTCGGGCGCTCGGTGTCGATCTGGGGTCGAAACGGATCGGCATCGCAGTCAGCGACATCTCGGGCACGGTGGCGTCTGCGCTCACCACGGTCCATCGGTCGTCGTCGCGACGTCACGACCATTCGGCGATCGGCAAGCTCGTTCGTGACGAGGAGGCGGAGCTGGTCGTGGTCGGGCTGCCACTGTCGCTCGATGGCAGTAGGGGCCCCGCTGCTCGGTCTGCCGAGACGGAAGCGCGTCAGCTGGCTAGCGTTGTCGGAGTGCCGGTCACCATGTACGACGAGCGATTCACCACGGTGACCGCCGAGCGCGGCATGCTCGAAGCCGGCCTCGACGCCAGACAGCGTCGCAAGGTCGTCGACAAGGTTGCCGCCGCGGTGATGCTGCAGGCATGGCTCGATCATCGAGCTGCGGCGTGGCAGCGCGATGCCGCCACGGGGGACGGCGTATGACCCAGCTCGACCCACTGCTCCCCGAAGCCCAGATCGACCCCGATTCGAGGCCCGCAGTCGACTGGTCGATCGATCCGTGGGATGCCACCGATCAGACCGGATCGGTCGAGCGCTTGCGCAGCGAACGGCGGTTCGTCAAGTGGATCGTGTGGGCATCGATGGCGGTTGCGGTGATTGCGATCCTGATCGCCGGTTTCGTGGGCTGGTGGTATCTCGGAAAGATCAACCCCGAAGGCGCTCCCGGCGACGTCCAGAGCTTCACGGTCAATGAAGAGGACGATCTCGAATCGGTGGCGCAACGGCTGGCCGACGACGGCCTGGTCACCGATTCGGGGATCTTCGAGTGGTACGTCGAACGGGAGGGCGGATTGGAGCTGACCCCGGGCTATTACGAGATCCGCCCCAGCGACCACATGGGCAACGTGCTCGGACGCTTGCGCACACCGCCCGGCCAGACCTACAGCAAGGTGACATTCCCCGAGGGGTTCACGCTGGACAAGATGGCGAATCGGCTCGACACCTCCGTTGATCGCCTGGCAGCGAGCGAGTTCCTCACCGCCGCAACCGATGGGACCATCCGCGCCGCATGGCAGCCGTTGGCAGTGACTTCGCTCGAAGGCCTGTTGTTCCCCGACACCTACCAGGTGTCGAATGCCGAGAGCGAGGGCCAGGTCGTCGAGCGGATGATTGCGCTGATGGAACGCGTCGGCGGCCAGGAGGACATCGTCAACAAGTCGGCCGCACTCGGTCGCACGCCCTACGAGACGCTGATCATCGCGTCGATGATCGAACGCGAGGCCCGTGTGCCCGAGGATCGGGCGAAGATCTCTCGCGTCATCCACAATCGGCTCTTCTTCTCGGCGCTGCGGCCCGACCAGCCGTTCCCGCTGCAGATCGATGCGACGGTGCTGTACGGGCGTGACCAGGCCGGGATCGACCCGGAGATGCCGTTCTCGCAGCTGCGCACCATCGACACGCCGTACAACACGTATCTGCGACCCGGTCTGCCGCCGACGCCGATCGCGGCGCCCGGGCGGGCGTCGATCCAGGCGGCGCTGAACCCGGCACCGAATCCGCCGGCCGGCGATCCGATCTGCGCCGAGCTCTCGAATCCGACCCAGTGCTACTACTTCTATTACGTCCTGGCTGACGAGAACGGCGGTCACGTGTTCGCGTCCGAGCTGTGGCAGCACGAGCGGAACGTCGAACTGGCCCGCCAGGCCGGTCTGCTGTGACGCAGCGCCGGTTGGCGGCACTGATCGGGTCACCGGTCGCACACAGCCTGTCGCCGGTGATCCACCAGGCGGCGTTCGATGCAGCGGACGTCGAATGGAACTACACCGCGTTCGACGTTGCCGCAGGCCGGGGCGCCGACGCGATCGCGGCCATGCGGGTGCTCGGCATCGCGGGGTTGTCGGTGACGATGCCGCACAAGCACGATGTTGCCGATGCCGTCGATCGGCTCGATCCGGCCGCGGCGGCGCTGCGCTCGGTGAACACCGTGAGTTGGGTCGGCGACGAACTCGTCGGATCGAGCACCGATGGAGCGGGGTTCATCGCCGCGCTCGCCGAGGACGGCGTCGAGGTCGGCGGCGCCGGCGTGGCGATCATCGGCGCCGGAGGCGCTGCCCGGTCGCTGATCGACGCGCTGGGGCGCTCTGGGGCCCGCTCGATTCGCGTGATCAACCGCACGGTCGATCGTGCGGCGTCGGCGTGTGTGCTCGCGGCCGTCGCAGAGGTTGGCACCGCAGCCGACATCGACGCGGCCGACCTGGTCGTCAACGCGTCGAGCGTCGGCATGGGGATCTCGCCGAGCGATGCGAGAGCGATCGACCTGCCGTGCGATCCCGATCGGCTGCGGCCGTCGCAGATCGTCGTCGACCTGGTCTATCACCCGCAGCACACCACCTGGCTGGTGGCCGCCGAGCGTGCCGGAGCCCGGACGATCGACGGGCTCGGCATGCTGATCCACCAGGCCGCGCTGCAGCAACTCGCCTGGCTCGGTGCGTTGCCCGACGTCGGGGTGATGCGGAGCGCCGCCGAAGACGTGCTGGCGCGTCGTTCCCGGCGACCTGACGGCCCCGGGCGATAGCCTCGGCTCGATGTTGCGGTATCTCACGGCGGGCGAATCTCACGGGCAGGCGCTGGTCGTCGTGATGGAGGGCCTCCCGGCGGGACTGCCGATCACCGTCGAGCAGATTCAGGTCGAGATGGGCCGTCGTCGGCTCGGCTACGGCCGCGGACCACGACAACGATTCGAAGCCGACGAACTCACGCTGATCGGTGGTGTCCGTCACGGACGAACGCTCGGCTCGCCGATCGCGATCGAGATCAAGAACAGCGAGTGGTTCCGCAGCGACAAGTGGCACGAGGAGATGAGCCCGGCCCCCGGCGCCACGAAGACACCGCTCACGCAGGTTCGACCAGGCCACGCGGACTTGGCCGGTATGCAGAAGTACGGGTTCACCGACGCCCGTGACGTCCTCGAACGCGCGAGTGCCCGTGAGACCGCAGCTCGAGTTGCTGCCGGTGCCGTCGCCAAGGCGTTGCTGTCGCACATCGGAGTCGAGATCATCTCCCATGTCATCCAGATGGGCGCCGCTCGCGTGCCGGACGGCGCCGCTCGCCCGACGCCCGAGCAGCTCGACCGCATCGACGACAACCAGGTGCGCTGCTTCGACCTCGACACCAGCGAGGCGATGGTCGGCGAAATCAAGGCGGCCGCCAAGGACGGCGATTCGCTGGGCGGCATCGTCGAAGTGCTCGGCTTCGGCGTGCCGGTCGGGCTCGGAAGCCATGTCCATTGGGACCGCAAACTCGACGCGCTGCTCGCTCAGGCAGTCATGAGCATCCAGGCGGTCAAGGGCGTCGAGATCGGCGACGGCTTCGAGGTCGCCGGACGTCGCGGCAGCGTCGCCCACGATCCGATTTCCTGGGATGCAGACGCGGGTGAGTACCGACGGGGCAGCACCCTGGCCGGTGGCACCGAGGGTGGCATCTCGAACGGTGAGCTGTTGGTCGTGCGGGCGGCGATGAAGCCGCTTGCGACGCTCAATGTCCCGACGCTCGAGACTGTCGACACGGTCACCAAGGAGTCCACGGTTTCGTTCAAGGAGCGCACGGACGTCACGGCGGTCCCGGCGATGGGCGTGGTCGCCGAGACCATGGTCGCGCTCGTGCTGGCGACCGAAGCCCAACGCAAGTTCGGCGGCGACTCGCTCGACGAGTTCGTCCGCAACGCCGAGGCGTTCGCGGCGACCCTGCCGTGACTCATCTGGTGCTCGTCGGGATGATGGGTGTCGGCAAATCGACGGTCGGGCGCCTGGTCGCTGCCGAACTCGATCGCCCGCTGTTCGACTCCGACGAGATGATCGAGGAACGCACCGGCCGTACGGTTCGGGAGATTTGGGCGACCGACGGCGAGGCGGCGTTCCGCGAGCTCGAGACCGACACGTTGATCGAAGCGCTGGCCGCGCCGGAACCGTCGGTGATCGCTGCTGCCGGTGGTGTGGTGCTCAGCGACGTCAACCGCACGGCGCTGCGAAGCACTGACGCACGGGTCGTGTGGCTCCTGGCCGATCTCGCCGTGCTGGTCGACCGAGTACGCGCCGGAGGTCACCGGCCGCTGCTCGACGAAGATCCCGAGGGTGCACTCCGCCGCTTGTACGACGTCCGCGAGCCCTTGTATCACGAGGTTGCCGACGCAGTCGTTTCCGTCGACAACCGTTCTGCGCACGATGTGGCCAAGGCGGTGCTTCGATGCTGCGCGTGAACGTGCCGCTCGCCGATCGGTCCTACGACGTACTGGTCGGCAACGGAGCGGTCAACGAACTCGCTTCGATGCTGCCGGCGTCGACTCGTCGGGTCGCGGTGGT
>Ga0307378_10008271_pt1 | contig 13850 bp, 13 predicted proteins | sample UN1MG_FD_202238 | JGI IMG/M metagenome (GOLD analysis project Ga0307378, IMG submission 202238) | Soil microbial communities from Risofladan, Vaasa, Finland - UN-1 | ecosystem: Environmental > Terrestrial > Soil > Coastal area > Acid sulfate soil | place: Finland: Risofladan, Vaasa | collected... | reverse complement strand
ACCTCAACGTTGAATGAGCCGAGAGAGAACCCCTGACTTAAGAGGCTCTCCTGAAGAGTTGCGAGCTTGCTCACTATCAGGTCTTTCAGCGCATTGGTCTCTACGACCATGCTGGTGTTCACTTCAGCGTTGTTCAGTTTGATGTTCAGCTTCATCTTTCCGAGCGATTCGGGCTGGAGCACGACCTGCGCCTCACCGCCTCCCTTCTTTACCACAAACGTGAACTGGCGTACAAACTCTCCGAATATCTCATCAGAACTCTTTGCTGCACTGCTGTGAGCCCTTAAATCCTGTACCGTCTCCGCCCTGTGTAGGTTTGATTCATATCTCTCGCACGCGAAAGAGTTTTCCTTCATATTATGCCACGTCCTCGGCCGTACCGAATCGTCCGACCCAGGCTTTTGTTGGACTGAGATGTTCTTTACCGTTCCGGTCCCCGGCGATGCTTGTTTTGCCCGTTTTATGAGCTTTACGGTCCGAACGCCCTTTTTTACCCTCTTTGCTTTATCCGCCTCCTGCGATCCCTCTCCCCTGTTTCGGGTTTCGGCCTTGACGGGTCTTTTACTCTGTACCTCTTTAAAAACCGTCCCCATCGATACCCTTGTGAAGCGGCCTCTATGGGAACCGAGCCTCAAGAGATTCAGGATCTTCCCCTGCTTTTGTTTTACTATGTTCTTTCCTTGTGTCCCGGCCTGTTCCGCTTTCACTGGTTTCATCGAGCGGCCTGAAGCAGAGGCCTTTTTCACAGAAGGATCGGCCCTGAAGCGATATGAGGCTTTTTTCCCCGTGACAGGGCTTCCCTTCCTTCTCTTCGCCGCATAGGCTTGGGCGCCATCTTTTGCGCCGGCCTGCTCTCTATCGGCCCGTTCAATAAAGCGCTCCAGCTGGGCGAAAAAACCCTCTTCCCCTCTGTTTTCATCCATCTTCACGGAAGAATGGGGAGGGGCGGCCTTCTGGACAGCGTTCGCAGGCTTGGCTGCGGTATCTGCAGGCTTAACAGAGACTGGAAAAACGTCAATCATTACTCAATATCTCCGATCTTTGTCATCTTTCGCTGGATCACAGAAGCTCGCTTCGGATCCATTATGCTGAGGTAATAGGGTACGACAGACTGCCTTCCCTCTTCCTCTGCAGTACGATCAATCTGCCTGAGAATATCTATGACAAGCAGATCATCGAGCTCGGCAAGCCTCTCAACGGCGGCTTTTGGCGGCATCGATATGAAATAAACGGCCTGCCTCTCTATATTTTCTCTATAATTATCGTATTCACGGAGACGTTCACTTAGGACTTTTTTCTCCTCCTCGAGCCTCTTCGTCTCCTCCAAAAGCTTTGCCTCTGTCTCCTTCAGCTCGAGATCCTTCTGTTCGAGCGCTTTTATCTGTCCGTCGATCTCCTCCTGCCGGGCCAGGAGCACCTCCTCACGTTTATTGAACACTTCCCGTTCCAGCAGGAAGGGGTCGTCGTCTGCCGCTTCTCCGTGCTGCATGAACTGAGGAAGGTACTGCGACAGGGGACCTATAATACGCTCGTAATTGATGAGGCCGAGATGGTCAAACCAGTACAAGCCTCCCATTATGATTGCAATGAGAAGAAGGAGTAAGAAAAATACCTTCAGTACAGTCCTTGCTGTTGTTGCCGCACTCACTTACAATCCCTCGCTCTCTTTGGATTTTGAAAACTGATTGTAGTAGTCCAGCACACTTCTTATGTAATTCACGGTCTCGGGAATGCGCGGGATGGTATCGCCCACCCTGTTCGGCCCTGCGTTATATGCAGCGAGCGCCTTGTTGAGATTTCCTCCGTACAGATCGATAAGCTCTCTCAAGTACCGTGTACCGCCGAATATGTTTTCCTCCGCATCGAACGTGTCTTCCACCCCGAGCAGGTCGGCTGTCTCCGGCATAAGCTGCATAAGCCCCTGCGCGCCCTTTTTGGAAACCGCGTCCTCCCTGAAATCTGATTCCTGCTGTATCACAGCCCTTATCAGGGGTTCCGGGATACTATAGCGCTCGCTCGCAGCACTGATGACATCATTGTAACGCCCATTTTCGGCTGTGACGTCAGCTGACACTCCGGGGTCAGCTGACGATGTTTCTGTTGTCTTTTCTTCAAGTATCTCCCCGAAGCCGGATTCTGAGGCGGTGCTTCTCACCCCGAACCTCTGCTTTATCTCCTCTAGTCTCTGGAGCACCCTGTCTATGTTCTGAAATACGCTCTCAGACATCGCCCTCTCCCTTTCAAGTCTCTTCCAGCGGTAGATCCTCGATTGTAAGCCGTTCCCTGTTCATCGCAATGTGGCCGTTAATGTCATCGAGCTCTCTGGCTTCCTCTCTATTCAGCTCGAGGAGGTACCGATCGATGAGCCTCTGTTTAAGGGTTTCGATTGTCTTTCGTTGTTTTTTCGCTTCCTTCAGTATATCGAGGGAGCTTTGCACCTCCCTCTTTTTTCCCTCCCTCAGTATCGAAAGGCCTTCGAGGTGGTTCTGAACCCTTGTGATATATCTGTCCACCGTGATGATATCCAAAGCCGTAAAGACCCCCTCGCTGTAGGAGTTCTCATTCATGAATTCATGCAGCTTTTGTTTTTTTCGGGACATCTCCTGCTCGAGGCGAAAAAGCTCGGCACTCCGTTTCGAAAACTCGTGCTTTCGATTCTCCTCTATCTTCTTTTTTAGCCTCAGCACGTTCTCCAGCCTGAAGTTGAACCGCTCCACTCTACTTTTCCTCTTCGAATATCGTAAAGAGATCCCGCTGTACTTCATCGAACGAGTATCCGTCCTCCATACCCTGACGTAAAAATTCGTTCACCTTGTCGATCTTCTCGACCGCCCAGTCTATCTTTTCATCCGATCCTTTCACATATGCGCCTATCTGGATCAGGTCCTCTGCGTCGTAGTAGTATGCGAGGACCTGCTTTAGCTTGTCTACCGCCGCGAGGTGCTCTTTTGTCACAATGTACGGGGTTAGTCTCGATATGCTAGCGAGAACATCGACCGCCGGGTAGTGGTTCCTCTGCGCGAGCTTTCTCGAGAGGACGATGTGGCCGTCCAGGATCCCCCTCACGGCGTCCGATATCGGCTCGTTTACGTCGTCTCCTTCGACAAGAACCGCATAGATCCCGGTGATCGATCCGTGGTCCGACATACCGCTTCGTTCCAAAAGCTTCGGAAGGATTGCGAAGACGCTCGGAGTGTATCCTTTCGTCGCAGGCGGTTCACCGATTGCGAGGCCGAGCTCTCTCTGGGCGCGGGCGAATCTCGTAATGGAATCCATCATGAACATCACGTCCTTACCCTTGTCGCGAAAGTACTCCGCTATTGCAACCGCAATATACGCACCTCGGATCCTCGCGATAGGGGCCTGATTCGAGGTGGCGACCACGACAACGGAACGCTTGAGGCCATCAGGCCCGAGGTCCCGCTCTATAAAATCACGGACCTCTCGCCCCCTCTCACCGATGAGTGCGATTACATTGACGTCCGCGCTCGTATTCTTTGCGACCATCCCTAAAAGCACGCTCTTTCCTATTCCGCTTCCTGAAAAAATTCCGATACGCTGCCCCTTCCCGATCGTGAGAGGGCCGTCGATGGCCTTGATACCAGTTGCCAGGACCTCTGTGATTCTCCTTCTTTTGAGGACGTGAGGCGGCGTGTTGAAAATAGGGTATTCGGTTTCATTATGAAGCGGCCCCTTTCCATCGATGGGCTCTCCAAGGGGATCGAGCACTCTCCCGAGAAGCGATTCTCCGACCCTTGCGGAAATCGGCTTTCCCGTAGAGACCACCTTCATCCCGGACCTTATTCCGCTGTCGTTATCATAAGGGAAGAGGAGAGTGGTGCCGTTTTTAAATCCGACCACTTCGGCGGGAACATCGTTTCTCTTTTCCGAAATGTGAACCCTGCACAGTTCACCTACTCCGGCGAGAGGCCCCCTGCTCTCCACAAGGAGGCCGACGGATTTAATTACCTCTCCCTGATACTGGATGGGATCAAGATCCTCAACTGCATTCATATATTTGTTGAAAATCTTTTCCTTTACAGTCTGCGCCATATCTTTTTCCTCAGATCGGGAGAAGCTCCCTTATCCGCTCCTCCAGAAGCCCGAGCTGCTTCTGTATCCGTGCATCTATATCGCCGAACGACGTCTCTATGATGCAGCCTCCCGGGTCGACCCTGGAATCCTCCTCTACCGTCACTTTTTCGAGACCCTCAACCATTTTAATGAAGATGTTCTTGTGCTTAGTGGTGATTTCGAGGTCTTTCGTGTTTACCCTGATGGTTATCTCGGTATCCCTGCTAACCTTTTTCAAAGATTCTTTCACATTCGCGATGACCACGGCCCTCGCCTTTTCGGAAATAACTTTCACCACCTTCTTGCTGATAAGAAGAACGAGATCGATGAGCTGCCGCTCGGTCGAGTCTATGATTTTCTTGCGTTTGTCAATCGCCGCGTTGAGTATGATATGGAGACGCTCCACCAGCCTTTTCGCCTCCTCTTCTCCCTTGCGGTATCCCTCCTCCCTGCCTTCGGAAACAGCCTTGTTCCTGGCTTCGGCGATGAGGACGAGCCCTTTCTTCTTTGTCTCCTCCTCGATTTTCTTCGCCCTGATTTCCGCTTCCTCTATTATACGCTCGGCTTCGACCTTGGCCTTTTCCGTCGACTTCTTCACCTCCACGGTTTTCTGCTGCATCACCTTGAAGGCGGCCTGTTCCGCCTCATCCTTTATCTGCCCCGCCTCTTTTACCGCCTCGGCTTTTACGAGTTTCGCCTCATCGAGGAGCTTGTCCCGCGTCTCTTCGGAAGACGGCCCGGGTTCCACTTCCTCTGCGGCGAGGCCAAGGCTCTGCTCTTGCCCTTCCTCTTTTACGATTTCCACCGCCTCCGGCTTTTTCGTTCGCAGAGCGATCACGGGGGGCGTAATGAGAACCTTTGTACCTATACGCTTCGTCTCTGCAGCCTTAAAGATCTTTCTGGCCAAGGAAGCCTCCGTTTTTTATATGAATTCTAAACGACGAGCTCGTCCTCGCCGGTCCGTGCGACCACGATCTCGCCCGCCTCTTCGAGCTTTCTTATGATGTTGACGATCTTCTGCTGGGCCTCTTCCACATCCTTCAGCCGTACCGGGCCCATAAACTCCATATCCTCCTTCAGGAGGCTCGACGCCCTTTTGCTCATATTTCGGAAGATCTTGTCCTGTACCTCGGAATCGACTCCTTTCAGCGCCTTTGCGAGGTCCTGCGTGTCAACTTCCCGGAGAACCTTCTGGATCGCGCGGTCATCGAGAAGCACAATGTCGTCGAATATGAACATCCGCTTCTTGATCTCCTCTGCGAGTTCCGGGTCGTCCTCCTCGAGTGATTCGATTATTACCTTCTCGGTGCTGCGGTCCACGAGGTTCAGAATATCCACGATTGTTCCAATGCCGCCTGCAGCCGTATAGTCCTCACTCGCGAGGGTCGAGAGCTTCTTCTCCAGAACCCTCTCCACCTCCCTCAGCACATCGGGAGTCGTGCGGTCCATCGTCGCGATCCTCTTCGCGACATCCGCCTGGATATCGTCCGGGAGGGAGCCGAGAATCACCGACGATTTATTCGGCTCGAGATAGGCGAGTATGAGGGCGATTGTCTGGGGATGCTCGCCCTGGATGAAGTTGAGGAGGTGGCTCGGGTCCGTCCGCCGTATAAAGTCGAACGGCCTCACCTGAAGTGAAGATGTAAGGCGGTTGATGATATCTATAGCTTTCTGGCTTCCTAGCGCCCTCTCGAGGAGGTCCCTCGCATAATCGATTCCTCCGGAGGTGATAAAATCCTGAGCCATCATAAGCTCCTGGAACTCCATCATCACCTTATCGCGCTCCCCGGGATTAACCGTCTCCAGACGCGCTATCTCAAATGTAAGCTGTTCTATTTCGTCTTCACGGAGATGTTTGAATATCTCCGATGATATCTCCGACCCTAAGGTCACGAGGAATATCGCTGCCTTCTGCCGGCCGGTCAGCACATTCTTCCCCACAATGACCTGACCCTGACCCGGTTTTGCCCCAGCCTTTGCCATAATCCCCTCCTGTGCTGTTACTCTTCAGCAAGCCAGGTCCGGATAAGCTTGGCGACCTCTTCCGGGTGCTCCCTGGCTATGTTCATCACGTTCTCCTGCATCTCGAGCCGCGCCCTCTCCTCTGCGGAGAGCTCTATCTCGACGCCCTCCTCCTCCGCGGATTTCAGTGCAGCCTCCCGCATGAGCTGCTGCTGACGCGCGAGCTCCTCCTCCTTGATCCGCTTCCTGCGCGATACCTCTCTCGATATCGCCCTGTACGCTATCGTTACGATGAAAATCGCAAAGAGCGCTATGAGAGCGGATATGAGCGTCTTTCTCAGCTGTTCGCGCTTCTTCAAATATGCATCCTCGAGCGCGAACTCCTCGGTCCTGTCAAACTGAATGTTCTTCACGATAACGGTATCGCGGCGGGCCGGGCTGTAGCCTATCGCGCCTTTTACGATCTCCTCGAAGCTCTTCATCTCCTCCGATGTTCTCGAGATATAGTTCCTCTGTATTCCGCCCTCCTCCGTCATCACCGGTTTTCCCTCTTCGTCGTAGAGCTTCTCCCACGTTCCGTCGACCCATACAGCGACTGATAGCCTGTTTATCTTGTAGGGAGACGATACGATACTCGATACCTGCTGGGATATCTCGTAGTTACGGACGTTTTCCGCCTTGTCATACTTCGTCCCCTCTCCCATCGCTTCCTTATACCCCGGAGGAATGTTGGGCTCGACCCCTGGCGGACCTTCGGGAACGAATCCGACTCCTTCGAAGTGCTCTGTCGTGTCCTTCGCGCTCCGCACCACGTTGAGCTCCACCTCTGTCTCGTCGTACGGCGTCTCGGGATTGTCCTTCCGCTTCACGATCGGTATGAACTCTGTCTTCTCTACCTTCTTCTGGTCGAAATCGAGCTCCAGCTCCACTGAGACGTCAACCTTATCCACCCCGAGCATGGCCTTCAGCTTATCGCTTACCCCGTTCTGCATCTGCAGCCGCAGCCTCTCCTTTATCTTCCACTCCTCCTTTGCCCTGGAGAGGTAGTCGACCTCGTCCTCAGCAGTAAAATCGGAAAGGATGTTCCCGTGATGGTCCGTTACCACCACGTTTTCGGGACTGAGCCGGTCGACACCGAAGGCGATAAGATCTATGATTCCCATGATCTTCTTCTTGTTCGTAAGGATGTCGGAGTACGGAGACGGAGTGATGATTACCGATGCGGTATAAGGGACCTCCTCGTCGATATAGAGCTCGGGCTTCGGCATCGTGACCTGTATGCTTACGTCCTCCACGTCATCGAGCAGCTTGATATGACGGGTGATCTCGCCTATGATCGCCCTGCGCTTGTTTATGTCGCGCTCGAAATCTGTGGTGGTCCAGGACTGGGTATCGAAGAGTTCCCACCCCTTGATACCGCTCGGAAGGACCCCGGCCTGGCCGAGCTTCATCCGAAGGTACGCGCCTGTCTGCTCGTCCTTGACTACTATGAACTTACCCTCTCTCGTGCGGTACGCAGCGTTCCACTCGGTGAGTTTATTGGTAATCCTCGTAAAGTCCTGCTGCTCTATCGGAGATTCGAAAAGGTATGCTTCGGTCTGTTTTGATGAAAAGGATAAGAGAAAGATTAAACCGACGACAACCAGCGCCACAACCCCGACGAGAATGAGCTTCTGCGTCCCGCTGAGCTTTGAAAAGAGGTTTTTTAAATTTGCTAAAAGCTTCTTAAAGAAATTTTCCATTTTCCCCTCCCAAAAGCCTTCGACCCGCTGTTACCTGAGGTTGCTGAGCTCCCTGTACGCCTGGGTAATTCTGTCCACAATGGATTTTGTGAACATCAAAGCGAGCCGGGCCTTTTCAGCCGCGATCGTCACATCATGTATGTCGACCGTATCGGGCCTCGTAGCCAGCGCTTCGGTGAGCCGCCCGGATTCAACCTGAAGATCGTTTACTTTAAAGATTGCATCCTTCAGAGCCTTGCTGAAATCCGAGATGAACTCATCCGGCTTTTGTTTTTGAACCTTCTGGTAGCCGAAGTGCATCCGGTTCGTCGCTACCAAGGGAACCATATCTCCGTTTACTCCGTCTGGTACCAGCATGTAGCCCTCCCTCTATGATTCTATCTGCTTCCTATCTCGAGACCTCTCATGAACATCTGACTCGCGTTCTGGATCACCGTCACGTTCGCCTCGTATGCCCTGCTCGCGGATATCATATCGACCATCTCCGTGACTATGTTGACGTTCGGATATTCGACATACCCCTTCTTTGGTCCCGTCTTTATTGCATCTGGGTGATCCGGGTCGAATACGAGCCTGAGAGGCGAGCGGTCATCCTCTATCTTTATCACCCTCACTCCCTCCCCCATTCCCTTCCACAAGGGCTGGGGAAGAAGCCTGCTGTGGAACTCGAGCTCATCGTTTCTCGGCCTGAGAACCACTCTCTTCCTCCTGAACGCTCCCCCGTCGGTTGATCTCGTGGTCTGCGCATTGGCAATGTTGTTGGAGATCACGTCCATCCGCAGCCTCTGGGCCGTGAGGCCCGTTGCCGCGGTATTCATAGATGTAAATATACCCATCAGTTACTCCTTACCTCAGCACCTGGGACAGGAGCTTGAAGTTGTCGTTCACCCTCTGTGACATCGCGATATACCGCAGCGTGTTCTCTTTCGCATCGACCATCTCCCTCTCCACATCGACGTTGTTTCCGTCGTTTCTGTAGGTCGTAGTGTAATCGAGGTACACGATCGGCTTTACCTCTCTGTAGTTCTTTGTACGAAAGAAAGGTATATGCCGGCTGTGAGTGAGCGAGGCCCTGAAATCCTGCGGATCGGATGACTGCAGTGCTCTGTTGAGCTCGCTCTCGAACGCGACCTCCCTCCGCTTGAAATGAGGAGTGTCGGCATTTGCGATATTATCTGCGATGACCTCCTGGCGTATTACCGATGCTGACATCGCCCTGTGAAGTATATCCTGGGTCTGCATGAAACCTGAATCAAGAAACATATACCGGCTCCATAAGTTAGATCTTCAATAACATCTTCGGTATAAAATAGAAACCCTTAATAACTTCACTCTACAGTATGTACTTCGAAAGGTCCTTGTTCTCCAGCACATCCTTGAGCTTCTCCTGCACGTACTTCAGCGTTATCGGAATCGTCTGGCCCGAAAGCTGCGGTGCAGAGAAGGAGACGTCCTCGAGCATGAGCTCCATGATGGTCCACAGACGCCGCGCCCCGATGTTTTCCGTCTGGGAGTTGACGAATGTCGCAATCTTTGCAATTTCAGTGATCGCCTCGGGCTTGAAATCGAGCTTCACACCCTCTGTCTCCAAAAGAGCCTCGTACTGTGTTACAAGTGCGTTTTTCGGCTGCGTGAGGATCTTTTCGAGGTCCTCGGTCGTGAGGCTCTTCAGTTCCACCCTTATGGGGAATCTCCCCTGCAGCTCCGGAATAAGATCCGACGGCTTGCTCATGTGAAATGCACCTGCAGCGATAAAGAGGACGTGGTGGGTCCGAACAGCGCCGTATTTCGTGGAAACAGTTGCACCCTCGACTATGGGAAGGATATCGCGTTGCACTCCCTCTCTCGAGACGTCCGGGCCGTGTGTCGTTCCCTTCTGCGCGATCTTGTCTATCTCGTCCAGGAAGACGATGCCTGACTGTTCGACCCTCTCAGTGGCGAGCTTGACGACCTTGTCCATGTCGATCAGCTTGTCACGCTCCTCCTCCTCGAGGATCTTCCTCGCCTCCTTCACGGTGACCTTCTTTCTCTTCTTCTTCTCTGGAAACACGTTTCCGAACATGTTCGAGATGTTATGGTCCATCTCCTCCAGCCCCATTCCTGCGAACATTCCGAGGACCTGCGTCTTAGGCTGCTTCACCTCTACCTCTATGGTCTTTTCCTCGAGCTCTCCCTTTTTCAGCATCTCTCTGAATCTTTCCCGTGTTTTCTTCCGCTTGTCCTCTGCGCTCGTTGCATCAGTCCTGATGGAGTTCTCCGCTACCTGGCCGACTGCCGGCCTTCTGGGAAACGACACAGGCGGAAGCAGTATATCCAGAAGGTCCTCTTCCGCTCTCTCCTGGGCGAGCGATTCGATCTGCTCGCTCATCTCCTTTTTCACGTCATTTACCGCAATGTTCGTCAGGTCCCTGATCATGCTCTCGACATCGCGCCCCACATATCCGATTTCCGTATACTTCGTGGCCTCGACCTTTATGAACGGGGCGCCCGCAATGTTTGAGAGTCTGCGTGCCACCTCCGTCTTTCCGACACCCGTGGGGCCGATCATAATGATGTTCTTGGGAACGACCTCGTCGCGCAGATCTTCGGGCAGGTTCTTTCTCCTGTAGCGGTTTCGTAAAGCGATCGCAACCGACCGCTTTGCCTTATCCTGGCCTATGATGTACTTATCGAGCTCCGCCACGATCTCAGCGGGCGTAAGCTCACCTTCAGCCTTTTTCATGATAACTCCTCAATAACGATATTATCATTGGTGTATATACAGATGGATGCAGCGATCTTCATGGATTCCGTCACTATCTGTTTCGGGGTCATCTTCGCTCCTGACAGCAGAAACGCCTTTGCCGCAGCCTTCGCATACTGCCCCCCTGACCCTATCGCCAGAAGCCCGTCCTCCTCCGGTTTTATCACATCCCCGGTTCCGGAGAGGAGGAACATACTCTCCCGATCGGCAATGATGAGAAGAGCCTCGAGCCGCCGCAGCACCCGATCCAGTCTCCACTCCTTGGCGAGCTCCACAGCGGCTCTCGCAAGGTCTCCCGAATACTCACCCAGCTTTCCCTCGAATCTTTCGAAGAGGGCAAATGCGTCTGCAGTCGCACCGGCAAACCCGGCGAGGACCTTTCCCTCATACATCCTTCTCACCTTCTGCGCATTTCCCTTCATTATCGTGTTTTCCATGGTAACCTGTCCGTCTCCTCCCATTGCAACGCCGTCCTTACGAAGCAGTGCGAGTACTGTCGTTCCCTTCATCTTTCCTCTCCCTCCCTGCATGCGGATGATACTTCTCATATGCGTTTAACAGCCTCTGTTTCGTGACGTGGGTGTACACCTGCGTGGTGGACAGACTCACATGTCCGAGCATCTCCTGCAGTGACCTGAGGTCCGCACCGTTGTCGAGCATGTGAGTCGCAAACGAATGCCTCATGGTATGAGGAGACGCCGGAGTCCCGACTTTGGCCTTCTGCACCGCTCTGTATACGATGTTGCGCACCTGACGGTCAGAGAGCCTTTTCCCTTCCAGGCTGGTAAACACTGCATCTCCAGATGCCTTAGCATCTGATGCTTTTTGCCTTTCGAGCCACTCTGAAAGCCGCTCGAGTGTAAATCTTCCAGCAGGAACAAGCCTCATCTTCCCTCCCTTCCCCCGAAGCTTCACGAGACCTGTTCTGAAATCGATATCTTCCCTGTTTATTCCTACAAGCTCGCTCACCCTCGCGCCGGTTCCGTAGAGAAATGCGATTATCGCGCAGTTCCTTCTTTCAAGAACAGAGTCGCCCGAAAGGGAGGCAAGAATCCGCATCATATCCTCCAGCGGGCTCACCTTCGGAAGCCTTTTTTCCGTCTTCGGCATCTCCATGTGGATGATAGGGCTGTCCTTTATGACCCCCCTCTTTACGAGGTAGCGGAAAAAACCCTTGACACTCCCTATCCTGCGCAAAAGCGACCTCCTCGAAACTCCCCTCCCGCGCTCGAGGGCGATAAAATCCCTCATCTCGTTCTTGCCGATCCTCTCCCAATGGAGGTCCCTGCCGCCGAACTCATCCTCGAGGTGTCGGAGAAAGAGAACTGTATCCGATATATACCACTGTACTGTCTTCTCGGAACGGTTCATCACGACGAGCCATTCGTAGTACCCCTGAAGACCATCACGAAAAAAGCCGTATTTCAGACGCTGTCCTGCCCTTTTCATGTCGAAAGCAGCCATGTTTCTACTCCCGGCTTACGAGCGCCGCGCCTTTTTCTTCAGAGACCTCTTCTCTGTGGCCGCACTCCTCGTTATAGCACACAAGCGAGTCTTTTCGGTCCGCCATGATGCTCCCGCAGTCCGGACACTCCTTTTCTGAAGGTTTGTCCCATGTCATGAAGTCGCAATCCGGATACCGTGAGCACCCGAAAAACTCCTTCCCGTTTTTTGTTCTCCTGGTAACGATAACGCCGTCGCAATCGGGCTTCGGGCAATGCCCGAGCGGAAGCGGCTTCGTCTCCCTGCATTCCGGAAATGCGGGGCAGGCGAGAAAATAACCGTACCTCCCCAGCCGCTTAACCATCTTTCTTCCGCATCGCGCGCATGTATAATCAGTCTCTTCGTCCGTTATTCCCTTGTAATCCTCAAGGTGTTGCTTTGCCTCCTCGACAGACTCTATGAACGGAAAGTAGAACTCCTCGAGGAGCTTGTTCCACCCCATCTTTCCCTCTGCTATCTCGTCGAGCTTCTCCTCCATCTTCGCAGTAAACTCTATGTCGAGGAGATCCGGGAAGTTATCCACAAGGAGCCCGTTGGTGAGTTTCCCGAGAAATGTGGGCTTGAACTGGCGATTTCTTCTCTCGACGTAATACCTCTTTATGAGGGTAGTGGTAATCGGCGCGTAGGTGCTCGGCCTTCCTATACCGGATTCCTCGAGAAACTTTACGAGCGTCGCATCCGTATAGTGCGGGGGCGGCTCCGTATAGTGGACCTGTTTTTCGACCTCGATAGGCTCAAGCTCCTCACCGACTGTAAGCTTTGGAAGAGCTTTGTTATTCTCCCCGTTGTTCTGTTTCATGACCTTCAGAAATCCGGCGAACACCACCTTCTGCCCGTTGACCCTGAAGACCCCTCCGTTCGACCCTATGTCGACTGTGGTGGTTATCAAAACCGCCGGAGGGAGCTGGGACGCAAGAAACTGCTCCCAGATAAGCGAGTACAGGCGGTACTGGTCCCGCGTGAGGTGCTGTTTCACAAAAGAGGGAGTCCTGTACACGGATGTCGGGCGCACCGCTTCGTGCGCATCCTGCGAGCTCGACCTGTTCTTGTAGACGTTGGGCTTGTCCGGAAGGAACGCTTTGGGATAGTTTTCGCGAATAAAATTTCTCGTCTCCTCCAGTGCCTGCTGTGAAATTCTCACCGAATCGGTCCTCATGTAGGTGATCAGGCCCACAGGCCCGCCTTCGAGATTGATACCCTCGTACAACTGCTGGGCTATTATCATCGTCTTTCTCGAAGAGTACTTGAGCTTCGAACCCGCAGCCTGCTGGAGCTTACTTGTGGTAAAAGGTGCCTGCGGCTTCCTTCTGCGCTGTTTTTCTTCTATATTAATTACAGTAAAAGGGCCCTTCTTCAGCCGGTCGAGGAGCTTTTTTGCTTCCTCTTCCGAACTTATCTCTACCTTCTTACCTTCGTACTGGACGAGTTTAGCCGGGAACGTCAGCTTTGCTTTCTTGAACAGCGCCTCAATCGTCCAGTAGCTCCTGGGGACGAATCGTTCGATCTCCTCCTCGCGTTCGCATATCGCCTTGAGCGCGACCGACTGGACCCTTCCTGCTGAAAGTCCCTTTTTAATCTTCTCCCAGAGCAGCGGTGATAGATTGTAGCCGACAAGACGGTCCAGCACTCTCCTCGCTTTCTGGGCATCTACGAGAGCGAGGTTGATCTCCCTCGGCTGGAGCACCGCATCTTTTATGGCGTCCTCGGTTATTTCATTGAAGACGATCCTTCTCACCTCCAGGTCCGGTTTGTCCTTCTGGATCGCATTCTTAATATGGAAAGAGATCGCCTCTCCCTCCCTGTCACTGTCAGCTGCGAGATAGACC
>Ga0307378_10008270_pt1 | contig 13851 bp, 14 predicted proteins | sample UN1MG_FD_202238 | JGI IMG/M metagenome (GOLD analysis project Ga0307378, IMG submission 202238) | Soil microbial communities from Risofladan, Vaasa, Finland - UN-1 | ecosystem: Environmental > Terrestrial > Soil > Coastal area > Acid sulfate soil | place: Finland: Risofladan, Vaasa | collected... | reverse complement strand
CGCAAGCTCGTTGTTGTCGCCTGCTCGCACCATCCAGGCGTGTTCGGGGCTCGTCACAGTGCTACCTCCTCAACCAGACGTTGTGTGCAATAGGTACCTGCCGCTACGTGACTATCATTGGCGCTCCGCCAGCCAAAGATAGAGCGACCAGCGATCTATGACCCATCGGCCATCAACCTTCGTGGCCTGGATGCTGCCTTCGCGGCTCAGTCGCTGCATCTTTGCAGGGGCGCAGCCAGCTATCTCAGCCGCCTCCTGAGTTGACAATGCGTCGGAAGCGTCAGGGTCAGCCAGTACCTCCCTTGCCTGTTGCCCCAGCCAATGCCTCTCATGCAAGCGCTTCAGCTCTTGAGCAAGAGCCCTGAATGATCGGCTCGCCTGGAGACGCTCCCCGCTCTTCAAAACGACCGTCGCTCTTCGGCCCCTTGTGCCAGAGAGCAGCACTCTGTCAACCTGGCTGACTGGCGCGTACTGGCCACCACCCAACCACAGTTCGGCCTCGTCCATCGCCACCACCTGTCACACCCCCCCCTCGATGATCGCGATCTCTTCTTGCGTTAACCGGTACAGGCGATAGACGATCAAGTCAATTAGCCGGTCCGTCGCTGCTATGCGCTTCAGCAGTGGGTCGAGCTTGGCTGTGGACTTGTCGAACTCCCTCTGGATGTCCGCGCGGGCCTCGCGCCCCTCAACGTTGCGGCCGCTGGCTTGCTGGATGGCCTTACGGTTCTGGCGCAGGGCCCGCCCCAACTGGTCCCAGGGATGCTGCCAGCAAGCCTTGACGACTGTCTTCAGCCGCCAATCGTCGATAGGCAGGCCTGTATAGCTCGCCAACCAATCCAGGAAGCTGTTGGCCTCTGTTTCCTTCTGCTTGTTCATCTGGATCATCCGCTCGGCCAAATACGCCAGCAGATCATGGATGACGTCCGCTTGTTCTGGCTCAGAAGCCAACCGAGTGCCGGTGTACGCCACCAGCCCTTCCTCATCACCGATGTCGTAGAGACCCTGGGCCCCCGCAACCAGCTGCCCGCGATGGTCAGGCGGCGTCGAGAAGCCGATGCGAGGAATCGGAAGAGAGGCCAACTCAGTTATGGAGACGTTGTTGTTCGTGCTGAATACGCCGAAGCACCAGTTGAGGAGTCTTGAGTTGAGCAAGGCTAGCGCAAATCCAAGAACCTCTGAGTCTGCAGCCGCTATGGAGTTCAGTGAATCAGCGAAATGAACCCTCCGACTAACCACGGTGCCCGTCAGACGCCGGACATCGTCGACCCCGGTTATGCGCTGCAGAGCAATACGAAAAGCTGGACAGACCTTTTGCCTGCCGGTCTCGCGTCGATACAGATCGCTGTCAAACCACTCTTTCAAGCCTTGGCTGGGAGCTTGCTCTTGGTAGAAGGCAATCTCGCAACCCTTGAGCATCTCTTGGCACCGTGGATTGTCGGTGATGTAGGGACGATAGATGGTCTGATTGATCTCGCCACGAGACAGCTCGACAACACTCTCCAACGCCTGCATTCTGCTGTCCAAACGCAGCCGTCTTGTCAACTCCCATTCCTCGGAACTAGCCAGAGGGATGGCCACCTCGCCGCCTGAAACACTCTTGAGTTCATCATAGGTGGCCGAGTACTGCTTGGCATCAGGTACGATCATTCTGCCCGGATTGGTAGCTACCACTACCGTTCCCTCTTCTTGAGCCCTGCCAGCTATGAGAATGCACGTTGAGAGCTTTGCTTCAGGGAAGACCCTGTCGTTAGGATTGTCTTTCTGGGGAAACGCTTGAATAAGGAGGTTTCCCGCAGCCCGCATAGTTGACTTGAGCGTCACCGTACAACTTGAATCCGTTAGTATGGCCAAGGGAACAATCTGGCCGAATTGCCCGTTCTTGTTACTCAAGCTAGCAACCGTGACTAGAAACGGACGAAATAGATTCTGCTTGCCACCGGATGCGGCCTTGAAGAACTCGTTTCGTCGCAGATACAGGCCGAAATCCGCATACGAGTCATCGTCCCCAAGTCGTTCCTTCTCTACCACGTCGTACGGGGGGTTGCCCACCACCGCATCAAACCCTGGACTCTGGCGCCTCTTCGAGTCCTCGTAGAAGACTTCCGGGAACTCCAGTTGCCAGTGGAAGAACCGCCTGCCCTCCGCAATCTCCCGCGCTCGCTCAATTGCAGGCAGCAACAATAGCCGCTCGGGTTCACCGATGTGCTCCAGGGCCTCTTGGTACTCGCTCTTCGACAGCTCATTGCCAAAGTAGGTACTAACCCACAGGTCGGCCACAGCCTTGAAGGGGTCCTTCAGTTCTTCGATAGCATGATCGGCCGCAGTCTTGGCTTTGATGTCCTCCAGCGTCTCGCTCCCGCGCCGCATTATCTCCAACACGGTGCTCAACATCGTGGGCAGCCGTTCATCGAGTCGGGTCTCGAACAGGTTCATCTGGCGCACCCCAGAGACCTTTTCGTCGGCCTTGCCCCTCTTTCTTGGCGCAGGGAGGCTTCCCAGATCATCGACCCAAGCACCGATGAGGCTGTTGCCCACCTTGAGATGATGGTCCAAAAAGCTCAGAGGTTTGCCCTCCGCCACGGTGTGCAGCCACAGACTCAGTTTGGCCAACTCAACGGCTAGAGGGTTCACGTCCACACCGTAGATGCATCGCTCCACCACCTCTCGTCTCGCCCAGCGAATGTCCTCCTCTTCTGGCTCCTGCTCAGTCACGCCGAGGGCCTCCACTAGGGCGTGAGCGAGGCGATCCGTCGCCTCCACCAGGAAATGCCCGGACCCCATCGCTGGGTCCAGAATCTTCAACGAAAGGACCCCCTCGATAGGATCATCCTCCTTCATCTTCTCTTCGATGAGAGGACCAACGGTGTGTTCCAGGATGTACTTCACGATGTAGTCGGGCGTGTAGTAGGAGCCCGTGGCCTTCCGCTCTCCGCGATCCGTGGCCAGGTAGACAGACCCGGGCTGGACCCGCTCGAGGACCCGGCTGCTACCCGTCTCAGTCGCAGGTATCCACTGCTCCTTGCCGCCACGCTTGACCGCCACCATTTCGTCATCGGCCACCAGTAGCTTGTACTCCAGCAGGCCCTCGTAGATGGACCCCAGATGCCTTACATCCAGGCTGGAGTAGTCAACAAAACCTCTTCCCAACGCTTTGCCTTGGGAGCGCGCCAGCAGGTCAATGACCTGCGCGAGCCATCTGTCCTCGACCCTATGCTGCTCAAGGAAGGGATGCTTGTCAGGGTTGAAAAGGCCGCCGTTGTACGGGGGAACCTGCATGCTCTCCGCGTCGATGCCCAATGCCTCCGTCCCTTGATTGATGAGGTTGAAGAGGGTCCTCAGCTTGCCCCAGTAGGTCACCTGGAGCGGCGGGAGAGACTCTCGACGCTGTAATTTGCTGGCAATCTCGCCCTCCATGGACACGAGCCCGTAGCTTTCCTTGTACAAGCGATTGTCACGGGGCAGCAGCCGGCGGTCTTCGGCGTAGTTGATGAACAATAGCCGGTACAGCAGCACGAGCGAGTTAGCGTGTATCTGATCCAAGTCGCGCGCAGGAACGAGGTCATTCCCGCCTGTACGCAGAAACCCCTCGGCGAGCAACCGAAGTGCCTTGTATACGTTCTCCTTGAGGTCGTCACCGAGAGCCTGCGCGTACTCAAGGCTGCCCTGATACACCCGGTCCAGGAAGCACAGCCCTTCTGCGTCCGCCACGAAGGCCTCGCGCCTGAAGAACAAGTAGAAGTGCTTGAAGGCTTCCAGGTCCTGTGCGCCCAGAAGCCTGGGCAGGTCTATCTCGTAGTAAATGTCGAGGCGGAAACTCGTGTCCTTGTTGTACAGTCGCCAGACACGGCCGTTGGTCAGTATCGCCCAGCGCGCACCACTCATGCGGAGGTAGTAGTCTATCTGCCAAGATGGGTTGAGCCTATCGAACTTGTCACCCATAGGCCGCTGGGCCCTGCCGAGTGGTTGACCCCAGCGCTTCGCATCTCCGATGCCGATGGCCTTGCTGAAGTACGCCTCTGCACCGGCGAAGTCGAGCGCCTCTCTACGGTTCTCGTCTGTGGCAAAGAAAGTGTAGTCGGGCCACCGTCTGCCCTCCACCGTGGGCAGCGAAGTCTGCACCTCGAAGCAGTGACCGAGATTCCCCAGCATGGGGCGGACGAGCTTTCGCTCCAACTGGGCCTCGTTACTCTGCGACCACTCCTCCTCCCTACCAGCGTAGAGGTTCGTGGCGCCCTGCATGGCCAGCTTCAGCTTATCCTCGTCTACCTGCCAGGACTCATCCTGGGGCAGTAGGTCCTTCAGGAAGTGGTCAGAGAAGAGGTTCCGGTTCACGTAGGGGTCTATCTCAGGCAATGGCGGCTGGTCCATGCTGGCGTTCACTCCCCTAGCTATCTCCCTTCTGGCATCGAACACGCTGCGCCATATCCAGGGCTCGTACTCAGTTGGATCCACTCAGTCCCATATCTAACAAAGGCGCATTTGCTGCCTCGCGGCAACATGGGACACGGGATTGTAGTAGCCACCGCTGGGTGTCGGAAAACAAGATACCGAGAACCTCCTATGCAACTCCCTCTCCTGCAGCCAAGGTGGCTTCCGTGTGTCCATCATCCATGTGCCGACAAGTTCGCCCAGCGCGATCTTGCCCTCCCGCCCTGACTCGGCCGTCAGCGCCTGCATGATGCTCGATGTGATCAAATCCACTAGCTGCGTGAACTCGCACTCCACACGCATGCTGCCGTCCACTTTGGTCGGATCAGACTCTACGAGTATGACCCGATCAGGCAGCTGGCGCAGCTGGGGATAGGCACTTGGCTTGTCTTGACGCTTGATCTCGATCGCACTGCCGACCTCGCGCGGAATGTATTCTTCGAAGTTGTCAGCCTCTGATCGTGTCCTTGAGTCAGAGTGAAATCTCAGCGTCACCTCCGGGTACTCCCTCAGGCACCACGCTATTCCGCCTACGACGGCAGTCCTTGCGAAGTAGTTGTATGCATGGTGCTGCTCCCCGAACCTGTCAGCCCTGAAGGCCGGAGACTTAGTATCGACACCCAGGCAATGGTAGAAGCACGACTCTGAGAACCGGGCGGCGTAGAGGCTCAGCCAGCCCGCACAGCATCGACCCTTTGGTCCCCTCGCCGACTTGCCAAGCGTTCGGAAGTGTACTTCATGATAGTACTTCACATCATCGCGGATATCTTGCAGTTCCTGGAAGAACTGTCCCTGCCTAGCCTCCGGGACGAAGAGCACCCCGTGCAGTAACCACCTGTCACCCCCGGGTGGCGCATACGTCCCGCTCTCGTCATGGTAGGCGTTGAATGCCACGTCGCGCTTGCCAGGGACTCCAAACATCGTCAGTTGCTCAGGCTTCTTGTGCACCTCACGTTTGCTCCCGGACTGCTGCTAACCTGAACGGTTCCCCCTGTGGTAACCACGCGCCCTACGTCAACTCATCTTGCAGAGTACATTCTACCAGCGTCCTCTGCTCGCACCCGAGCTCGCGACGAACGAATACGCCGACGAGCGCAGTGTCCGATCTCCCCGGCTCTGCACTACGTCCGAGGCCTGACGCCAGCCGGTGAACGACAGCGGTCTCACCGTCACCACGGTACGACTCGACGAACTGCCCCTGGGGGTCAACCAACGTCCACCTGGGCAAACGCTTCTCCCCCGGGTAGAGCAAACTCTGCAGCTGTGGCGCATAGATAAACTGCACCGCTTTGTCGCCCATATCCAGCGACCGCAGTTGGTCTGCGATGGGATGATCCCCCAACCTGTACGTCGCCCCTCCCTGCCTGTGGAGAGACCTGTCACTGAGTGCAACTCTGGCCACGAAAAAAGGCCCGCCTGCGTATGCAAGGCGAGCCTCATCGAGGTAGAGACCGTGGCAGGGGGCTCCCCCTGCGAGTTGCGGTCCCATTATAGCACAACCCGGTGCCGATAGTCAATGCGCAATGACCAGCGCTCGCCGGTAGGTACGTCCCTCCATCGCTTCTGGGCAACCCTTCGCGCCCTTCGTCCCTTTCGCCCCTTCGCGATCCAACCCACACGGGAAGACTAAACCCAAGAAGGTCGACACTATGAACGCTGAGCTGAAGAAAGCCGGCGTCTACTTACCCACCGATCACAAAAGCGTGACATTGTGGTATGGTCTAGGGACGGAAGCTGCGCATGGTAACTACACCAACTACACGCACGAGCAGGTGGAGTTGACGTTGCAGGGTGTCACGGACTTTCTGGCGAGGCATCCGGCGTAGGTGCAAAGGACAGCCCAGGCTCCTCAGCCCACGGTACCTCCATGTCGCTTCCCCCCTCGCGGGTCTTGCGGCCTTCGAAGTGCACAAGACAGGGAGACGGCACAATACCCCCCATGATCAGCGCGTCACCGACGCCAAAGAACTTGGACTGGTCGAGCATCATCTCAGACACGAAGCTAGCAGAGTCTTTGAGGGCGTCGATGTCCGATTGACTGAGCATCTTCATCAGAATCAGGTTGCCGCACTGGGTGAGCACATGCTCGTGGATTTTCGACGGGAGCTGCGACGCCACGAGTAGGTACAGGCCAAGCTTCCTGCCCTCCCCCGCAATTCGGCTCCCCCAGTCCACAGTGACGTGCTGTCCGGGATACAGTGTCCTGGCCGGGAACACGTTGTGCGCCTCATCAACGACAAGCACCGTCGGCACCAGATCGCCCTCTGCCCTTCTCTCGGATTGTAGATCCCACAGGCGTCGAAAGACCACCGCAGACACAATCCCCCTCTCTACCCTGGACAACTTGGAGACATCCACAACGAGGGTGTGCACACCACTATCGGCTAGCGCGTCGGTCACGAGCGTCCCCCCGGCCCATATCGCAAGGCCGAAAAAGCCCAGGGTCTTCATTCGGATCAGCAGGCCGAGGGCACCTGAGTCGCCTGGACCTTGGCGGGCCAGCTGAGCGGCAAGGTCACCCAACTCGGGCACCCTCCCGAGGTGTTCCCTAAGGGACTGATCAGCATTCACTAGGGCGGCATACTCGGCCCGGTCAGTGGTGGGATCCATCCGAAGCGCGGCGGCCAACTCCCTGACATCGATGTCCCCGAGCCGCACGACTATGCCCTCGGCGCCCTTCACCGAACCGTCGTTAGAGAGCACTTTGACAAGGTCCCTCTTCTGCTGGTGCGTCATGGAGTACTGCTGGTATTCATCTGTATCCAGCTGATGGCGGTTGCCCCGGTCGGCCTGGATGTCCTCGAGTTCCCTCAGGTCTTCCCTCAGTCCGACGAAATCCCCGTTTGGGTCGAGGACCACGATCCTAATCTCGTTTTTCGATCTGAGATGCAGTTCCTCGAGGATAATCCCCAGGGCGAAGGATTTCCCGGAGCCAGACTGTCCGAATAGACCCGTCGGCCTGCTCAGGCCAGACGCGATGAGTTTCGCCGGAACTGGTTTGCTCACCCCGAGGAGAGTGCCGACTGGCAGGGCGAGCTGTTTTCGTAAGTAGGCGCGCTGCCAGTAGCATTCTACGAGCTCGTCGCTCGCGCGCTCGATGCGGGCTTCACCCACGCAATCGGCCAGCTCAGACCGCGGCTCTGCCACGACGGGGGACTGGTCCATCCTGACAGGCGCGAGGACTCGCCCGCCGCCCTTGTTATACGCCCGGGGTACGACAGTGGTAGTTTCACGAATCCACAGTGTTTGATCTTTTGATCCAAACTCGGCGAAAGGCACCTGGATGTCCCCGCTGCGATCAGTGCTGGCCACCTCCACGTACTCGACCCGCGCCTCCTCCACCTGCCCGAGGAAACGCCTGTCATCAGCTGTAGTGAGCAATACATAGTCGCCACATGACAGTGTGATCTTCTCTGGGTGTGCGTGAAAGGTGAAAGAGCCATTCAGCTCGAGGACCGCGAGCGCTAATTCATCCGCCATTGTCCACCTCCGGACCAGGGCCCTTGGACGGTCGGCTCAGGGCTCCGGCGCTCTCGTCACATGGCTATGGCGTGGCTGGAGTCTGATCAAATTGTATCACGGCCGGCGCATGCGCGCAACGGCGATTAGCGTCACTTGGACATGCTCAATTGACAGTGACTGGCGACTTCGGGTAGTATCCCAAGTGCCCCTGCGGATCAGGACAAATGGACCTCTTCTGGAGGCCGTCCATGCATGGTCACCGCGGGGGCTTTGCTTTTACCCTTGGAGCGGGGAACCGGAGTCGGCGGAGATCGGAGGGGGATGTGGTGACAGAGTTTGGCGGGCGGACTCGGGCGAGTGCAGCGGGTGTCGCCAGTTTGGGGTTGATGTTCACACTATAGCGTTTGTGTAGAGTTGATATTGGGGACAGGGTGAGGCACCAAGAGGGGCGGTGGTGCCACCAGGGTGCAACAGCGCGCGGGTCCGGGCTATGGGGTTCGTCACAGGGGGGCGGCGCGTTCTGGGGCTAGGGCTGGGTGTCGCTCAGGTGTTTGCCGATTATGTTCTTGACGAACTCGGGTATCGCGTGCTGATTGGCCCGGGCCGCGTCTCTAAGGCGCTCGTAAGATTCTATCTCTTCGCCACACCAGTTCTACCACGTGATCAGTCCGGTCGCCTCGTCGCGCGTTCGCGCAGGGACCGTGCCCTCCAGGGCGAAGATGGCGAACTCGCACACGAAGGCGATGTTCCCACTTGCTAGGTGTCCGCCAAAGCAGCGGCCCTGCCGGTCGGCCAGAACAACGTGACAGTCCAGGAACACCTCGCCATCCTTCGAAGAGATGTTTCCGACCAAGGAGGCGATCTCCATGCCCTCCTCGAACTCGGTTTCGTGATGGGCAGCTGTCGCCTGATCGTAGAATCTCAACCTGCCCCGCTGCAACAGCCCCAGCGCCTGGATACTCCCGGCCGCCACACCATGTTGGACACAGAACTCCGTCAACCCCTCTAAGACGTCGTCGCCCTTCTCCAACCGACCCAGCAGAACCCGCTTGCACTCAAGCTCAAATGATTTCACCTGTTTACCTCCTCAGCCAAGTTGGCGGGATTCTAGCATTGAAGACTGTGGCTGGCAATCGGGGTATCGGCCTTGTCAGGTGGCTAGTATTCCATAGGGCCGGGTGGACAGGTGCGGCGAGGGATGGGGGTGTTATCTAATGTCTCTACGTAACTTGGAAAAAGTCAAAGTTACGTAGTTCATCTTGCAGTGGCTCTGCCGCCTGGCGCACGCCCCGGACACATCGGCCAGGCGGGGGATTCGGGGATTGGCCAGGTGGCCAGTGTTGCGCGAGGACAGGTGTGTCCCGGCATTTGGCTAGGTCTGCCACCAGTTGGGAAGGCGCCCGAGCTGGTGAAGCAACGGTGCGGGCACCGGCCTATAGGCGTACTGGTTGCGCAGGACCAAGGTGTTGAGGCCCACAGCCGGAGGGGCGACGGTCATGAGACTCTGCGAAAGCACAACGGCTCCACAGCGTCGATTCATGTTGGGTTGGAAGCGACGCTTGACCAACGGTACCCAACTCTTCATGCCGCCGATCACCTGAGAGCTTTCGAGTACCAGGACATTTGTGCTCTCACGGTGAAAGTGGCTCAATTCGCGATGCAGTAGCCTCTCCGCCCGGTCATCGCTGATGGGAAGCCAGACATCGGCGCGCCCCCACAGAGCGTCTTTCCGAACAACCGTGGCTGAGCAAATGAGTGGCGAGCGAGCCGCTTCGCCCGGGCGCTGCAAAGTCGGCAACCGCACTCCGGCGGGTGCAATGCGCACATGAGCAACGCCCTGCAAGACACCTACGTCCGCCTTCGTAGGAGGCGCGAGAGTGCGAACATAATCGGCGATCTTATCGCGCACTTCGGGAAGGGGCTCGGTGAGCAGGCGAATAGACATGTTCGCGCCGGGGTTCTCCTCTGCCAGCCTGGTCGACAGGACTTTCATCGCCTTAAAGGCTTGCTGGACGGCGTCGGAGTACTCAGGCGTAGCCACTTCGAAATAGACATTGTGCCGAGCTACAGAGATCACCGCATCCAGAACCTTTCCCTTCAGATCCGGTTGCAGGATCGGGCTGTAGCCCAGTCCAACCAGGGCGGCCGCAAACCTCAACTCTGACCGTGCGCCCCGATCTCCGCCTTTCCATCTCGTGAACACCTCATCAAATCCTGCAAGACTCTCGCAGCCTTCTATGGTCAGGCCATCGTCGATTAGTGGCACGACAACGGCCGAGCCTCGCTGGCGTGAGCTGAGGAGTTCGTCCAGGCGTTCAGGCCAGAGCCTCTCCAATGCTACAAGGGCGGCCCAACCGACCGACTGGGGTATCGAAGGCGCAACGCCGAGACACCAGTCTTGCACGATGTCTGTCCAACTCTGTCCGAAGTCGCTGCGTTTCCCCACGCTTGGATTCCCCTGACACATCACCGCGAGGCAGGCTACTCACCGAGTCTGCGGGCTGCGCCTGTGGTGGGCGGCCCGGAGGTCGGGGGCCGCTCTTTTTGTTGTTGATTATTCGGCCCCCGACCGGAAGGTCAGAAGGAATTGGTGAAACATGAGCCGGTGGTCCATGAGGACTCGGTATGGTCCAAGCATGCCGATCGCCCAGCCTACCTGCCCCATCTCGGCCTCCCCTCGAAATAGCTTCCGATACTTCAGACTTACCGGTAGCGGTCCAACTCCCGGAGAAGTCTCTGGTGCTCTGCCCTCAAGCGCTTGACGTCAGCATCCCATTTCTCGAAGCGCTCCTTTGCGGCTGCCATCGCACCATACTCGGAGGCTTCCGCGTCCTCGAAAGGCTTGAGTGGCTCCACTGCTGCGAAGAGCTTGTCCCTCTCGCTAGCCGCAGCGCTCAGTTCCCGCAGGGCGGCTTTGTATTCGCGGTCGACCTGCTCAGACTCCTGCTGGAGCTGCCTACGTCTTGCACTGTCGTTCATGGCGCGTTCCTTTTCCGGACCTCACCGGCCTGCGATGCTTCCCCATCATCCGCACTCCCACCCCGTGGTCTCCACAGCCAAACTAGCGCGAACACCGTCACCACCAGACAGTTACAGATAGCCCCACCCCTGATGGCCGAGAGCAGACGATATTGGTCTTGGGGATTGTCGATCCCCAGGACGGCTGAGATGACCAATACCAGTGGGGCCAAAAACAGTGGCGTGGCGAGCCGCATCGCCAGCCACGAACCGATCCAAACCCCGACCAAGGCCAAGACCGAGATACACACCCAGCCTGCGAGCTTTGCCAGTTGCTTGATCACTTTCATTGTCTCTTCTGCCCCCCCAGCCCCTCCGCGCAGGTCTACCCCAGGTTAGCTGGCTCATCCGCGGGCCCGATCGTCCGGAGTTGCCGGCACTTCTCGAGGAGCAGACCGCCCCCGGACGGTCTGGCCCAAGGTCCACCGCCCCCGCTGCGCTATTGTGCCTACCGCGCCGCACAGCACCATAGCGATATGGTAGGCCGTATGAAACGGGTCAGAGCGTCGCAGCTGCCCGCGTGGATATTACCAGGTTGTGTCTGCGCATGTGCCCGGGTGAGCGCCGAGCTACTCTAGGAAGCGGATTGTTGGGAGCATCTCCGCGTATATGCTCCGCATCTGCTCCTCCTGCTCGGTAGTTGATGCCCACTGAAACACGTATGCTTGGTCCGGGAGACCCAGGGCGAGGATGATACTGAAGAAGCGCGACCCTCGCGGATCGGTTGCCCGATACACGATACCCCCGGCTGGCTCCCCATCTATCTCGACGTTGGCAAGTCTCTCCAGGATCTCAGCTTCCTGTTCCCTGAGAGTCTCCTCATTGATGTTCAGCACCTGTTCGATAAGATCCTCGGGCGACCCCCTCATAGGCTGGTCCATACTGAAGAATTGAATCAGGTGGTACTCCGCGCCCATTTGCGACTGGCCGCCATAGGTGACAAACGTGACTGTCATGGTGCTCTCTGGCCAGACGAAGCCGCCCCTGTCAGCTTCCCAGTCGGACGGGCGCGCAAAGGCAAGCCCCAGATCCGGAGCGACCTCCCACAGGTAGCCTTTGGGAATCCCTGTGGAGGTCTGCGCGGCTGTGCTGGGCGTGGGTCCCTCGGGGGGCGGTTTTGCGCCGAGGCACTCGACTATACTGACGTCCAGCCTCCGCGCAGCATCTTCGACGGAGACAAGGGGGGTGGAGCCCTCAGCATACCACACGTGGACGCGGGCTCCTACTAAGCCCCTGCGAAACGCTACGAAGTCCATCCTCGTCATGGGGATGCCTTGCGCGACCTCGAGTAACAGAGTCAGCCCCGCAGCCTCATCGCCGATGTCTTCCGGAACCGAGATCTCGGATTTGCCCAGTATCGCATCCTCTTCGACGTCTCCGGCCGCCGTCTGGAGCAACAAGGTGGGCCTGTGGAGCACCGCATCGAAAGTACCGGCCTCGGAGGTGCTTGCCAAAAGCCCCACGGAGCCAAAGACGAATTGTGGATAGTCGGGATGCTGGAACACGAAATCACTCTGCTGGCTGCCCAGCTGCGCGCTAGTCGCGCTCTCGTCCCACCACTCCTCGGCCGGTATGGGCTCAAAGCCTTCCGGTAGATCCTCCAAGGTAAGCACGGCGCAGGATACATCGGGTGTGGGCTGAGGTGTCAATGTAGAAGCGGACCTGGGACTGGATGGGGGCGATGACTGGGCTGACGGGGTGGTTGCCGGGGGTTGGGCGTTGCCCGTCGGAGTGCACGCCGCCGGCGCTACGCACAACAGGAGAACCACGACGAGCATCAGCCCCGCCATCGCGAGAACCGCGACACTCTTCATCGCCTTCCTCTTTTCCGACTGCGGTGCTGTGTTGTGTGACTGCGGCTGCCAAACGTATCGTAATGCCAAATAAGGCGCGTGTCAAGCGCAGCGACGGATGACACGAGAAGGTCCAAATGCGGCAGTTATACGAACGACGTGACCCACTACGGCAAGATCGTGGTGGCCCTCAAGGAGACCATTCGCCTGATGGGGGAGATCGACGAGCTAATACCTCCGAGGTCTGCACACAGCAGCTCTGCCATAACGGCGCGCTCTTCCGCAATTTGGGACTCGACGAACCCCCCGGGGGTCCGCCAACGTCTACCTGGGCAAATGCTTCTCCCCCGGGTACAGCAAACTCTGGAGCCTCGGCGCATAGATGTACTGCACGGCTTTGCGGCCCACGTGCAGCGAACGCAGTTAGTCAGCCATGGGATGATGCCCCAACCTTCGCGTCGCCGCTCCCCATCTGCGGAGAGACCTGTCACTGAGGGCAACTCTGGCCACGAAAAAAGGCCCGCCTCCACATACAAGGCGAGCCTCATCGAAGTAGAGACCGTGGCAGGGGGCTCCCCCTGCGATTTGCGACCCTATTGTAGCACAACGCGGCGCCAACAGTCAATGCGCCATGACCGCCACTGGCCTGTATGTAAGTCCCTCCTTCGCAGGCGTTCGGGATCAGAGATTCTTCGCTCCGCTCAGAATGACAGGGGAGGGCAACCCTTCGCGTCCTTCGCCCCTTTCGCCCCTTCGCGATCCGGTCCACCCACGCGAGGGTCCAGCCCGGAGGTCTGAGAGTGTTAGTAGTTCCTCTTGAAGATGATATTCGACTGCTGCCCGGCTGCGACGTAGGAGTTCATCTTAAGCCCATACGTCGGTGAGAGCGGCGTGGGGTCCCCCTGGCTCCGCACCACCGTCAGGGTGTACTCGCCAAAGACGTCCCCAGCCTCCGAGGAGAACTTGAACAAACCCTCCTGGAGATACATGCTGGGCTCCCCCGTGCGGCAGTACATCGTACCCTGGTTCTCCGAGACCAGCTTGATCCACACCGGCGTGGCATTGCTGAGGGGGTTGCCTCCGGCGTCCTGCACCACGCCGCTCACCTCGGGTACGCAGAAGCCCGGGTGGCAGGGGTCCTTGTCCG
>Ga0307378_10008267_pt1 | contig 13853 bp, 19 predicted proteins | sample UN1MG_FD_202238 | JGI IMG/M metagenome (GOLD analysis project Ga0307378, IMG submission 202238) | Soil microbial communities from Risofladan, Vaasa, Finland - UN-1 | ecosystem: Environmental > Terrestrial > Soil > Coastal area > Acid sulfate soil | place: Finland: Risofladan, Vaasa | collected... | reverse complement strand
GAGGTGGTGATCTAACCATCGTTCTCGTCTCGAAAGAGATCTGGGACACGTGGAGTGATCAAGAGGATGCCACGCAGTTCACCGACAACATCCCGAATCGGTTCAAGCTCGAGTTCGAGGACCTCACTGATCTTGTGAATTTCTGTGGCGGGAAAGGTATCCAGCTCGTAACCTCCGTGGTCGATTACGCCTACTGATGGACGCCAAAGAGTTCAAGGGACTTGCTGTGGGGGACCGAGTTCGACTCGGGGGCCGCAAGGGCAGCGTGCGTCGTACCTATGCGGGGTGGGGTGCGGGGCACATCTCTGTCGAGTTTGATAACGGAACCGTCGAGATGGTTGACCGCGCTCACCTGGACCGGATCGACCAACCGAAAGAAGAACGAACCGCGAGCTACGATCAGGCGCTCAAGGGCATCAACGAGTACCGCCGAAGCAAAGGTCGGCGTCCCCTTGATCCGGCCGCTGCGGGCTGGAGTCAGCAGGATGTGCTGATCGAGTACAAGCGTCTCGTTGACGATGGATCGATCAAATTCGTTTCGTGAAAATATAGGGATCGCGGTCCCTCGCCTATAGTCCCTCTCCAGTGTGGGGCCGACGCTCACAAGGGGGCGTCGCCCGCAAAGGGGGTACAAGAAGGGCATGAAGCTCTCCGAGGCATACGAACGTCTCCAGTGGGGCAATCCCGTCGTGTTCGAGCGCGTCGGAATGCGCACCGCGGAGGCCCACGGACATGCTCCGGTGAACATTGGTACATCGGCTCACATGCTGATCGAGATGTACCTCGACATGGCGAAAGCTGCGCAGAATCTCATGCGCCCTTCGGCGGATTTCTTGGTCATCTGCCAGAATTCTCAGAGCGGTCAGTACTTGCGACGATGGTTGGAGCGGATCCACCAGACGTTGCACCTGAACATCGACCCCAAACAGGACGTGCGGTTTTTCCCGCTCGATGGCGGCAACATGGAAATGGTGCGCGGCATCACATGGTATTCATGGGCGGTTTTCTGTGACCATTCGGTCAAGGAGACCGAAAACCTCGAGCGCAACATGGGGCCATACAGACTGGTCCGTGGGGTGCAGCAGTTTCAAGATCATTGGATCGCGCGTGACCGTGACGACCGACAGATTTGTCGTTTGACCAAGAAGGGTGTGGACGAGCTCATCGAAGCGAGCACGAGTCCGATCACCATACACACGAAGAGCCCCGTGACGTATCCGGCGTACCAGGCCGAGTTTTTGAATTCTCGGGTACGGCTGAAGAGAGCATTTGAGAGATGAGCAGAGAACGTCTTCGAGCCCGCGCAGATCGGGTCAACAAGGAATGTGATCTGGGGGAACTCCTCCATGAGTACGGCTACTCCGTGATGCCTGATCGGCAGCGCGAGCAACAGTTCGCGTGCGACCTCCACGGCGTCGACAATAAGCCGTCAGCTCGTTACTACGGCATCAACAACACGACTTACTGCTGGGTGTGCCAGAAGAGTCGAGACGCCATTGCTTACGTGACTGAGAAGGAAGGGGTCAGTTTCCGAGAAGCCATCGAGATACTTGAGAAACGGCTCGGTCTTTCTGTGCTCCCGTGGTCGGATGAAGAGGACCGTCCCAAGAGTGTCTCCCAGGAGATCGATGATATCGCGGCCACCACGGCGAGCTACGAAGACGAAAAAATGCGGTTCAACAAATTCCTCGGAACGCTCACGGCTGAGCGTGACCTCGATATGCGAACGCTCCTGTCGTTTTGGGAAGTATTCGACCGGGTCGATTACGGCGTGGCACGAGAAAATTGGGGAGAGCCCAAAGGCGCCGCGGCGATGATCCACCTCCGACAGAAGGTGATGGAGAAACTGAAGGAAGCACAATGAAGGGGAGAGGCCCTACTTCTTTCGACAACCCTCTCGATGGGATGCGTTACGCTCGGATTCCGGATCCTGACAGGCACACGGAGCTGCTGCTCCTGTACCCGCTCCCGCTTCCCGACAACCATTGGGGCGTCCTGGAGCTGCTTCGCAACACGAGTTGGGGAGCACAGATCCCAACGGTGTCAGGTGAAGCGTTGTCCCACGCATTGCACGGACACCCCAAACCTCTTCGTGAAATGTTGGGGAATCCTCCGCGAACTCGAGCGATGCAGATCCCGTTGGAAGAGCGAATTTGTTTAGAGGCGCAGCAGAACATTTGCGCGATGGCGAAGCCTCATTGTCGACCGGGATCGAGAGCCCTTCCCGATTGCTATGTGGCGCCTTCCCAAGACCGCACGCTGAGAGCCCTTGGAGTGGCCATTGGAAGAGCCTGGGACGAAGGCCGCTACGTGTTTGTCGTAGAAGGCCCAGAGTTTGTCGTTCGGTAGCCTAACGGTAAATTCCGACGGGTAGAACCCCTAGAGAGAGGTGTCGATGAATTTCCTGGAAGAGCTGGAGGAGAAAACTCGCCCAGACATAGATCCGAAACCGTGGATGAAGGACGTGACGATGGAACTCGTCACGACCGAAACTCTCACCAAGGTTATCGACGATTGCATTGCTGCGGGTTTGTACGCGATGGATCTTGAGACCACGGGTCTCGACAATCGGGTTTTCAACGGCCGTACCAAGGATGTGATCGTTGGTGTGTGTCTGAGTCCTGACGGCAAGCGCGGCTACTACATTCCCATCCGGCACAAGAAGGGTTCAGCGCACAACCTTGACATCGAGCTCGTCGAATCAGAGCTCCGACGCATGGTTGATTCTGAGGCCATCGCGATTTTCCACAACGCGAAGTTCGACACCGAGTTTCTCCAGTTCCCAGGGGGCGCCCCCATCGGGACATGGGACAAGCCGCAATCGTTCGAGGACACCCTCATCCTGGCGTGGCTCCGCAACACCCGTGAACGCCAAAAAGGTCTCAAGTACCTGAGCAAGACCGACCTCGACAAGGAAATGATCGAGCTCGAAGATCTGTTCGGCAAGGACGAGATCAAGAAACGTAATGGGCGCATCAACTTCGCCGAGCTTGACCCTTCCTGGGCCCCTTGTATTTGGTACGCGTGTTCGGATGCCATCTGCACGTATCAACTGTTCCAGCTTTTGCACCCACAGGTGGTGTCGCCTGAAGGTGAGCGTGGGAACGGGCAGCGCACGGTCTACAACCTCGAGAAGCTGTGTGTACCCGCGACACGTTGGATGGAGCGGTGCCGAGTTTGGATCGATCCTGAAAAGGTCTCCGAACTGATCCAGCTCGGTCAGGTCGAATACTTTGAGTGCATCACCGAGGTCTACGACTTCTGTAACGAAGCTCTGGGCCGTAACGTCGAGCCCGGTTGGGTTCGGCTGCTCCGCAAGAGCTTTGTCGGTGATAACCCCGACTACAACATCAACCAACAGATCGAGGACTGCCGCAACGAGGCGAAACGCAAACATCTCGACGACCTCGACATGAAGAGTCATTTCCTCAAGACGGATTCGGGATTCCCAGAGCGGTACGACATTCTCAGTCGTCCGCAGATCGGCCCATTGTTCGAGGAACTCCAGATTCCGGATTTGCAGAAGACGAAGAAGTCCGAGCAAATCATGACGACGCAGGGTGAGATCGAGCGTCTCAACGACAAGTACGGGCACCGGTACCCTTTTCTTCCGAAGGTCAAGCGCCTCGGGGAACTCCAGAAGGCCCTGGGCACATACCTGATCTCGCTTCACAACGATGTAGGCCCCGACGGTACGCTACGGATCAACTATCAGCAGCTTGGTACTGACACCGGTCGCTTCACCACGCCGTCGGCCAGGAACCCGGCAATCGACGGTGGCACGAAGTTCCCGATGCACGGGACTCCCGCTTCCTACGACAAGAGCCGTCCTCAGTGTCTGCTTCGTATCCGTGAGGCCATCAAGGCACGACCGGGGAAGATCATGATCGCCATCGACTTCGGTGGTGTGGAGCTCCGCATCGCCACCATCTTGTCGGGGGAGCCCAAGTGGCTCCGGGAGTATTTCCGATGCAGTAGTTGTGGCCAGGAGTTCGACACCGGTGACGGTAAAAGCACACCGATGGCCCCGCCGGCCTACTGTCCGAAGTGCGGGGACGATCGTATTGGTGATCTCCACACGCTTACCGGCATCACGTTCTTCGGTGAGGAGAAGGTTGGAACCAAGGCGTGGAAGCAAATGCGCCAGGGTGCGAAATCTGCGAATTTCGCTATGGCTTACGGGGGCGGTCCGAGCGCGATCATCCGTGCCATCGAGGGCTGTACGGAGCAAGAAGCTGCTCGTCATCACCGGACCTTCAACCAGACCTACTCGACGCTGAAGACTTGGTGGGACCAGGTCAAGGGTTTTGGGCGCGAGCGCGGTTATGTGGTGACGGCGTTCGGTCGTCGATACCCGATCCCTGACATCAAACTCCCCGTGTCGGCTCGAGACGTCGCCAGGGAGCTCAAGGAGAAGTACCAGGAGAAACTGGCGGAGGGGAAACCGGCCAAGCCACCGACAGAAGATGATGTCAATAAGTTCATGGAGTTCAACCGGAAGTTCAGGGCGAAGGCTGAGCGCAACGCCACGAATGGACCGATCCAGGGATTGAGCGCCGACATCACGAAGTTGTCGATGGCGATGATTTATCGGGAGTGCAAAAAGCGCGACTGGCTCGAGAAGGTTTTCATGACCATCACGATTCACGATGAACTCGTGTTCGAGATCGACTACGACATCGCTCCTGAAGCTATCGAGCTGTTCCAGGATCTCATGACCAGGAACAAGACGATCCTGAACATGAAGTGGAACGTGCCGCTCACCACGGACTGCGAAGTCGGTTTCGACTGGACCGTCCCCTTCGACATGAAGAATTTCAAGTTCAAGCGCGTGCGTCCGGATGGATTCCAGACCGACGAGAAGGGACGCCTGTATCGGGACGGTGGCGAGCTCAAAGCGAAACTCTGGCCCGCAGACTTCGTGAAAATCTTCGGTCCTGTCTATGGCTTCGCACCCGTCGTCGAAAATCTGACGGCCGAAGAAGGCAAGAAGTTCTTCGGAGACGACTGGAAACCGTTGGAACTCACTGACAGGCCCAGTGAGCCCACAACGCCTCTGGAAGCGCCCGCGGAAACCCCGTCCGAAACCCCACGGGCTGCCACGGAGCCGTCTGAGGACCCTCCTGAGCCTTCTGTTGAGCATCCTACTGAGCCTTCGGGGGCACCCCCTCCGAGTGCTGCTCCCACGGCCCCTTCGAGCCCACTACCCCCGCGCCTGGAGCGCGGAGAGGTTTTCGAGTTCCGGCTGCGTGATTTGGGCGTAGGTGTTGCGAACAGGTTGGCCCACGTGATCGTAGAGTGTCAGGGAAGGGGGTCACATCCCCTTCGTGTTATTGGGCCCATGGGAGAGGACGTTCTGTGGGAAGGCGCAACCATCATGGTGAACCCCCACGAGTTCCGAACCGCAGCCAACTACCACGGGATTTGACGAAATGCTGAAGCCACTGACAACGAAATTCAAGGGACGGGAAATCTCTCTCGAGTGCACGCATAAGCAGTCGTTCCCTCCCCCTCAGATGTACGGGCACACGCCCGAAGACGTGGACACCCTTTGGAAGCAAGGCGCCGTCGATCAGAACCAGTACCAGCACTTGAAGGTCTGGCAAGACATCTGTGGTCAGATGGTCATGGGGCCCAAGTGCCTCGACTGTTCGTTGGCTCTCAAGCAGAACCCGCGTCCGGGTCGCCCTCATGTCATCGAGACCGAATCATGGCTCGCGGCGAAGGAGAAGATGCACTGGCGGGACATGGCTATCCAGAAGGAGCCGTTGGAAAACCGCAAGCCCTCCATGCCGCCTTCGCAGCCAAAAGAAGCTGCTGAGCACGATCCCCCAAGCAAACGCAACATCGCCAACAAGATGGTCGACAACGGTATCCTCGAATCGGAGTCCAACAATCCTCCGAGCACGGAGGCGGACAAGACGCCTCTCGTTGAAGAACGCGAGGATGATGTGGATCAGACCCTCGTGGATGAAGATCTCGGTGCCGAGATCAAGGCCGCTACGACCAAGAAGGGTTTCACGAAGAGGGGCGCCCCGGTACCGGTCACGGTCGTCGAGCCTGAATCTGAGAAACCGACTCTGCTCGATGCTCTCAAGAACCCGGATGAAATTCTTTCTCCAGAGACGGAGAAAGAAGATGAGGCCGAAGACGAAACCGGGCTCAACGACAGTATTTTGGATGCGCTGGCGGACGACTGATGGCCAAGAAGCCCAAGCGGCTCAACCTCAGTCCGGATGACCGGGTCACCGGAGTACAACCGCGCGAGAAGCGAGACCTGTACGCCGGGTGTAACGAGCCTGGCAAGGAGTGGTTCCATCCTGACGCTCACGTCTTCATGAAGGCGTTCTGTCGGCTGTGTAAAAACGCCGATTGTATCCGAGCAAAGGGGTCTGTCAGTCCGTGGCACACGCGGATGGCTGAGCAAGTCGACTACCTGCTCAACGATCCACAGTTCTCGGACATGAGCAATCCCGAGCATCTGAAACTCGCACAACAGGCGTTCGATGACATCGGTCAGAAAATGACCAGGCTCGAGATCGCGAGACAGCGTCAGGATTGGGAGATCCCTGACTCGCCTACGGATGGCTACAACAAGGTTGCCAGCCCCGATACCACGGACCAGTTCGATGATGCGGTCAAGAAGTTGGCTGAAGCACGCGGTAAAGAAGCCCCGACTCTCGAGCGCCCTGAAGGAACGAATCAGCCCGCTCATTTCGAAAATCCCGAAGGGGAAGAGGAAGATCTCTACGAGTACGACACGCAGTATCCGTCGGAGGACGGCAAGACCACCTACCACGTCATTTTCCACAAGGACGGTCGGTGGACTTGTGAGTGCAAGGGTTTCGGTCGGTGGAAACACTGCAAGCATCTGACGCAAGTACGCACCTGGTATGAGGATCAGCTCGCCAAGGGTGAAGAGGATGACGACGATGAGAGCAGTGCCTCGAGCGCCCCTACGGGTCGGGCGCAGGTTTCCGCGCCTCCCTCACCTGAGCCCGCTCCGAAACGAGATCCTCGTGTGCCTCCTGAACAGGGCCCCTACAACACGCCGATGCCACAAGGCGGCGTGATGATCGGTGGCGGGCAAGCTCCCCAACAGGAGATGCAACGGCGCCCGAAGTCACAGCCAGCCAAGGACCCTTGGGCCATCCCAGACGACACGATCGTCGAGCCTGGGGCTACGGTGACCGTAACGGGCGGAAAGAAAAAGACATGAGCGACGACCAAGAGTTCCTCGATGCGGTGCTGCGGTTCGGCCACGAGTTCTTGAGCAAGCACCCGGGGCTCATCGATCTGATCGAGACCGCTCGAGCCGGAGTCATGGATCCGAAAGATGCGGTCAAGGAGGTCTGGAGGGCCGCGGCCGAGAATAAGGAGTTCCAAAGCAGTGTCGAGCAGGCCCTGTTCGATGCGTTCAAAATCGAACCGGGAACGACTGACCTGGCCCATTTCCCGGAGCGCCAGAAAATGCTCGACCGGTGGGGGTTCGACGACAAGGATCTGATCTTCACTCCGTTTGAGGATCGACCCGACTACCAAATGCTCCACCCGTTGCTGATGGGGATGATCGTTGAGCTGCTCCAGTACGATGGCGACATCCCTGAGCTGCGCACCGGAGCGCTGCCGGAGGGAGGCTCCCCGGCGGTTCCGGTGAAGACCATGGCTCGGAACCCGGTGGTTATCGGTGCCATGCTGCGAACGGCGAGTAACGAAGTTGTTCTCGAACTCGGTGCCGCGCAGAAAGAGAAGGACGCCAATATCGCCAATATGCTCAACGCTGTCGGTGGCACGGGCAATGCGATCACGGGTCTCGTGCGCCAGGAGACGCAACGTGGTGTCGCGGTGATGGGCTATCAGCCTGGGCAGAAGGCAGCCATCCGGGAGGTCAAACCACCGACCCCGATGGAACTGGTACGGATGCCTTTCAAGGAAAGGCAGGAGTTGGCCCACAAGGCGTTGACCAGCACGCAGGGACGGCGTTCGGTGGTTCCGGTGATTGTGGGTCTCATACAGGATGCTTTGACGCCGCTGGTCAAGGGGCTGAGGGTCGTGACGATCAATCCCGGGAACCCTTTTATCGAAGTCGAGTGGGGGATGCAGATTGATGGTGGCGTCAACGAGCGCAACCCCAATTTCAACTTCATCGACACGGCCGCGGAGTCGCTTACCAACAAGTTGCTCCGCGAGCTTCGAACCAAAGAGGCTCGAGATGCGGAGTACGAGCTCGTGGTGACTCCCATCAACACGGTCAGTGAACGTCGAGTCGGGTGGCGCGCGACCTTGTACGCTTCGTGAAAAGTTGAATTCGAGTTTTTGCGTATACAGAGTAGATGGTGCTCCCTCCGTCCCAGTACATTTCCGCGCTATGCGCGATCTGCGATCATGTCCGCGAAACAGGGGATTGGATCGTGGTCGTGGCCCCTGAAGACGATGGCTTTTCGGCGTCGCTCCAGAGGGCCCTCCTGGCGGTCAGGACACCTGATACAGACTTGGGCGGCCGAACCCTGTTGTTCCCTGAAGGAGGCCGTATGAGCATCGTGAACGGCTCACACAAGGTCCATGGGGAGGGGTTCCTGGTCATGTTCCTCGGTTACGACGTTCAACTGACCCCTCGGGACGAGATCCGGCTCCATACTTGGCGTCATCACTCCTTGGGGACTGTTACCCTGGGAGACCGGCCCGGTGAGCTGAGGATCAACCGATGAAACAGCTCTGGATTTTCCAGGTTCGCAACGGCGAAGCGTTCCAGGCCCAGGTGAAGGGCAACCCGATCATGAAACATGACGGGAAACTCTCGATCCTTCGTTGTCTTTGCACGAAGGAAGAGGCTACCGAACTCGAGGAAACTTTCAGGGGTCATGGCTGTGCCGTCGAATCGAACTGCCCGATGGAGACGTCCGAGCAGAACACCGAACGTAAGAACATCATGCAGGTGCTCGGGGGCACGCGACCTTTTCCCTGTCTCCGCTGTCCCGAGTGTGCTTGGTTCGACCCACATCTGGATAGCCTGTGCGGTGCCGGGTTCGCGCAAGGAGAGGGATGGGACGACGACGCCATCAAAGGCTCCATGAGCAGCGAGAAATTCCGGAACGACTTCACGTCGTGTCCGATTCGAGAGGACGTACTTCAATGAGCGATCAAGCACAACGCGCCGCCCACGGGATTGACCCGCTTCCCATCGGAACAGTGCTCGACCATCCGTGCCCCGAGTGCGGGGAGCCGATGATTCTGCGTGATAGCAAGTACGGGCTGTTTTACGGCTGCACCGCTTTCCCGCAGTGCAAGGCAAGCCACGGCGCCCACAAAAAGACCGGGCAGCCTCTGGGTATCCCGGCTGACAAGATGACCAAGAAGGCTCGGATCGAGGCCCATGATGCGTTCGACCAACTGTGGAAGGGCAAGCACATGGCTCGTGGTGAAGCCTACCAGTGGATGCAGGAGGCGATGGAGATGACGGAAGAGGAGGCACACATCGGTCGGTTCGGCGCTGACCAATGTGAAGAGCTCGTCCACAAAGTCGAGACGTACCTCGAAGAGAAAGAGGACAAGTAGTGGCAGTCCGCAAAATCAGTCCCCTCGAGATGCGCACCCGTAAGAAGGTGGCCGAAAATATCCGCTGGATGCTCGATGAGCACGATGTCACTGTGCTGCAACTGGCTTCCAAAGCGAAAGTGTCGAAGAGTCAACTGTTCAACCTGCTGTTGTGCAAATCGAGCCCCTCCACCGATTTTCTCAGCCGTATCGCCCACGCGTTCAATTTGGAGCCGGCAGCTCTGCTGGAGTAACCGAACGATGTCACCCAAAACCGATTGGAGAAACTCCGCGCTGAATTTCGATTCACTCCCAAGTGAACGGAGTCCAACAACTCCGGCAGCACGACTCCTACGGCGCCTTGCCGAGGATGCGGTGATGTGCATTCACAATTACCGCTCAACGCGGAGGATCGACCAACCGAAGGAGCATTTGGATTACTACACGCAGCCTGGAGCATTTATTGTGCGCCGGTGCTCTCCGGAAGAACGCGAGATTCTCCGGGGAATGACTTCGGAGGACACCGCCACTCTGGGGTTCCCGAAAGAATGGCTGGACGATGGGCGCCCTGGTGGGGTGCGATAACCTCTCATGCCTACCAATTCCATCACGTTCGGGAGACGCCTGCGCTGGCACCGTGAAGCGATGGGGATGACGAGGAGCCCTACGGACTGATGGGTCACGAAATCAAGCTGATGCCCGCGCTCGAAGGGATGCGGGAGCTGGCAGACAAGTCCGTTGACCTCATCGTTACGGACCCTCCCTACGACACGCTCGAGAAGTGGCGCGAGATGGGAACGACGACCCGTCTCAAGGAGTCATCGCAGTCGAGCAACAAGTGGTTCCCGACGCTGTCTTTCGACGACCTCAAGGAAGTCTTCGTGGAGAGCTACCGCGTTCTCAAGACGGGCACCCATTTGTACGTGATGTGCGACGAAGAGACCGGCGACAATCTCAAGCCGATGCTCCGCGACATTGGGTTTGACATGCGCAAGAGTCTGGTCTGGCACAAGGTCGGGAAGCTCAAGAAGTGGAACTGTCCCCGATGCGACACTTTCGTCTGTGAGCACCACACGCCCGGGACGCCTGGGATGGGATATCCGTATCGCAGTCAGTGGGAGATGGTGCTGTTGGCCCAGAAGGGAAAACGGAAGCCGCCCGAGGACAAGAGCATTCGCAACGTCCTCCAGATTCCGTGGATCAAACGCAAGGACGCATACCCAACCGAAAAGCCGGTCGATCTGTGCGAGATCCTGATCAAGCAATCGAGCTCCGAAGGTGATCTTGTGGTCGATCCGTTCGCTGGCAGCGGATCCTGTGGCGAAGCTGCTTTCAACCTCGCTCGAGAGTTCCTGGGTTTCGACATCCAACAGGAGTCCCTTGACTATTTTCACGAACGGAAAGCCCACTGGGTTCGGGACGGGAAATTGGTCGAAGATATCCCACCGGTCAGTGGCGGCATCCTGGACCTCTTTGGCGACTAGCGGTAGCCCGTCTATCGCCCACCCTTGGGTGAGTCCATGCGCCTCGTCTTTGCCAGCCCGAATTTCGTCGACCACGAGTCGTGGGACAAATTCTCGTGGATCGCGCCCGAGGAGTATCGGGATGAGCCCTGGTACTACGCGGCCCCCAAGAGGGAAGACCGCTCTGTCTGGGATTTGCCGACGGGCAAAAACTTCATCCAAACCGTCGACCCCATGATCCAGCCGTTCGTCGCATGGCTGCACAAGAAGGGGATCCCGACGGGACCGAGCTGTTCGGGACATCGTCTCAACGGTAAGGATTTCAAGAAGATCTACGAAGGGCTCGAGGACGACGCCGAGCAGATCCGGACCGGAGGTCTCGTGCTTCGAGATCCCGAGAACGACCGCGACTACCTGATGCAGGATTACAACTACGAGCTCCCGTGGGGCTCGTTTGATTCGTTCCGCAAGGTCGCCGGTCGTCATCAGCCGCTTGGGTGGTTGCCCTTCTATACGGCCGATCCTCGGATGCCGTTCGCGGTCCAGAAGAATCCGGACTTCATGATCAAGCAAATCGGTGCGCACACCTTCGGGGTGAAGACCAGAGAGCCTGATCCGAAGATCTGGCGTAAAGCGTTCTCAGTCATCAACAAAGCCCTGAGCTGAACTCTGCGCGGTAGAATGGTGGGTGGCGAACGAGCCAAAGGCCCTCCCTGGGGTGGTGCCCCCGATCGAACTGCTCTTCGAGGACGGGGAGCTCCTCGAGTTTCATCCACATAGCTGGGCTGATCCGAACCCTGCACCCAGACCCCCTACTCGTATGGGAGCGATGCCGTGGCTCAACATGCCTTCGACGCATTACGGGTCAACCCGGTCAACTTGTACTTACTGCGGGGTCATCGAGCTTCGCAAAGGGGACCCGAAAGCTCCAGTGGGGACGCGCGAACACATGTGGTGGTACGAGGACGATGGTGGCAAACAGATTTTCTCGAACATTGAGTTATCTTGTCCGGGAGAGGGAAAGACGTTGACCGGAGAAGCATTGGAACGGGCGCGTCGGAACAAGCGGGAGATCCGGAACACGAACGAGCAGGTTCACCGTATCGAGAAGCAGCAGTACGCCCTGGCTGCCGCGATGGAAGCTCGCATCACCCAGCTCGAGGCCGAGAACAAGGCACTCAAGGAGCATGTCGGATCTGTCTCTCAGATCGATCTGGGACAGCTTGCTCAGAAGATCTTCGAGCTTGCCGAGGCCGCCAAGGGACAGAAGGCGCTCGAGTCCGTGGAGAGCAAGGGTCGTATCGTCCAGATTCCGAAGGAGCTGGCCGATATCATCGACGTGGTGGGGGTCCCGGTTGAGAAGACAGAAGTCCCTCCTGTGGATGAATCATGACCAACCCTTTGTCGGTCTGAATCCACGTCTCCGTTTCGATCTTGAAGTTTTTGAAAGCAGCTCGGCCCTCTTCGGAAAATTTGCGGATCTCGAGGTCTCCTTGGTGGGAGTCCCAGAGTTTCCCTTCTTCTTTGAGGCGGTCCCAGTTGGCAGATAGCCACCGCAAAGCCTCTTCAAGATCCACGAAATCGTTCATGGGGTCATCTTACCAGAGCTTGCGGTCTCCTCAGTAACGGATGGACGACGTGCGATTGCATGTCATGCACTGAACGTCGTAGCCGCGCACGAATCCCGTCGTGCGTGTGAGCACCTTGTGCCGGGTCCCTTCGCAGAGGGAGCCTTCAGCGCGGTCAGGGCGACCACTCCCAAATGACGCGGCCCCCGTGGACCGTGCCTGGAGAGCATCAGGCTGTTTGCGTTGTGTGGGGGCGCCCCCTCGATGCACACAACGCATTTCGATGAATTCGTCTTTGGGGTGATGGACTATGAGGGGAGGCAACTCCAGACCGCGATAGCGGGCCGGGTTGCCTCCCATGCTGCGTATCCAGTCCTCCCGCTTACCCATGTGGTCAGATTACCACAACAGATTCAGGTGACCCCGTAGGTACTGTTTGGCTTTCATCGTCTTGTCGGTGTTGTGATCGTGCACGGTGTCACGCTGGATAGCGATCGTTCGTACCTTATCCCCACGGGCACCACGCCCCACCTGGTCCTTTCGCTTGGCGTTCCGGTCCCGGGTGAGGCGTTCGTCACCAGCCGCCTTCAAACGAGCCCGGAGGACTCCAAGTGCCGTCTGACGGTTGATGTGCTGGCTCCGGCCGCCGTCGACCCGAACCGTGATGCCCGAAGGCTTGTGGGTCAGGAGGACACAGGTATCGGTCTTGTTCCGATGCTGGCCTCCTGCTCCGCTCCCACGGGTGAAGGACTCCTCCAGGTCACGGGGGTCGATCTTGACCTCGTGCTCGGAAGGTTCCTCGAGAACCGCGACCGTCACCGTGCTGGTGTGGACGCGGCCTCTTTTTTCGTTGGGCGGTACGCGTTGGAAGCGATGACCGCCCGCTTCGTGGCAAAACGCAGTGGCTGCGTTCTTGCCGGTGATACGCATCAGCAAAAAGCCGGGGCGCACCTCGACGAGCTCATGGTCAAAGGCGCTCCAACGCCATGAACTTCTGATAGATACGGTACTGCTCGGTGACGAGGGACTTTGCATCGTCCCCGCCTTCGGCAGCGCGAATCTCTACGAGAATCGTCTTCATGTCGATTTGTCTACTCTCCCTTGCGCCGATGCGCAAGATGCTGTTCCAGGTTCCTGCTCTTGTGGATGGGAACTGGAGCCGGCTAGAGAAAGCCAGTCAACGGGAGCTGATCGCTACCAGGAAGAGCCCGACGAGGACAATCCCGACCACACCCATGAAGGGCCAGAAGTCGACCATCGGTTCCCCACGAATCGACTGTACTCCGCT
>Ga0307378_10008266_pt1 | contig 13854 bp, 12 predicted proteins | sample UN1MG_FD_202238 | JGI IMG/M metagenome (GOLD analysis project Ga0307378, IMG submission 202238) | Soil microbial communities from Risofladan, Vaasa, Finland - UN-1 | ecosystem: Environmental > Terrestrial > Soil > Coastal area > Acid sulfate soil | place: Finland: Risofladan, Vaasa | collected... | reverse complement strand
TCCTTGATTCAAGTGTCATTGCAGCGATATTTTTTAAAGAAGAGTCTTCTGAGAGGGCTGAAAGAGTTGCAGAGAATTACAAATTGATAACTGTTGATCTTGCAATTGCAGAAGTGGCAAATGTTGCATGGAAGAGGGTAGTGTTCTTCAATGAATCAAAGAAGGTGGTATTAAAGGCGCTGAGAAGGGGAATAGATTTTATTGTTGGCGCATGTGAGGTCATCACTTCACGGGAACTAATCGAAGATGCTTTTGAAATTGCGATTGAAGATAAAATTACGATATATGATTCTCTTTTCATAGCAGCTTCAGAAAGGGAAAAGGTACCTCTTCTAACTACGGATGGGAAGTTATATGAGAAAGTAAAGTCGAAGAGAAGTGTGAAGCTAATATAAGAAGTGGTCACATGGACCCCGTCCAGCGAATCGCAAAGAATACGGGCGTGTTTTGCTCGTTTCGTAGATTGAAAGCCACATATTGAGCTTCTTCTTCATAAGCATTTATATATCATCTACCGCTTACAATTTGTGTATCATGATCGCGAGAAAATCAACATTGATTATTATCACGCAGCTTCTTAACGGCTTGCTTGGCTATATCGGCTTGAAATTCATCGCTCTGTACATGGAGCCGTGGGAATACGGTATTATTGGCTTCGCCTTTGGTTTTGTAGCTTTATTTTCAATTTTTGGTACTCTTGGATTTGATTCTGCGCATATAAAGAGAATATCAGAAGGAAAGGATTTAGAGACATGTATAGCCACCTTTGCCGCTACAAAGCTCGCTCTGGCAGGAGTGATGGCAAGCGTTGTCATTGGCTCTGTAGCGGTATGGAAGTATGTGCTTGGTAGGGGGTTTGAGACACCGTTTCATGAATCTGCAGTATATATCATGCTCGCATACTTCGCTTTACATACCATCACTGAGGCAATGGTCTCTACATTTAATGCTCAGAAAAAGATCGCCAAGTCTCAGCTACCCGAATTTGCTAACACCTTAACACGAGTTGTAGCGACAATTGTTGTCGCATACTACGGATTTGGCGTTTTAGCTCTGGCTTATACTTATCTTTTTGGTGAAATCTTTCATTTTATTTTTACATTATTTTTCTTTAAAGGTTATTCTGTTGGTAGGCCATCCTTAACTTGTTTTAGAGATTACACAAAATTTGCTCTTCCTATGGCAATAGCATCGGTCTCATGGCTTATTATGACAAACATAGACAAAGTTTTTATCCAGTTGTTCTGGAGCGCTACTCAGGTAGGAGAATATTTTGCAATCTTTAATCTATCTCGATTCGTTATTTTATTTGTAGGTGCTGTTGGAATGCTCCTATTTCCAACGATATCTGAATATCACGCTCGAAATAATATGGGTGCTGTAAAGGATTTGGTTCTAAAATCTGAGCGTTATTTAAGCATGATTGTTTTTCCTATCATCGTCGTCATGATAGTGTTAGCTGAGCCAATAATTCACATCTTGATTAGTGATAAATATATGCCTGCCTTGCCTGTTTTGCATATCTTACCGTTCTTTGTTTTACTCGAAGCATTATCGGGTCCTTATGTCAGCAAACTACAGGGAATGAATATGCCTGAGATAATACGAAACCGGGTTTTTATTATGATGGTTTTTAATGTATTCCTAAATTTGATTTTGATACCAAGAGAGATAAAAGGAATTGGAATAGAATTGGCGGGTTTAGGAGCACAAGGAGCCGCAATAGCAACGGTTGTCGCGTATATTGTCGGCTTCATTTATATTAAGGTTACTACTTGGAAAATCACCGGTATAAAAGGATATGTGCGTATTATTGTGCATGCCGCTGCGGCCGCAGTAATGGGTGCAATTTTAATTTATGCCAGTCGAATCATCTTTATCGGGAGATGGTACGAATTATTAGCTATAGCAGTATGTGGCTTCGCAATCTATTTTGCGCTTTTGTTTGTAATGAGAGAATTTAAAAAGGAGGATTTTGATTTCTTTGTTGATGCTCTTAATATAAAGAAAATGATGAAATATGTAAAAGAGGAACTAAAAGGAAAATAGGACAGAAATCTGTGATTATACTCCATGAAACGGGTAGAAAAAAAAGAATTGGAATATTCGGGAGTTAATCGATCAATAGAGCTTTATTAACGTATGGTTTTTGGCAGTCAGAACAAAATTTTATCCGAAAGGGTAGTGTTGGATTGCTAAAAGGCGAATTGAACCATTTATCAAGTCGCTTCAGTACGGTCTATTTATCCCTTCATCGAGATGTCAGTGCCTTGCTCTTTCAGTAGATAAGCATGATTAACCGCCTCCAAAACAAGCCTATAGCACGTTATCCAGCGCTTCGGTGATCCTCTGTGCAATGTGAAACGTGTCAAATACGATCTTAGCGTTTGGGTTTTCACGAACAGAAGCAATGTAAGAATCCCAGATATCCATCTTACAAACCTGTATTTGAGACTCAACGCCACAATGACCACACCTGCATCTATCTTGCGTTCACTGAAGACAATAAAGCACTTCTATTTCCCGATCGGGATCTCTGATCCTTTCCCCACTAAAAAGATATAGCTAGCGGAAGTTTTAATTCCTCGTTCATCCTAAAGTTGAAGAGAAACAAAAGTTTTAAATATTGAAAAACCTACGATAAAGAAAAGGCGCTATGTTTACTTAGGGAGAAGACAAATGAAGATAATCCAGATATTACATCATTCCTTATCTTCGTTCAATCTGAATGCAGATCCTCGATTTTATGAAGATGATTGGCACGTTAGAGTTGGAAAGAGGATAAAAGAGATGGGGGATGAATACGATGTGGAATGCTGGAGGCCTGAAAGAAGCTTTAAGAAAATATATTCTAGAATTGATAATAACGGAATAAAATATCAAATATTCCCATCAACTTATCATAACTTTAGATTTGAATACTCTATACCCATGTTTCGAGAATTACGAAAAGAGATAAAGAAGGGGGATGCATTATTACATTTGCATGGTATATACAATTTTAATTCATATTCAATGTTAAGTGTAATTGGAAAAAATGCACCAATAATTGCACAATCTCATGGTGGATTTCCCGCCATAATAGAATTCAAGAAGAGTTCACATCCACTGAGATTTATATTCTTAATAGATTATCTGCCACAAATGATTTCATTCAAAAATGTTAATCATTTCTTCGTTTTAAATAAAGAAGAAGAGAAGACTATTTCAAGATTTGGTCGTGCCGAAATACAGCCCATGGGTGTTGACTTTAATATATTTAAACCTATCAATAGAGATGTGGCTTTGGACGCAACTAAATTAGAAGATCAACAATACCTACTTTTTGTTGGAAGATTAGACAGGAACAAGGGTTTAGTTTACTTATTTAAAGCTTTTAAAAAACTTCTTAAAGAACACAAAATGAAATTACTCATAGCTGGAGAAGGTCCTAATAAGAATGAATTCGAACTACAGGTTAGGAAACTAGGAATTTTAGACCATGTTAAATTCTTAGGCCACATACCAAATGATATGTTACCTTATTACTACAACATTTCAGAAGTGACAATCTTCCCCAGCTTAAAAGAAGGTTATTCTATAACCCCTGTGGAATCTTTGGCATGTGAAACACCTTTGATTGCAACAAACGTTGGCGCGGCCTCTGAAATAACTGAACACTTTAGAGGTGGATCTAGAATCATACCTATGTACGATTCTGATGCCATAGTACAGGCAATCAAGGATGTAATTTATGGAAAGATTAATAAATCGGAAATAAATCGCGAAAATGGAAAAAGATATCATGACTGGGAAGGTATAATTAATAACACCATAGAGGTATATGATACCCTGATTGAGGAGTACTACGGCTAAAAAAATGACCCCAAAAGTCTCAATAATAATCCTGAACTGGAACGGGTGGAAAGAAACCCTTTTGCAAGCAAAAGCCTTTACGGAAAACTTGCTTCGCAATGATAGAGTGCTTGGAATCGCTTTATCAGATTACTTATTCAAACTATGAGTAAATCTTATAAATATAGATAGGTAATCTACTTACTTAGGAGTGGTTATGAAAACAGTGTTGAGTAAATTGGATGAAATATTGGTAGGCATAGGGAAATATCAGAGTAAGAAGGAGCTTATAGAGGATGCTTTGCGTGCGCTTATCAGGGCTAAGCCGGAGTTGAAAAGGGATGTAGCAATCGAATTGTATAAAAAAGAGGAAGTATCTCTGTCGAGAGCAGCCGAGATTTGTGGACTGAACATAGAAGATTTTAAGGAGGTGCTGAAGGGGAAGAGCATCAAAATCTCAGTTCCCAGCATTCCAGTCGAAGAAATTGACGAAGAGGTGGAGCGAATTTTAGAGTTGGTCTGAACCTGATGATAGTTTTTGATACTGATATTCTGAGCATGTTTGCCAAGATAGATGCGGTTGATTTACTGAAGCGCCTTTTTGGTGAGAGGGCAGTAATAACGCCTAAAATAAGGGATGAGATTTCCGCGCCCATGGAGTATGGTTATACGTTTCCACTAAAAGCGATTTTGACAATAAAGACAGTGCCTCTAAGCAACCAATCATTAGAAGAATATGGAAGACTGCAAGAAATTTGAGCTTGGGAAAAGGGGAACTTGAGAGTATCGCATATTGCAAGATAGAGAAATGTATATTTGCAACCAATGACATAAAAGCGAGAGAATTTGCAAAGAGTGAAGGAGTTGCTGTTATTTCTTTGCAGGCGATTTTAAAAACTCTCTGGAAAAAGAAGATAAAGAGCAAGGACGAGATTAAACAAATCCTCGAAAGAATTAAAGACGCTGATAATCTTGCAGTAAGCAGAAAAGTTGAACGAGAAATATTTGAAGGGTGAAAAAATGAATCCAAAAGTTGCCATCATCATCCTCAACTGGAACGGCTGGCAAGATACAATCGAGTGCTTGGAATCTTTGTATCAGATAACATACCCAAACTACGAAGTTATTGTTGTAGACAATGGCTCTGAAGATGAATCCATTGAAAAGATAAGAGAATACTGTGAGGGTAAGATAAAAGCGGAATCAAAGTTTTTTGAGTATAATCCAACCAATAAGCCGATAAAAATCGTGGAATACACACGAGAAGAAGCTGAAGATGGCGGAGGTAAAGAGAAAGAACTCGAAAACGTGCCTTCAAATAGAAAGCTCATCCTCATAAAAAATGAGAAGAATTACGGGTTTGCGGAAGGGAATAATATTGCGATGCGGTATGCTTTGAAAGCTTTGAATCCTGATTATGTTCTGCTCTTGAATAATGATACGGTGGTTGATAGAGAGTTTTTGGTAGAGTTGGTGAAGGTTGCAGGAAGTGATGAAAGTATTGGAATCGTTGGCCCGAAGATTTATTACTATGATTATGACACAAGAACGGACGTAATTAATTTTGCTGGAGCGGATTTAGTTCTTTGGAAATGTAAACAGATTCGATATGGACGTAAAGAACGTGACGCGGGGCAATATAATTCTGTAAGAGAGGTGGATATGATAGAGGGATCATGCGGGTTAATAAATAAAAAAGTATTAGAAAATGTTGGGTTTTTTAATCCAGAATTTTTCGCATATTGGGAGGAGACCGATCTCTGTTGGCGAACCCGTAAGAGAGGATATAAGCTTATGGTTTCTCCAATGTCGAAACTATGGCATAAAAAAGGGGTTTCTGATGATAAGCTCATGAGTCCTGTTTTCATTTACTATTTCACCAGGAATAGATTCCTCTTTATGAAAAGAAACGCTTCTCGATTAGATAATCTCAAATTCCTGGTCTATTTCTTTGGATTTGATATGTGGGTATGGATCTTCATTGTGCTCCGTGACAGAGGTGTACGAGGATTGCCGACGTTTTTTAGGGGGATAATAAGCGGGATTAAAATGTATTTATATGATTACTGAACTATAAAGTGTTACACCCATCGTTATCATAACCATGAAAGCTGTCATACTTGCAGCAGGAAGAGGAACTAGAACGCCAGAAATTACAAAGATAAGCGCAAATGTTTTGTGTAAGGGTGCCCCAGGTTTTTGATTTCACTCCAACGTTATTTATATAATAGTCTTTATCCTATATGGAGGACCAATGGTAACAACAGCTGTCATACCCGTTGCGGGGCGGGGTAAAAGACTCAAACCATTAACTGATAAAATTCCGAAATGTATGCTCAAAATTTGCAAAGATAAGACGATACTAGATCACCAATTGGAAAATTTACGTAGATATGGTGTGGACGAAATTGTTGTTGTAACCGGATATAAACAAGAGAGGGTTAATACCTCTTTTCAAGTTAAAAAGATAGTAAATGAAAGATATGACGTAACAGAAACAACTTATAGCATTTTTTTAGCTAAAGATTTTCTGATGGGTGATGTAATCATTATGGATGGAGATCTTATTTTTAACGAAAAATTGTTGGAGATGCTCTTATCTTCAAAGTCAAACTCGGTATTAATTGATTTTTCAAAGAGATTTTGTGAAGAAGATATGAAAGTTACGATAAGAGATGGTTTTATATCAGATTCTTCAAAAGATATAGAAGATCAGGATGGGGTATGGGTTGGTGCAGCAAAAATTTCATCTTTTTCTTTGCCTGAATTTAAGGAGGTCATTAGTAATGAGAAGCTATGGCGTTGTTGGTGGAACGTGATAATCAATAGTATGAACACTCAATTTAAAGCAGTTGGAAGCCAGGGATATGAATGGATTGAAATAGATACGAAAGAAGATTTAGAAGAAGCTTGCAGATTAATTAAAAGGTGGTATAATGAAATCTGAAGTTGCTGTAGTGGGCGGTGGAGCAACTGGAACATCTATTTTCCGAGATTTAACACTAAGAGGTATAAACGCAGTGCTCATCGAAAGAGGAACAATCGGCAAAGGTACAACATCAGCATCCCATCAAAATTTAGTAGGTGGTATGAGATATGTCGTTAAAGATCCTTTGGTTGCTAAAGAATGTGCAGAAGAAAATGAAATACTATCAAAAATATCACCAGATATCATAGGGAAAATAAATAATTATTTTTTAGGATTCAGAAACGATTATACTGAAAAAGCATTAAAAGAAGCTAAAAGATTAGATATAAGAGCAGAAGAAATTGATACTAAAGACGCGTTTAGGGAAATACCTGAACTTAACCACGAAATCGAGATTATTATAGAGACAAACGATAGAAATATAAACGCCGAACGATTTTGCTACTTAAATTGTTTTTCTGCGATAGAAAATGGGGGAACACTGATAGAGAATACCACAATCCAGAAAATTGAAAGTATTGGGGGTTATTTTAGCATAGAAACTAACCAGATGAAAATTAAGACCGAGTATATTGTAAATGCCACAGGATCATGGGTAAATAGGATTGCAGACAAAATGGGAATTACATTGCCCGTGACATACAGTCAAGGAACAATAATTGTATTACCAACAGTCTCTCCAAGAGGCTTACAATATCTTCGTAAACCATCAGATGGAGATGCATATATTGTGCATGCTAGCCAAGCATGGTTAGGAACTACTTCGACTGCGATTGAAAACCCGGATTCTGCTAAACCTGAATCGTGGGCAGATGAGTATCTTAAAAAGGAGTTCAGTATCATCCTCCCTATAATAAAATCCCAAAATACTTTAGGCAGATTTACGGGAGTAAGAGTGTTATTAAAAGAAAATGGAACTGAAAATGGCAGATCTCTGTCGCGAGATTTTAAAATAATTGAAACACCAGAAAATTTCCTACATACCATCGGAGGTAAATTGACCACGGCAAGACTTATGGCAGAAAAAACAGTTGATACATTATGCAAAAAAACGGGAAATCGAACGAGATGCAGGACACATATTGAGCCCTTGAAGGAATAAGGAATTAGAACACTTACTCTCGTTATATTCTCAAAGATTTATATGTTGTATCTGGTTAACCCCAATAGCCCTTCTATTACATTCAAAACTCGTTCTGATGCTTTTCCATCTACCTTTCCATGTATTATTTTCAATAATTTCTCCTGTTCTTTTTCAAATCTATTTCCTTCTTTTAAAACTGTTTTCAACGCTTCATAAAATTCCTCATTGTTATGAACAATTTCTCCTGCTCTATATTCTGGAGGGATGTCACCCGCACCTCTTATTTTGGTGAAATATTCCTTATTTACTTCTAAATAAATTATCGGTCTTTTTGTTAGAAAATAATCTGTATAAATTGAAGACCAATCGGTAACTAATATATCTGCGATAGCCAACAATTTCATTGTATCCGGCTCTTTTGGCATATCTAACCAGTAAACATTTCCATATTCCTTTATAATCCTTTTAAGTTTAGCTTTTTTAATTTTTGCATACGGATGGAGCCTCAAAATTAATACCAACTTAGTTTCATTACAAAATCTACACAGTTTTTCAAATTCCACATATACATCGCCCCAAGGCCATAATCCAACATCATAGGTAGGAGCATATAAAATTATTTTTCTATTATTTTCTATTCCTATTTCTTGTAATAGCTTTTCTTTCGGTGTTTCTAAATAGTTATAAAGCATATCCATCTCTGCAAACCCAGTAACATATAGTTTTTCAAGGGGGGGATTCCATAGCTTTATGTATCGTTGCTTTACATAAGTGGAGGCAAAACACCATGCATCGTGCATTTCAAAATCTTCTTTAGAAAAGACGCTTCCTTTCGGTCCAACTCCATGCCAAAGCTGGATGAGTTCATAATTTTTATTTGGCAAAAACGAGAAAACGTCTAGCCCCGGATGTGACCTTATCCAAACATCTGTCTTCAAAAACCATAGTATACCTAACAAACTGTAGGAGTAAAAAACCATCCCACCTTTCTCCTTAACGTGCCTTATGGTCTCCCATCGCTTAGCGACCCAATAGCAATCGTACTTATCAGAATACTTTTCCATTATTCGTTCATACACGGCCCTTGGATTACCCGTATAATGAACACTACTAAAAGCTATTGCAACTTTACCCTTCTTTTTTTTCTGATAATAGAGATAATAGATGAGTCTAACCCCAATAAAAAACAGAAATATTTGGACAATCCATAAAAATGCTACTGGAATAGAATGCAGCTTTCTTAAATAAACAAATCCATTTTTTAAACCAGTTATAAATTCTTTAAAATTCATTTTTCAACACCTTCTCATATACTCTTATTGTTTTATCCGCCACTTTATCCCAGGCAAATTTTTCTTTTGCAAGCTTGTAAGCATTTTCGCCCATTTTTTGGTAATCCAAGTTAAATATCTTGGTAATAGCAGTTACCAGAGCATCAGCATCATTTGGTGGTATCAATAAGCCTGTTTTTCCATCTATAACAACTTCAGGCATACCTCCCAAATTAGTCGTTATAACCGGCTTATGGAAAGAATAAGCAAGTAAAGCAACCCCTGAGGTAGAGATGCTTAGGTATGGCAAAACCACAACATCACATGCATTGAAATAAATTTGAATTTCGTCGTCTGGAATATACTTATCAATTATAACAAGATTTGATAGAGTTTGCTCCTTTGCTTTTAATAGATTAACCAGATCCTTATGAGATGGTTCACCAACTACTACTCCTAAAAAATCTTCGTTCAATTTCTCTAAAGCATCGGCGAATACTTCTGTTCCCTTATATCTTCTAATCTTACCGAATGATAACAAAACCTTCTTATTACGCGGGATGGAAAGTGTATCTCTTGCTTCTTTCTTTGAAATTGTGTTTTTATACGCGAGGAAAATAGGATGATAAATTACATCAATATTATCTGGTTTTAGACCAACTATGTCTTCCAGCAATGTGAGATTAGCTACATAATGAATAAATCGATAATCAGAATTTTTGTACATCCATAAAATTCTATCCTTTGCAATTTTTGATTTTATGGTTGCTTCATGGATATCATGAAGAGTGAAGATAATTTTATATTTTAGCTTTTTAAATAGCCTCACTGATAATTTCATAAACCAAAAAAAGGGAAATACGTATGCCCACTGTATATGTATAATATCATACCCTTTGCGCTTTAAAACTACTATCTTTAAAAGATTTGATAATGTTGAATAATGAAAAGGGGGCAGAAGATACACTTCTACCCCATTTTTTCTCAAGATATCACTTAACTCAAGGACATACTCATGATTATTTGGTACCATAATAACTCTTATTTTATTGTGCAAGTTTTTCATACACATCATCTATTCCTTTAACTACTGCTGGCCAATCAAATTTTTTTCTTACTTTTGTATATCCGTTTCCTCCTAATTCTGGATTATCCCACGCGTTTACTGCTTTTTCGGTCAAATCTTCGATGTCATCGGGTTCAAAGAGATAACCATCTTTGCCATTAGTTATTATTTCCTTCGGTCCTGCATTATTTGCAGCAACGACAGGTTTTTTGCATGCCATTGCTTCTAAAAAAACTATTCCAAATGTCTCATTCTTGCTCGGCAAAACAAACACCCTACAGGCAGAAAATGCATTTATGAGATCTTCTCGTGTTAGCTCGCCTAAGCATAAAAGATTTTTTGGCAAATCTTTCCCATAATAAAGCTGGACATTATCTGGTACCAGATCTCTTCCAACCATAACAAATTTTTTATCCTTCATTTTCTCTGCCAATTCGATGAATAATCTCGGTCTTTTATATTCGTCCAGCCTTCCTGCGAATAAATAAAAATCGTCACTTACATTGAATTTTGCCCGAAAAGCATCAGGATTGGAAATTTTAAATTCATCTACATTTATGCCATTTGGGATATATAATGCATCTACACCCTCTCCTTTCAGCCATTCTCTTAACCATTGAGCAACAGCAATAACAACATCACTTTCTTTGCAAGATTTAATCATTCTATCATTCAACATAGACCTATATTCCCATCCCATAGGGTAATCTTCTTCTGCATATATTCCGTGAACCGTATGAATATATTGTGCTCTTTTCTTCCTCGGCTTAAAGTACAAACCAGGCCATTCAGGATGACCATGTAAGTGAACAATATCATAATTAGGCAAAATTAGTTTGCTGTAAAAGAGACCGTATAAATCGAGAAATGATACCTTCTTGGTTGTTAAAAGCGAGGAGGCAAATCTAAAATATTGGCTGTACGACGATAAAAAAGGGGTGATAGGTTTCAAGTTATATTTCGAATATTTTAAAATATTGAGGATATGTCTCTGCACGCCACCATATCCCGTTTTCTGCAAAATAAGAGGCCCTATTGCTACTTTTATACTTTCAGCTTTCTTATCAATCACTCGGCTATTTTCCATATTTCTCGTACCCCTATAGAACGAAAACATAAGTTAATTTATCAAACAAAAATATATAACATCCCTTCTTAATTTATCCTTGTGTTCGTAAGTATCGTAATAACGGTAAAAAATGAGGCCCCGAGTATAAGTAAACTACTTGACAGTCTGCTTACTCAAGACGAGCCCTTTGAGATCATAATAGTGGATGCAAATAGTAACGATGGCACACAAGAAATTGTGGGAGGTTATGAAACGGTTCACCCGGAGATAAAACTTTACGTTTTTGATGGAAGTAGAGGCGCATCAAGAAATTTTGGGGTGGAAAAAGCACGGGGGGACGTAATAGCTTTTATAGATGGCGGGTGCAACGCAGAGAAAAATTGGTTAAAAGAACTGAAAAACAAGATTGATGAAGGCTACGAGATAGTAGCTGGAAAAACTATAAATGTGGGTCGTTTCTCAGATATAAAAAGGGTTGAGTTAACACGTAGGGGATACGATGTTACCTTTCCTTCATGTAACTTAGCGTACAAGAAGGATCTGTTTAAAAAAATAGGTGGATTTGATCTAAATTTCATCACCGCAGAGGACGTAGATCTAAATTTTAGAGCGGTAGATGCGGGAGGTAAACTGGCTTACAACGAAAATGCGGTGGTTTACAGAGAGACCAGTAAGTCGATAATCGGTTTTTTGAAAAAAGCGTTTTGGTATGGCTATGGGCGAAAACAGCTTACGATGAAGCATGGTAAACTTTGGAAAAGTTATTCACCTAAAAAAATGTTTCAGACGCATTTTTCCCTATTCGGTATTCTAAGATTAGTTTTTGGGTTGCTCGGCTATTTTACGTGCAAGATAACGGGTGGTGGACTCAGGAAGTAATTTTTACAGGTAACGTGTTATTTACCTGAAGGGGTGTTTAAAGGTTAGTACGCCATAGATCATGTGGTGCTCTTCTATTTTAATCGTCGGTGCACATCCAGGAATTGAAAGGGCACAACGCAAGGATAAGATGAAGATAGATTATTTATAATGAGGAATAAGAACTATATGGAATGGAACGGTAAAAAGGGATAGAGACGAATGGAGATACCGCAGGTAAATCTAAAAAGGATAGAAAAAGCATCATTAATTTACGGTCTTGCTTTAGCGTTGCTATTCGGGCTGTCACTGTATATACGGGCTGCGTTACCTTATAACAGCGTTTTTACTGACGCATTCGTGCGATTTGGAGGGAATGACCCCTGGTACAACATGCGAATCGTTGAAAACACGCTGCATAACTTCCCGCATCGTATCTACTACGATGCCTTCACGTATTACCCATACGGCACCACAGGGGGGTTTGCACCGCTATTTGATTACCTGCTTGCGGTTATTATATGGATAATCGGGCTTGGGAACCCGTTCGCTACGTTAGGTCAGCAGGGGATAGATGTTATAGGCGCGTGGTTTCCCGCGGTTTTAGGTGCACTTACCGTTTTTCCTGTCTACTTCATTGGCAAAGAAGTGTGGAACAGGAATGCCGGGCTGCTTGCCGCAGCGCTTATTGCTATTCTTCCAGGACAGTTCTTATCCCGGTCTATATTAGGATTCACAGACCATCACGTTGCAGAGACTCTGTTCAGCACGACTGCACTACTTTTTCTCATTCTTGCGATAAAGGCTGCGAAGAGCAATGAAATAACCTTTGATTCAGTATTAAAGAAGGATTGGACTTCTTTGAAGAAGCCACTGATCTACTCATTCTTTGCCGGTGTGTTCCTCGGTAGTTTTTACCTTGCTTGGATCGGTGCGCCGCTCTTCATATTCATTTTAATTATCTATGCCGTAGTGCAGTATGTAATTGACCATCTGAGAGCGGAGAGCACTGATTATCTCTTTATTATCGCAGTCCCGGCATTTCTTATTGCTTTAGTGATGATCGCCCCCGTGCCTAAAATTGGTGCCATAACAAGTATTCAGTTTATTTCGCTTCTCCTTGGCATAGCGGTATTCCTTATTTTAAGTGCTGTTTCTTTTTTGATGAACTACAAGAAGATAGAGCCTTACGGGTATCCGCTTGCAATAGGAGCACTTGCTGTAATATCCATTGTTCTTTTGAGCGCTTTGAATCTTCCTATATATTCAAAGATAATCGGAGCACTCCATGTGTTCATTCCTTCAGAGTCGAGCTTAACCATAGCGGAGGTCCATCCGATGCATGTATTCTCACCCTATACCGGAAAAATTGCGGATTCTGAAACCTGGCGGTGGTTCAGCACGACCTTCTTCATCGCCTTCGCTGCTTACCCCTTGGTTGGCTACAATATAGCAAAGAAATTCCGGGCTGAAGAGATCCTGATCATCGTATGGAGTGCAGTAATGCTGTTTGCATGTTTCGGTCAGAATAGGTTTGCTGCGTATTATGCGGTAAATGTCGCGCTTCTCTGTGGCTTCGTTTCCTGGAAGATTATTGAGTTTGTAGGGTTCCGGGGAGAGCCAAAAGGTGCAGGTACAGAAAAAGCGATGGGGGAGCAGATAAGGATAAAAGGTAAGAAGAAAGGAGGGGCAGGTGGTAGGAATGTGGAGAAGCCAAAACCGAAAACTAAAGCTCCTGACACC
>Ga0307378_10008265_pt1 | contig 13855 bp, 10 predicted proteins | sample UN1MG_FD_202238 | JGI IMG/M metagenome (GOLD analysis project Ga0307378, IMG submission 202238) | Soil microbial communities from Risofladan, Vaasa, Finland - UN-1 | ecosystem: Environmental > Terrestrial > Soil > Coastal area > Acid sulfate soil | place: Finland: Risofladan, Vaasa | collected... | reverse complement strand
CCTCGACGGCCGCGGCCATGCCCGCGCCCGCCTTGCCCGCGCCCACGACCACGATCCGCCCGACGGCATCGAGCGAAAGCGACTCGTCGGCGACGACCAGCGTCCGGCCTTCCACGCGGAAGGCGTCACGCACCAGCCGTTCGGAGCGGACCGCATCGACGCCGGCCTGCCAGATCCGCAAAGCATCGCGTCGGAGTTGTTCGGGAGCGCGTCGCATGGCTTCGGTCTGCTCGATTCTCAGTTTGCCGTCCGGGATTTGCCGTTCGCATCTCAATGCCGCGGCTTGACGCGGAGCACGTCGAGCCACTTGGTTTCGTGCTCGCAGATGAACTGGCCCAGGCTGTTGGGATGCTGGCTCCGCATCACCAGTCCGGCCATCACCGGCTGGCCCTGCACCTTGGCCATCCCCGCCGCCGAGCACCACGGGCTGCCCTTGCCGCCGTCGCCGGGGAGCTTGGCGTGGCGGAAGAACGAATGGGCGAAGCCGGTCGAGCTGAGTTGCTCCGGCCAGCATCGCACCAGCGTGTCGTGCTCGGCCACGACCTGGGCCAGTCCGGGCACGATCGCCTCGAACACGCCGCCAAGCTGCTCCGGCGGAGGTAGCTTCCGGGCGCGTCCGGCCGGGGCCACGACGATGGCGGCCAGACGCACGGGCACGTTGTAGTGCTCCAACACGGGCGCCTCGGGCGGAGGGCCCCACGTGCCCAGCGACGCGACGTCGATCGTCAAGTCCGGCTCCACCAGCGGGAGCCTGCCCCGACGTCGCTGGAGAAGCTTCCACACGACGTACAAGAGGACCGCCGCAACGACAAGCACGATCGCGTACCGGAGCAGGTCCCCGGGTATCGTCCCCACGGTATCCTTGAGACGGTCGATGACTTCGCCCGGCTGCAACGGCTCGGCGTCGCCTTCCATATATTTACACCCGTGTTTAGACCTCTCAAGCTGCGGCCGCCATCCACTCGCTCCTGGGCTCCGGTTTGGGAACCAAAGGGACAACTGGGCTCCCAACCCGAATCTCGAGAGCCAGCGGAGACCGGCACGACCGCCGATCTTGCCCACGCGAGCACGTCTCACGCGGCGTGCCGAGCCGCGAACTCTCACCCTACGAGCCGGCTACTTCTTCGGCGAATCGCCGCAATTCCTCCTCCGTCGGAAGCGATGGCTGGGCGCCCATCCGGGTTACGGAGAGTGCCCCCCCGAGGTTCGCCTGGCGCACCGCTTCCTCCAACGAGAGCCCCTTGGCCAGGGCCGAGGCCAGGCCGCCGTTGAAGGCGTCGCCCGCCGCGGTGCTGTCGCGAGCCTCGACCTGGTATCCGGGGATCAGGGTCGCCCCCTCCGGGCCGGCCACCAGCGCCCCTTGGGACCCGAGCGTGACGATCACGTGACGCGCCCCGCTTTGGAGGAGCTTCGCGGCAGCCTCTCGGGCAGATGCTTCGTCCTGCACGGGGAGGCCGGTCAGCCGCTCCGCCTCCGATTCGTTGGGCGTCAGGTAGGTCACCCGCTCGAGCAGCGACCGGTCCAACGGCGCGGCGGGCGCGGGATCGAGGATCACGGGCACGCCCGCGTCGGCGGCCAGTTGGGCCGTGAACCGGACGGTATCCATGGGCGTTTCGAGCTGGAGCATGACGGCGTCGGCGGCGCGGATCCGCTCGGCCGCGCGCTCGACGTCCTGGGGCGTCAGGGCATGGTTGGCGCCCGAGGCCACGGCGATGAGGTTTTCGCCCTGCTGGTCGACCATGATCAGGGCGACGCCCGTGTGCCGCTGGGGATCTCGGAGGATCCAATCGGTGACGATGCCCTCTTTCTGGTAGCCCTCGACGGCCTGGTCGCCGAACATGTCCTGCCCGATCCTGGCCACGAAGGTGACTTCGGCGCCCAGCCGGGCGGCGGCCACGGCCTGGTTGGCCCCCTTGCCCCCGGCGGCCATGACGAACTGGCCCCCAGTGACGGTTTCACCGGGCACGGGAATCCGCTCCGCCTTGACGACCATGTCGGTGTTGCTCGAGCCGACGACCACGATGCGAGGGCGCTTCATGGCAAACGTTCTCCGTCGATTTGCGCGATATGCTTCCGGTTTGCGATCTATGCCCCTGACCAGATGATCAACGCCAAGCCGAGGACGTAACCGCCGAACATCAGCCAGAGCAGCCGATTGGTGCCCGGGGGCGCCTCACGGAACTCTCGCCAGATAAGAACACCCCAAAAGGCCGCGACCATGGTTGCTCCCTGGCCCAACCCGTAGGAGATGGCAGGCCCGGCCACGCCGAAGGCGATGATACTGAACGTCATCCCGACCGCCCAGATCATCCCGCCGACGATGCCCCAAAGGTGGTCGCGAAACGTTCCTCGGCAGTAGTCGGGCACCGGCGCCGGCTCCTGGGTGGCCCACTTGATCATGTTGGCCATATTGAAAACGACCTGGCTGGCCAGGATTCCCAAGGAGAAGAGGACCATCGCCGTGTAAGGGCTCAGCTTTCCCGCGGGTAGGTTGATGAAGTGCTTCGGCTCGGGGTCGGGCATTGCCGCGGCGACGAACCGGTAGAAGAAGCCCATCAACACGCCGCACAAGAACGCCAGGATCAGTCCCCTGAACGCCCCGCCCTTGCCCTGGCCGGGCAGTCTGCGGTACGCCAACGCATCGAGGATGATCGCTACCGCGATCAGGCCGACGCCGGCAAACAGCAAGATCGGGTTGCCCTTCGGTTCCGCCCAATAGTTGATCAACACGCCCAGCACGAGCGCCATTCCGATTCCGACGGGAAAGGCGACGGACATCCCGGCCACCGCGATCGCCGCCACCAGCAGGATATTGGCCGCGTTGAAGACCGCCCCCCCCACAAACGCCGAGCCGACGTTTGCCGGGTCGGCTTGTCTGAGATCCTGCCAGAAGCCGCGTCCGCCTTCCCCAAAGCTCCCCAGGGTGAAAGCGAAGATCAGGGCCATTAGGAGCACGCCGAACACGTAATCCCAGTAGAACAGCTCGAACCGCCAGGTCTTTCCCGCCAGCTTCTGCGTGTTCGCCCACGATCCCCAGCAGAGCATCGTGATCACGCAGAAGACCACCGCCACCGCGTAGCTTTCCAGGATGAACATTTGATCGGCCCTCGTCTGTCTCAGCCTCGCCCCCCACGGCCGCCGTCGGCCGCCAGATCCACCGGACGGCCGTCAATGTAGTGGCGGCCGGCCGCACTGTCAATCATGCGGGTTTCGCCCGCCAAACCGAGGCGCCTCAACGGGTTTGGGAGGGCATCCATGTTGACGATGCGCACCGCCCGCGCGATGGCCGCTTCGAGTCGGCGCGTTGGGCCGGGCGGAAGATAATGGCGGATTGGTAGACGAAAACCGCGGCCGTATTCGTCATCATGATAGGGAAGGGGCCGAGAACGTGGCTAGGATGAGCGCAGGATACCGCCGACCAGAGGGCCGCCTGTGATGCAAGTTGAGCCCGAATCGCCCCCCTCGGCCGGCGCGTGGGACGGCCCCTGGCCGCAGTCTCGCGATGAGTTCGCCGGGCTGGTCGATGCCTACCTCGATCGGCTGGTTCGCTATGCCTTCCGGCGATTGGGCAACATCGAGGACGCGGAGGACGTGGTCCAGGAGGTCTTGGTCCGCGCGTTTGCCGACCGGACGAAACGGAGGAAGACCTCGGCGGTTGGCCCCTATCTGTATCGTTCCGTAGCCAACGCCTGCACCGATCTGCTGCGCAGACGAACCGGCTCGGCAGGAGGTTTCAGGGAAGTGGGAGAGGAAGGGCCCGTGGACGAGTCAAAAAATCCTTCGGAAGTGGCCCTGGCGGCCGAGGAGCTGCGACGCGTCGAACGGCTCCTGAGCCGCTTGCCCGACGCCCAGGCCGAGGTCGTGCGCCTGCGCGCGTTCGACGAGCTCCGGCTCCGCGAAATCGCCGACGTCGTGGGTTGCTCCGTAAACACCGTCTGTTCGAGGCTCCGCTACGGGTTCCGGAAACTCCGGGATCTGGTTTCCCGAGAACAGGGGTAAAGCCGTGAACTGCCGAGAATGCCAAGCGACCCTGGATAACCTCCTCGTGGCCCGGCCGGACGAAGCCGACCAGGCCGCGCTGGCCCGGCACGCGGAGGAGTGTCCGCGGTGCGGGCGCGAGCACGCGTTGGCCGGCCGGGCGCTGGCCTCCCTCAAGGTCTCTCACAAACTCCGCGCATCACCCCAGCTCAAGGAGCGAATTATGAGCGCGATCAGCGAAATCAGTGCGGTCGAGCCCGAACCGGCGGCCGCTGTCTTCCCCAGGGCAAGGGCGCTCTTCGAGGCCAGGGTGTGGAAACCCGTGTTGGCAGTCGGCATCGCCGCCGCGGTGCTGGTCGCCGTGACGCTGTTTCTCCGACCCGGGCCCGGCGGGATCGGGCCCGGCGGGATCGGGCAAGTCGCGTTGCCTGCGTTGGGTCTGCTCCAGCAGGCGGCGGCAGCCGAGGCGGCGCTCTTCTCGGGCGACCAGATCATCCACATCGTCAACGAGATCGAAGTGAAGCCGGTGGACGATCCGGCTTGGGCGAAGGCCCGATGGTTTCCGATCGTGTCGCTCGAGGCGAGCGGCAAGCCGCGGTTCCATCAGCTCACGCTCTCCGCGGAAGTCGGAGGGGGCTACACCGTCGAGGATCACGCCTGGTACGAGCCGGCCACCGCCCGTTCGATTCGCCTGCTCACCGTCGACGAAACGCCGATCTACGCGAACTCGTTCGACGGCAAGGCCGTTTACTTCCTGGAGGTTTCCGCGGACGAGGGCCGGCGGGTCGTGAAGAGTCCCCTCACCGACGACTTCCAGGCCCCGGATAGCCCCGCCAAGTTCCTCGGGATCGCGGCCGGATTGCCTTCACAGCTCGACGAGAAGGACAAGTCGCCGGCGCTGGACGTGGCCAAGGTCAAGCAAATCGCGCTGGACGACGGCACACCGGCTTACGTGCTCAAGGTGGGCTACTCACAACAGGACGGCCCCCCGGCAATGCCCAACGCCTACTACTTGTTCACGATTCGCCAGGACAACCACACGATCGCCCAAATGGAATTCGTCGCCAACGAAACGTCGCTCTTCGTGGTTCGCCGGGTGAACACCGAGCGGGTCGAAAGCCCGGCCGTGCCGTGGGACCTTGCCGGAATCGAGAGCCGAGTCGCCAAGCAAGAGGAGAAGCTGCTGCCCGGGATCCTGTCCGACATAGTGATCCCCAACGTCTCGGTGGAGCACATGATCGAAAAGGCGGGCTTCAAGACCTATCTGTTCTCACCCGATCCGCCCTGGACGACGAAGCGCGAAATCGTCGACATCCTGGATATCCCCAGCCCGCCGAATCGGGCGTTTGCCGTCGCCTATCGCGCCGAGGACGGTCGACACGTGGTCCTGTGGCAGGCCCGGAGCAACAACTTGGTTGCCAAGAAGCTGACGACGATGGGCAAGGTAGTTCACACGTCGCCAACGGGGGTCAAGGTGTGGAGCATTCCGACGATGAGCAAGTGGCTGGCCGGCATCCTCCTGCAAAGCGGCCGGGCTACGATCAAGGACGCCCCCGGGGCAAAGCGAACCGGCTATATGCTCGAAACGCCCGACGGCACGTTTCCCACGCTCGCGATCAACGGCAAGCTGAGCGACGAGCAGCTCCACGCCTTGGTCGACAGCCTCGTCCCGGCGAAAGAGTGCGTGGAAGAGCGCGAGCCGTGATGCGGGCCTCGGAGGCGAACGCTTCCCCGGGGACGCTGGCGCGTCTGTCCTCCCCCCCCCAGGAAGGGCCTTTTTGGCTCGGGTTGCTTCCGTCCGGCAGTTCCTCGTGCTAAACTAGGCCGGTCGCGTCAACCTTACGTCTTGGTCTAGTCGCAGGAGGAACAACCCGATGTCGCGCAAGCATTGGCTAACCACGTTTGGTGTCTGGGCCGTGTTGGCTGCCGTGGTGGTGGCCGCGCCGCCCCACAAGGCGTTGATCGTCGACGGCCAGAACGGCCACGACTGGAAATCGACTACGCCCGTCTTGAAGAAGCTGCTGGAGGAGACCGGGCTGTTCGCGGTCGACGTGGCCACCTCGCCCCCGAAAGGCGAGGACATGAGCGGCTTCAAGCCGAACTTCGCGGCTTACGACGTGGTCGTGTCGAACTACCAGGGCGACGCCTGGCCGGAAGAGACCAAGAAGGCCCTGGTCGACTACGTCTCCGGCGGCGGGGGTCTGGTGATCTTTCACTTCGCCTGTGCCGCGTTCCCCGACTGGCCGGAGTACAACGAGATGATCGGCATGGGCGGCTGGGGTGGCCGTGGTGAGAATGCCGGCGTGTACGTCCGCTGGCGCGACGGCAAGATCGTTCGGCAGACGACGCCCGGCGCAAACGACGTACGCGCCAATCGGGGCGGCAAAATCATCGTCGGCAGCCACGGGCCGGCGCAGCCGTTCCAGTTGATCGTCCGGAACCCCGACCATCCGATCACCAAGGGGCTGCCCGAAAAATTCGCCCAGTGCGAAGACGAGCTCTACGGCTGGCTTCGCGGCCCGGCCAAGAACCTGACCGTGCTGGCCACGGCGTTTGCGCCCAAGGACAAGGGCGGGTCCGACGAGCACGAGCCGCTGTTGTTCACCGTCGGGTATGGCAAGGGGCGCGTGTTCCAGAACGCCCTGGGCCACACGCCCGAACAGCTCAAGAGCGTGGCCTTCATCGCCACGTTCCAGCGCGGCGTGGAGTGGGCGGCCACCGGCGAGGTGACCCAAAAGGTGCCCGACGATTTCCCCGGCCCGGATAAGCCGAGCATGCGCGAGTAGACGGGCTCCCTGTCGGGGAAATGCGGCAAGAGGGCGACGAGAGGATCGGCCGTGGCGGCTTGTCTGCCGCCCATCGCCCCGGCGGCAGACGGGCCGGCCACGGAACCGGCCCGCCGGTGATTCACTTCTGGCTGTCCAACTCCTCCGCTTTGGCAAGATCGGCCTCGGCCTTCTCGTCGTCGCCCATTTGGTCGTAGACGTAGCCGCGCGACCGGTAGAACTCGGGGTCTCGGGGATCGAGGCGGATTGCCTCCGCGCAGTCGGCCAGCGCCTTCTCCATCTCGTCCTGAAGAGCCAGCACGACGGCCCGGCCGTTGTAGGCTTGGGCGAACGTCGGATCGACCCGGATGGCTTCGGAGAATGCGACCAGGGCGTTGTCGAGGTCTTCCTTGTCGAGAAACTTGACACCCAGCTCGTAAGCCTCTCTCGGTTTCACTGCTGTCTCCAGTTCCGCAACTCGGGGGGCTATCGGGGATGTCAGGGATGCCGCAGGGGCAAGGGGGGATGCCCGGGTGATGGCAGATGGGTTCCGTCAGACTATCGCTCCGCACGGCGGGCGTAGCCACCGACCATTATAATAGACGTCCCTGTTCAAGCCGGCTGGCGAACCTCCGCCAGAACTGAACATCTCCGGTCTCCAGCGACCGTGGAGACGACCGCGGTTCAAAGAGCCAGACTATCACAAACGGGAGCGGATTCAAGATTCCGGTCTGGGATTTGGGCGCCCCGGCGCGGGAACGGTCGACATCGGGGCTTGCACAAACCGTCCGACCGGCAGAGACTTCCAGTATCCTCCAAACGGCCCGAAACCTGTGGCGGCCAGAGACGGATCTCGCCCGCCGCTGCGACCCGTGCCCAAGCCCCGCGGAACAGGAGACCGACGATGACCCGCCCTGGGATGCACGTCCTCCCCATTCTTGTGGTTCTTCTTCCGCCCCTCGCCTTCGTCTGCGGCGAAACCCGCATTGTGGTCGACTTCGGCCCGTATCCGTCGGCCCAGGTCGCCGGAAATGCCCAGGCCGAGGTCAACTGGCTCGACGCCGACACGAGCGACGATACCATGGCCACCGAGTGCTTCGCCGCCCTGGAGCTAGGTCGGGTGCTCCGCAAGGCGACCGGCCGGACCGAGGACTTCGTGTTGGTCGACGACGAGGCGGCCCCGGCCCATGCCGAGCTGATCCTCGTGGGCGGTCCGGCGTCGAATGCCGCAAGCCGGCGTCTGGCGTCGCCGCTCGGCGTGGACGGGCGGGAACTGGCCCGGCTCGGCCCGGAAGGCTATCGGATCCGCTCGACCACGGTCGACGGTCGCCGTGTGACCCTGGTGGCCGGCGGCGGGCGCGTGGGCACGCTCTACGGGGCCTACGACCTCTTGTACCGTCTCGGCTGCCGCTGGCTCGCCCCGGGCGAGGCCAACGAGGACGTCCCGGACGTCGCCGGGATTCCCGACCTCGACGTCACCGAGCGCCCCGCGTTTCTCACCCGCGGCTTCCACGCCTGGGAGGACCGCGCCGACGAAGAGTTCCTGCTCTGGATGGCCCGCAATCGCCTCAACTACTGGGCCGTGGAGCAAAAGGACCATCCGCTGCTGCGGAAGCTGGGAATGAGGATGTCGTGCGGGAGCCACGACGCCCAGTGGCGATTCCTCAACCCCCACTCGCCCTACGGCTATAACCATCCCCAGTTCGAGGGCGACGACGAGAAGCCCGACGACCCGTATCCGACCGGCGACGCGTACGGGGGCGACGCCGACTCCGACGGCAAGCTCTCCTGCTTCGAGGCCCATCCCGAGTGGTTCGCCATGCAGGGCGGCCGCCGCGTGCCGGGGATCCGCGACGACAACCCCGGTTTTGGGACGAACTATTGCACGTCGAATGAGCACGCGACCGCCAAGTTCATGAAGAACTTCGTCCGGGCGCTGGTCGACGGGCCGTACCGCGACGCCGGCGTGGTCCGCTTCTGGACGCTCGACGTGGGCAAGTGGTGCGAATGTCCCGAATGCAAAGCGCTCGGCACACGCACCGATCGCAACCTCCTCCTGGTGCACGCGCTCGATCGGGGCATCAAGAAGGCCCGCGCCGAAGGCAAGATCAACCGGCCGCTGATCGTCCGCTTCCTGGCCTACGCCGACGTGCTGGAGCCGCCCTCGCGGCCGCTGCCCGAGGGCTTCGACTACGAGACCTGCTCGGCCACCTTCTTCCCCATCGTCCGCTGCTACGTCCACAACTTCGACGACCCCGAGTGCGAGCGCAACACGCACTACCGCCGCCAGCTCCACGGCTGGGCCACCGATCCCGAGCGTCACTATCGGGGCCAGCTTTGCCTCGGGGAGTACTACAACGTGTCGGGCTATCGCTCGCTGCCCATCTGCTTCATGCACACCATGGCCAACGATATCCCATACTACCACCAGGTCGGGGCCCGGCACTTCCACTACATGCACGTCACCACGGGCAACTGGGGCAACAAGGCGCTGACCAACTACCAGATGGCCCGGCAGATTTGGGACGTCCAGACCGACTGCGAGGCCCTCTGGGACGACTATTTCGCCCGCCGCTACGGCCCGGCCGCCGACGTGATGCGCGAGTTCTACGACTCGCTCGAACGGATGCTCTCCAACGTGAGCGAGCTGAAGTACGGGCTGGCCCGGCGACTGGACCGCGGCGCGGAGGAGCTGTTTCCCACGTCGCACCTGCGTTACGAGCGTAAGGCGGAAGCGAAGTGCGACGGCCCGACACTGGTCGAGATCGTCGCGCACGGCAGCACGTGCCGCGCGCTCGTCGACCGGGCGCTCGCCATCGAGCTACCCGAGCGGATCAAGGCCCGCATCGCCGAAGACGAGCGGATGTTCACCTACGGGGAGCGCACGGTCGCCTACTTGCACGAGTGCGTCCAGGCGTTCCAGCTCGGTCGCTCCGGCAAGCTCGACGAGGCCCGGCGCCACTACGACGAAGCCAAGCGGGTCGCGGACCTCTTGCGCCAGGACACCGCGTCGGTGGCCCACTGCTACACGCCCTACGCGGCCAACGCGTTCGAGGCCACCTACGCCACCCGGGCGCTGGAGCACCTGGCCAAGTTGCTTGACGCCGGCAAACCGTAGGATGCGATCCGGGTACCGAGCCACGATCACAGCGACGGCTCCACGCGCCGCACCGCATCGAGCTTGGCCAAAGCTTCGAGCTTGTCGACGTGGATCGTGCCGATCAGCATCTTGACGGCCTTGGCCCGGGCCAGCTCCTTGAAACCCAGCTTTTCGAGCTTCGCGAGGACTTCGTCGGAGAGCTCGGCCAGAAGCACGCGGATTTCCACGCGACCTCGGCGGACCTCGATCTTGCCCACGGTGAGGTTGCCGTCGGTGCCGTCCTTGGCGACCTTCTCGGCCAAGCCACGGAGCTCGGGGGCCAGCTTCGCCTCGGGCGACGGCTTCGCCTTGGGCAACACCTCGGACTCGGCGAGCGGCTCGGCGGCCTTGGCCGGGGCGGCCTCGGCCGCGGGCCGTGCGGGAGCACCGAAGGCGTTGGCACTGAGTCTGAGCCTCCGGCCGACACCGCGGCGTGAGGGGCCGGCGAATCCGAAGGACATGAGCGCCGGCCTTTGCCCGGGCGCGCCGAACACCCCTTCGTAACTCACACCCTCCGGCATTTCCACCGGCACGGCCACCGTGCGAGACTGGCCGCCCTCGGTGATCCGCAGGTGCTCCACGGCGACGAAGCTGGTGTACTGGGTGAGCAGTTGGTAGCGGAGCCCCAGGCCGAGGATCTCCTCCTTGATGGCCGGGTCGGGGTTGCCTTGCTGCATGCCCGCCAGATCCTGGTCCATCAGGTGCTCGACCTTGGCCCGGGCCCAAAGGGAGGCCAGCACGTCGTCCTTCGGCTCTTCGCCGGGCAGCTCGACGTCGAGCTTCCGCTCGAACGGGCCCTCGCCCGTCGTGCCTCGTAGCGTGAGCGTGCCACGTCCGCCTTGCTTGTAGCGGCCCTTGACGACGACGGGTGTGGAGCTGAACAGGTCGGGAATTCCCAGGGGATAGACCTCGTCGACCTCGATCGGCAGGTCGCCGAAGTCGAGCTCGATGTCGGTCAATACGGGCGTTCGCACCCGCTCGTAGAACCGCTCGCCGGCCCCGGTGGTCTGTTGCTCGTTGAGGATGTAGTGGACCTCGCCGCGACCGGCCCGGGCGATCCCGTCGAGGAGGAAGCGGTTGACCGACGTGCCGACGCCGAAGGAGAACACGCGGGCGGTGCCGGCGTTTTGGCGCACGGCGTCGATGATCGCCATGTCGTTGCCCACGTAGCCGTCGGTCATGAAGCAGACCACGCGGAGGCGCTCCGGGTCGTCCTGCCCGGCCAGGCAGGCGTGGATCGCCTTCATCATTTCGGTGCCGCCGCTCCCCTGGAGGCTGGCCAGGAAGTCGAGCGCCCGGCGGCGGTTCTCGTCGGTGTTCGAGACCGGCTTCTCGAAGCAGAACCCCACGCCGCCGGAGAACGTCATCAGGTTGAACGTGTCGTTTTCGTGCAGGCCCTCGATGCAGAGCCGCATGGCCTCCTTGGCCGTGTCGATGGGGAAGCCCCGCATGGAGCCGCTCTTGTCGATCACGAACACGAGCTCCTTGGGCACGATCAGCTCGCGGCGGACGCGCTTGGGCGGCTGGAGGACCAGGGTGAAGAACTTGCCCCGGTCGTCGGTGTGGGCGAGCACGGTGTCTTCAATCTTCTCGGTGGCCGTCTGGTAGACCAGCACGAAGTCCTTGTTGGGGATCGTGGCCAGGTCCTTCAGCTTCACCACGGCCCGGCTCTTGTCGGCGCCGGGGTGCTCGACGGTGACCTCGTGCTGCCGGCTGTCCAGGTGTCGGATGGGCAGGCCGGCGTCGAGGTTCACGGTGATCGAGATGTCGTGCCCGGTGCGGGTGCCTTCGGGCGTGACCGGCGGGGTGATGCGGTCGGCGTCGGGCACTTGCGGCGTCGGTCGGCCGGGCGTCATCGGCGCGGGGGCGCTGCCGCCGCCCGGGATGTATCGCGGGCCGACCACCATGGGGAAGTCGAAGTGGTACAGCCCGGCTTCCCAGTCGAGCGTCTCGCTATAGGAGATGGTGATGTCGACCTGCTCGCCCGGCTCGATGTTGGCCACCGACTGGGTGAAGATGTTGGGCCGCTCCTGATCCAGCAGGCTGGCCACCTTGCCCTCCGCCTTGGCCGCCTCGTAGATCCGGCGTGCCTCGCCCCGCTCCTTGATCTCGCCCTGGATCACCCGATCGCCCACCTTCATCGTCATCCGGTCGACCGCCGCGTCCTGCGAGAGCGGAAACGCATAAACGGCCTCGATCTTCTCGTCAAACGGGTTGTGGAACTGCTGGCGCACGGTCACCCGGGCGACGAACCCGGCGACGTCGACCGTCACGTCGGTGTGCTTGAGCGGGCAGGAGCCGAGTGCCTTGCCATGGGGGTCGAAGGCGTCGAGCCGGCCCTCGGTGAGGCCCCCAGTCTTGGCCCAGGCGGCCGAAGTGGGCATCCCCACCACCGTGGCAAGCAGGGAGATTCGAGCAAGATGGGCAATCTTCATCGCGGCGCCTCCTGTCAGGGGGGTATGGCTCTCCACTGGCTTGGACGATCCGCGCGGACGTTTTGTTCCGGGTTCGGGCAAGAACCGGGCGAGATTCGCCCTTGGCGCTAGCAGCAACGGGAAGCAGAGGTGCGCGGGGAATCACTCCACGTCCTGTTCATCCTCACGCCCACGGGCGTTTGCGGCCCTTTGCCCCGGCGACGCACCTCCGGGTGAGCTCCACGTCCTCCTCGACTTGGAAGTCGAACATGCCTACACAGACGAAGTCGGCGCCGCTTTGAAAGGCGTACTCGAATCCGTCCTCCGCCGGGATGGCCCCGGCGGCCAGAATCTTGAAGGCGATCCAGGGGACTTGGACGTCTTGCATGAACGCCACCGTCTCTTCGGCTTTGTGGCAGAACATGTTGTCGTGGTATTCCTCGTGGTTCGGAGAATCCTTCTCGTACATCTCGATGAACCTCCGATTCTCCTTCGGATGCGCCGACCAGTACCGGTCGTGATGCAGAGTCAAGATGTAGAAGTCCGGCACGAGCCCCTCTCTCTCACAAAACGCGATGGGCTCGAAGCGATGGGCGCCGATGCCGACGGGAACGTCGTATCTCTTCATGATCTCGAAGGCCTTGACGATGCTCTTCTGCTCGTTCCGGTGATACCAGACGTCGCCGGCGCCTCCCCACAGGTAGGCCGCCGACGCCCCCAGTTCCAGGTGCTCGACCAGCAGTCGCTCGTACTGGTTGATGTCCGTCGTGATCACGTCGGCAAGCCACTGCATCTTGCCGCCCCATTCATCCCAGTATCTCGACAACCGGAAGTGCTTGAAGTTGTGATTCTTGAGAACGATCGTGTTGACGCCCAGCTCCTCGCATCGCTTCAGCGTCATGAAGACTCGCTCTTCCGTGTTGTAGTGGGCGGCCAAGGCGCGGACGTAGCCCAAGTCCCGCGCGTGCATGTTCATGCTGATGAGATTGCTGCCGCTGACGAGGCGGCCGACGCGAAGATTGCCGATTCTCCCCGCGGGCATCTGCTTCTGCCCGGCGACTACTTTCGGATCGTTCAAGTCCAGGCTCTTGAGTCGGGCATATTCCTTCTTGTCCGACCTCGTGATGAACGTGGGGCCGGTTACCGCGTCGACCTCCTTCTGCGATTCTCGCTTCTCCTGCGATCGCTGTGCCGAGGCGGAAAAAGAGAGCGCCCCGAGGAAGGGCAACGTGCCGAGCGCGCCAAGCAGCTTTCTCCGAGTCGGCTTGTTTGCCGCATCCCTCCTGTTCCCTCCCTGCTTCATTCCTCGCTTGCTGCTCTCAGACATCCGACCTTTCTCCTGTTCTGCGTGTACGCTGCTCGCCGAACCAGTCTGAGGCAACCTCGCGCAGAATGCAACGAGGCGGAGGCGGTCGTTGGAGCGCGCGTTGGAACGTACACTCGCGGGCGCGCGAGGTGATTTGGTTGCAACCCCCATCGCGCGCCCCCGCATGTTACCCAGTCTACCCGGGCTAACGCGATTGCGAGGTATTCGCGTAAACTGGGGTGCGAAGAAAAGG
>Ga0307378_10008264_pt1 | contig 13855 bp, 8 predicted proteins | sample UN1MG_FD_202238 | JGI IMG/M metagenome (GOLD analysis project Ga0307378, IMG submission 202238) | Soil microbial communities from Risofladan, Vaasa, Finland - UN-1 | ecosystem: Environmental > Terrestrial > Soil > Coastal area > Acid sulfate soil | place: Finland: Risofladan, Vaasa | collected... | reverse complement strand
TTTTCTGTAGCTGTATTAGCTGACTTTAGTGGCCGGGGCAATCGCGGCTTGTGTGAGACAGGGCCTTCGATTGCGGCTCGCCGGCGAATTTCAGTAGATGTTGACAACCTGGATAACTTGCCGATGAAACTTGACGCCGAGATTCATATTCCCCTCGGCGGCAAGGATGGTCCTCTCATAATCCTGCGGTTTAACGAGTTGGACGACTTTCATCCTGACAAAATATTCGACCGCCTGGAAGTCTTCCAAAAACTCAAGATAATCCGAAAACTTCTGCAAAACCCGGCAACATTCGCCGAAGCAGCTTCGCAAGTGCGCTCTTGGGTAAGGGGTAAGCAGGAAGAAGCCAGGCCCGAGGACGAACCGGCCAACAGCAGCCCAGCTCAGAAAGAGTCTAATGTTGATACGATTGAGCGCTTGCTCGGGAAAAAGACCAGTCGAGAACCAACTTCGGCGTCAGCGAGCCGATTTGTTGACATAGAAGCACTAATCCACGAGGTTGTAAAGCCTTACATCGTCCCCGCCCCGGACCCGCAGCAAGCTGAGCTCGTCGCCCAGGTCGATCAGGCAATTAGCGGTCAGATGCGGGCGATTCTTCATTACCCCGATTTCCAGGAACTCGAAGCCGCATGGCGGATGCTCCAGTTCCTCGTAAGCCAGGTGGAAACAGACGAAACGCTTAAGCTGTATTTAATCGACGTAAGCAAGGCCGAACTGGCGGCAGATCTGGTCTCGACGGACCAGATTCAATCCGCCGGTGCTTACCATCTTCTTGCCGGGCAAAGTGAGGCTGAGCCGTATGCTGTCATATTGGGCGGCTATACGTTCGAGCAGACCGCCGAGGACATCAAGTTGCTGCGCCGGCTTGGCTTGGTGGCGCAGGCTGCAGGCACCCCGTTGCTTACAGCGGCCGATTCGCATTTTGCGGGCTGCCAGTCACTTGCCGCCACGCCTGATTCGGATGATTGGCGGTGGCAGGCCAACTCATCCGCTATTCCCTTGTGGCAGGAGCTTCGACATTCGCCCGAGGCGGCATATATCGGCCTGGTTCTGCCCCGGTTCCTGCTGCGTTTGCCTTATGGTAAAGATACCGATCCTGTTGAGCAGTTCGATTTTGAAGAGTTTTCTCCTTTTGCCGGCCACGAGCAGTACCTTTGGGGCAATTCGGCCGCCCTCTGTGCGTGCCTGCTGGCGGGGGCCTTTCGTGAATTCGGCTGGTCCCTTACGAACGGGCTTCGCTGCGATTTGGCCGGCATACCCATGCATATATACCAGTCCGATGGCGAGAAGCACGTTACTCCGTGTGCAGAGACGATTCTGACCGAGCGGGCGATGGAAATCCTTATTGAGAAGGGGCTTATGCCGGTGCTTTCAATTAAAGGCCGGGATGCAATTCGCGTACCGAGGTTTCAGTCGATAGCAGAGCCGCCCGCCCCGTTGACGGGGCCCTGGCGGTAGTAAGGCGGGTAATCGATCTCAGCCGCCGATCATAACGGTAGGCAAGCCAGCGACGATAGTGCCCCCGTGGGCACAGTTGTCTCCCATTCGAGCGGCAGGGCGCCCACCAATCAGCACGGTCGCCGAGCCCTTGACGATAGCATCCGGCGGGCCCACGCAGGTGGCCATATCGCCGAGGCATGCTGCCGGCTGACCGCCGATAAGTACCGTCGGGCAACCCGGCGGAAGGATCGGCCCACCAACGTGGGGAATCGGTGGTACTGCCGGGGTCTGCATCGGACAGGTGTGCATATCACCTACTCTTGCTGCTGGAGGCATAGTCTGTTTCCTTTATCTATCTTTTAGATTTGGCTGTCTATTTTATTCTCGACTATCTATTTTTATCCTTTTCGCCCGATTTCTATTTATATCAATTTATATTGTCATTCGAGATGGAATCAGGGAACCGTCAAGCTGAATTATCTTAAAACCATTGCGGATAGTGCCGCAGATCAAGATTGGCTCGCCGACTCCACCCATAAACGCCAGTTCCATCGGCTGCTTAGATTTCTCAAATTCCGGTGGTACGGGTTGCAGATTGCCCTGTCCGTCAAAGACCTGCCACTTCCCCTCGGCATCAGCTATGAGTGCCGTGGTTGTGCCGCTATCACTTACGCCGATCCGGGCCTCACGGACGGGGTCATTGGGGTGCCAGTCAATGGTTTGTTCTTCCTGCCGGTCAACCACGTTTTCGCCCGACACCCTCCAGCTTATAAGGACTAATCTGCGTGGCGCGTCTTCGAACATCTTCCACATCAACACCCCACCGCGGATGCTATTGTCCTCCCCGAGAGTGGCGCCGGCGGCCACGAAGCTACCAGTCCAGTCTGCCAAGCGGGTCGGGCGAACAAGGTTGCTCCTGATCCCGGGCCATGGCGCCAGATGCAAAGCGAGCTGTGTGCCTTCGGCCTGCAGGTAGGTCACCAGCCGCTGTTCGGCCGAGCGCACGTGACTGATGATCCATAGCGGTTTTAGCCCCGCAAAGGTGGCTTCGCCTCTCGGCGCGGCTTTCTTGGATGTCAACTGAAGCGTTTGCAACCGGAAATGCGACCCATCAGGCGCGCTTTGGTACAACAGGGCACTACCCTCGGGACGCACCGTGGTGTCGAGTACCATGTCGCTGTACAGTGGGGCAACAATCTCCACGCCATTCTCCGGCAGCTTCATATGTTGGCAGCGCAGCACCCCCAGTTGCTCATCGACGTGCGTGTAATTCAATCTTCTGCCGTCAATCCATGCAATCCAGTGGTTGCGAAGGGCAGTACCGCTTGCCGGAGCGGACAGCACCGGTCGGGACGATAGACTGCACTCGGTGATTGTGAGCACGTCCTTAATCCCACCGCCGGCCATCAGGGCAAAGCTGCTGCGAACGATCCGCGATGGCTCATTAGGATTGCCCGAGAGGTTGACCCACGCTCCGAACTTGTAACCGCCCCGACCTCCCACCGCCTCCACTAGCTCCAGGCTTTTCGGAGTGGTAGGAAGCACCTTCACCCGCACGAACTGGGACACGGCCCTCTGGGCCCCGCCGTTGTACTCCCACGCCACCCGGATGTCGTAGTAACCGGGGGCAAGCTGACGCACGACCTCGAGTAACCCGAATTCGATATCCTCGCTCGCCCCAGCCACCATGCTCGTCGGACCAACACGGATGGCTTGGGGCGATTCTCGCCTGCGATACTCATCCTCTGCGCCGGTTTGGATACTGACAACGTGAACGATCGGAAGCGTAGGGTCGAACGGGGGGAGATCCACCTCGAGTGGAGCGGAACCCACATTCTCAAGCTTTACTATGCAACCGGTGTCCTGCTGGAAGAGCAGCGTCGGCTGCATCACGGTTAAGTTTAGTTTCATTGTCATGTGCCACTTGCTCCTAAATCATTCCAGCGCCCGCCAAGCCGCCCGTGCCGTACGCTTCCGGACGTCGGGCCCCCAGGCCGTCGGCAAAATCCCCAGGATCTAGGGAAGGGTCTTTATGTCCTTCCACCCCTGGACGGCAAGGAGGCATTTCCCACAGTAGTCCCCTTCCGTCAGCTTATAGGTCATCACGCAATACCCGTCTCCTTCCTTATCATGAATGTCTGTGTTCTTGGGCTCCGGGTCTGGCGGTGCGTGGTCCCTGAACAAACAGTGACCCACCTCGTGCAGAGCCAGGGCGTTATACCCCGTGTGCTGCTTTTCGATTTTGTTCGCTGTGTCACGGTACTGGACCTTCGGCTCTGGCGCGTAACAGTCCCCGCCAAGCGCCAAGACACACGAGCGAAACTGCAATCCGAGACCTGCGAAATCAAAGATTTGCTTTGTGGCGCCGAGCGTGCTGATGCTGGTTACCTGGAGGATGAATAGTCCTGGAAGATAGCCTTTGTGTGCCAGTGCATAAACAAACGGAAAAACTAGGTACTCAAGATACCACTTGCCGATGTCACCTGGCCCAGGGTTCTCTCTTAACTCGTTTTTCGTGTCCACTGGGAGCTTAGGAGTAGAAGTAGAGTCCACGAGGGCATTGTATACCTTGGGCATACGGAGTGGAATCGCCGCGAATGAGTTGCTCGCTTTCACCGATTTGTCTGTAATTACAAATTTGGCCACATCGATTTCTAGCCCTGAGGCCGTCACGCTGATGTTCTTTTTCTTGGAGTTGTTGTCGGCGTACTTGACGGCCGCTTCCAGGGCATCGCGCCACTCCTCTTCCGAGAGGTCCGTGGCCGGCTTCTTCGGGTCAATTCCAGGGTCCAACTCCAGCTCACAGAATGACCGAGCCATCTGGTAAACCAGGCCCTTGTAATGGGATCGTGGTTTGGGATCACCCTCAGCGGTCAAATCCAGGTTCGGTAACCCCACGGAAGTCCGCTTAGCGTCTTTCTTTGTCACGCCTGTCAGGTCCTTCAGAGTCTCTTCCGGCTTGTCGAACAAGTCCTTTCGCCAGCCGCGTGTAGATCCCTTGAACTGTGTCTTGATGTCTGTCTGTAGGGCTGGGGCCAGCGTCTTACATGGCATCCTGCTCACCTTGCTGATGCGTATGTTTCGCCAAACGACGAGCGTGCCTGTTTCCACGGATACGGCATTGATGCCGGTGCCGTCGCTGCCGGGGCCTTTGAGTGTTGGGGGGCCAACATACGCGCGAAGCCGGTATCGATCCCCTCCGATGGTGGAAGGCTTGAATATTACTCCTGCGTATCCATTCTTATTAGTTTTTGCACATACGGCATATTTATGTGTATCCGGCTCGTCGGGCTCTTTTACTTCCGGGTAAAAAGGCCCCTTGACCTGGCTCTTACGAGGCTCGTCTTCGTGTTCAGCGTGAAACCCCGGCCTCGGTTTCCAGTCGTGAACGGGGACCTTTGCGATTTGACGCTTGTGGTCGGCCAGATCCGCCTTGAGTTCGAAGATGTTGTCGGCCACCGACAGACCGCGCTTACCACCGTGCTTTTCCGGGCAGTTGTCCGCCTGCGGGTCGCCTTTCTTCGTCGGGGGCTCCTTGTTCATGGCCGCATCGACGAGTTTCTTCGGACCGACGCCCGTCTTCGTTTTCTTCTGCATATCGCTCTCCCGCAAATCCGGGCGGTTGATCTGGTCCCGTGGAGACTTCTTCTCGTTGTATTTCGGAAGTTCGTACGGCATGACCAGTTGGAAATAGACCATTGCGCCTTCGGCCGGCTTCCACTTGTCGTCGACCTCGTCGCGTTTTTCCACCAGAGCCACCAGCGGAATCGCGCCGAGGACGGGGTTATCGTGTTTGTGCGCCAGTTCAGCGTCGTAGACCTGTTCCTCGGTCATGCCCAATTTGTAGGGCTTTCCCCTCTTCAGGTCATTAGGATCCCAGCCTGTTGTGTCGTCGTGATTTGGGTTAAAAACACTCCAAACCTTTTTGCAGTCAGTACAAGTGTACCCACCCGGAAACCGCAGCTTCTTGAAGTTTTTTGGCCCCGGGTTATTAAAATCATCGGCGGGTGGGGGGAGCTCGCCGCCATCCACCACAAAGTTCTGGATGCGTTTGGCTAATTTTTCAAATGCCTTCTTGTCGTCATTTTCTTTTAGAATTTTTTTCTTATACCAATCGTCCCAGCCGAAATTAACAGCTTCCGTGGCTTTTTTGTGGTTCATTGGAAAATAAAACAAGGCTGCGACCTGCATTCGCTCCATTTTTCCCTTCAGTGAGTTTTCTTTGTGTACAAACAGGTCATTGATATTGCCCAGTTCCAGCGAGATTCTGTATTCCGGCCGAATCACGAGGGTATTGTATGTCGTAAACTTTCCGTAACTCGGTGCAACATGGCCGATGTCTTTTTTCTTTGTGGGACGCTTTTTCTTTTTACTTACGGCGGTGCTTGGGTCTTTGATTCGACCGCTCTCTTCGGGAACACTCACTTCCTTGTCGGTGTCATGCACCTCCTCCAGCTTGGTATGGATTTGATCGAGGTTATTCTCCTTACCCTTAGGGACGTCGATGTTAAAAATGCTCTGAAATGCTGCTACTGCTGCCTTAGTCTTATTCCCGAGTCTCCCGTCAACAGGGCCGCTGTTAAAACGAAGATTATTTAGACGCTGCTGGACGCCAGACGTGCAATTCTTGTCTGGCGCCAGCTCCCCAATCGGGTTCAGAGCGCCGATCTTCAGGTCCCAGGTCACCGGCACTTTACCGCGATTGGCTTTGTTTTTATCCTCATCGGCGGCCACAGCTCCATTGCCGGCATCGGCGGGTTTTGCGTCGTCGGTGTCCTCGGCTTTGAGACGGATGGTTAGCGTGCCTTTCTGGGCCGTGGGAGGTATCTTGACCTTAATCACACCTTTTTCTATCTGCGGATGTTCTTTTTTTGTTTTTTTTGAAACTTTCCATCCCAGGCTGTCTTTTGTCCAGTCCGGTTCCGTTATCTCCAGAGAATACTCGGTGTTGTCAGGAATGGGTTTGAAATCATCCTTCAGAATCCGAAGGTAAAGGAACAGATCCGCTGTCTGCACGACATATACGTGACTCTTACCCGAGGCTTTCTTGTCTACTTTTTTGCCCGGTTTGGGAATCTCCAGGGTATCCGGGTCCTTGCGGGACCAAATTCCCGACACTTTTGTATAAAGAATATTGGGGTTTTCCCGCTTACGCTTCCCTTGCAGTTTGGAGTTGGCTTCCCAGATTTTACTGCGGTTAACTTTCTGCAGTTCCTTTACGGCGATCTTGGTTATATGGTCGAAAGGTTTACATTTGTATGATTTGGCCATTGCTACGCTCCTAAGCAGGTCGCCATTGGTCTTCGTCGATCTCCGGGAAACAGACTTCGCACTGCCCCTGCGGTATACCCCGAATCTCAGCCTTGCCCTCACTGTCCAGGTAGCCCTCGACAATGGTTCCGTCCGGCAGTTTTATTTTATAGAGCTGATCCGGTATAGGGTTGCCTTCTTCGTCCTTCAGCTCGATCCCAATCCAGTCGGAATCGTCTTCTGTGGTTTCGTCCTCTGAGGACGAACTTGTGTCAACTTTGGTTGAGTCAAATTCCTGCTTCTCTTTCTTAGCCTGTTCAGCTTTGATCTCGGCCATCTTGCCCGGATCCGCCAGGTCCGGTTCCTGTGCTTCCTTGGGACGTTCCGGCATAGCAAAAAGCTCCTTTTTTAGTTAATCTTTACTATTCCACCCTTGACCTCTGTCATGGCGCTGCCGTTTATGGAAATCTTGGGGGCCTTGAGCTCGATCTGGGCCGAGTCCAAGGTGATGGTCGAACCACCCACTTTCAACTCAATCTTACTTTTGCCCACAATCGTCACTTTATCGGCCTTGAGGGTGTAGTTATCCGTGGTCTCCTCGGTGTGGTCCTTCTTGAATATTTCTTCCACGTTGCCCTTGACGGTCAAGGTGAGATCCTTCTGGACTTCCTTGTCTTCTTCGCCCTTAACGGTGAGGTTACGATCCTCGCCGATTTCCTCAAAATGGCTCTTTCCCACGATTTCGCTCCGCTCGTTCTCGACGTGCTCGAGCTTGTCGTTCTCGACGATCAGGTGGCGGTCGTTGCCGATCAACTCCCTGCGGTCGTTTTTGACGCGGATATCGAGGTTTTTTTCACCATGGATGAAGATCTGTTCCTCGTCCTTTTTGTCCTCGAAGCGAATCTCATTGAAGCCTTCGCCGCCTATGGTGGAGTTGGATTTTAGAGTGGATATTGTTCCATTGCCGGGCAAGTCATAGGGCGGCATCGCCTGGTCGTTATAGACCCGGCCAGTTATAATCGGCTTATCAGGATCGCCCTCAAGAAACTCGACAATAATCTCCTGCCCTATGCGGGGAGTATAAATAGCTCCCCAACCCCTGCCGGCCCAGACCTGGGCGACTCTTATCCAGCAGGAGCTGTTTTCGTCGGCTTTGCTGTATCGGTCCCAGTGGAATTTGACTTTGACCCGCCCGTATTTATCTGTATATATCTCCTCGCCCGACGGCCCTACAACAATCGCGGTCTGTGGGCCTGAAACCTTTGGTTTCGGCGTGGTACGCGGTGAACGAAACGGCTGTGAGCTTTTGATGGCTGTAAAGTTGCACGAAATGGCGCACTCACTGCTTGCGGCACCGGTTGTGAAGATATCATCGCTCTGGATTGTATAATTCTCGGAGGTAATCAGGTACTCATCGTTCTGATCCTCGCGGGGATGGTCGGTGAGGCTGAAGTTAAAGCCGGCGCAGATGCCGCGGGAATCGGAACTGGCCGTTGCCACTTCATACTGGGCCTGGAGTTCTTCGATTCGCTTCTTGGTATACTCTTCTCCTTGACTGGTCTCGGTGTATTCACCGGGATAATCATAGATTTCGAAATCTGCGGCTGTGTGTTCACGGCTTACTTTGGTCCTTGCTTGCAGGTCCCCTTTGGGATTCTTGAAATCGAAATCATTCAGAGCGAACGAGCAGGGTTGAAGATGGGTCTCAACGATCCAGTCCGAAATACACTCTTCGGTTGTGGTTCCCTTGTCAGCAGGATGGTATTCAAGTTCCCCAAACTCAGGATAAGGCTCATGAGCGCTGGCTGAATCAGCCAGGACCAACGAATGTTTGCCGTTCTCATGCTTGAAGAAGTAGTATATCCCCTCTTGTTCCATCAGCCGGCTGATAAAATTAAAGTCGGTCTCACGGTATTGTACGCAATATTCCCACTTGGGATATGTGCCGCTGAGGCCATTCTCAAAATCAGTGAATCCGTGATCACGAAAAATCTGCTCAATAATATCGGGCACCTTCTTCTCCTGGAAAATCCTGCAGTCTGCCACACGGGTCAGAAACCAGAGCCAGGGAACTACAGTTGCCCTGTAGCGGGCCAGTTGGCCTGAGGATGTTAGCTGAGTGAAGTGGCTCACATAGCCGTTGAAGTAGCGAACTCCCTTATCACCAAGATTAAGACGGATGCTTACGTTCTCTCCGACGATGCTCTCGGGTTTGATCTGATAGTCTTCGCTTGCCAACTCCAACTTGTATTCGAAGAGCCGGCCAAGCTGTTCGGTGCCCGAGAAGCTTATCAGCAAGAGAACATCCTCGCCCAGCGTCGTTTCAATTGCCACTTCCCTGTATTTCTGTGAAGGTTTGTTAGGCATTTTTGCAATTCCACCTATCAGATATTTCAGAATACTTGAGTCTACATTTTGTGCCGCTTAATTGCAACAGTTGTTATTCGGCCGATTATTCGGCTCGTATTACACATTTTAATCGAATGAATAGACAAAATTGCTGTCCTTTACTCCGACGTGTACCCGTTTCGCGGTTTCACCTTCCATAAGGCGGGTCAGCAGCTCATGGCTGATTTCAGGCAGGACGGTGTTAGTCAGAATCGCATCAACGGTCCTGGCTCCACTTTCAACCTCAGTGCAGCGGCTGGCAATAAGATTAACGGCCTGGTCATCATAAGTAAACGGTATCTTGTGATTTTCCATCGTTCTGCGACCGACTCGGCCAAGCTGCAGTCGAATAATGAGCTTCAGCGTTTCGTCATTGATCGGATAATAGGGTACCGCAACAATCCTGCCCAGGAGAGCTGCTGGAAAGACTTCAAGCAAAGGTTTGCGAAGGGCCTTGCATATCCCTTCGGGCTCAGGCATCAGCTTAGGGTCTTTGCACATGTCCATAATCAAGTCGGTCCCGCAATTACTGGTCAGCAGGATAATTGTATTCTTGAAATCTATCAGGCGCCCTTCGGCATCTTCCATTTGGCCTTTGTCAAAAACCTGAAAGAATATCTCGTGCACGTCACGATGGGCCTTTTCGACTTCATCGAGCAAAACGATGCTGTATGGACGCCGTCGCACAGCTTCTGTGAGAACTCCTCCTTCGCCGTAGCCGACATATCCCGGAGGCGAACCCTTGAGCGTCGAGACGGTATGGGCCTCCTGGAACTCGCTCATATTGATTGTAATCAAGTTGTTTTCGCCCCCGTACATTGCTTCGGCCAGGGCAAGCGCCGTTTCGGTCTTACCCACGCCGCTGGGGCCGACCAGAAACATCACTGCAATTGGCTTGTTCGGATTCTCTATGCGGGCCCGTGATGTAGTGATTCTCCTGGCAATTGCTTGTAACGCATGGTCCTGGCCCATAACTCGCAGTTTCATCCTGTCGGCCAGATTCAAAACAGCTTCGATTTCATTCTTTACCATTCCGCCAACCGGAATCCCCGTCCAATCGGCAACGACTGAGCCAACGGCCTGTGCATCGACACATGGAAGAATTAGCGGTCTTTCCCCCTGCAACTCGCTGAGCTGCTCCTGCAGCGATTTGAGCTGTTTGAGCGATTCTTCTCTATCGATTGTCTTGTTGCCTTCTGATGCTTCCGGTGCGGCCTCACCTGTATCGCTTGCGGCCGTTTCAGTCGATTCATCGGATTTCTTCTCAGCCTCGGGAGTGCCATCTTCCGCGGCTTCTGTCTGCTCAATCGTTCCTTTGCCCGATTCTCGCAGTTTGGCGCGAATCTCCAGTATGGAATCGACCAGCACCTTTTCTTTCGACCAGCGGTCTTCTATCTCGGCTAACCTTTTGCGTTCCGCTTCGAGTTTCTCAGAAATCTCCGATTCCCGGTTCTTGTGGTCCACGCCGGTGGCAGTTTCTCTTCCTATAATCTCCAGTTCCGTTTTCAGGGCTTGAATTCGCCGGCGGCAGTCCTCCAGCTCGGGGGGCACCGCATGCTGGCTTACGGCCACTCTTGCACACGCCGTATCGGTCAGACTGACCGCCTTGTCCGGCAGTTGACGCTCAGGGATATACCGGTGTGACAGACGAACCGCCGCATCAAGGGCCTCATCCAGAATCTGAACACGGTGGTGCTGCTCCAGATTAGAAGCCAGTGATCGCATCATGAGTAACGCCTTATCCTCATCGGGTTCGTCAATCTTTACCACCTGAAATCTACGGGTCAGTGCCGGATCTTTTTCAATATATTTCTTGTATTCGGCCCACGTGGTGGCTGCAATTGTTCGCAAAGTACCTCGGGCCAGGGCCGGCTTGAGCAGGTTGGCTGCGTCACCCGTACCAGCGGCACCTCCGGCTCCTACAAGAGTATGCGCTTCGTCGATGAATAGAATAATCGGTTTAGGTGAGCTTTGAACCTCTTCGATGACCTGACGCAGGCGGTTCTCGAACTCGCCTTTCATGCTGGCACCCGCCTGCAGCAGACCTACGTCCAGTACACGCACGGCCACGTCCTTGAGCGAAGGCGGCACATCTCCTTCTGCGATTCGCTGCGCGAAACCTTCGACGACCGCCGTCTTGCCGACACCTGCTTCTCCCGTCAAAATAGGATTGTTCTGACGGCGGCGCATAAGAATATCGATTATCTGCCGGACTTCCACGTCACGTCCCACTATCGGATCCATTTCACCGCTTCGGGCTTTTTCCGTGAGGTCTACTGAAAACCTGGAGAGCGCTTCCTGTTTTCCCATTGCCGCAGGTGCCATCTCTCCGGCGCCACCGCCGGCTTCAGCCTCGGCACGCAGTGAGCTGCCGTCGGTTGCCGTGAGAGTTTCTTCCGGTGAACCGCCGACGATTTTCGCAAAATTATCCGTCAACTCTTCCAGCTTGATTTTGCCGAACTCATTCGAAATCCTCAGAAGAACATTCTTAAGACCGCTTGTCTTAAGCATGCCCACGATCAGGTGGCCTGTGCGAATCTGTGACTCACCGAACAGGAGGCTGCCGTAAACCCAGCCTCGCTCGACAGAATCTTCAAGATGGGTAGACAAGTCCGAAATGCTTGTAGAGCCTCGCGGCAGACGATCCAGTTCCGCTGTCATATCGGCCACGAGTCGCGAAGGATCTATGTCGAAGTGCTTTATGATGCGGTGCAGGTCTGAGTCGGGCATCTTCAATATCTGGTGCAGCCAGTGTACAAGCTCCACGTAAGGATTGCCCCTCAGCTTGCAGAATATTGTAGCGCCCTCGATAGCTTTGTAGCCTATACTATTGAGCTTTCCGAACAGGGATGTTCGACTTATTTCTGCCATTATCAAGTCCTTTCGTCTTTTTTAAAATTAGCCGTGAGAATTCATACATTCCAGCGAGAGTCGGTTGAAGATCTTATCCTTCGATTTAATGTCCTGACTCCTTCAAACGCCGGAATTTTTCTCCCACGAGAATTTCTCGTGGTGTTCGCCGATATTTGTAGCTAAATGCTGCATTGTGTCAACCTTTTTTCTGATTTCTCTGGAAAATAGAATAATTGATTCGCTTGACGGACGCAACATTTAGTCGGTTTTTGCGATTGACTTTATGATTAAGGTATGGATGTGATCTGCATCAGGCAATGCACGCAGCGATGGATCCATTGGGTCAAGGTGGAGTGAAGTCGAAGCGTTTTTAATGGTAACGTGCCGCAATCATAGTGGGCGCGTGCCTGCTGTCCAAATATAAGTGATTGTCCCTAGTTTTCCCCGCCTGCTGGTTCGCGATAATGTGGATAATGTGAACGTGATTGCTCATCAGGCAATAGCCGGTCAATTCAAGAGAGTATTTGTCGGCCTGCTCTATCAACAGTTTCAGGTATACCCGGCGATCATCATCCACGAAGAAAACGTCCTGGCGGTTGTTGCCGCGCTGGGTGATATGATGTGCAAACCCGACCGCTACTGCTCTGGCTAATCTTGGCATAACGGCAAATTAACGCGGAAAGCAGCCGGTGTCAAAAAAAAAATGACTGTCACTAGTTTCTCTAATTCCTCTAGTTTCTCAAGGCTCCTACTGAAACTGCTCGAAGTAGTATTCGTAGTTGTCCGCATTTTTAATTGCATCCGCCGGCCTGTTATTCTTGAGCCAGATACAATTGTCATGCCCATAGCAATCTTCGCCAGGATCTGGGCTTCCCACGGGGAGTGTGATATCATCGGTGTTGCACAAGTTGTGCGAGAGCTCATGCACGAGAGCGCCGGCAATGCTGTCTTTGCCTGAGGTTGAAGCGTAGGTTTTTCCCGGCCGACTCAGGTTTGCTTTTGCGCCCCCAAACATGGCCACACGAGCTTGCAGTTGGCTGGAAACGCCGTCCTTTTGGGTATTGTAGTTGAAGAACTTCTCTGCCAGCGTCACGTGAGCGTAGGCGCGATCATATACTCCAGGTAGGTCAGTTCTTCGGAAAGCAGAGGCAAAGGCGGTACTCTTGTTCATTTTATCATTTTCATTTGGCTTATCTGAGGGTTGTTTCCCCGTCACTCTTGAGCCACGATAGTAAACGCAAATAGGACTGGCACCAAGAACATCGTTTAGTGTCTTCAGATTGGCCAGAACTGTCTCATATCTAGTCTTATCATAGGCACCAAACCAATTCTCCAGAAGAGTTCGCTCCGAACCGGCGTTTCGCGCACCCGACGTTGCTGTCAGATAAGCTTTCATCATGACTTGTTTGGCGCTTTCGAGTGTACTTTTTGCGTTCGTAACTTCCAATTGGTTGGCATATCTGAAACTCGGCATCAGAATGACCCCGGATTTGGGCATTGGCGAAAGTGCAGCATACGCTTTGAGCTCGTTGGCCAGCTCTATGTCAGACCAAATCTTGATGAGGTTCGCATAAGTAACGAGGGTATTGCTCACTGTGCGCCGCCCCCAGGCCAAGTACCCAAGCAGAACCGCGTTAATCTTGTTGGCCTTGAGTCCTGTAGCGGCTTTTGTGTGGAAGGTGGTCAGCTTTCCGAGATTTGCTGTAGCCCACGCACGAAGCTTCAATCCCGTAACCATTTTCTCCCCTTCACTGATGGCATCTTCGACAGTCTTATGAAACGGCATTTCACAAATCTCCTGAACTAGGTAAAACTAGGGACAGTGGAGCAGCCGACAAGGCCGCCATCCAGCGGGTGCGAGTCCCGCCGTGCCAATTGCCCGATTCAGGCACGTAGCGATACCACAGCTCATGTTGGGTAACCG
>Ga0307378_10008263_pt1 | contig 13855 bp, 26 predicted proteins | sample UN1MG_FD_202238 | JGI IMG/M metagenome (GOLD analysis project Ga0307378, IMG submission 202238) | Soil microbial communities from Risofladan, Vaasa, Finland - UN-1 | ecosystem: Environmental > Terrestrial > Soil > Coastal area > Acid sulfate soil | place: Finland: Risofladan, Vaasa | collected... | reverse complement strand
GTCGCAAAGATCGCTGGCCACGTTGCCTCGGGCGGTGGTCCAACTCGACCGTGGATCGGGGACGTGGAGTTCAAGGTAGCAACGTCCAGCTCGGCTGGTGGGCGACACGAGCTGACCTGTGGGGTGGAGTTCATCTACAACCACGGCGACGGTGAGACACGGAACTACCGTATCGAAGGCCCTATTTGGTACAGGGACGGACACATAAGTGTTGACGACATCAACGAGTTACAGATCGAAGGGTGGTGCAAGATCATCGAATCCCGGGCACACCTTTTTGGAGAAATGGCCGCTTCTGGTGCGTTGCTCAACGAAGGGCTCCTTGACTGGAATTTGTGGGGCAACTTCCCTGCGACCACCAACCTGCTGGTGTTCTGTTGGACCAACGAGGAGTACGAGTACGACGACATCCCGTGGGGCGAGATTTTACCGTCGGGGATGGTCCACCTGATCTGTCCCACGATGGAGGAGATTGCCAACGATCGCGGGGGCATCGACACTGCCATGATTTCGGTGGGTGACGCAGTGAGCCGTGAACTGGAGGACCGCAAAGTCATGTGGGTCCAGTTCAACAACGACTTCAAAAACCACAACGACATTCGCATGGCTTGCAGGGCTTCTTTCATGTCCTTTCCTGAGCACTTGCACTGTCTCAATGCCGAGAGCGTCCACGAATTCGTGAAGATCTGGGACTGGGCCAACGCTGAGATCAAACCCCGTCTCTTCGTGCTCTACAACCCGTGGGAGGCTCCGTTGTATCCCAAAGACGCCTGGGCTCAAGACATGCACGACCCCAACATCAAAACGTGGACGAACCTTTTGGGGCGACTGGTTCTCCCCAGGGACGGGACGATGATTGTGCTCAACCGAGTTCCGGCCAATCAGATCGAATCCCTCAACCTGGCGCCCTGGAACACCGCCGATCTCATCCAGAGTTTCCACGAAGAGTCCCCATGAGCTACTGCCGTTGGTCTAGCAACGATTTCCAGTGCGACGTGTACGTCTACGAAGACACGTGCGGAGGTTGGACCACACACGTTGCCAACAACCGGGTGGTCTACGCCGAACCGTTGCCTCCGCCTGTGCCTTTCGACGAAGACAACATGGACGCATGGTTGGAACGCCACAACAAAGTCACGGAGATGGTCCACGAATCCGAGCGTGTTCCCATCGGAGGGCCGAGTGACGGACAGACCTTCAACGATGAAACAGCGGAGGCGTGCGTGGCCAGGTTGGAGGTCTTGAGATCAGAGGGCTACATCGTCCCGCAGTACGCCATCGACGTTTTACGAGAAGAGAGCCTCGATTCGTGAAACATCTTGAGCATGAGCCGGCGCTCAAGGAGGATGGGACGGCCTATCGCCCAAACATTTTGGATGACAGTGGAGGTACGTCCGCATGGGACGGCTATCTGTGTCGGGTGTGTCATTGCTACTACGCCAACCCGAAGTCGGGAGGGGAGTACCGACACACCCACCTGCGAGGGCCACACCCGGAGCTTAGTCCAAGGAGCATCTGTGCCGCCAAGCTAGCGGCGCTGTTTATCCCGGCCGCTGACACGGAGATGCCACTATGATCCGAGAAGCGATCCGGCAGATTTTGCAAAAGTTGAGGATCATCGAATTTCCTGATGCCGTGGTGTATGGCATCTTGAGGATTGCCTTCAAACACGGGATCTCACACGTGTTTCAAGCAAATCGGGGTGCCCTGAGAGCTGTAGAGGAGATCAACGAATGAACCAGGGAACGACCCGTATGCTCAGAAGGCGCGTGCGTCTTCCTACCCTTCAGACTCAAAGGTCTGAAGGTCTTTGGTCCTCCACTCGGAGAGTCATCACCAGTGTCCTGCGTGCGACCAACGGGACCTGGAGAGCCCTAGAGGAGATGAATCAATGAAACGGGATCGGGATCGGGTTGGGGATCGGGTTTGGGATAGGGTTGTGGGTTTGGTTGGGGATCGGGTTTGGGATTGGGTTTTGGTTCCGGTTGGGATTGAGGCTACTGACCGGATTCGGACTCGGATTCGGATGCGGGTTCGGGATCGGGTGTGGGAAGAGGTCAACGAATGAATGTTGAGGAGAAGGTTTGGGAGCGGGTTTGGAATCGGGTTTGGGCTCGGGTTGGGGATCAAATTCGGGCCCAGGTTTGGGAGGGGATCAACGTATGAGCATTCAAAACGCTATTCAAAACGCTATTCGGGATCGGGTGTGGGATCAAGTTGGAGGTGGGGTTCGGGTTAGAATTCAGGCTCAAGCTCGGATGTGGGAGCGGGTTTGGGTTCGGGTTCGGGTTGCGGAGCGGGAACCGGCTCAAGCTCGGGTTTGGGGGGGGATCAACGAATGAAGGATTGTGTTTGGGATCGGGTTCTGGCTCAAGCTCGGGGTCGAATTCGACAACGTGTTCGCGGCCAGTTTGCGGGATGGGTTCGCGGCCAGGTTTGGGTTGATATTCAGATTCGGGAGCCTGTTTGGAACAGGGCTTCTGAACAGGTCAACGAATGACGGAAGAACGGACCTTCCGGTTGGGAAACCCTCTCGTCCTGTCCATGTACCTGGGCATCTTCGTGTACTTTTCATTTGAGAACTTCCACACCATCACCGCCTATGTGATGGCCTTGCTCACTTGGCCCGCACTGGTGTTCATGGTGATGGTCTTTTTCATACGGCTCGGCGAACCTCGACGCGCTAAACGAGACCTTGAGGATCTGCACCGCATCCGGTATGGAATCGGTGAGGGAAACCGGAGCATCGCATCGGTTGTTTACGCGGTCGACTGGTTCATGTCGTTCGTGCTCTCCCCAAAAAAGACGACATGACAACTGAGAAAGACGACACGGACGTGCTGGCGGTGTTTGCCATGTTCAACGAACTGGAAGAGGACTCAAAAGCTCGTCCCCGAGAACAAACATCGCCCATTCTTGCGGCAGGGGGATGGCAGAGCAACGCCCAACTAATCGAAGATGTTTCGCGGTTGTACTTCCGTGAAAAAGATCTGGTCGTCGACATCACTTACGGGCGTGGCAAATTTTGGACGGACTTTGAGCCTCCTGGGTTGGTGAAGCACGATATCCGGGGAGACGGTGTGTGTTGGTCCAAACTGCCGGAGGAGTCGGAGTCGGTAGACGTGGTGGTGATGGACCCTCCGTATGTGGCGATGGGCGGTCGGAAAACGAGCAACTTAAAAGGGATGCTCGACGAGTACGGGATGACCACCACACAATCATGGAATGCGCGGGAGGTTCACGACGCGGCGGTCCCTGGGATGGCGGAGGCGTTCCGGGTACTCAAACCTGGGGGACTGTTTTGGTACAAGTGTCAGGACTACATCAGCAACCACCGGTACCAACCCGCTAGTCACTGGGCGGTCACAGATTGCCTTGCGATGGGTTTCATTGTTGAGGACCGATTTGATCTGGTGTTGGCCCCGCGCCCGCAACCTTTTGGCCGGAACCAAGAACATGCGAGGCGCAACATTTCGCATCTGTTGGTTTTCAGAAAACCGACAAAGAAAAGGAAAAGCTAGATGGGACCGGTTCGCGTCAAAACGAAGGAACGGATCGAGGGTGCGGCGATGTTGACGCGCTAAACGAGCCCTTGAGGATCTGCACCGCATCCGGTATGGAATCTATGACGGGGACAAAGTATGACGCTCTGGAAGAAACTCAAGCGAGCCAGTGAAGATCAAACCGGGATTCAACTCAGCCCCGAAGAGGTTGCCAGACTGATGACGCACATCTTGAGCACCGTGACGCAGCAATGTCACTTTGATGACATGGCTGATCATTACGACTCCGTGCCTGAACGTGAAAAATGATGACGAAAAAAGAGATGACGCACAGCGTGAACGTGTCGATCCAGTTCGACCACGCAGACATTTCCAAGTTGCTTTCCCAACACGGGTTCAGCAACCTCCGACACTCCACCGAACACGACTGTGGAATGACGGGCTACACCCGATCAGATTGGGTCGTGGACCGAGAGGGTGTAGGGTTTGAAACCAGGGCGACTCAGGCACTTAATGAAGTGGTCGCCCAAAGACTCAAAAACCTCATCATGGGGAACGACTGATGGCCAAGAAACAGACACGCAAATCAATCTCCGTCAAAGGGATTACCTACCAACGCGTCAAAGACCACTGTGACCGCGAGGGGATCAGTGTCAGCGGCTTCTTGGAAGAGATCATCGCAGCCAAACTAGATGCCCTGGGTGTCCCCGTCCCAACGCTCCTACGGCCCCCGCCAATCCGCCCAGCTCCGCCGACGTTGCCTGCGAACAGTCCCTTCACCTTTTGACCTGGGTAGAGTGAAACCATGAGCATGAAACGTCGTGCGTTTTTCTCGGCCTTCACAGTCGGAACTGTAGCTACGGTAGCCGGAGGGGCCAAACAAGCCCAAGCCGCTACCCTAGACCCCGAGGTACGTGACCTCAAGTGGGCCAAAGAGATGCTCCGAATGGGCTTCCGTGTCCGGTTAGAGTCTTGGACCACCCCCGTAGAAGACCGACCATCGGAACACACCGAAAACGACGCCTGTGTTTCCATGCGAATGGGACAAGCCTCCGGTGTCGCCAGTTTGGATGAACTGATTGTCACCGTGGAGATGCTCGATGGCCCGTGGGAATGTGTCCCCGAAGCCGACATGCCCAAGCCTCCTGCACCCCCACGGAAGCCCGTCTATGGCCAGGAAGACCAGTACATCTTTCTGACTAATGATTTCGCAGAGAGCAGCGACATCACCCTTTCGGGGGGACATGGCGGCAACATCCGAATCGCGGGTGGAAAGAACCCAAAACGATGAGACCGGCACCGTTCGTGAAAGATGGTATGGTCGGAACCTCAACGGCATGAGCGAAGAAACTCCTACCATCCGTATTCCGGTCCTTATGCCGGTATCTTTCAACGAAGATGGTGGGAAGTTGATCGTCACCATCCCGCCATCGTTGCCTTCCGCGTCCGTGGTCGCCGTAGACCGCATCGCGCATGGGCTGTTGGAACGACGGGAAATTCAGATCCAGTGTCGGACCATCGAGACCGACTTCTTGATCAAACAGTTGGAAGACCGTCCTGACTACACTTGGGAGGGGCTAGTCCTGGTCAACTACGTGATGCCCAAAGAGAGCGTCCAGCAGATGACCCACACGCTGGACATGCCTGGGCCGATCCACATCCAGCCAATGGGACAGGTCGAAGACCAAGGTCTCACCTACCTCACCATCAAAGCCTGGTACGGCCAATGATCGCCCGGGAACGGTTGACCTTCTCTTTGTTGGAGGAGATCAAGGCTCCCGAAGACAAGCCCAAGGCCGCGTTTGCTCGTTTGACGGAAGACCACTGGATCGTCAACGTCACGGTGAACTGTGGGGCAGCAAGCGGCTCTGGGGCCACTCCACGCGAAGCTCTTGCGTCCCTTGGCCTTGGCTCCGACGAAGTGGAGTACCTGATGCAGCCAGACAACCACTCCATCGAAGATTTGCGTGACGAATAGGCTTGCACGAGCCCGGTGGGTTGAGTAAAAGACTTGTGGGCGATCCCCCGGGGTTGCTCACTGTCTCGGCACTTTGCCTTGCCACCCTTTCGGGGGTGGATGACCGTTGGGACTACATCCCTACAAACAGAACCGGCAAAGCAGATCTTTCCGTGATGGGTACGCCTCATCAATCCCCACTTCGGGGGTAGGTTCGACGAGCAGCCCTAACCCTCTCCAACCCTCGATGCTTCACAGCACCGGGGGTTGAACACGTTTGGTCACTTGCACAGGCGGGATCAAATGCGTATAAACTGTGAATCGTCTCAACGACTCTTTGCCGACTGGAGCATGGTGCTTCGGCTTCGGATGCTGCTGGGACTACATTACGATCAATCAAAAACCCCCCTGTCAAAAGGGAAGGACTGATTTCCAAACATAGGAGAGTTTCACCACTCTTCGCGGGGGCTGGAAACCCTCAGACTGGCTTCTCGGCCTTCATCCTAGCGGGTACGTCTCGTGGTCAGGTTGGGGATCACCGGGGAGCCGACAAGTTTTAAGATGCTTCAGATCCGCCACATCGCCCACAAAGGGCTCGATGTCTATCACGAACCGGAGTTCATCGCCCCTGAGAGGGCCTTGGAGCTGATGACTGCGTTGGAGACTGAAGCCGACTGGCACCGACCAGCCATGCAGATGTACGGCCGCACGGTCCACACACGCCGTCAGGTCGCCTGGCACGCGGACGAAGGCTACGTCTACAAGTACAGCGGACAAGAGCACGTCTGGAGGGACTGGACGCCTGCCATGACCGAGCTACGAACTGCCGTCGAAACTCGCATGGACACCAAGTTCAACGGAGTGCTGCTCAACAGGTACGAAGACGGCACTGAGTACGTCTCACCCCACAGTGATGACGAAGACGATCTGGAGGACGGTTCGCCCGTCGTTTGTGTCTCATTGGGGGCCGAACGGGATTTCGTCTTCAAGATGTACGAGCGCGCTGATCCTGATCAATCCAAGTTCACGGTCCTGCTGGGCAACGGGGATCTTGTGATCATGGCGGGGAGGACACAGCGGGTGGCCACCCATTCGATCCCGAAACGGGTCCGAGTGAAAGAGCCCCGGATCTCGCTCACGTTTCGCAAGATGATCCGTCGGGTTTGACGGGCCGATGTTTGACGGGCACTTGATAAGTCCATTTCTTTGGATCAATCGAAGGAGGGCGCTCATATTTCAGAGTCGCCCGGCCCCGGCACCGACGACACCTGACTTGTTGGAACCCGATGTCCCCGACTATCTGCCACGCTTTGTCGTAACCCGGCGGCAACACCAGGAGCCGGATCACTGTGCCGGAGCCAAGGCACTTCGGACATGGAGGCGGAATCGTCACAAGCGTCTTTTACTTTACGCGAAAAGTTCGGGATTCACTAACACGGGTATAGTGCGTATAGAATGTAGGACGACTTGTCCCCAAACACAGAGACGACGCGATGAGTAACAGGATTTTTGTCGGTGGCCTTCCTTGGGAGGCTGACCAAAACGATTTGCAGACAACTTTCAGCCATTTCGGTCCCGTCAAAGACGCCAAGGTGATCATGGACAAGGACACGGGTAAATCTCGTGGATTTGGATTTGTGACCTTTGACTCCGAAGAGGACGCCGCTTCAGCCGTTGACACAGGCAGCATCGAAATGGACGTGGGCGGACGAAACCGTACCGTCCGTATCCAAGCGGCCAACGAACGTCCCCCTCGCTCCGGCGGCGGAGGCGGATCACCTCGTGCTGGTGGCTCCGGTGGAGGCGGCCGTGACTACTCTTCTGAAAGGGATGACCGCTTTGAAGACAAGAGCGGTGGCAGAGGCAGAGGCAGCCGCAAGGGCAGCCGCAAGGGTGGTCGGGGAGACGGTGGCGGATACGATGACGGTGGCGGCTACCACTCCTTCTGATCGGGATGAATGCCCCGGACCCGACTGCCCCATGTGTTGTGGCGAAGCGTGTAACAAGTGCGGAGCGGGTTCGTGGGACTTGTCTGTGAACGACTGCGACCACGATGTATCAGAACGACATGAGGGCGCAGAGATAGCTCCGTCGAAAATCCGTGAGATACGGGTGGTGGTGCGATGAGCTTCATCGACCAACGCATTCGCCACCACAGGGATACTTTGGTCTCCCGTATCGTCGTCATACCCCTTCTAGGGAACCCTTGGTTTCGCCGGGGATCTTTCTCATGGCGTGAAACAGTCCCCGGCGGCCTCCTTCGGGTCGGTGGTATCTACAGTGTGTTGCGGAGCATCAACAAATGAGTGACGAGTTCCCTCTGCTGGTTGAAGGCACACGGACGTTGAAGTCCACGAAGGGCACCTCTCCTGCGGTGGAGAGCGTCCTTCGTCGAGACATCCACGCTCAGGTCAAACAGACGCTTGAAGACGTTAGTGTCAAACAGACGCTTGAAGGCAAGATGGACAGCCTTTGGGTGTCGATGATGAACATCCTTGTCGTCAACCAAGAGCGAACGACACTCCTCAAAGAGCTGAAGGACACGCTCGCACATCGACTACGAAGACACGCCGTGGATGCGCCACGAAAAGCTCAGATGCAGGAGGTGTACCTTCCATGTACCCGACGCATCGCTCAGTTCCATGACCCCGGAGCGTTCACCTTTGAGAGCTTGAAGCGGATCAACGACGACAGCGTTCGATGACCCAGCTAACCGTCACAAGACACGCCGCGCTGAAGAAACAAGCAACGTGGAACAGCCCGAACTCAACGGGAATGTCCACGTCACGTGGTTCTTCGGTGCGCCAGAGATTCATCGGTTCCCAAGCCTACCTTATTTGGGTAGCATGTCGTTGAATCAGCCAGGGTAAAACGAAAAGTTTGGTGTTTTGTTTTGTACTCAACCCGCAGTAGATCCTGGGAAACTGGGAGCCGGAATCCCCCGGTAGGTCTCGTCCTCGCTACTGCCTGATTCGCTTTTCATCATGTCTGAAGAACTCGTCAAACCCGAACCCAAAGAGCCTTGGCTCACCAAGCGGGAATGGGCAGGCGCTCTGTTCATGCCGTATTTCGCGTACGACATCGTGCGTGCCATCCCTTTTTTGCTTCGCAGAGAAAGATACAAAAGTGCTTTCCGCCAAACAGGAGGGGCACTGCGACGCATGACGATGGTCCAGTTTTTGGTTCACGCAACCGTCATCTGGGTGTCAGGCGTGGGCGTGACTTCGATGGGAGCGCTTGCACTCTTCGGTCTCCTGTTTCTTATTTTCGTGATGCCTTCATCCGAACGCATGGCCAATGCGCTTGAAGAACGGTATCCGCAAAACCCCAAACAGCTCACCGACGGAGACTAGGTTCGCTCTTTGAGCCAAATGGCTCGGGTCTCTTTGACGTACTGCGACTTGTTGATCGTTCCAAGCCAGTAGCTTTTGCGGAACTCCACCAACTTGTTTTCGACGTATTCGGTCGCATTGAACTTGCCGCCGCTCATGCGCTCGTAGACCCGAATGCTCATCCGGTAGGCCGGGGCTTCAATGAACCAACGACCACGAGCCGTTGCGTAACGAGCCAGGAACTTGGCATCGCCCCAACGCATCCTTTGCAAGACGTGGATGTACTCGTGCCACAAAATGGCTGCCTTCTTCCAAATGGGGTACGAGTCCCATCTCCCACTTAGGTAGATGTTCTTCCGCATGGTCATCGTGAACTTTCGACCATGCTCTGTCTTGGAGCCTCGCCTCTTGAAGCCCCAACCCGCCGCTTTGATCATCTCTTCGATCTTGAGGTACGCCTCTTGAGGGTCTTTGGGGATCTCCTCAATGTCGGGCAAAAAGAAATCGCTTCGACCATGCTTGAGATCGGAGCTACGAAGTTTTTTGATGAAGAGTCCCATGATGCAGTTGCTCACTTTGTTTTGAGGGCAAGGGCATCGTCGAACTTGCGATCAACAAACGCCCATTGAAGGAAAAGAGCCGCGTCCCTCTCATGGAGGAATATGCGGCTGTCTTGATTGGGTAAATCCCGAAGCGGAGTCCGGTACTTCACTTGGACGAACCGAGGTCCGAAGACCTTGACCGTTCCATCAACAACGCCGGGTTTGGAGAACCCGATGTCCCAAGACCGACCGGACTTGGAAGCGTTGCCGCCGTAAGGATTGTCCAACCGATGCTGGGTGATCCAACGTGCAAGACGATCTGCGATGTCTCCGGCCCCCGCTGTCAACACCATGCTCAACACCATGCGCCGTTCACGCAAAGGCAAATCACGAGCGATTCGGATGAGATCTTTTTGGAGGGTCATTGGGATTTCTTTTGGGGCCAGTAGAGCCAGGCCAGGCCAGCAAGCCCTACAGCGACCGTAAGGGCCACAGCGGCTGCTTGAAAGAGACGTGTCTTCACTTCGGTGTTCCATCTATGGGTTCTACATAGGCAGACCACCAAGGCATACATGGCTAAACCAACAGACCACTGGGTGTTTCTCTCCCCGTCACCCGAGGCAGACAAAACCGCTTCGATGCCTGAGTGGGCCATGGTCAAATCCGCCGACGGCGACGCTGACTACTATGGCGACATGTTGGCCAGCACTGGACAAGCCCTCAAAGTCTTGGCTCAACGCAAAGGGATCATCCGCCTGCGTTTGGTCACCGCTTTGATCAACGAGCTTTTGGTCCAAACCGCAGTTCACATTCGTTCGTCCGATGACCCTTCGGTCAAACAAGTGGGTCAACGTCAACTTCGTGAACTCAAACAAACCCTTGCCGGGTTGCTCTAATCCATCATGTCTGATTCCACCAAAACCATCGCGCAACGCGTAGCCGCTGCTCACATCCGTAAGACCGTCCAAGCTGCGATTGGTCAAACCCAAGCTCGGCCAACCAAGACGGCTGCGTCTGATCGCAACTTCTTCGCCGTTGTCGACAAACAAGGATGGCGGAAAATCCGTCAGGCTTTGCAAAAAGACGGAGACACTGCCAGCGTCAAGCTTTGGGACGAAGCCACACGAGATATCGCCAAAGCGATGGAGCTACCCTCTCGTACCGACATGGCTTTGACCAAAATGTTGAACCTCATTGACCAAGGTCCCCGTGACCCCGGCATGACTCGCAATGCGGTCTTCAAGATTGCTGACTTGCTTGGCATCAAAATGCCCCACGGGATCTTCGCCAGTACGCCGATGCTCCATTCGGCTAGAAAACCTTTGGATCTGCGCCGCCCTCCCCAGCCGCCCTTCAAAGCAGGTGACGCTTCAATCCACGCTGGAGAACTGCTCAACCCACGTTACCGAGCGACTGCCATCAAAGGCGCTCTCTTTCACCTGGGGAAATACAAAGAGCACGCGGAAGACGCCAAATCAGAAATGGGTCAGCATCATGCTACCGCTGCGGCAAAGAACAAATGGCTGGCTTTGGCGTGGACACAAGTTGCCGAGGAGGACGGACAGAGAGTCCCCTCCGCGCTGTCTTCCTTTGCCCGCAAACATTCGGGTCGTCCTTTGACTTCGGCGGAACTACTCAAACAAGCCAATCGCATCGAAGTCTCCGTGGATGACCGTTACAACACGGTCACCGTTGCGATCTACCTGCCCAAAGAGGCCGACGTGAAGACCGTTCAATCGGCCTTCAAAGATGTCTTCAAAGTCAGCTCCCGCATGGATCGAGAACTGGAAGAGGGCGAACTCGATGTTCATGCCTACGATCCTGTGCTTGTCAGTGCTGAAGCCCGAGTGTCCGTGACGCTCTTGCTGAGCTTGGGAGTCACCAAAGCCTCCAAACAACAAGTGTTTGAAGCGTTGGCTGAAGCAAACATCCGGTACATCAAAAAGTATTTCTAATGACTACCAAACTTGCCAAACGTGTCGCGTCCAAATGGCTTCGCCGCCAAGTGCGTGCAGCCATGCCGAGCAAAACTGCCAAAGGGATGAAGGTCCCTCGCATTGACAGCTACTTGGCCAAGATTTTCAAAGAGCGTTTGGGAGTCACTGACCCCCGGATGGCTCAGTTCCTTTGGGGAATGTTCTTGCGTGCCGGGGAGATCGCCACAAGCCCTGCCCGCTATGGCGCCCAAGAAGAAGCTGCTCAACAAAACTACACGTTGGATGGCACTGAAACCTCGTCCGCAAGTGGGAGTAACGGCGCGGATTACGTGGAGGGTGCCGAAACGGCAGACGTGACCTTCACGTCCGAAGTCACCGTGGGCTTTGCTCCCGAACGAATCACTGGTCGTGAGATCAAAGTAGAGTTTCTCCGGCTCGCACGGACCTTGCTCAGAAAAAACAACTTGGACGAAAACCAAGTTTGGGGTCTTTGGACCAAGTACGTGGCTGATGACGTGGCTTCGGCACTTGACGATGCTTATGAGGAGCACGAGGTCCGTGACACAGATGACCTGGAAGATCTCATGGAGGAGTACGGCGAAGGTGAGTACGACGCCGAAGGTGAGTTCCATGACGGCTCCAGAGACGGGGGCAGTACGGAAATGAGGAACGATTCCGGCTCTCAGATTTCCTCGTGGTACGTCTCGTCCGCCGACGTGACCTTGAGCTACGAAGCCACATCATCCGGGGATCTAGTCCAAACCGGCTCATGCCGCATCTACGGCAGCCCCCGCTTCGACCCGCACTGGGACTGATCATCATGTCTACCAAACTCAACAAAGCCATCCTCAAAGTTGCCGCAACCAACCCCAACTTTGCCAAACTGCTCAAAGCCGAGTTGCTCAACCAACGTCGCCGTTTAGCCGCAAGTGATGGCGTCTCCATTGATGACATGGGGGTCGTCTTTGTGCGTAGAGACGCCCATGCCATGCTCACCGAACGAGAAGCCAAAACCCATTGGGATCTCGTCAACCGAATCGGCTCAAAGGTATCCGCTGCTCTCAAGAAAGCCGGTATCCCCCATAAACAGAGGGAAGCTCGACTGAGCCACGACCGTCTGATGCGTTGGCAACAAATGGTGGTCCCCAACGCCTCCTTGTCTAGCCAATCCCGTGACGAACGTAACGCCCTGATTGAACAAATCGCTGCTGCCCTGGATGCCAGCAACATCCCCTACGGCTTCTACCGGCCCTAAACGATCCCCAACGCCATGTCTACCAAACTGAACCTCCGCAAAGCCGTCCTCAAGGTTGCTCAACAGAACCCTGAGTTCAAAGCAGCCCTCCAAGCTGAACTAGGCAAGACCTCTGCCAAACGTCCCTACGTGACTGTCGATCCCACCATTGCGATGGTCACAGCCGTCATGCCGATGGAGACGAGCAGACAAGGCCGGCGTTCTTTGTCTGAACTCAAAATGATGTTCGCTCGTATCGACAAAATAGGCGACGCAATCGAACGAACCTTGGGAGACGCCGGGCTCAAGCCCTCCAAGTTCTCTGTGGTGCTCGACCCCCGCAGCCCCACTTCCGTACAAGTCTCCGTGGAGGCCCGGATGGTGAACGAGTACAACGAACCCATCCAGAGCGTCTACGATGCTCTCAAAGCCGCCAACATCAAGTACACCGTATCCCGACAAGTCTAGCCATGTCTACCAAACTCAACAAAGCCATTCTCAAAGTAGCTCAACAAAACCCTGAGTTCGCCAAAGCTCTCACTGCTGAACTGGGCAAAACCGCTGCGGTCGATAAAGTGCCCATTTTCTCAAAGTTTGAGAAGAAGGTCACCGTCAAAGATTTGGAAAAGATGATGCTCAAGCATTATCCCGATGCCGTCCCAGGTTCCCTGCAACTGCTCCCCAAGCTCTCCTCATACGACTCCGGCTCCAGAGGTACACAGTTCGTGAACTTCACCATGGATACCACCCATCCCAATGACAGTGAATTCGGCCTCACGGGCTCCGTCACCACGTCCATCGAAAACAACCGCAACAGCATCCGCGTGTACTCCTACGTCAACATCGACGGCTAGGGGATAAAACCATGTCCAACATCAACAAAGCCATTCTCAAACTCGCCAAACAAAACCCCGTCTTCGCCAAGGCCCTCAAAGCCGAGCTGTCCAAAGAAGCGTCACCCGCCAACTACAACCGCATGGCCAAGATCATGATGGAAATGTTTGACGAAGGCATCAAGGCGCCCCTGGAAGACAACAAAAGCGAAGTCTATCCGGTCGCCAAAAAGCTCAAAGCCGCCATCGACCAAATGTCTTCACGGCCCACCAACCAAGGCGTCCACACCATCGCTCGTTACCTGCATGAGTTCCTCATCGAAGCCGGGTACGAAGTCCAGGTTTTCTAATCTCTCCCCGTTTCGCGTACAACCACTGCCACCATGTCTACGACCCGGTTCAAGTACCCAAGAACCTTCCATCTGCCCACCTCACCAGGCGGCACCGATGATGACAAGATTCTTGCGTCTACCGCGCAGTTCACCGACAAGCTTGTGGTGGTCACGGAAAAACTCGA
>Ga0307378_10008261_pt1 | contig 13856 bp, 19 predicted proteins | sample UN1MG_FD_202238 | JGI IMG/M metagenome (GOLD analysis project Ga0307378, IMG submission 202238) | Soil microbial communities from Risofladan, Vaasa, Finland - UN-1 | ecosystem: Environmental > Terrestrial > Soil > Coastal area > Acid sulfate soil | place: Finland: Risofladan, Vaasa | collected... | reverse complement strand
TGGAGAAGATGGAGGATGCCACGGTCGCTCAGATCGCCGCCATCCCCCGGATGGGTCAGACCAAGGCCGAGGCGTTCGTGGATGGGTTCCAGCGTTGCAAGAAGCTCATCGACGATCTCCTGGCGGCGGGTGTTTCCATCAAGAAGCCCATCACCGGGACGCTCTCCGGCTCGTCCTTCTGTTTCACCGGCTTCCGTGACAAGGATTTGGAAGACAAGGTGCTCAACAAGGGCGGTTCGATGAAGTCCAGTGTGGGCAAGAGCTTGGATTACCTCGTCGCCAAGAATCCCAAGAGCACGAGCGGTAAGGTCAAGAAGGCCAACGACTACGGAGTCACGGTCATCGGGATCCCCGAATTGGAGAAAATGCTGTAATGGAAATCAACGAAGCTCTCAAAGAGGCCCTTGCCCAAGGTATGGCCGTGGTGATCTACCAAACCGACAAGGGCCCGGGTTTCGGTTTTATCGAGGTCGATGCCATCACCGAAATCACGGAACGTGTCGAGCAGGACGGTAGCCCCTACTGGGCATCGGCCATAGCGGTGGCCGAGGGCGGCGACATCACCAAGGTCGAGGACTTTACGGGGTCGGTGTTCAAGGCGTTGGGGGGACTGTGGGGAACGGCCCGAGAGATGCTCGTTGGGGAAGAGACATGACCGACCCACTGATCCCCGACAACATCGCCAAAGTCATTCGTTCTGCGGGTGGATGGGAGGATGGTGACGTTTGGTTCCTGGGGAACGGCCGGCGAGCCGAATACGACGGCGAGAAAAACCTGTTCACCATCACGGAGAAAGGCGAAGTCCTTGGGACGGTGCCGTTCAAGAGCGTGGTGGGTTCCAAAACCTCCTCTCGTTAGCGTACAAGAAGTACGTGCTGCTCGACGACGCATACCAGGCGCTCGGCCTCAAGCCGCCCTGGGACCACGAGGAACGGATACGTGACCGTCACGAGGCCCAGTTCGCCAAACGGGTGCGAATGCGGACTCAGGGGTCCTACGACCGGGCCATTGGTTCGACGCAGCACATGCTCATCGAGCTTTACCTCGACATCGAACGTGCGAACCGTTTGGTGAATCCCATGTCAGTCGGCAAGATCAAGTTCTTGGTCGTCGTGCTCAACAAAACAATGAGCAGGCAACTACAGCAGAAGCTCGCCTTCCTACATGAACAACTAAATCTCTACGTGAGCTTGGAACAGGTCCAGTTCATCCCCTACCACATGATGGAATCGTTGCGTGGCAAAAAGTTCCCTTCGTGGGGCGTCTTTTGCGACAACTCCGTCAAAGAAAACATCCTTGACCTGGAAAGAGCCAACGGCCCCTATCGGTACATTCGGGAAATCCATCCGAGCCCGACCATGGAGGATGTTTTCGACTGCTCGGATCGTGACGCGAATCTGGTGTGTTCGGTTGTCAAATCCGAGGTCAACGACATCCTCGCGGTCGCTGAGTGTCCCATCACGTTTACGACTGCTCCCCTCGCTACGAGTGGTTACAAACCAGTGTCCTATCCTGCCTGGGCCAAGGATGAGTTCCTGTCCTCACTCATTTACAGGATGCCGTTCCAAGTATGAAACGCCTCATGCGGAGGGCCCTTCGGGTCAATGAGAAATCGGATTTGGGGGAGATCCTCCAAGAGTACGGCTACATGGTGGTGCCCGACGCTCATCGGGAACAGCAGTTCGCCTGTGATCTACACGGCCAGGACAACAAGCCATCGGCCAGGTTCTACGGGGGCACCAACTCGTTTCACTGTTTTGCTTGCGCCAAATCCCGCGATGTCATCGAGTTCATCAGGGACAAAGAGCAGGTTTCGTTCAAACGAGCCATCGAGATACTGGAACAGAGGCTCAACCTTCCGCCGTTACCCTGGGAAGATGAGGACAACGAAGATGATCCAAGGGACGAAACTGAGCGTGAGATCGACGCCATCGCCAACAAGGTCATCACTTACGAAGAAGACCAAACCCGTCTCCGCCAATTTCTCGACGGCCTGACTAAAGACCGAGACCTGGACGCACCGGCCCTTTTGAAGTTCTGGGAGGTCTTCGACCGCATCGACTATCACGTTCGGGAAGACCAGTGGACGGAGAACAAGGGTAAGGTGGCTTTGAAGTCGCTCCATGAGCAAGTCATCGAGCGACTCAAAGAATCCTGATGATTGACGGTCTTCGATACGCCGTGATCCCCGACCCGGATCGCAAGACGACGTTGTTGGTGCTCTACGCAACTCCGCTGCCAGGAAACCACTGGGGTGTGCTCGCACCGTTTCGGGATACGTCGTGGGGCGCCCAGATCCCCACTGTCACCGGGGAAGCTCTGTCCCACGCCCTCCATGGCCGACCCAAGCCTTTACGGGAGCAATTGGGGAAACCAGCACGGGAACGTGCGCGGAGAGTCCCCGAGGAAGACAGTGTTTGTCGTGATTACGACAGTGCCGCATGTTCGATAGGAACGGTGAACTGTGTCCCCGGGAGCGGCAAACTACCCCGGTGTTACGAAGCACCCACCGAAAATCGGGACTTGAGACTGTTGGCGACCGCGATTGGTCAAGCATGGGACGAAGGTCGTTACGTTTTCGTCGTGGAAGGCCCTGAGTTCCTCGTGACGTGAGGTTCACGAGTCATCCCAAGGGAGTACAAGAAGCATGGCGTTCAAGTTCTACGAGATGGGCACCGAAGCCCAGCGTCCACAAGCGAAGATCCGCGATTGGATGAAGGACAAGGTGATGGAGCTTGTCACCGTGGATACCCTGGAAAGGGTCATCGACGAGTGCATTGCATCCGGGCGTTACGCCATCGACTTGGAGACCACCGGACTAGACAATCGCGTCTTTGATGGTCGAACCAAGGACCATATCGTGGGTGTGTGTCTGTCCCCTGATGGGAAGCATGGCTACTACGCTCCCGTCCGGCACAAGAAGGGAACCGAGCACAACCTCCCCGTCACCAAGATGGAGAAAGAACTACGTCGCCTAGTTGCGTCGGAGTCCATCGCCGTTTTCCACAACGGTAAGTTCGACCAGGAGTTCCTCCAGTTTGCGGGCGGAGAGCCCATCGGATTGTGGGACGACCCGAAAAAGTGGGAGGACACCCTCATCCTGGCGTGGCTCCGCAACACACGGGACAAGAAGAAGGGTTTGAAGTGGCTGAGTAAGCAGGAACTCGGCTACGAGATGATCGAACTGAAGGAACTATTCCCGCCCGATTACAAAGGGCCGATGGACTTCTCCCTCCTCGATCCAAGCGAGGAGGCTGTCGTGTTCTACGGAGCAAGCGACGCCATCTGCACCTACTGCTTGTTCGACATCCTGATGCCACAAGTCATCGCCCCCGGCGGAGACAAACGCAAAGGCCAAGCGGTCATCTACAATTTGGAGAAGATGACCGTTCCCGCAACCCGGTGGCTGGAACGCTGCCGGGTGATGATCGACCAAAACAAGGTCGCGGAACTCATGCAACTGGGCCAGCAGGAGTATCTCGACTGCTTGTCCGAGGTCTACGACTTTTGCAGCGAGGCCCTGGGCCGCAACATCGAACCTGGATGGTTCCAAGTCTTTCGCAAAAAAGTCGTCGTCGAAGATGTTGACCACAACATCAACGAGCAAATCGACGAGGCTCGACTTGAGGCCAAACGCGAGATGCTCGATGCCCTTGACGCCAAGGGCCACTTCATCAAGATCGAGAAGGAGATCGAAGGGGAGAAAAAGCTGTTCCCCGAGAAGTACGACATCTTGAGCCGCCCTCAACTGGGACCGTTGTTTGAGGAACTAGAGATTCCCGATCTACACCGCACGGAGAAGTCCAAGCAGGTTCAGACCACCCAGAGTGAAATCGACCGTCTCAACGATATGTACGGGAGCAAGTACCCGTTCCTGCCGAAGATCAAGCGCATGGGGGAACTTCAGAAGGCCCTGGGCACCTACCTGATCTCACTACGCAACGATGTCGGCCCGGACGGCACCCTCAAGGTCAACTACCAACAACTCGGCACCGACACCGGCCGGTACACAACGCCCTCTTCCAAACGACCCGAGGAGGATGGTGGCACCAAGTTCCCCATGCACGGGACACCGGCCACCTACGACAAGAAACGGCCACAGTGCTTGCTTCGTGTCCGAGAGGCCATTGTTCCCCGTGAAGGGAAGATCCTTGGTGCCCTCGACTTCGGTGGTGTCGAGCTTCGTATTGCCACCAACCTGTCCGGCGAACCCAAATGGCTCAAGGAGTTCTTCCGTTGTAGTTCATGCGGTCAAGAGTTCGACAGCGGGGATGGTGAAATCACACCCGAGGCTCCGCCGGCCTATTGTCCTCGATGTGGGGATGACCGTATCGGCGATCTGCACACGTTGACCGGCGTGGCGTTTTTCGGGGAATCCCAAGTAGGCACGAAGAACTGGAAGATGTTGCGTGGACAAGCGAAGTCCAGCAACTTCGCTTTGGCGTATGGAGGTGGTCCGGGGGCACTGGTACGTGCTGCGGGTATCCCTGAACAAGACGCGGCTCGTCATCACCGTACCTTCAGCGGGACATACATCGGTCTGAAAGGCTGGTGGGATTCGGTCAAAGCCTTCGGTCGCCGACATGGGTACGTGCTGACGGCTCTGGGTCGGCAGTACCCTATCCCTGACATCCAGCTTCCGACCAGTCACAAGGAGTGCCCGGACCCGAGGCAGCGAGAGTTCAACCGCAAGTTCAAGGCGAAGGCCGAGCGGAACGCGACCAACGGACCCATCCAAGGCTGTCTGCACCCCGATGTTCGTATCCCGACCTCCGAAGGGATGTTGACGGTCAAAGAGCTTTGGGATCTCCAAGAGAACGGAGACCTCCATACGTTCAAAGTGTGGACCGGCAAAACCTGGGAGGATGGAAGGGCGCTGTACTCTGGTTGGAAAGATTTAGTGACCACTGAGTTTGATTCCGGGCAAACCATCAAAACCAGCCCCGAGCATTTGTTCCGCGTTTATCACAAGGGATCGTTCAAATGGATTCCGCAAGCAGAACTGACCCCCGATATGTGGGTGGCGACAAACGCATCGCCCGTCCAGGGGCTAGATCCCGTCGCCTATTCTTACGACTCCCACACGTTTGAACAAGACGGAAAAACCTACGAACACCGGCATTTCCCGGGGAACCGTAAACAGTTCGCGTTTGAAGGCAACCAGTCCCTTTTGTGGGAGTTCTTGGGGTCCGTGTACGGCGATGGCTCCATCAGTGCAGACTCTTTCATCCTTCACATCGGAGAATCCCCTGAACACATGGGCGAGGAATGGAAGGGCGCTCAAGAAATCGCTGAGACCTTAGTCGTCCAATTGAACGAACGGTTGGGGGTTGAAGCCATTGCACGACTCAACCGTCGCCAAGATGGAGATTCCCGGCGACCGACGTGGCAAGTCAAAATCCACAACAAGTCTTTCCGAGAGTTCTGCCGGGATGCCTTGGGAGTTGAAGATCAGACCACCCACACGAAACGGTTTCCGAAAGCAATCTGGCGGGAGTCTTTTGAGAACCGCGCTGCGTTCTTGCGGGGATATTTCACGGCAGACGGGTGCATCAACAACGCCTGTGCCATCGACGTTCGCAGTGTCAACGATGGCCTACTTGCGGACACGCATCAACTGTTGCGCACTTTGGGGATCCGGTCCACTTTACGAATCGGATCGCATCGAGTGTCCGTCAAAGACCGGCTCGCATTCCGAAAGTACATTGGGTTTCTGCGAGATTACAAACAGATCCGTCTCGCGGAGATGGCTCCGAATGCTTATTTCGACCAGTGGCACAAGTGCCCGGCTGATCTGGTCGAACGTGTCGGACATTGCGTGCGGGAATCTTCGTTGTGGGAGGATCTGACCAAAGGGGAGAAAGCGGCAGTCTTCCGATTGATGGCGGGATCGGGGAGTAAAACCCAAACCCTCCGCTATCTGAATCGCGTCCCCGACGGCGAAGTCCCCGAGGCTTTGCGGACTGCGCTGGCGTATGACTATGAGAGCGTTGTCGATGTTGAGCACGCCGCAGCACAAGTTGAGATGTACGACATCGAAGTGTTCGATGATAAGCACGCCTTTGTGGCAGACGGGTTCATCGTCCACAACACTTCAGCAGACCTGACCAAGCTGGCGATGGCCCTGATCTACCGGGAGGTCAAGAAGCGCGAATGGTTTGAGAAAGTCTACATGATCATCACCATTCACGACGAGTTGGTCTTTGAGATCGACAAAGACATCGTGGCCGAGGCATTGGAGATTTTCCAAGAAGTGATGACGCGGAACAAGACGGTCATGCGTCTCAAGTGGAGAGTTCCGCTCACCACGGATTGTGAAATCGGATTCGATTGGACCGTTCCGTGGGACACCAAGGACTTCAAGTTTCGGCGTGTTCGCCGCGATGGGGTCCAGGTCAACGAGAAAGGTGAGCCGACGAGCAAGGTCTGGCCGCCCGATCTCGTCGCCATCTTCGGGGCTCGCTACGGATACCACGATGAGGCGCCCCCAGAGGGCCAGGAACCCCCCCAGACGGCTGCCGACGCCGCCCTCGATGCGATTGCTGCGGATCTCCCGAGCGCCTCTGAGACGCCCCCACTGGCTGCGGCTAGAGCGCCCTTGGCTCCTTCATTGGGGAAGGGCGAGCACTACGACTACCACCTCCGAAGATGGGGGGTCGGTGTCGCGGAGCAATTGGCCCAGGTGATCGTAAAGTGTCGGGGGAGAGGCACTCATCCGCTGCGTGTCTTCTCACCAACTGGGGACAATGCTCTTTGGGACAATGCGTCCATCATGGTGAGCCCCATCGAATTTGAAACTGTCGCCAAAATCCACGGAATCTGACCCATGTCACTCAAACCACTTCAAACCGAATTCCAAGGCCGAGACATCAGCATCGAGTGTACGCACAAGCGGAAGTTTCCGCCGCCACAGATGTACGGCCACAGTGCCGAAGATGTGGACAAGATGTGGAAGCAAGGTGCCATCGACCACACGCTCCACCAGTCCCTCATCATCTGGCGGGATATGTGCGGCTTGTTCTTGATGGACGCCAAATGCTTGTCGTGTCCCCAGGCTCTTTTGCAGAAACCGCGCCCGGGTCGGCCCAACGTCATCGAGACGGAGAACTTCTTGGAAGCCAAGAAACGCTTTCGTTTGGAAGATGCCCGAGCAAACAGAACGCTGCCCGAAGACCGTGAGCCACCGGAACAGCCCGAACCTTCCAACAACCCTCCTCGTGCCAAACCGCGGATCGCGTCCGGCAATCCAAACCTTGGTCTTGTCGGCTCCAAGGTGCAGGCGGAGTTTGAAGCGACTAAACTCGCAGAGGCTCAAGAGGAGTTCATTGAGAAACTCCACAAGGAAGCCTCCGATGACGAAGCTCCGAAGAAAGGCTTTGTGAAAACGGGGGCCTCTACGCCCGTGACGGTAGTTCACGACCCCACGTCCAAGAAAGACATCGCCGACAAGATGGTGGAAAAGGGCATCTTGGAGTCGGAGCCCGACAGTCCTCCGAGCGAGGAGCCCGACAAGAAGCCGCTCGCTGATGAGGCTATCGAACCCCCTCAAGAGGACGACGAGGGCCTCGACGATGAGACTATCGCGGCCCTCGCCGATGACTGATGGCTCGACGCAAGAAACAAGTCTCACCGGAAGATCGGCTCGTCGGCATCCGTGCTCACAAGAAGCGTGACTTCTACGAGGGGTGCAACGAGCCGGGGAAGCCGTGGTACACCCACGACCCGGCGCAGTTCCAGAAGACCTTTTGCAAGATCTGCCGGAACGAGGAGTGCATTCGTGCTCAAGGGGCTTTGACGCCTTGGCATCAGCGAATGGAAACTCAGGTCGAACATCTCCTCAACCATCCCCTGTTCTCTGATCTAGCGACGGAGGACCACAAACATCTGGCCGAGCAGGCGTTCAACGACATCTCGGCCAAAGCCACCCGTCTTGAAATCGCCCGGCAGCGCCAGGACTGGGAAATCCCTGAAGCCCCCACCGATGGGGTTGACCGGGTGGCGGCCACCAAGGCCACCGAAGATGTGGACGCTGCCATCAAGGCGTTGGCGGAATCCCGAGGGCAGAAGCCCCCGAACTTGCCGACACCCACGGGAGAGGAGCAGCCCTCTCATTTCTCACAAGAGGGGAACGATCCTGGTGGCCCGGACATCCCAAAGTCGGATGACCCCGTTGGTGTCGAATACGAGACCACGTTCCCTTCCTCCGATGGCAAGACCAACTACCGCATCATGTTGACCACGGATGGGGCCTGGTCCTGTGAGTGCAAAGGGTTCCAGCATGTCCGACACTGCAAGCACCTCGACCAAGTTCAACCCTGGTACGAGGAGCACAAACACGACGATGAGCTTGAGCAGCAGGCTGAAGCGGTACCGAGTCCAGAGCCGCCTCCTCCTTCGACTTCCCCACCGCCTCCGCGACCACAGCCTCCGGCGCCTGCGCCAGCGGCTTTCAATACCCCGATGCCTCACCAGGGAGTGATGGTGGGTGGCGATGCTGTCCCATCCCGAGCGCCTTCGCAACTGCCTCCCGAACCCCAGGACCCCTGGGCACCGCGCAAAGAAACCATTGTTGAAGCGGGTGCTACTGTGGTGATGAAGACGAAGAAGAAAGAATGACCGCCCGAGACCTGGATTACTGGCAACGAGTCGCAAGGGCTACGCTCATGTTGCGAGCCCGTGATGTGCCAGATCATCGCATCCAGAAGGTTTCCGTGACGGTGACTTTGGGGTTCCGTGATGGGAACGAAATGGAACTCGTGGAGGAAGCCTGGGCATGATTGACGAAAACGATTTTGCGGAAACCCTCCGTCGGTTTTCCGAGAACCTGGAAACCCTCGACCCCCGGATTGCGGACATCTTTCAGCAGTTGCGTGCGGGATACCTCGACGAGAACGAAGCCATGAAACAGATCATGGCGTTCGCGGCCGAATCCCCTGAATGGGGAGCCACGGTCGAAACCGAAGCCCTCAAAGCCTTTCAACCCATGATGCGGCAGGAGGGGATGAACTCCCTGATGGTGTTGCCCGACCGGGGGGAGTTCTTGGACCGCTGGGGGATGGTGGAGGAAGACCTGATCTATCAGTCGGCCCCCAACCGGATGCCCCAGTTGAATCCGTTGATTCAGGGCATGATTGGCGAGCTTCTCCAATACGACGGAGATGTTCCCGAACTCCGCACGGGAAGACTTCCCGAGGACGGTTCCCCTGCGGTTCCCGTCAAGACCAAGGCACGCAATCCCATCGCCATTGGAGCGATGTTGAAGACGGCCAGCGCAGAAGTCCACGCCGAACTCAAGGAAGCCGAGACCACGCAAGCGGCAGCACTGACTTCTGCGATGGAAGAGGGCGATGCTCTGGCAATCAAGAGCCTCATGTCCGGGTCGCTGGCAGTTTCAGTGCCCGGATACGAAACCGGGAAGTCGCCTGCGTTCCGTGATGTCGAAGCCCCCACCGGCCAAGAACTGGCTCGACTGACGATGCCGGAGAAGCAAGAGCTTTGGTACAAAGCTCTGACCAGCACCCAAGGCCGGAAGTCGGCTGCTCCCGTCATCGCTGATCTCGTGATGGATGATCTACGGAAAAAGGGGCTGGATGTTCAGTGGGGACGACCTCCCAACGGACAAACCGACCAAACCGATGCCCAGTGGACCGTCGAAATCTACGGATCAAAGGACGAGTCAAATCCGCATTTCTCGTACATCGACGTGGCTGCGCGGTCACTGTCCCGCAAACTACAGGCGGATTTGGACAAAAAGATCAACACTAACGCCAAGTTAGCCCTTTACGTTCGACCCATCAATACGGTGGAGGAACGCATGGTGGGTTGGCAGGCATCGCTCTATACGAGCTAGATTTGGCGTAAAACAACCATGGGAACAAATTACATCCCCAGCTTCCAGGCGCTCATTGGCCATGCCAGTCAGACGAAGGATTGGGTGGTGATCGTGACCCCCGAGAACAGTGCATGTGCGGAGGGATTCCGCAGCTACGGCCTGGGGCTCCTCCCGATGGGTACGAAGTTCACAGGTCGCACCGCCATACTCCCCAATGGGAGCAAGATCTCCGTCGTCGAGTCTCCGCACAAGTTTGACGCCAACGGCGAACTCTCGGTCATGTTCCTCGGTTTTGAGGAACTTTCCAAGCTGAAGCCGAAGGATGAGATCGCCATCGCTTCGTGGCGCAAGAAGGCCAAGCGCACCATCACCCTCGGCGGCAAGCCCGGCGAACTCATGTTCTACTAAGATTCTGATGCGTGTGTTGGTCTCCTCCTGTTCCAGCTTTTGGATCTCCCCCGAAGCCGTCAAGTTGGCGCGTTCGTTGGGGGCTTCCTGGGCGAAGGCCATTGCATTGTGGGGGGAAGAAGGGTTCCTCGGAGAATCGCAAAAGCCCGATGACATCGAGATGACGGACCAAGAGTGGCGAAAGTACGAGGAACACTACAGTTTGCCCGATGAAGTCCCTCGCCACGATCCCCATCTACTCACGGTGTTCATGGAACTCGGTGGAGAACGGATGGCGGGGTTCAATGAAAACGACCGCATCGAAGTCATTGAGGTGCCGGACGACATCGAGTACAGCATCCACTCCTATTGCGGGGAATGGGTCGAAGAACGGCATCGGTGCTGGGACACAGAGCAGGGCGAGCACCTTGATTCTTGGAGACACTTCACCAAGGATTCTGTCTACGATGGCTGAGTACAAACAGTTCTGGATCTTCCAGGTCGTTGGTGGAAACCCTTTTGCCATCCAGATCAAGGGCAACCCCATCCAACGACACCACGGAGGGTCTTCAGTCCTCCGGTCCCTCTGCACGGATGAAGAGGCGAAGCGCGTTACGGTCGAGATGGAAGCCCACGGCGGGAAAGTCGTGACGAACTCCCCTCGGGAAGACGAGGAATCCAAAGCGGAGCGCGCGAATCTCCTCAAGATCATGGGCCCCGACCCCACGTTTCCGTGCGAGCGGTGCCCGCAGTGCTCTTGGTTCGATCCCTACCTGCCTGGGTTGTGCGGAGCCGGACGTGCGCACAACTCGGACTTGAAATGGGAGCCGGAAGCTCTCACGGTGATGATGGAACGAGAGAAGTTCAAAGAGGATTTTGACCAATGCCCGATACCGCTGAAGAACTGAGCCCTTTCACTTGGAACCTCGGCATCCCTCGCTGGCTCGGTTTCGGTCGATGGGGCCGCATCGCATGGGCGACGAAAGGTGCAACACCGGAAGGAACGTGGGAGCACGTCTTTGGTAGGTTGTACTTGAGTGACCGTCGATCTTGGGACGCCTTGATGGAGAACGGTTTGATTCCTATACCCCCTCCTGAGTGATGTCGAATGAAGTCCTTGGTCGGTTGGAAGACAACCCAACCCTGTTCACGTTTGAGTGTCCCGGGTGCAAGTACGGGCATGTTTTGGATACCGCTCCGGGCAAGTGGACGTGGAATGGTGACTTCGTGAAGCCGACCGCAAGCCCCAGTCTTTTCGTCAATCAGAGAGGGAGACCGGAATACCCCAAGTGTCATTTTCACATCAAAGAGGGAAAGCTCCAGTTCCTCAACGACTGCACCCACGAACTCGCGGGGCAGACCGTTCCCATGGCACCTTGGGACGACGAATAGATGCCCCATGAGATGAGACTGGCCGGAGGGGAAGGAGAAGTCGCGGGGGCTCTCCATGCTCTCAACCAAATGTCTTCGGACTCGGTGGATCTTGTTGTTACCGATCCTCCTTACGACACATTGGAGAAATGGCGGGAGATGGGAACCACCACTCGCCTCAAGAACTCCACCCAGTCGTCGAACGCATGGTTCCCCACCGTGTCTCCGCTCTATTTGAAGGATTGCTTCAAGCAGTGCTTCCGGGTGCTCAAGAACAACAGCCACCTCTACGTCATGTGCGACGAGGAGACGGGTGACAATCTCAAGCCTATCCTGCGGGACATCGGGTTCAACCTTCGCAAGAGCATCATCTGGCACAAGGTCGGGAAGCTCAAGCCGTTCAACTGTCCGTCCTGTGGGACGTTCGTGTGTGAGCACCACACTCCAGGGACTCCGGGCATGGGCTATCCGTACCGAAGTCAGTGGGAGATGATCCTGTTGGCGGAGAAGGGCAAACGGAAGCCGCCAGAAGACAAGTCCGTTCGGAACGTCCTCCAAGTTCCATGGATAAAGTCGAAGAAGGCGTATCCGACCGAGAAGCCAGTCGAGTTGCTTGAGACGCTCATCAAGCAGTCGAGCTTTGAAGGTGATCTAGTCCTCGACCCGTTCGCTGGATCAGGTTCCTGTGGCGAGGCAGCGTTCCGTCAAGGACGAAACTTCTTGGGCTTCGACGTAGAACAGAAAGCCCTCGACTACTTTGAGTTGCGGAAGTCCACTTGGGACTTCGCCGATCCAGCAGACGCTCCTCCGCTGGCAAAGGCGAACAACATCCTAGCCTTCTTTCGGGACTGACTCGGTGAGGTTGAGTTCCTCGGCGATCAGTTCCTCAAGTTTGGTGAGATCCAATTGGTGAATGTCGTGGATCGGTGCGGCACTCGATAGCCACTTCCGATTGCGCCAAAAATCGACGAGTCGTTTCGCTCGGGCCCGCGTGACCTGTTCCATCTCAGAATCCCACCCAAGTTCTACCCTCAAGAGGGTAGCCGGGGACCGCGCATTTTGGTCATCCGAGCCCGGAAATGGCCTTGCGCCAAATTCACCCCGAAAGACGGGGGAGAGATCTACTCCGGCGGGTCGAGCCGGGCGATTTCCGCGTCCAGCGCAGTCAGTTGCTCGGCGGTCAGCCCCTCCGCCGTCCGTTGACGCCGAAGCTCGTTGGCTGCGGTTTTGAGGGATTTGACCGTGTTCGCGTCCCGGCGAATTTTCCCGGCAGCCTTGGTGCCCTCAAACTCCGCCATGATTTCACTGAGCGTTGTCATCGTCTTACCCAACAGTATCCGATAGGCCGACTACCGCCAGTTTTCACCAAGTTGGTCGAAGGAGTTTTTGACTTCGGTGTCCATCTCTTCGTTCAGGAAAGGATGGCGACCGCCGACCTTGATGAAGGCGTCCATGATGACGGACTCCATCCGTTTGGCGATGAGCAGTTGTTTTGCCATGGCCTCATAGTTCGTTGCCAGGTCCCGCAGGGTCCCCACAAGGGATTGGTTACGAAAGAGAGCCCCCAGGAGCAGGAGGGATGTGAATGCCCAGGCGAGGAACCAAAAATCCATACTTCAATTATACGCAGTTTCGCGTACAACTGGAGAGCCGATGACGCCGGTAAGGTGTAGCCCTCGATGCCCAAGGACAAAGACAGTGAGTCTGTGGTCGTCGAAGTGCTCCCGAAGGACTGGGACAAGACTCCCGACCGGCCCCGAAACCGGGCGATGGAAAAGGTGGACATGAGCAGCCCGCTCACTTGGTTGTTGATCCCACCCGCGTTGATTTTCGCGTTCGGGTTCCTCATGTGGGCCATCGGCATGAGACTCCAAGCGAAAGCCGGAATGTTCGACAAGGAATAGAGCAACCACCCCCCCAGTTCACACCCAGAAAGGATTGAAACACATGCGCTACGAATCCGAAGTTGACCGAAACCGCCGTTTTGTTGGACGCCACAAGGGGCCAACTTGGGAAGAATCCGTTGGTGTAGACAAGAAGGTCGGTGCGTTCATGGGCACCGTCTACGCCTGGATGGCTGGAGGTCTTGGTATCTCCGCTGCCGTGGCGATGTGGATGGGCACCCAACCTGACCTCATTTTGGCAATCTTCGGCTCCTGGCTGATGTGGCCGGTGATGATCGTGCCGTTCATCCTCATCGTCGTACTGGGGCACATGATGAAAAGTGGCGACCTGGAGTCGCCCGTCGTCGGCAGCTTTGTCTACC
>Ga0307378_10008260_pt1 | contig 13858 bp, 8 predicted proteins | sample UN1MG_FD_202238 | JGI IMG/M metagenome (GOLD analysis project Ga0307378, IMG submission 202238) | Soil microbial communities from Risofladan, Vaasa, Finland - UN-1 | ecosystem: Environmental > Terrestrial > Soil > Coastal area > Acid sulfate soil | place: Finland: Risofladan, Vaasa | collected... | reverse complement strand
TGTCCCATCCACTCCGTGACTCCTACCTCAGTTGGGAGTCATACACCCCTATTGCCGTTGAAATCATATTGGCAAAATGACAAAAAGTGGCAATCGATACGGGATTCTCGAATGTTCACATGCGATTTGCGGGAAGTTGTTTGAGATCCATAGTTTAAGGAAAGTGCTTAAAAATGTTCACACAATCTTTGGGACGATTACCAGTTTCTGTGACAGTTGCTTTTCTTAAGCAAACATGGTATCGTGTGGAACTGAAGCGTCTACATACGTCCCTTGATTGCATGGTTATACCTCCAACTCGACACCAATTGAGGTTATCACTGCTACCTGGCTCAGAGGCCAGACAGTGTGCCTATCGACTGAATGACCTTTTCGATCTCTTCATCGCGACCGGGCCTACCGTAAATTGTGTTCCGGAAACAAACACACGTCTCAACGCAGGATGGGATTGAGACTCTGCTGAGGTACTGCCTATTTTGATACGATTGCCCTTGCTCTTGACAGGGCAAACTTGTTAAAATACCCATGATGCGATATCGTGCTGACAATTTGAAATAATGCTGTTTTGCATAGTCGGAATTTGAGGAAGGTCAAGAAATGCTATCACCAAAAAAAGAACACACATGGTCAGTATGCTCAAAAAAAAGTAATCCACAAAAGAACCAGAGGAAATATCGCTGGTTTACGTGGGTATTCACGGCAGGGGGACTGTTGGCGTTGATGTGGTTTCTCCTCCGCGTGATCCCAAAACCATCACGCTCAACGTATCCCTGTCAGCGGGTAGCTTTTCCGTTGGCGTCAGGTTTCATGATCTGGCTTACCGGCGCGATCGGCTCAATCACAGTCATTCGCAGGGCAAAAAGCTGTCTGGCAAAATCGCGCTATATAGCATGTGCGGTACTCGTCGCTGTCAGCATCGGATCGATTTGGTTTGCTCAAAGCATTACGACAGAAGAAATGCTCTTTGCGGATGAGCCGGTCGCAAATGCTCCGATAGGAATTGCCAAAGGGATTCATCCCGGACGCGTTGTGTGGGTACACGACCCCGACGCAACTGACTGGAACGGGCCCGGAGACGGACACTGGTGGGAAAGCAATCACACAAGTCAGGGTGTAGTAGGCGAAATGATGAGCAGGGCTGTAAGGACACTCAGCGGTGAGCAAAGCGATATCGCCGCATGGGACGCGCTGTTCAGACATTTCAACAAGGCACACGGCAAGGGGACCGCCGGATACAAATCAGGCGAGAAGATTCTCATCAAGGTGAATTTCGTAGGTTGCATAAGAATTTGGAACAGAAGCGAGGTCACAAAGATGGAGGACTACAACCTGAAAAACACTGATTACATGAACACCTCGCCGCAGATGATCATTGCCTTGCTACGGCAGCTTGTGGACGAAGCCGGTGTCAACGAGACTGACATCACGGTCGGCGACACTCTGTGCTATTTCCCGAATGAGTTCTACAACATGTGTCACCAGCAGTTCCCAAATGTTCGGTACCTGGAGTACTTGGGTGAGTTTGGCCGAACTGCCGCCAAGTCGTCATCGATTCCCCTTTACTGGAGCACACCGGATGCGGCTGGATCGACGACAGATTACATCCCTGCATCCTACGCAGAGGCCGAATATCTGATCAACCTGGCAAATCTCAAGAGCCACAACGACCAGGCCGGCGTCACACTATGTGCAAAGAACCACTACGGGTCGCTGGTCAGGAAACCCGCTCGCTCGCCCGACTATTACAATTTACATAAAGACCTTCCTTTTTCTACTCCGGGGATGGGGCATTACAGACCTCTGGTGGACCTCATGGGCCACAAGCATCTTGGGGGCAAGACGCTGCTCTACTTGATCGACGGGCTATATGCGGGCAAACATGCAAAGGAAAGAGCGCCGAGGAAATGGAACAGCCAGCCGTTTGACGGAGACTGGAGTTCAAGTTTATTTGTCTCCCAGGACCCGGTTGCGATTGATTCGGTCGGCTTCGATTTTTTGTGGGTTGAGTGGGATGATGCGCCCCACAGGTCCGGCACAAACGATTACCTGGTCGAGGCGGCATTAGCGGATGACCCACCTTCGGACACATTCTACGACCCTGACCACAAAGGGAATAAGACTCGTTTGGCAAGCCAGGGGGTTTACGAGCACTGGGATAATCCAACGGATAGGCAATACTCCCGCAATTTGGGAACGGGTCAGGGCATAGAGCTTGTAAAGCTGACAGAGGCCCGCCAGAATGAGGTGGCCACCCTGGCTCTTAGTGCTAAGTGAGCCTCCCTTTGATGCCGGATAATTCGGGAATTAGCCGTGCCATCGTGGGACCGTGCCGTTTGTATGTTGTGGACCCGCCATTGTAGGCCTTAAGTTTTTGGTAATCCCCAAACCACTCTAACCCAATCCAAAACTGCGGGGAGGCGGTTTGTAGGAGAAAACTGGAGCGGTAGGCTTGAATTACCGACGGTGGATTCTCATACCATTTGCAGGAAATCCTACTTGGCGTTATAATTGTATAGATAGCTGACGACGAATAGGCTAAAGAGCAATGCAGGATTTGTATTTCTGGAAGGGGAACATTATGAAAGTGACTTCAAGACGTGACTTTCTCAGGAACCTGAGCTTGACCGCAACGGCCCTTTTTGCCGGCCCTCTGCTGCCGAGGACGAACGCACAATCGGGACAAAGGCGTCTTAACGTCCTGATGATTCCGGTTGATGATCTGCGTCCCCAGTTGGGCTGTTACGGTTTTGACCGGATCATCTCACCCAACATCGACCGGCTGGCCGCAACGGGCACGCTCTTTAGACGCGCCTATACCATGGTGGCGACATGCAGCCCCTCCCGCACGTGCCTGATGACTGGCTGCCGCCCCGACACGACGCAGGTTTACGACCTCGTCACGCACTTCCGCAAAACGATCCCGGATGTGGTTACATTGACACAGCATTTTACCAGGAACGGCTACGAAGCCGTAGGCATGGGCAAGGTCTTCCACGGCAGCCTCAACGACATGGCATCATGGGACCGATGGATCGACGTAAAGTCTGACTCGGCGTGGCTCGATCCGAAGACCCAGAGGTGGCTGGTTCGGCTGCGAAAGGAAGCGGACGAGAAGGGCCTCAAGGGCAAGACGCGCAGTCGTTACATCCGGGGGACAGTGACCGAAAGCCTGGATGTACCTGATAACGCCTATTTCGACGGAGCCATGACCGACCGGGCGGTCCGGGAACTCGAGGCCTTCGGAAAGTCCGGCAAGCCATTTTTCATGGCCGTCGGCTACAAGAAGCCACACCTGCCGTTCATAGCGCCGAAACGCTACTGGGACCTTTACAGGCGCAATGATATTGCGACGGCACCCAACCCATTTCACCCCAGGAATATGCCAAAAGGAGCCGTGGATTTGTTCCCCGGCGAGATGGGCGCCTACTGCGACGCCGGAGAGTTAGCGGCACAGCAGAAAGCGGCCGGAAAGCAGGACTGGCCAGAAGAATTTTCACGGCAACTAATCCACGCCTATTTCGCCTGCATCAGCTATATCGACGCCCAGATCGGGCGGCTTTTGACGACCCTTGAACAGACCGGCCTGGCCAGGAACACCGTTATAATGCTCTGGGGCGATCACGGCTGGCATCTCGGAGAAAACGGCACCTGGGGCAAGCATACCAACCTCGAGTGGGGCACTCACTCGCCGCTCCTGTTGCGCGTGCCCGATCAACCCAACGCAGGAACACCTACAGACGCTTTGGCGGAGTTCGTGGACGTGTACCCGACGCTGGCCGAGGCGTGCGGCTTGCCTGTCCCCGAGCACTGCGAAGGTACGAGTCTGATACCGCTCGTCCGCAATCCCTCCAGACCGTGGAAGAGCGCGGCCTTCAGCCAGTTCCGCAAGACCATCAACGGCATCCCCTGCATGGGTTACACAATGCGAACGGATAAGTTCCGCTACACCGAATGGCGCAATCGAAAAAACATGACCCACGTTGTAGCTCCTGAACTGTACGATCACCGTCAAGATAACTACGAAAATGAAAACGTGGCAGACAATGTAGAGTACGCAAAGATCATCAAGGAACTTGCTGATAAAATGAGGGCCGGCTGGAAGGCGGCGCGTCCGATGTGACACTTATACGGACGCGTGTACTTGAGTAAAGCAGAGCGGCAGATTTGAGCATTTTATTCTACCCGCACCTCCTTTGCCTGCCAAAAATTATATCCATACAACAAATTACGCTTTGCAAACGTTCACCCTGACCAACTCTTCCTGATTATGGTATCATTTCTGGTAGTTTTTTTGAGAGTCGGCAATTTTCGGTGTGGACAACAATGAAAGTTAGGCTTAGTGGTGTAGCCAAACAATGAGATGCTGCGTTACATTGGAAATAACAGTTTCATAATACAGGAGGAAAGGATGGCAAGAAAGGTCACGAGAAGAGATTTTCTCGGGTATGTCGGTCTTGGAACAGCTACATCGGTTTTGAACCTCTGGTCGGCTCAAGTGTCTTATTCTGCCCAACTCGCGGATGGGCCCAATATCCTTTGGCTGACCTGCGAGGACACCAGTCCAAACCTGGGTTGTTATGGTGACACGTATGCGATCACGCCCAACATAGACAAACTAGCCAAGAAGGGCATTCGTTACACGAGTGCTTTCTCCGTAGCGGGTGTCTGTGCGCCGTCACGTTCATGCCTTATTACCGGCGTTTACCCGTGGACGCTCGGCAGCCAGCACATGAGAAGCGAAATTCCGTTGCCGCCCCAGGTAAAATGCTTCACTGAGTATCTGCGTCAGGCCGGTTATTACTGCACAAACAACTACAAGACAGACTATAACTTCCGACACCCAAAATCAGCATGGGACCAGTGCGGCAGACAGGCCCACTGGAAAAACCGCAAACAGGGTCAGCGTTTCTTCAGTGTGTTCAACTTTAATGTTACCCATGAAGGTTCTGTCAATGCCCCGCTCCAGCGCTTCGAAAAGGCAACGGCCCCGCTCAAACCCGCCCAGCGTCACGATCCTGCTAAGGCCAACATCCCCCCGTATTATCCCGACACACCCAAAGTCCGCAAGGTCTTGGCCCAGTATGCGGATATGATTACCGTGATGGATATGCTTGTGGCAGATAAACTCAAAGAGCTCGAAGCCGACGGCTTGGCCGAGGATACGATAGTGTTCTTTTTCAGCGACCACGGGATCGGTATGCCGCGATGCAAGTTCTGGTCCTATGACTCCAGTACGCACGTGCCGCTGATAGTGTATTTCCCTGAAAAATACCGGCACCTGGCACCGCAAAGCCCCGGTTCGGCTATTGACAGACTGGTTAGTTTCGTGGACTTCAGCGCTTCAGTTTTGAGTCTGGCTGGGGTGAAAGTGCCTGAATATATTCAAGGAAAACCCTTCCTTGGTTCACAGACGACCGAGCCGCGGCAATATGTCATCTGCGGCCGTGACCGCATAGGTTCGCGGCGTGACATGGTGCGCGCCATTCGCGACAAGAAATACCGCTACATACGCAATTTTATTCCTCATCTTCCCTGGTATTACGGCAGTCACTATTGCGAAAAGGTTCAACAGGTTCAGCAAGAACTGAGCCGGCTGGCAAAAGAAGGGAAACTCTCCGGCCCGCCCGCGCGGTACCAATTGAGCAAATCCAGGCCGCCCGAAGAGCTGTATGATATCGACACCGACCCTCACGAGATTAATAATCTGGCTGATTCCACAGACCATAGGCAGACTATCGAGAAAATGCGAGCCATTCTCTTGCAAGAAATTGTCGAAAACCGCGACTTGGGTTTAATGCCGGAATTCATGATGCACAACAGGGCAACAACACCTTATGAGCTTGGCTTTAATCAAAAACTATACCCGCAGAAAAAGCTCCTGGCTATCGCTGAACTTATTCATAGCGATTCCTGCAGTCGGGACCAGTTTTTGTCTTTGCTTGGCGACGACGAGGCCACAGTTCGCTATTGGGCCCTTCTTGGACTGATAAAACTGGGTGATAAATCAAAGCCGACGATCGACGCCCTGACCGCGGCGCTGGAGGATTCGTCGGTGGATGTTCGGCTGCAGGCCGCCGATGCACTTTGCCGGCTTGGTCACCAGAAGCTCGCGATTGAGGTTGCTGTAAAAGCCCTGAAGCACAACAGCGACTGGTCGAGACTGCAAGCCATCGAGGTATTTGAACAGATGGGCCCGGAGGCGCGCACCTTCGCCGATAATATCCGCCAGGCGGCCAAGACTACGCGAAATAGCTATGTCAAACTCATTATGCAGTTTTTCCTCGAGAAGCTCGGCGAGCAAATGTAGTGTACATTCCAGATGGCCGAGGTGTTTTTTTACCGAGGGCTTTGTTATGTGAAAACCTCTCGTGTATTAATCAGTTGACACTTGCGGCAGTTTGGTCCCTGTTATTAATCTTGTTAAAAGGAATATTTCAAACAACTCAAATACGTGCGGTAGGTCTCGCGGATATGAGTTTGTATATAAGGATATCACCAAATCTTAGAATCACTTACAGAGATTATCTAACGATGGTGCTGCGCCACCCTCTGCTTGCTACAATTGTCAATTCTTTTATGATCTGAGAGTAATCGGGTTGCATTGCCACGTTCACGTTTTCTTCGGGGTCTTTCAGGTGATCATATAATTCACGAGCGTGGAGCTGTCCGGTTTTTTGATCTCTCCATTCTGTATAGCGATAGCAGTCCGTACGCATACTATAGCCCATTCCCCCATCTCGTGGGTACTGGCTAAAAGCAGCTTTCCGCAGCTCAAGTTGGGGATTGTCCAGCAGTTTCGCGAAACTCGTACCTTCGAGATGGGAGGGCAACGGCAAATCCGCAAGTTCGCAGAGTGTCGGATAAATACCCACGAACTCTACAAGCGAAGATGTCTTCTTACCAATTGCTTTCATCCCTGGAGCACTCATTATTAGTAGTGAGCGTGTCGCTGTTTCAAAATTTGTATGTTTACACCATAGGCCATGGTCGCCCAAATGCCAGCCGTGATCACCCCATAGAACCATAAAAGTGTTATCTCTAAGGCCCAGGCTGTCAAGTTCTTTGATGAGCCGACCGATTTGAGCATCAATATAGCTCACACAGGCATAATATCCATGAATCAAACGACGGGCCAGGTCATCATCAATAGGACCTGACTTCGGTACACCCTGGTACTGACTACGTAATTCACCTGAATTGTGCATTGCTATTTGGGGCACGTCAGCGGGCGCAAACGGGTTATCCGCAAGTTGGATTCTTTCAGGGTCATAAAGATCCCAATACTTCTTCGGAGCAACAAATGGCAAATGAGGCCGGAGAAAACCGACCCCCAGGAAGAACGGTTTATCTTTAATACGACGGAGTACCTTGATCGCGTAATCGGTCATTTCCCCGTCTGCCAACTCATTATCGGGAACGTCCAGCGATTCGTAAGGCATTCCTCGTCTTATGCGCTCGGGTATTTTTTTGAATGGATCCGGTCTGCCATCAGACAGTGCCTCCTGACGGACGCGTTCAACAAGAGTCCGGCCGGCTTTAGTGCGATAGGCATATTCGTAGCTATCAGGCAGCCAGTGAGGTTCTGACCAGGACCGTGGATCTTCGTGGCCGTTGTGATATATTTTTCCGATTCCAATGGTGTGATAACCGTTGTTCCTGAAGTATTGAGGCAGGAATACGGTTTCGGGCAGGAGTTCGCGCACATTACGATTTGTCCAGATATCGCCCGTATCCGGCCGATGCCCACTCAGAAGGCTTGCCCTTGACGCCATACAAATCGCTTGCTGGCAATAGGCCCGTTCGAATACCAGGCTGTTTGAAGCAAGCCTGTCGATGTTGGGGGAGATGATTTGCGTGCGGCCGTAGCAGCCCAGTTCAGGTCTTAAATCGTCCACGGCCATAAAAAGAATGTTTGGCTTGCGATATTTGGCCCCGCAGCATTTCTGAGGTGAGGCCAACACAGGCCCCAGAATACCAGCGGCCGCCCCTGTGGTGATCATGCTCAGGAAATCTCTTCGGCCATGATGCCTCATTCGATTTGTCACCCTTGACTCTAAGAACAAAAGCCTTCTATAAAATACCTAAATATGTATCAACCGGAACTTACCATCTACGTAAGTCACTTATAGCAGGTCTTTCAAATATTTTAGACTGCGTTCGGCCTGGTCCGGTGTGCCACACTCAACACTGAACACAATATCGCGAGGAGTTTTCTTGCGGACGATTTCCACAACCTTTGCCCAGTCGATTACACCATCACCACAAGCACAACCCACCGGTGTGCCGGTAACCTTACCACGCTCAGCCTCGGAATGCTCCAACGAAATGTCTTTCGCATGCAGGTGCACCAACCGTTCGGCAACACGATTTAGCCACTTATATACATCTTGTCCAGCCAGGTAGGCGTTGCCGGTATCCATATTGATGCCAATGGCCGGCGATTTAACCAAGTTGTAGATTCTGTCGAGTCCCTCCGGTGTCTTGGAGTACTGGGCGTGGGGTTCCAGACCAATTTTGACGCCCCGTCGTTCGGCGACGAAAGCCGCTTCCTGGAGCGTGTACCTGATCAGGACAAAGTCTTCTGCCTCGGTTGTCCACTTGGCCTTAATGCCTTCGTCGGTGTTGACCACCGGCACCCCGATTTCAGCGGCGACTCGAATTGCCAGCTTGATATATTCGCCATGCACATCTGGTCTGCCAAGAGGCCCGTGCGACTGCAGTGCTGAGATTTTCAATCCAGCCTTGTCACAGGCATCCTTGATCCGGTAGGGATCATCAAACATTGAGACCGTATGGAAATAGCCAGCCTCGCTCATCAGCTCTCGTCCGAAGTGGACCATGGGCTCAATATATTCGAAGCCCATCTCGGCAGTCTTTTCCACGGCCCACTCAAAAGGTTTGTCGCTGCTGCGAGAGAATTCAGTATTCAAACCAATATAGATTTTACCCATAATAATTACTCCTATATACACAATTACTCGATACTCTCTATAATGTCCTCATTAAGCCACTTTTTTATTTTTAAAGATGCCATGGGCTCCTTATTGGCCGTGCCAGTAGGCGATTAGCTTCCGGATCACCGACGAACTTCTCCTCTGCCGGGTCCCATTTGAGCTTGCGTCCTATTCGGACTGCTATCTCGGCAATCATACCAAGATAGGAAGCCTTGTGCCCTGCTTCGACTGGTGCTACAGGATCACGACGGCTGCTTACAGAATTGATGAAATCTTCATGGTGATTTAGGGACTCATACAGATGAGTTTCATTCGGCCTTATTTTTACCTGTAGAAGTGACTGTGGCTCTGCAGAAATGCTGCTGCGGTTAACGTGTACCCAGCCTTGGTCTCCAACGAACTGGCAACCCTGCTTATTAGGGTGATTTGTATCCGTAAAAGTCATACGCAAGCCAGTTGCATACTTGAACTCAGCCTGCCAATCATTGATATTGTCAGTGAATCCATCGTTGCGATAGCTGCCCTTTGCTTCGAGCTCACATGGTTGACTTGTCAACTCAGGGCACCCCCAATTGGCAATATCCAAGTGATGAACGCCCCAGTTAACAATGAAGCCAACACAGTAATCCGATATCAGATACCAGTCCGGCCAAGCAATTCGACCACCATTGTAAGGTCTCATAGGAGCTGGGCCAACATACATCTCGTAATCAAGCCACTCTGGAACTGGCTCCGGGGTGATAGGTTTGCTGTATTCTCGTTTATAACTTGGCCCCGGAACACCAACGTTTACAGTGTGAATCTTGCCAAGATATCCGTTTCTTGCAAGTTCGCACGCAAACCGAAACATTTGGCTTGACCGCTGCTGGGTACCGGTCTGAAACACACGTCCGTATCGCCTCACCGCATCACGAATAGCCTGGCACTCGACAACTGACACCCCCAATGGTTTTTCACAGTATATATCTTTCCCGGCGCGTGCTGCCGCCACGGCAATCACGGCATGCCAATGGTCTTGGGGGGAAACCACCACTGCATCAATGTCCTTGCGGGCCAACACATCGCGGAAGTCCGTGTAGGCGGTGCATCCCTTGTACGTACCAGCTGTCTCTTGGAGGCCATAGTGGCTTTCCACAATCTTCCGGGCAGGTTCACGCCCTATCGTCTGGCCCTTCGATAGCGGTCGACCTATACGAAGATTTCCTGCATTAACGTCGCAGACGGCAACCACCTGTACGGATGCGTTCTGTAGGAATGCCTTCAAATTGCTATATATACCCCGGCTGCCCATTCCGATAAAGCCCAATGTTATCCGGGTACTGGCCGAGACACTGCCAACTCCGCCCAGTGCTGAGGATGGTACAAAATATGGAGTTGCTACCGCTCCGGCAGCAAGTACTGTCGCCTTCTTCAAAAAATGACGACGATTAACGCTTTTAGCTTGTGACATTGACAAATCTCCCTGAAATATCCGTTTTGTTCCCTAAGTCTCAGGGACTTCGACTTCAGCACTATTCTGAGGCCGGATCGGAATAAATATTCGGTATTGTTTCAATTAGGATCTTTCCAAAGTGAGTTTATGATATTCACGGTCCGTTCGACGAGAACATTTCCGCCCTCCGGGCCGACCAGATTGCTGTGGACGACAGCACTGTAGTGACCTCCACGGACCGCCTTCTCCGTCGGCAGGTAGGTCCCCTCCCCGACCAATTGAACAACGAACGTCTGCACTGCCTTACTCCGGGCTTTCATTCTAATACCGTAGTCGGTGAACAGCTCGAAGGGATTGGTGCAGATAGCCACATCCCCGAGTCGCAGGATATGCGATTCTACCTCATATGTCGGCTTCGGGTCGGTTCTTTGTCGGTCGAACCGGTTCACGGTCATCTCGTACCATTTCATGCGCCGGTACTCCTTCGCCGACGCATTGGGATCCTGCTCCATGAGAGCAACCGCCTTTTCCACTGCCGCTTTTGCTTCGCTGTATTCCTCTTCCGTCACCAGACGCATCGGAAGCTGCATCGTTTCGACCTTATGAATAAGAGGAATATCCGCATGTCGATCATTCCTGACCGTCTGATAGGCATCGTCCACAGCCACTACGATCCGGCGGGCAATCTCCTCCAAACGAGTCAGCCCGCGAAGCTGACGCATTCGTTCGTCGGCCGCTTTTCTGTACATGATGTGCGGCGACTGATCCCCGGAAGCACCGGCCCACGCCACGATGCACAATGACTCACCATATCGATCTCGCAAGGCCTTGCGCACCGGGTGCCAGAAGTCTGCGTTAACCGCTGACCTCCCTTCGACCTCCTGGGATGTACAGGAGATGTTGACGACCATGCCCACAAGCTTATTGTCGTTCCAGAAAAACAGCAGGTTGATATCGTGGTCCTCGTAGCCCTCCAGATTGCGAAACCCGGCCAGATTGGTCTTGCCGTACATCTTCGCCGAGCCGTCTGCATACACGGCCCGCCGGTTATAGGCCACAACTGCATGGCTGAGTCCCCAAGTGATGCTTCCGGCGCGTCGCCCGTTCCACGCCTGGACGATCGCATCGGTGACCCGCGAAGCAAAGAACGATCGGTACTGTTCGACCGACATGACTCCATCGCTCGGAATGCAGTACTTATCGTCCGTGAGCACAGGGGCCGTATGCGTGTGCGTTGCACTCAGGAACAGCTTCGCTGTATCCACATCCGGCAGCTGTTCGTGCACGGCCTTGCGGACGAGCGCGAGCATCTCTGGGCGAATGAACACCACGTCGCATGAGACCATGATCGCAATATCACGAGATTCGCCGCCCTCGCGAGACTCCAGGGCAATCACGTTTGCGGTGATGGGTGTTTCGGCTGTCCGTGCGATTCGCAGGCGAAATTGTCCCTCAAGGGCAACCGGCTCGTTGGGAGTGATATCAGCGACTGCCGTTCCAACCAGCAATTCAGCGGACGACACTCCTGCCAGGCACGACAGTACAACTGCTTGGAGTATGATTATGACAAGAATATTCCGAAACATTCAGATTGTCCTTTCAATTCTGCTATCTCTCATATGCCAAGAATTTATCGTATGCAATACTGAATAACACAGATAATACCTCAGGGCTATACTAACTTCAACGCCATCATTCCTCATGAATTCTATTCTATCAGCAAGATTCCTTCTGGCTATTCGATTTATTGTAACTCTAAACACGCCCCTGTTGCAATACGATTTTCCGTAATGAAAGGGCGATTTTCCGTACTATCGCATTCCGCATTCTGAACCGAAGGTCTGTTGTTGCCTTAATTTGCCAGGCGGGTATCCAAGTTCACGTCGAAATACTGCGCTCATATAATGTGCGCTGCGAAAACCTGAACGCTCGGCAATCACTTGCAACGGAAGGTTACTGCATGTCAAGAGCCGTCGGGCGATATCGAGGCGTCTATTCTGGAACTCATCGTGAACCGTACGTCCCACCAGGCCTTTGAAGTGTTTCTCCAGAGTCGATCGCGACACACCAACGTGATGAGCTACCTCGGCGACACCCACCAGTTCCGTAGCATGCTCACGGATAAATTTTATGGCCCGTGAAACGACTTCATCGTCGACGGCGACGATGTCGCTTGACTGTCGAGTCACAAGGCAAGCCGGGGGGATGGTGATATGAACGGAGCGGCGCTGGTGATTAGTCATGAGTGCATCCAGTAGTTCGGCAGCCCGAAAGCCGATCTGTTCAGTAGACTGAGCGATGCTCGAGAGAGGTGGTACCGCTAACTCGCACATAAGTTCGTCGTTGTCCACCCCAATGATGGCCACGTCTTCGGGGACACGAATATCTAACTGCCGACAGGCTTCAAGCACGTAGCGCCCCTGTGAGTCATTGCAGGTCATCAGGCCCATGGGCTTGGGCAGTCTCACCAGCCAGTCCATAAGTTCTTCCAGCATTAAGCCCCAATATTGCAACAGGTGTCGCCGGCCCGTAAAAACCGAGCATTGGTAACCGTGTTTTATGATTCGGCGGCGAAACGAGTCACACCGAACCTTATTCCATTGATCCAATCCAAATAGGCGCATCCCACAGTAAGCGAAATGCTCTAATCCCCTCTCGACAAGATGGTCTGCGGCCCACTCAGCTATCATCTGGTCATCCGTCTTGATGGTAGAGATATCCAGCTTCTGCAGAATGTCAGGTGCCAGGCAGCCGATCCCTACGAGCTTGCCGGTGAATTGAGGAATTGCCTTTGAGATTCGCTCATCATCCAGATCGACGATCAGACCATCTCCTGACCAGGCAGTGAAAGAAGGAATCTTGTTGGCCGGGTCTTCCTCCACATAGAGATGCCACGGGTGACCAGAGAGAACGTACCTCATGATGCCACGGATGACACCGCGGTCATATACACGACCAAGATTCATTAGAATGGCCACTCTCTTTGGCTTACGCATTTCATCGCTCCGAGCTGAAAGCTTAGTGGAAAACATGTCTCACCACTGGACATATCTTAATACACCTTACGCAAAACCACAATAGAAATACACAATCTCGTACAACCCACCCTTGTCTGTCTCTGATTCGGTTCCTAAACAAGGCTCACAACAGAATTGGCAATTAAACCTGTCATAGCAAGGTACGGAAAATCGCCATGCTATTACGCAAAATCGTATTGCAGTGACGACTTTTCTTTAGTACAATTAATATATTACTACTGAGACAATAAACCCTGGCGAAGCTAATGCAAAAGTAATTAGCTCACCAGGAAATGGTAGTTGGATGAGGAAGGGCAAGCATGTCCAAAATCTCTTTCATACAGTGAACCTGGCTGATCTGGTATGTTTCCATTTGCCAGAGGATGAAAAGCTTTTCTCGAAGCGTGTATCGAGGGTTCTTCTGTTTCTTCTTGATCCCTTTTTGCAGGATTGAC
>Ga0307378_10008259_pt1 | contig 13859 bp, 13 predicted proteins | sample UN1MG_FD_202238 | JGI IMG/M metagenome (GOLD analysis project Ga0307378, IMG submission 202238) | Soil microbial communities from Risofladan, Vaasa, Finland - UN-1 | ecosystem: Environmental > Terrestrial > Soil > Coastal area > Acid sulfate soil | place: Finland: Risofladan, Vaasa | collected... | reverse complement strand
GCTGTTTGGATTTCTGAAAGATTTAGGTGCAGAGGTTTCGCAGGAGGAGTTGCAAGAGATATTACAGATGTCCAGTGAGTGGTTAGCAATACTTGAAAGCCCAGGCGCTGATAAACTTACTATGACAGAGGTTATAGATAGACTTAAAAGTGTAGCTACAGAAGGAGCAGCAGGCTTTGCTGGACTCTTATTGCCTGGAGCAGCAATTAGTACCATGAGAGGTATGCCTGCTGGGCGGGCTGTTACAGAACAACCGTTGGTTGGAAAAGTTCCTGGGCTTACTACCTTCGCTGCTGAGATCGAGCAGTACAAGTCCCTTCAGCAAGACCTAGCATCAAATCCAGACGATGCTGATACGCAGAATGCAATTGTTCGGACTAAAGAGCGGTTGGTAGGTGCATGGACTAAGCTTCACCCAGAGGACAACGGTGCTGGCTTCGAGAAGGCTCTTGGAGACGCAGAGGTTGTAGCTGAAGCTCCACAACCAATCCATGTTACAGATGAAGAATTTGCAAAGCGAAGTATGACTGTAGAATTGCCTAGTGGTAAAGAGCTTGTTGTAGACAAGCACACCCCAGGCGTTGCTCGCTTGGATGTAGACAGAGCTCTTACAGCTATCAATTGGATAAGTAGAGAGGCTCCTCAGTTCTTAGGGCTTGTTAAAAGGATTACTATTATAAAGGGACAAGACACTTCATGGTTTACAGGCGTTTCAAAGGTTGTGTTTAGAAAGTCTCTTTCTGCTCTTAAAAATGAGTCGCCAGAATTAGCGAAGAAACTTGTTAAAAATTATCGAGGGAAGTCAGGCGTCTTTTGGCTAGATGAAAAGGGAGACGTAAGGATTGCTTTAAGAGGGGAAAATCCAGCAGCTCCTACTGACAAGAGCACAAGTAGATATGTTAGAGGTATTACACATGAAATGGTACATGCAGTTGACGAACTAGCTGTAAGGGAGCAAAGGAAAGAGGTTGGAGGCGCCTTTGATGAGTTTAAGTTTGCACAGGAGACAGAAGCAAGAGCTAAAGCTGTAGCTGGAGCTACGACTAAGAGGTTTGGGAAGGAGTATCCTGAGCTAGAATTTCAACGGCGCATCATTGTTCAGGAATTGAACAAGGAGGTGCCAATTACACCTTCACAGAGACTCCGACTTGAAAAAGGTCTTGGACAGCTCTTTTCAAAAATCCAAATTTCTTCTACACAGCTCTATGATGAAAGCTGGGCACCTGTAAATGCAGCGGCTGACCCAAGCTCAGGAGCTTTATATCTTTCACCAACTATAGAAGCTAATACTATTGGGCACGAAGGTTTTCATATGGCTGTGGCTTTGCTTGGCATGGATAATGCTGTGGTTCAAGCTGGGCTTAAGATTACTAATGGAGACATAGAGAAACTCTCAGACTATGTAGGAAAGTATTATTATGGTACTATAGAAAGCAAAAGTGCTATGACCATAATTGGAGAGTGGCTCAGAACCTTATGGGCTGAGTTTAAGAACTTCCGTGGAGCAGAGCTTGCACAGCAGGACATTGTAAGGCTTCTTACTAGCAGAACAAGACACCTTGGAAGGAGAAGGATTAATACCAGACTGAGAATATTTGATGTCCTTGATAGACACACAGCGAACTTAAATATAAATTCTCTGCCAAAGGACAAGATTTCTAAGGAGGAACAGGTCTTTGTTAAGTACGTTGCTGAACGTATTGGCAAGACAGTTTTTACAACAGATGAACTAAAGGCAGCCTTAATTAATGATATGGTCCAGGTTCACGTTGAAGCCATGAGAACTCCAGCTGAAAGAGTTGCTGCTAAGATGGTAACATCGGCTCTTGTAGACGGTTCTATTACAAGGACGTTCAGCGAAGGAACTGTTGTGACGCTGGAGAGGATTGGACCTGTTAACAACCTTAATGTTTTAGTATCTTCTAACAAAGGAGGGAAAGAAGTAGTTTCCTATGGAGACGCAGTAGCAAAGCTTCTTGAGATTATAAAAGACGAGCCACAGGACGTCGCAAAGCTTGATAACACCTATATTATTGAGAATACTTGTAATGAGGATACCAGAATCAGGCTGCTCTTTGAGACTCCTATAGACTTTGGAGTGCCTGCTCACGGAACTACACCTTCAACAACCGCCATTGGATGGGCTCAGGTTGCAGACAAGATTGATGATCCTTATACGTTGATAGCGTTTGAGATACAGCCAGCGGACGTAATGAAGGAAGAAGCAAAGTATACAAAGATGCTTCCACTTGAGTCTGGTAGACTACCAGCCGAGGAAGCAAGAGACTTAAGGTTGGCAGCCCCAGGGATGAACAACTTCCTCTACCGTGCCCTTATACAAGACGCAGCAGCAAAAGGTTATAAGAGGATTTTGTTCCCTGTAGGAACAACAGCCGCACAGGTTGAAGGCAATGTAAAAGTTATAGAGCTTTATAATAAGCTTGCAGTTAGGATGGAGAAAGAGTATAAAGGAAGAACCAAGAGAGTTACACTTGGAGAAACCAGCATTAAAGAAGGTGGAGAGCTTTACGCTATTCCAGAGGATGCTACTTGGCTTGAAGTCTCTCTTACGCCTGAAGACGCTACTAAAGGTGCTCTACTCTACCAACGAAAGAAACCATCCCACAACTCTGTTGAGAACACTATTAAGGAGCGCAAAGACCTGGCTGTAGCTCACAGCAAGTATGCAGAGACCTTAAATCTCAGAGCCAGAGAATGGAGGTCTGTTTACAGAGAACTTACAAAGATAGCACAGAAAATTCCTGAGCCTTTCTCTGGAAGCTACGATGCATTCCAAAAAGACGTTAACAAGATTCTAACGTCTCCAGACGTTGATACAAAGATGTTTAGGCTTCTTACAAAGTTTATAGAGGAGAAAGGACTTAACCCTATAGAGTCCCATGCTCTCTTTCTTTATAACGATGAGAAAGCTAGAGAGATACTTATAAAGGCTGACTTTACAAGGAACCCAACATTTGTCGTTGAAAAGGTTATGAAAGAACTTGAGGCTAAACGTTTGCTTGAGACTAATGTGCAACTTGGTACTGGGCTGGCTCAAGCCTTTACTGCTAGAAAGGAAGGTATCACCACCAGGATTCTTAGGGAGATAAAGGCAGCACAGGATGAAGGCAGCCTTACCAGTAAAAAAGCTGAAATGATTGCTCAGTTTGTACAGAGCGGAAGGCTTTCAGACCCATTGGCTGCGGAAGAGCTGATTAGAGGAATGAAAGAACCATCGATCAAGGATTTGATTTGGTCGGTTTATATTAATGGTCTCCTGTTTGGAAGAGCGCTCTTTACTAATCCTACTACTAACACGACTTGGCTGGCATGGAACATGACCGTGAATAGAAGTACGGAAGCGCTGATGCAGCATCTAAGGTTTAATCCCCTTGCGAAGGCTTTATTTCCTACAACCGACAGGCAAACAGTGTTTTTCCATGACGTGCTCAGTATGTGGAAAGGAGCAGTTGTTGGACCTACAGGTACTGGTGGAGCAATGGGTGCGGCTCGAATGGCTTGGCGAGTGTTCCGTGGGGCAGAGACGTTACCTGAGGACCTAAGAACAAGATGGAAATTTGAAGTTGGTCCAGCGTATGGTGCTTGGAGAAGGTCTCCAAATGAATGGATAAAGCAGTTAGCCCCTATTGAGGAGTTTCCTGGTGAGCTCTTGCTTGTGCAGGATGTGTTCTTTAGGTCGATGGCGGTGGATGCATATGAGAACATGTCTATGGCGCAGTTTGCTAGAGAACATGGAGTTCCTATAACAGACGCACAGAAGCACATGACAGAGACTGAACGGAACGGAATGATAACTAGAGCTAATGAATATGCTATGCACACCACTTTCTTTGATAAACCTGGAGCTGCAGCCAAGGGTATCAGGAGCATAAGGGACATGCTCCCCTATGGAACTGGTAAGATTCCTCTTCCCTTTGTAAACACGCTGACTAATATTACAAAGGATGCTATGTCTTACACACCAGGTGTTGGTATCTTACAAGGGTATGGATTGAGAGAAGCTGGAAGCAAGGAAATCTTGGCTCAACGTACCACTATTTGGTCAAGGCAATTGCAAGGTGCACTGTTTACACTGGTCATGTTTAATCTGCTTTGGGATGATGATAGGTTTACTGGTGCTCCTCCAAGAGCTAAAGGTGAGAGAGACGTGTGGCAGGCGGCAGGAAAAACTCCAAACTCCTTTAGGGTTGGAGATAACTGGATATCTTATGACAAAGTTGGAGAACCATTCTCTGTAGCAATATCCGCTGTTCTGGCTGTTAGAGACGCATATAAGGATGCTCTTAGAAAGAAGAGCGAAGGACAAGACGTAGACTGGGATGATATATGCATGCAATGTGTTTTCACCGTGGGGTCTACTTTCATGGACAGCTATGTATTGGATAATCTAACTCGGCTTATGGGAAGTGAAAAACAGTTTTCAGCAAGGGTGAAGAGGCTCCCTTCTACATTTGTACCTATGTCTGGCTTCTTAAGGGAGGTTAAAAGAACCATTGAATGGATGTACACAGGTACTATTAAAGCAAAGGAATATGACACTATGCTGTCTGCTTTAACAGACCTACTTCCTTGGACAGGCATAACAGGTGATACACCTGCCAGGGTTAATGTACTTGGAGATGAAGTTGAAATAAGCGGTGGGCTGATGGCTCAGTGGTTGCCCTTTTCATGGCAGAAGAGACTGCCTGCAGATAGTGTGGAGAGGGAACTAATTAGGTTAGATAGATATCCTGGATTACCAGCAGCATACTTTACTGTAAACGGAGAGAAGAAGTATATGTCAGAGGACTTCCATAAAGAATACTGCATGGCTTATGGGAAAGCCGTAAAAGAATCCTATAGAAAGACAATGGATAGTCCTCTTTACAAGCGGTTAAATGACGAAGATAAACTTAATCTTCTTGATAGGCGCTCAGCCGATGCTAGAGACCGTGTTAGAGCTAAGGCTCTTCGTGCGTTTCGCTCAAGGGGACTCGATAAGAGATAAGGTACTTCATTACTATAAAAAGGGTTGCGTCACTACAACGCTCTATTACGTCTACTGCGCTTGAAACAGCTGCTAGACCATCTACCTCTTTAAGATTAAATCTAAGCAAGAACTCCTGAGCCAGTACAAACCATTCAACGTGTGCTGGCTCTTTCCATGCAGAGCTGTAAACATCTTCTCTGTAAAAGGTGCAGTCGTCGTCATGGTTTTTAAAACAGAGAATGGTATGCAGAGCAGTTGCAAGGTCTTTCATTTCCTGGCTGTAGCCAACAATGTCTATGATGTCTTGCTCGCTTATTTTGCCCATGTCTTTGAGCTTGTTAAGAACATCTCGTAGTTCCATTTATTCCTCCGTGGGCGGTGTATAATGTACAATTCTATTAGGTATGTCATATATGCAGAACTTCATTGCATGTAGTGTTGCAAGAATGGTGGACAGTTGGTCTTGTGAAATATCTTGGTAGAACATTCGTAACAGCTCCCTTGTATGAACGCTTTTCTTTGTCATTAAATGGCTCATGATTTGTGATTGCACTGCTGCTAATGGGTTTGCGCCTATTCCAGCAAAAGCCATTGGCATTTTATAGGAGACGGCACGAAGCATGCTTACAGCCCATTCAAAGTCTTCCATTGTTATTTCCATACTATCTCCACGTGCAGCGCTGTGTACCATACAAAGTTTCCATAAATAAGCTGGTTGCCTCTGGTTACATTCAAGCAACCTTGGGTCTTTTATAGGTGGATCGGTGTCTATTTTGCTGAGCCATACTGCGTACTCTTCAAAGATATCAGGTGGTTTTTTAGGCGCTAATTTAAAACGACCGTTGAGTAGACCAATAGAGTCTAGGTCGATTAAGAGGTCTTCTTCAAGGGTCTTGTCAAGTGTTGGATATACAAAGAACCTCTCCTTGTCCTCTTCATAGATGAAGAGCGTCCTACTAATGAAACCTGTACCAAATGCATTTGCTGGTAGGGACGTTTGAAGAAGCCTCGGTGTAGTAGCTCCTAGTAAATTGACCCAGACATTAGCAATTTCCTGTGTCTGATGTTTGTAGGTATCATAACTCCACTTGTCCCCACAATCAAACCAATCACATAAGATGCTGAGCATGTCTGTATCTCCAGCCCTTAGAAAAACAGTGAGCTCTGGTGCATTAATGGTCAAGGCACTGTGAAACCGTGGAATGCTGCCCCCTGCGTCTAGGCGAGTCGTTGATGCGGTGTACAAGCTTCCTATAAGTTTCTCGTTAGATGACTTGCTGGCTGCAATATGGATGCCCTTCATGTCAAGTAGCTTCCTTGCAGGTTTCATAGCTGTACCTTTACCAGCCGCTGGTGGTCCAGTAAGGATAATATAGAAGTTAGGATACCAGCATTCAGAACCCCATTCTAGGTAGACTTTCCTTTGCAGGACCGAGGCAATGGCACTGATTGCTACCCATGTTCTAAAGGACTCTCTAGGGTTCGTGTTTTCTGTATAATCTAAATATGACTCAATCCAGTTCTTAAGCCTTCGTTGCATATAGTTCCTCCAGCCGTCTTATAAATTCATCTGTTTGATATAATTCGGCTGAGGTAAACTTCTTAAGACCATCTTTATTCTCCTCGTTTCTCTTTCCTAGATTAAAGCCAATTCCAATATCAGCGGGGATTACAAATGTTCTGCCCTTCCATGAAACTGGTGTTTCAAGACTTTTACATATTAGTTGAAGAACCTCTGCTAAAGCTCTTGGTCCAGCGCTTAAAGGGAACTCAAAGATGATACTATCATGCACTTGGTTGAGCAGAATTACATAATAAAACTTATCTTGGTTGTAGTAGATATAACAAAGTCCTTCCCTGTTTATTTTATCAGCAACGTTACTTTGTGGAATGAAGTTGTAAGCTCCTCCAAAGAGGGCCTCTCCCCAGCGTTCTACAAATAGCCTTCTCCTTCCATAACTGTTTACAAGAACCCTTGAACGGTTTAACTGTTCTTGTATTGATGCGTGCCACTGCCGTACCTCAGGGTAAATGGCATGGTACTTTGCATAAATAGCTCGTCCTTCAGCAATGGCTAGTTCGTTCATGACTGCAAACTTGTCTGGACCAAGACCGTAGTTGAAACCGTGGTTCGAACGTTTGCCAAGGTCACGCTCACTGTATTTTCCACCACCAATGTCTGTGCTGCCTTTCTCATCAGAGATTTCATTTGCTGGCTTGTTAAAAAGAAGGCTAGCGGTGAGACTATGGATGTCCTTTCCATTTTCAAAAGCTTTCATCATTCTAGGAACAAGCGCTACATAAGCGACTATATGGTTTTCAGCCTGTGAAAGGTCTACATTTACAAGAATGTGTCCTTCGTCTGCAATCATCATCCTTTTCATTTCTTCAGGTTGGTTCTGTAAATTACCACCTGTACCGAAGATGGTCTTGCCAGATGAAAGGCGACCTTGTTTGGTGATGGGTGTGTAGGAGCAACGAAGTCGGTTGTCTTTATCAAGAACGATGTCGTAGTATGTACCTTTCATCTTGGACAGGTGCCGCATTTCTAAAACAATTTGAGCTTCTTTGTACCCTTTCCCAGCAATCCTTTTGAGAGCATTCTCGTCACAGGTAATGACGCTTGTACGGACACCATCTACTAGAATGTTCCTCCTGTAAGGCATTATATGCTTTCGTTCATAGAAATATTCCTGCATCTGCTTTGGGCTGTTATGGTTTATTTCAAAACCTACAATGCCGTTAAGCTCCTTTTGTAGCTCGGCTATTCTAACCTCGCTGTTAAAGGAAGCCTTCTTAAGACCTTCAGCGTTCATCCTTATCCCTTTGGCTGTGATAAAGGCGAGAGGTTCAATAAGAGCTACTTGGTGTAGGTAGGTCTCATAGTTGTTCATTCGCTTGAGCTCTTCTACCTGCTGAGGAAATATTTCAAGCACGACAGCAGCGTCCATTGCATTATAACGGCGGAAGGTTAGGTTGTCGAGAAATGGATTCTTCCACCATTTTTTTCCTTCGTCTTTGTAATATGGTTCTCCATTGCAATAGATGGAAACAAGGAAATCTAAACCCTTTGGGTAGTTGGGGAATAAAATACCTGAAGCAACCATTGTATCTTCAATAGGTCTGACACAGATGCCGTACTTGGTATTTACAAAGGTAGAATCAAATGTAAGGTTCTGACCTACCTTTATAACATTTGGGTTTGAAAGAAGGTGGTCCAGCTTTCTCCAAACCGCAGCTTCCTGGTCCGCTGTAAAGTAATCCTTTCCACCTTCATAAAGTGGAATGCACATAACATTAGTTGGGGACATTGCTACTCCAACATGGCTTACTTCCTCTGACATTATTTCTATGTCGAAGCCTATCATGTCAAGAGACATACATTGGTCTAGGTATTCCATTACAGCGGTGAAGGAAGGTTCAAGAAAAAATGTACGGTCTAGGATTTCTGCCTCTGGAAACAGGCTCTCCTCCTTAATGCGCTTAAGGTCATGTATTATAAAGTAACGGTAGACGTATTGGCGTAGAGCAGCACTTGGGTGAATGGTTGAAATAACTTTCTTATGCACTGTGTCACTGTATAGGATTGAGCCTCTTCGCTTTGTGATGGCTGTAAGTCCTGTGAGAGCGTAGAGAGGCACATTGCCAAGAGGTACAATGACATTGGCGTCAGTCTTGTTCAACCGTTCAATGAGAGCCGCCCTAGCTTCTTTGAACTCTTGAGACTCCTTTACGTTCTTAGTACCGAACTTTATATAAGGGCTGATGTCATTTCTGTATGGTCGAAATTGCAGAACGTTCTCGAACCTACAGAGGTCCCTGATAATGCCAGCTTGCTGAAGAAACTCGTTGAGGAGTTGTCCCGCAGGTCCAACGAACGGGCGCTGGTATATTTCTTCCTCAGCTCCTGGAGCCTCACCAACAAAAACAATCTTGGCGTTGAGTGGACCTTCGGAGTATGGTGCTTCGGTTTTAGTTAGAACGCCTGTGGCTGCGACCTGTTGGATTAGGGCGTCAAAGTCATTCATCGTCTGCGCCCTCAAACCATTCGTGTATAGCCCTCATCCATTTGCTTCTACAGCTTTTACAGACCTTTAAGGTAAAGAGTTGTCTTTTATTAAAGCCAGGTAGGTCTGGTGAGTCAAAGGTCTTAAAAGGGATATACATCTCACTCATATCGTATCCGCAAGCCATGTACAATGTGCGTCTATCTAAACCGCCCCACTTACAGCAATCGCACATTTCTCCCTCACGGATTCTTTGGGCTCTTAAACGAAGTGCATCTCCAATGTCCTTTCTTACATCTTCCCATTTAACCCATTCACCACAGTTGTTCTCTTCCATGAAAGACTCTGCTGGTAGATCAACTAGTTTCCCTTTAGCGGTGTCTCTAATAGTAATCATCGACCTAAAGCTATACCTTTTCATGTTTCCTCCTTGTAATCTCCATTGCTATTCTTGTAAGGGCATGTGGTAAGCTCTCCTCATCGTCTTGAGCAAGGTGTGTTTTGGCTCTGCCAATGTGGATGTCCTTCTTCCACCATTCACATTTTCCTTCTTTGTTTGCTGCAAGCATCACGTCATAGACCACTTGGTGAGCGGTCATTGCTACTTCGTCGATGCTGAGAAAATCTTCATGCTGTGGGTTCATCTAAGTTCTCCATTTAAAGAGTTTTACTGTACCTCTCATACTGCTCGAATAAGCCTTCAAAGGTTCGTGGCTCTAAATACTCCATTATTATAGGTCTTCGCAAAGCAAAGCACATACCAAGGTCAAAGACTGTACCGTAGCTTCTTCTGTCCCAAAGCACGTAAACTATGTCAGCACTGTGAATGTTCTTTCGATTTGATAAGGCAACACCGAGCTCCGACGTATCTTCACGGTCGAACTTAGGCATCATGACAGTCATCCCTTGTTGTTCAAGTCTCTGCTTAAGGTCTATCATACGTGCTGCATATCTTGTAGAACCTATTATTGCTGCTACTTTCTTGTCCATTTAGGTCTCCTTTATGCATCCTTGTTCAAATTCTGAACAATGATCTCTCCTTAACGGTATGAGCTATACTCTCCAGGCAGCCCTCTATGCACCCTGGCAACAAACTGCTGTCTATTTTCCACATCAAGGTCTATACCAACCGCTGGCATGTTAAGGTTTGCTGCAGCTAACAAACAATTTCCGCTTCCAGCAAACGGGCTCAGTATTGTAGAACCTGGTGTGCAGAACACTGAAAGGATGTCCATGTACATCTCTACGGGTTTTTCATTTGGATGTATCTTGTCAGGAATAACTGGGAATGAAAAGACATTTCTACTTCCAGGCTTGGCAAGCATTGCATTCCCTTTACGGAAGTAAAAAGCGCATTCATAGTAATTACGAAGGTGAATGTTTGGAGTTCTGGTGTTTCCATTATTCTTAATCCAAAGAAGTGGAGTCCTTGTTCCTTCAAAGCCAGCTCTTTTTAGCGCATAGAAAAGAAGGTCAACCCATGGTTCTATTGAGAACCAAAGTATAAGCCAGGAATTATCTTTCATAACTCGGTTGCACTCAGGAAGGAGCTGGTCTATCCATTCCATGTATTTAAATCTACCTTCCGCAGACTCCTCCATGTCAAGCTTCAAAAGGTCTTTATGTTTCTCCTCTGTCTTAACGGTCTTTCTCAGAGCTATTCCATATGGAGGGTCTATTTCAAGGAAGTTAAAAGTTCTAGGCGTGAGTTTTCTCATGCTCTCAATAGCGTCTCCAATCATGTAACCATCCACAATAGACTGCTGTCGGTCGGTTAAGAGACCACTGGACTTCTTAGAAGCTCTACTAGAAAGCTCATTAAGGTAAACCTTCTCCTTTCGCTTGTGTAGTTCAGACATAGCCTCAGTCTTGTTCTTAAGCTTCCCAAGTTCTGGGTCTTGTTCAATGGCGAAAGCTAGCTCTATATCAGCGTGGACAGTGGCTGCACTTACACCGAGAAGCTCAGCGGTGGCTCTCAACGAATGCCCACCCTCTGAACTGCGAAGCTTTTGACCCTTTATATCTATAAGCAAAGCATGTACTTCCTTTGTGATTTTGGATGCTTCAGCATAAGAGAGGTCTTTGCGGATGGTATTCTCTTTAAGTTCAATGGCTTTGCGCATTCTTACATCCTCTATGTATGGATATATTCTACACGGAATATGCTCCCAGCCAAGTTCGGTTGCTGCTCTTAAACGTCTCTCTCCAGCCCGTAGCTCAAAGGAATCCTTATCTTCAAAAAGCTCCATTACAGCTATTGGAAGGACAAGACCTTCATTTGTTAGACTTGTTTTAAGCTCCTCCAGTTCTCCAAAATCACGTCTTACTCGCTCTCCTATACTGATGTTCTTTATAAGAACATTGTCAAGTCTTACCTTCATTCTCCCTCCCCAAGTTCAGCCAAAAGTTTCCTTATTTCATCATCATCAATATTATCAGCCTTCTTGGCTGTAACAGCTTTTTTCTTTTCCAATCTGCTATAATTCCTTCTGTCAGCTCTTATCTGCAGGATTTTATCTCGAAGCTCCTCGTCTGTCAATGCCTTTGCCGATTTCTGTAGGTCATCCAGTTGCATGACCAAGCTCCTTCCTAATGCTGTCACTCAGCAATTTAGCAGAGAGCCCTTCTTGTTTGCCGAGGATTTCAAGAAGTTCAAGAGCGTCACCACGTGAAATTGTAATGCGAGGTACAGCATTAAACTTTACATTCCTTTCAATGTAATTAATGGCTCGACTGCGGTCTTCAGTACAGAAGGAAATGAAGTCCTCAATGACAAAGCCTATTACACGTTCTTGGCTACCATACGGAAGTAGGTGCTCAAGCTCGGTATAGCACTCGTCAGAGACTTTACCCATTACTCTTCTCATGTTGGTCTCCAGTTTATAGTCTGTCAATGGCACGGTTAATGTCGGTTCTGATGTCTACAATAGACTCTCTTACGGCGCCAAGCCTTCCATAGCAGTCCTTTGCATATTCACGTTTATCCTTGTCTAGAACTTGTTGTATAACGGAACCTGAAATCGAATCAACCACCGACTCAAGTCTCCTTTTTGTGTCTGCTAGTAACTCAACTGTGTCTTCAAGGTCGCTAATGATATTTATCATACCAAGCTCTGACTGCGGTTTTTTGGTGGCTGTGTCCATTTTACTTCTCCTTTTGTTAAAAGACGCAGAGGGCTACATCCCTGCAACCCTCTGCTTGTTTACCTTATGCACCTACAACGTACTGCTTGATTCTGTTCCGACGACCATACTGTGGGTCATCTTCTAGACCTACAATAACGTCTCCAGTCATGCCTTTGAAGTCGTCTGAGTCTATTGGACCGCTGGAGTCAACGCTGAAGCACTTGCAAAAGTCCTTAAAGCGACCAACAGCTTTGGAGAATGCCTTTGGGTCGGACTCTTTAAGCGCTGCGTCTGGCAAAGATACATAGCCATACATATCGTCAGCCAGCGGATTCGAAGGAACGTCAAAGCGAACGCTGAGTTGGCTAGACCCTGGTCTGCTTTTAACAGGAACTACCTCTAGATTGACGATGCGGACAGTTACTTCAAGCCCGTCCTCAAGTAGTTCTAACTCTTGTGCACCCTCAGTTACTACGTCAAGTAATGACATTACTCAACTCCTTTGTTAAGATTGTTTGTGAAAAGCGAAGGTTTGTCCTCCGCAGGATATCCTGCCTTTTTCAACAGGTTATAAAAGTTTTGCTCCTCAAACATATTGAATAGTCCACCACCTCCTACACGTGTTTCAGCATGCCACCTGCTGTCTGAACTTGTTTGGAGCACGTATTTACCCTTACCTATCACCCTAGATATATACTTCTCATCGAACACAGTAGGTATCTTGTCCTTTCCTTTTCCATATAGTAATATAGCTGTTTCCACTCCCTCGGTAACTATACCTAGCTCATCAGCTGTTGCAACAGTGATTAGTGTAATATGTCCATTCACTACAACGTGGCAGTTAAAGGACATCATTTGGCTGAAGTAGTCTATCATGGTTTGCTGAGCTTTTCCGTAGTCTGCCTGCTCAAAGTATCCTCCAGTTCTGCTGCCTCGTTTATCGCCACCCAGTCTTAGAATGTCGTACAACAAACTTAGCTCAAAACTTGTTGTAGAGTCCAACATGTAAGTGCCAAGCATGTCAAAGTAACCCATGTCTTTTCGCACCTTAAAGTCCTTTTCCCACTTTCTAAACGCCAACGGTTGCTTCCATGCATCAGTCTGATAAGAGCTGTCAACAATGATTTCTCCTCTTTCTATAAATGGTTGCAGTTCTGCTGTTTTTGTACCTCCACGGTCAAAACAATCGATGTGTACTGGCTTTGGACAAGTTATTGCTAGACGTGTTTTTCCAGTCCCAGGCTTCCCTGTATTTAGGATATTTAGCTTGTCTTTGCGGTTAAGCTGTTGGTAGCTTTTTCTGACTTCTAGAGCGTGCTCTTGTATTTTTAGGAACATTTCTTCGTTTCGGTTCATTTGGTTTCCTTTCTACAAAGTTGAAGCAATTTGGTTTAAGCACTTGTGATAAACCTGCGCCAAGAAGGCTTATGCAATGCTCATTATTCGCAAGGTCGTAGACATTGTCTATAGCGTGTGCTATTTCATGGCATAGAGTTTCATGCTGCCGTGTTGATGGTTGTCTAGCATCTATTTCGATCGTGCAGTCTTTAGAAGAGTGAGAACCAAAGCACAGCTTGTGGTCTACTATGATATCAGACTTCCGCCATTTGACAGTGTATAGGATGCCTCCTACTTGGAGCTTTTCTTTTCTCATAATTCTACCTTCTCCTTTGCTTTTTCCACCATCTCTGCTGGATTCCAGAACCTCTGCACGAACCCGCTTTGAGACTCAGCAC
>Ga0307378_10008258_pt1 | contig 13860 bp, 10 predicted proteins | sample UN1MG_FD_202238 | JGI IMG/M metagenome (GOLD analysis project Ga0307378, IMG submission 202238) | Soil microbial communities from Risofladan, Vaasa, Finland - UN-1 | ecosystem: Environmental > Terrestrial > Soil > Coastal area > Acid sulfate soil | place: Finland: Risofladan, Vaasa | collected... | reverse complement strand
TTTTTCTGTTCTGATAAAAAGAAATCTTTAGACTTGCTATTCTCCATTACTTACTTTCCTATTTAAATACTGCGAACTGAATCTAGTTGACAATAACTTTCTCTTTGATAATAGGTAGATGTATTGATGAAAGTCGGATAAAATGGGAAAAATGAAGAAATAGAGTGGTTGTTGAAATAAAAATGACCTAAGGAAAGCTCCGAACCGCATTACTAAAAAAACTTAAAATTACCCCACAAGGGCTCTGGATGCGAGTCCAGAGAATAAAAAAGCAAAATCCTATGACTACTGAGGAAGCTACTTATGTCATTGCACATAATGAAGGGATTATTCTTGATAGATATCTTGAAAAAGAAGCAGTTGCAAATATTCGAAGAATTATGCAGCAAATTGCATCACAATCTCCAATTAGCTCAACACCCAGAGCTAAACCGCAAGGAAAATCAGTTTCAGAAAAAGACCATAGAATCATTGAGATTGCAAGAGAGTTTAAATTCAAAGATCCAATTCTTCAAGACAGTAAGATAAATGAAGCAAAGGAAATTTGTGATTATCTGCGAATTTCTCAAACAACGTTATATCGATATTATGTAAATAAAAAATTTCCAGTTATCAAAATCAAAGGACGCTTATTTGCAAAAAAATCTGCTATCGATATTTGGATAGAAAAATTTGAAGGGATCAGAAAGCAAAAGAGGAGAAAAGATGAATTCAATATCGAAAATAATGGCTCAAAAGTTAGAAGAGATATATATCACTTTGAAAAAAATCCCATTATTATGGGAGCAATTCTAGGGATTAAAACTGTAGTTAATATGACTGCAAAAATACTATAATCAACTTCAGTCCAGGCCCATTTTGCTGGATTTGATCTATCGAATATCTTTATTCTGCTTACTAGAATATACTCAATCGAAGAGGCCATATCATTAATTGAACGCAATAGATTTAAAGTCCAGATTCCGATTAAATCAATATATGCTTCTGCTTTTTTACAAGTTTTCCTCCCCAAAAAACTGCAACCTCCTCTACTTTTAAATGCAGAATTTAAATCCCTTAGAGTAGCAGGTCCTCTTAGCATGCCGAATACATAAGCATACATGGCTGAGCTAAAGAAAGATTTTCCCCTTCTTGGAAATTTATCTATGAGCCAAGCTATATCCCTAGAAGTGATTGCCTTTCGGATTTTAAATAATACAAACATTAATACTAGGATAGCGAATATCATTTTCAAATTAAAAATTGATACAAATTTCAGAGTATATATTCTATCTGGAATCCTAGAAATATTATTAGAACCTAAAAATAATACAATTGATGAACCTACTCCAAAGTTTAGTAATATGTTTAGTATTTTTGATTTTGGAAATGTAGGCATATAAAGAAGTAGTAAGCATATCGCCGAACTCTGTAAGATTAAAGACGTATTCATCATAAATGTTCCCAAGACTCCAATTATTATGCAGCTGCCTTTTACAAAAGGATGCCCTGACTTCCAGTAACCGTAAGGCATATTCCGATATAAAAAAACATCTCTTGCATGTGGAATCACCATTTTTTACCTCAATTCACTGACATTAAAAAAAAGGATTTGTCAACGCTATCTGATTCGTCTTTATGTTCAGATGTGAAAATAACTGTTCTTCCTGTATTAGCAATCTCCCTTAGAAAGTTTGCTATTATGGAGTGTAAAACTGGATGGACACCTAGAAAAGGTTCATCAAAAATTATGATCCCGACTGTAGGAGGAAGTAACAAAAACTGTAAAAATCGTAGTTGTCCAAATGAAAATGAATATCCATCGCGATTCAAATCACCCCAGAATGATTCTAATAATTTCAAAAATCCACTTGAAACAGAACTAGTTGAAGTTCTAAAGTTTCCTGGACATTGAGGATGCAGCAAATCTTCCCTAACATTTTCTCTTATAAAGCTAATAAAGGGATTTTGTAATAAAATTCTTATTTCATCGTTTGGAGCTTTGATGAAGCTTCCGTTGTATGGTTCTCCATCAATAGAGCCATATGTCATTATTTTTCTACTAAAATTACTCTTGCGTATTATACCAGCCAACAAATGACCTATTGTTGTCTTCCCAGCACCATTTTTACCCCACAAACAACTAACTGATCCAGATTGCGCTTCAAAATTTCTTAAACGAACTATGCTCTTCCCCATTTTATGTTTTCTTACTATTGTTAATTGTCTTATGCTTATTGAATAGTCTTTTTCAATTCTGGAACTCTGAATAATTTTCACTGATTCATTTTTAATTTCTTTGTAAATTTCAAGATTATTATCATCAAAATTAAGTTTAATAGTCTGGCTAGCAGTAATCCCATAAGATTCAGGTGGAAGATGACTTGTGATAACCCAAATACACCCAAATAATTTTAGATATAAATCAACAATTCGAACAAAAACTTTTTTCCAATATGGATCTAAGCCAGAAAATGGTTCATCAGCGACAATTACAGGAGATTCAGATGTAAGATTGACGGCTAATTCAATTCTGCGTGTTTCGCCATATGAAGAGGTCCCATTAACTTTAGCTAAGTGTTGAACTAGATTAAATTCCTCGATAAGTTGCTGCAATTGGGGAATAAATCGCTCTAAATTTTTTCGATTTCTATTTAATCTTGCCTCAAATCCCGAGCAAAGATCATCCTGATGATGTATTGAAATAAGTGATTCTCCAACTCTTTGAGGCCAATATGAAATGTTCTTAGAATAATCTTTAGCTCCTCTTTCTTTTGTTGCAGAGTACAAATTTCCTTCTTTGGTATGAAGTTCGACTCTCCCTTCAGCTTTTAGTCTGGATTCAGCAAAAAATGCTTTACCTGATATTACCGATGCTAACAGACTTTTTCCTGTTCCATTCTCTCCCAATATCCACACAATCCCAGGTCCATTTTGAGAAAAGTTTATGTCCTTTAACAAAACAGAATCGTCAAATTTACTTAGTATTTTCGAAATGTTTATTTCTAATTTAGGAACCATTAATTAAATCCTATTCAACCAGCGATAATATATTCGGTGACAGACAAAGACTGCAAAGGTACCCATAATTATAAAAAATAACACTAAAAGCAAAGCACCCTTAATACCTTGAGATACAAATGGCAATTCAAAAGTAAATAGTTTTAATATAAAGAAGGCAGAAGCAAGCAACCCTAATGGATAAAATAATGTTGGGATTATCAATTTATATAATGGTATCTTAGAATTTTCATGCTTTTGAATTCGCATAAATTTTGCAGTAATATCATATATTATGCTACTTAAAAGAAATAAGATTTTTGGATATCCAGGAGGACCAAAATTTAAGGTAAATAGACTAGTAACCACAACAGGAAAATAGATAACTGTCGCAGAAAAAAACATTCTTGGGTATAGCATACGCCCTAATGTAAATGCAAAAGGTGTTGTAAAAGAGACAATGAATCCCTGAAAAATACCCAAGGCAAAAGTAGCAACAATTGTATTTATAATAGTCAGAAATGAACCTAATATTACAAGACGTATTACAGGCCTTGAGAATTCTTCTTTTTGTGACTTCATAATATGTAGTTCCTTTATAAGCAAAATTGCTTATTCCCTATTTTGTTAATATATTAATACCTTTAATCAAATTCTGTCAAATTCTTTTCTATCTGAAGAATTAGTATCTAAAAGAGGTCTGGGATTTGATTTTTTAATTTTTCTAAAGTCAAAATTTCTTAGAAAAAATTGTGAGTAGCTATTACTTTCGATTTCCTAGGTTTTTTAATAGATTTTGTAAGGGGATCTTATCTAAAAATGTATAAATAAGTAACCATTATATATTATAAGAGCTACTAAATGAGGGGATTTTGTGTCTAAGATCAAATACTTCTCAACTGAAGAAATCAGTGCCACACGAGAAATTCCTGGACTCGCGGAATGAGGCTGACCCTGGCATTGTTGAGGTAAAGGATGCAAAGAAGAGGCTGGCTGGGTTGAAGAGCCAATAACACAAAGCCATTGGATTTGGAATCCACCGGCTTTTTAACTTATTCCATAAGTTATTTCTTTTATTTTCAGATAATTAACAAATTCTTCTCTCTATAAAATAACTTTTTGTGACCATTATTCTGCAAATTAGGCAGGACACATGACTCTGGATCATGGAATCGGGGTTCGAATCCCTGCTTCCCAGCCAGTCTGATCTCTCCGTTTTCCCCTGATTTTCCTTGTTTTTTCCTTTCAACCGTACTACCATAGCTTCAGCGCTGATCAGTAAAATTTGTCACATATTTGTCACATGGGAAGAGGTCTACTAATGAATAAATTAGAAACAAGATTATTAATCCTTATGTTCATTGAAGAAGATAACCGTGAGAAGCGTGCTCAATTTGATGCTATGGGCATAGGTAGAGGACAATATACTTCAGATCAGAAAGCATATGCAATCGAAAAAGCAAAATCTATTGGTGTGAGAGCTACCTCTCGGCTACTTCATCTACCAAGAAGGACAATTCAAAGGTGGTTAAGGGAAAAGGGAGTTACAGTAAAGAGATGTCCAGATTGGGTTTACGACTGGGCTTACTGGAGAGGAAAAAGAAGAGAGAAATGGGAAAGAATAATGTTATATAGAAAATGACGCCACTTAAAAAGCGAATGTCTGAAAAAAGTTCCAGTCTTACAAACCGGGTGTCACTGGTTCGAATCCAGTACCACCTACCAGATCCACTCCTCTTTTTCCAGGCGGGAATCGGTTATTCCGGTTAGTTTTCCTTTTGGTCCTTTTACCATAATTTCAGCGTAAATCAGTCAAATCTGTTACATATCTGTGACATGGGGATACGTCTTAATCATGTTACGAGTAACATCAGAAACAATTTGATTCTTAACACTAAATTAGATATATTTAGATTAAAGGGAGGTAAACAATGTCTTCAGAAGATTTGCCTTTTCATGTAGGAGGATATTTCTTAGATCGCAACCAAGGATACACAGTGATAGAATTAGCTTCTGATAGAATGGTTGTCGAATATGAAGATGGAAGAAGAGAAATTTTCAATAGAGAGAGTATGCAAACTAAGGCACGAATTTATGCAAATATGATCACAGATTTTAATAATAATCATCCTGATGCCACGGATAATAATTATAGGACACTTGGATACTTGGCTAACCATAGTCGATTTGATGCAGAGCTGCCAGAACAATCTGTGTCAAACTTTCTATCAAATTATCAAGCACACTCCGGAGAGCAAATTACTACTGATCACCCCGGAATTATAGAATTAGGTTATGTTGATAAATGGGGACCAGAGTTAAGGATTTATTTTCCAGAAACTGAGCTTGAATTAGATTTCGGACATGGAATTCAAATAACTTCAGGTCCAAATCCGGGAATTTTACGAGTAAATAATAACAATTTGTGGATGAGATTAATTAGAATAGGATATCGAGCCGGTACTAATCATAATATTGAAGCTATAAGAGAAACGATTCCTCAAGATAAAATTGTTTTCTTTGAAGAAGGTCTCAATATATAGATAAAAATGAGTAAGACAAAAAATAGCGTTTGTCCTGAAGCTATTAGCAAGAGAATTGATTCTCTCTTAAAAGATAAGAAGTCATGGACGAAGTTGTCTGAATTTGATATCCGAGATAACTACATTTTTCCTTTGTTTAAGTATCTTGGATGGAATATTGAAAATGAGGGATTATCTCCATTTGAGTTTGAGGTTTTGCGAGAGCAGTCAATACGTTCCGGTCGTCCGGATATAACATTTCGTATCAACGGATTATCAGTATTTTTTGTTGAGACAAAAAACATAAAAAAATATCTTGGGGACAAAGATGTACTTCAGGCATGGCGATATGCTTGGACAAGCGGACATCGTTTTACTATCTTGTCAAACTTCTTCCAAACATGGCTTATTGATTGCCGTGCTACGCCGCCAGTTAACAAAACAAAATATTCATTACGTTCCCAAATCATTTTTGAGTGGCAGGCATCAAACCTTCCCAAAAAATGGATCCAACTTCTGTCTTTAATCGGACACAATGCTGTAAAGAAAGGTTCGCTAGATGATTTGGAAGTAGCACTGAATTCAAAATCAAAAAAGATAAAAGGATTAGATCTTACTCTATTCCCTATTCAAGGCTCTTTTCCAGTTGATCGTTATTTCTTAGGGCAGTTAGATCAATGGCGTCTCCATTTGGTGAAAAACATACATGCTTCTTGTCAGAAATGGGATCGAGAACAAGTGATTGAAGTCGCTGATCAAATCTTAAATCTCATAGTATTCATTAGAGTAATTGAGGATAAGAAACTCGAGCTTGACTTATTGTTGAAAGGTGCACTGGAGAGAGCTGAAAAGCATCCAAATACACTTTTGGCTGAACTTAACAGAGTGAGATCAGCTCTCGATATTAAATATAATGGTACAGTCTTTAAAGTTTTGCCTCAAGATCTCATAATAGATGAGACAGTGTTAGCGGATATTATAACTAATATATATCCTCCAAATTCTCCGTATTTATTGGATTATTTACCTGTCGAAATTCTTGGTACAATTTATGAACGTTTCTTGGGATCTGGCATTGAGTTTGATAAAGGGAAAATTCGAATTTCCGAACAAAGAATGGGGCAGAAAGAAAGCGGGATTTACTATACAGAGAGGTATGTTACTAACTTCATGGTAACTCAGATATTGAAACCATATCTTGAAAACCTAGAACCCCAAGATATACTAAAGTTAAGAATAGCAGATATTTCTTGTGGCAGTGGATCATTCCTAATATCAGTTTTTAAAAATCTAATTTTTTGGCTTGAACATATCTGTCAAAATAAAGATGAATGGCGTGAGGAATTCTTAGATCGTAATAAAGATGGATCATGGAAGTTACTACTACAAAAGAAAATGGATATTTTATCAAACTGCATTTATGGTGTGGATATAGATCCAGAGGCTGTAAATGTCACAAGATTTAGTTTATATCTTCAAGCACTTGAAGGAGAAACATCAAAAACGATCAGAGCATTATGGAATAGGAAGCAAAAGCCAATCTTGCCAGTTTTAAATCGTAATATCCAATGTGGGAATAGTCTAGTAAGATATGAAATAGTAGAAGAGTTTTTGCCAACAGCCCAAGAGAGAAAATCAATCAATCCATTTAACCTTGAAGAATCCTTCAATGAGGTGTTTAAGGAAGGTGGATTTAGTATTATTGTGGGAAATCCTCCTTATAATGCGAAGCTCACAGCTAGGGAAAAAGAATACTGTCGAAGGTTCAGATTTTCGAAAGGCAATTTAAATACTGCAAATCTATTCATAGAAAGAACAGAAGAACTAACAAAAAATGATGGGGACTGGTGTCTTATTGTTCCCAAAAGTTTAATCTATTCGGAAAAATGGCTACCTATTAGAAAACATCTTCAGTCTGAGCTTAATTTTGCAATTGATGCATCCAAAGCTTTTAAAAAAGTGCGGTTAGAACAAGTAATTATTGGAACAAATAATTCTAAAAATGGAAAATTCCAAACCGGTAAACTTGAAGAAAACAGTCTCAACATTTTCACAGGAAAACGGTCACTGCCATTTTCAGACATAATCCCTGTAAATATAACAAAGAGGGAAGTAGATATTGGACTTAAAATTTCAGCAAAAACTGATCCTATGATAGATCACTTCTATCTAAAACGGGGTAACGTTCCTCTTGCTTCTCTTCGTGAAACAGGTGAGTTTAAAGTACTTCAAGGCCGGTATGTGCAGGGTTATGCTTTGCTTAATCCAGATAAGGGAATTGCCAGAGAACAAGCGAGGGCACATATTGAAGCTCAATCATTTTGGGAATCCCCAAAAATTGTTGCTCAACAAATAGTTGCGCATTGTCTCAAACCACTTCCTCATGTTCGTTTGATAGGTTCTGTTGATTTTTCTGGAATGCTTTCAGTAGATACAGTTAGTAATATTTTTCCCCGAATCAAATCAGAGGCAGAAGAAAGAAAATTGAGATTCTTAATGTTTTTTGCCTTAGGTATATTTAACTCAAGAATAACAAGTTGGTATGCCGATAGATTTGTATACGCGAAGGCAATTAGAACGATGCATTTGGACAATTATCATTTAAGCAAATTAAGGTTTCCAAAGAGGTCACTTTTGCAACAAGATCAAGCAAATAAAATTGCTTCCTTTGTTGAGGAGCGTCTAAAATTGCGTTCTACAACTAGCACAGGAGGACGTGAAAAATTCATTCGTGAATGCAAGGCATTAGAAACGATGATTGACGCAAATATAGCAAAGATGCTTGGTCTTAATGATTCTGAGCTTAAATTTATAAATAAAAATTTTGGAAATGAATGTTTAGGAAAATTAGGTGGGGTGTTAAAACATATGTCTTTCCTAAGAGCCGATTCTAAACAAAAACTTTTAAGTAAAAAACAAATGGGATTATGGAAATAATATTTACACATTGAGGCTTATAGAGGTCAGTCTTAGCTAACATCATAATTTTAGAGAGAATAGAGTCTCAAAAGTGGAAAACTGAGGCGATTGGAAGCCAGAGGTCATATGACATGGCTTCCCGATACTAAAAAGGACAGCAAGAGCTGGAAGAGCGCCTCATTAGAGAGAGACGAATGAGGGGTAGGGAAATTCTCAAGGAGAGACAAAATAAGGCTATTTGGTTCACCACAATGTTCACCATTAACAAAGCCTAAATCTTCGCTCTATGGGCCTCTTATTGTGTTATTCAGGTAGTTTTAGGTATGGGCTTAAACCTTTTTTGCTAGGTTGTAAAAACCTTTCGATAGCCATATCCCACCTAGGGGAGAATCAGCATAAGATAAGCTACGCTCGGATATGCGATACTGATTGAAAGCATTTATAGATTTGGTTACTAATTAGATTGAAATCATGGCCTAGAATCGAAATGAGGGCTTAGGATTGAAAAGGATTTTATTATGAGATAAGATAGCCGTGCCATAAATGGGAAACAAGATGAGGAAATGCAAAATGCTAAAAATGCCAAAGGGTAAACCCTTAACCCCTTTGAGCTCTTGCGTCTACGGGGCTTTTAGAGCCTTGTTTTTCAGGGGTAGAGGAAAAAAATGAGATTTAGACAGATTATAGCTTTAGAGTCAATTCGTCTATCTAAAAAGCATGGCTTAGAAGCTAAAATAGATAGGTGGCTGGAGGAGAGGATGAAGTTGGAGGTTAAAGAAAATGCCCAGAGAAACCGAGAAGAACGCTGAGACTTTGATCCAGGAGAACCTCCATGCCCAAGGCTGGGATCTGACTGACTTCGACACCCTGACCAAGGGCTACACCATCCCCTCGGGCAAGGAGGCCGACTACGCCGTCCTCTTTGACGGCAAACCGGTGGCCATCATCGAGGCCAAAAAGCCGGGTAAGGACCTCTATGCTGCCCTGGCTCAGGCCAAGGACTACGCTTCTGAGATCGGGGTTATTCTCATCTTTGCCAGCGATGGGGAGAAGATCCTCCGGCAGAACCTTCAGGCCCGAACCCTCCCCGAGGAGATTCCTCGCTTTCCAACCCTGGCCGAGCTAAAAGAGTTCTTTAATCCGGTGGCGGCCGAGCTTTACGGCACCCTTCGGGATTATCAGAAGGTGGCTGTCTCCCAAGCTCTGGCTGCTGTGCAGAGCGGTCGGGAGAAGTTCTATCTCCAGATGGCCACCGCTTCAGGCAAAACCATTGTTGCCGCTGGCATCGTCGCCAAGCTTTTCAGTGTGGGGCTTCTGAGAAAGACCCTCTTCATCGTTGACCGTGACGGTCTGGCCGATCAGACTGTTGAGAAATTTACCAATTACTTGGGAGACAATTTCAAAGTCCTACGCCTTACTGGCAACCGTGAGGATCGCTTTGCCGATATCTGCGTAACCACGGTCCAGTTCCTGGCCACCAATCAGAAACATCGTCTTTATCCCAGTAATTTCTTTGACCTGGTCATTCTCGATGAATGCCATCGTTCTTATTTCGGCGACTGGCATCCTGTAGTGGAACATTTTAGAAGCGGCGGAGCCTGGATTGTAGGGCTGACGGCTACACCCTCGGACAAGGAGACTCAGAACACAGACCATTACTTCGGCCCCCCGGTTTTTCGCTACACCTGGCGCCAAGGAGTCCAAGACGGATACCTAGCAGACTGTAAGCATTATAAATACTGTACAAATGTGGACCTTGAGGGAGTCCACGACATGGGGTTTGACTTTGAGCCTGAGCAGTTAGGACGTGCTGTAGATGTGCCGCAACGTACCCGGCTCATCGCCGAGAAGTATTTTGAGCTTATTGGTTCAGAGCCTGCGAAGACCCTTGTATTTGCCGCCTCAATCCCTCATGCTAAGAATCTTCGCTACGCCCTGATCGAGAAATACAATGAGCTGCACAACCTCCGACCTTCAGATGCCACCGCTGAGGAGTTCATAGTAGCCATCCATAATGAGATGCACAACGCCAAGGACCTGCTTCGGGAGTTCCAGAAGGTTAGGGCACCGGACGAGCGCCTGGAAATTCTCGAAAAGGCCCGGAACGGAAAGCTGACTTCACCAGTTCCCCTGGTGGCAGTCTCCATCGACATGCTCTCCACCGGTATAGACGCCCCGGATATTGATGTTCTACTCATGGCCCGTCCAACCAAGTCCAAAGTCCTCTACGTGCAGATGAAAGGGCGAGGGACACGCAAGTGTAAGGAGACCGGCAAGGAGACTTTCCTGCTCATTGACTTTGTGGACCTGGCTCGCATCGAGGAGGTCATCACCAACGACACCCCAGGCGTGGAGGATGCCTTGCCTGAGGAGGTGGAGATTCCCAGGCCCGAGGAGAAAAAGCCTGAGGAAGAGAAGGAGAAAATGGAAGTCCACCGTCAGGAGATGGTCATTGCCGACGTTCCGGTGTGGCTCGTCTCTTCCGAAGTGATCGCCCCCCAAACCCTCCAGGACCTCAAGCGGCAGATTGAATCCCAGATCAAACCAGCCCAGGACAAGACCACAGGGCGGGAGCGTTTCTGCCAGGCGGTCCTTGCCTGGAGCTACCTCAAAGGGGAGGAGCCGATGGATCCCAGGTTTCTTTCCGCAATGGGCTTTGACCTAGAAACACTGCGGGATCTCTACGGCGAGACTGAGGCGACATTTGAAGAATTCATTGCTGTGGCCAGAGGAGAGAAACGTTTCCTCTCTCCTGAGGAGCGTAAACGCCAGGCCGTGATCTGCTGGGCTGAGGAGCAAAAGAAACTGAATAACGATCAGTTGGAGTTTTTCCTCATACTTTACGACTTCAAGCAGAAAAACCCTGAGCTCACTGTTCAGCAGCTCTTCAAAAGCCAGCTTCTGGCCTACCGAGGGGGGCTTCCCAAGGTCAAGACGCTTTTCGGCGACCTCAAGAGCTTTCTGGCCCTCTATGAAGAGGCGAAAGAGATCAGTCCCTTAGATTATGAAAAGGAGGAGCACCATGCCGGATAAAGTTAACTTTCAGCGCTTCGGCGATAAACTCTGGCAGATCGCTAACGTCTTCCGGGACGACATTCTCAAGACCACCGAATACCTGGAAGAGTTCTCTTATTTCCTCTTCCTCAAGATGCTGGACGACCGGGAGAGAGCCGACCAGGAGGTCGCCGAGGCCGAGGGCAGAGAATATCAGAGTCTTATCTCGGAAAAGTATCGGTTCTATGCCTGGGCTAAAGCCCATCATCCCGGGGGGCTCTTGCCCTTTGTCCGCCGGATGTTTGAAGAGCTGGCCGAGATCCCCGATAACAACGGCAGAGACCGCTCCCTCATCCGTAAGCTCTTCAGCAACCATACCCTCAGGGCTCGTTACGAGCCCACCCTCCGGGAGCTGGTAAACCGGCTCCTGTCCCTGGAGTTTGAAAGCGCCTCCTATGACGTGCTGGGACGGGCGTATGAGTTCGTGGTCCGAAAGCTAGGCGAGCAGGGACAATATGGTCAGTATTTCACGCCTCGCCATATCGTGGACTTCATGGTCAGGCTCATCAATCCCAAGCCAGGGGAGAGGATATACGACCCTGCGGCCGGAACCTGTGGCTTCCTGGTGTGGGCCTTCGAGCATGTTATCAAAGGCTACATCGAAGGGGAACCCGATGCGGTTAAGAAGGAGCAGATGATCAGGAAGCTCAAGTTCGAGGATCTCCACGGGGTGGAGAAGGCCCCCGATGTCTACAAGCTGGGCCTGATGAACATGATCCTTCACGGCGATGGCAACGCCAACATGGTGGAGGACGATTCCCTCTCCCCCCGAGCCCAGGACTTGCACAAGGGGAAATATGATGTGATCCTCACCAATCCCCCCTTCGGTCCTACAGCTCAGACCCGCACGGCCATCTTCGAGTACCATGCCAGACTCTACGAGGCGCTGTTTATCCAGCACATGATGAACTCCTTGGCTTCCGGCGGAAGGTGCGCCACCGTGATGAAAGAAGGACTTCTTTTCTCCAACACCCCCCAGGCGCTCCAGAAGATCCGAAGGAAACTGGTAGAACGGTTCGACCTCCAGGCGGTCATTTCAATGCCCAGCGGGGTTTTTTGGCCTTATACCGGCTCCAAGACTAGCATTCTGGTCTTTGAGCGCTCCAGGGGCAAAGAGAACAAGACCACTGAAAAGGTCTGGTTCTATCGGGTAGACGCCGACGGTTTTGAGCTTTCCCAGGTTCGGCGCCCGATTAGCGAGAACGACCTCCCCGACGCCCTGGAAAAGTGGCCCGGGCGGGAGGTATCTGAAAAATCCTGGGTGGCCACTGTGGAAGAGATCCGAAAGAACGACTACAACCTCACCGCTTCCCGATATGCTCCTTACAGGGCTGAGGTTGCCGAGTATGAAGCTCCTGAAGTTCTAATCGAGCAGGTGGCAGACCTTGAAGAGGAGATCGCCCAGGGGCTCAGAGGATTGAAAGCCATGTTGGGGAAGGAGGTGGGAGAATGAATAGCCGGGAACTACCAGAAGGGTGGAAAGCAACCTTTCTACCCCAAGTTGCAGAGATCAACAGAACTAATCGTAATCCCAACAACGACGCTCCTGAAGAGACTTTCCACTACATAGATATATCATCAATTGATGGGGAGACGGGTCTCATCACCCAGGTCCAGGAAATTCTTGGCAAAGATGCACCCAGTAGAGCCAGGAGAGTTATTCAGGAAAACGATGTTATCATCTCAACCGTTAGGCCCTATCTACGGGGGTTTGCAATCATTCCGGAGGAATATTCAGGTGAGATATGCTCTACTGGTTTTGTTGTGTTAAGTGCCCGTTCTAACATCCTCCCCCAATATCTTTACTACTTTGCCCGATCCAACGACCTTGTAAATGAGCTGACCAGGCGAATGAAGGGAGCCATGTATCCAGCGGTCAACATTAGTGACGTTAAGGAAATAGAGATCCCCCTCCCCTCTCTGGAAGAGCAGCGCCAGATCGTGGCCATCCTGGAGCAGGCCGAGGAGCTGAGGCGCCTTCGGGCCGAGGCCGACCGGCTCACTGAAAAGATCCTCCCCAGCGCCTTCATCGAGATATTCGGGGATCCGAGAGAGAACCCGAAGAGGTGGGAGACGGTGATGCTGGGAGAAATTGCGCAGGTCACGAAAGGCAAAAAGCCAAACCAGCTTGTAACACTAGGTAATGAAGGATTGCCGTATCTTGAAGCTGCGTTTTTAAGGGTTGAATCATCCCCACAAATTGTACCAAATGGAGACTTAGACAATGTAATATGCGCTGAATCTTCCGAGGTTCTGATCCTCTGGGATGGTGCCAATGCTGGGGATGTATTCATGGCATTAAAGGGAGTAGTTGCTTCTACTATGGCCAAGGTTTCATGTATGGATGAGTCTATTTTGCCCGGGTTCCTATACTACTGTCTTCTGT
>Ga0307378_10008257_pt1 | contig 13860 bp, 13 predicted proteins | sample UN1MG_FD_202238 | JGI IMG/M metagenome (GOLD analysis project Ga0307378, IMG submission 202238) | Soil microbial communities from Risofladan, Vaasa, Finland - UN-1 | ecosystem: Environmental > Terrestrial > Soil > Coastal area > Acid sulfate soil | place: Finland: Risofladan, Vaasa | collected... | reverse complement strand
GCAAGAGCAGCAAAAAGTGAAGTCCAAGCCTTAACAATTTCATGGAAAAGTTTTGCCAGACTCCTTGCTGTTCAACTTTTTCATCAAGCTGTTTCACTCTTTGTTCGGGCAATTCGTGATGGAATACAAGCGACTGTTGAACTTGAGAAACGTATCTCAGAAGTACAAACAATTTCACAGAATCAACCACTGGTATTTGAGGAATGGCGTAAGGGACTTATTGCTGTATCAGATGCCTGGGGTTTGCCTATTCTTGATACTGTTGAAGGTGCTTATCAAGCTATATCGAATCAGATTGCTGAAGGTGCAGAAGCCATAGTTTTTATGACAGATGCATCTCGTTTTGCTGTTACAACTGTTGCCAGTACTGCTGATTCGGTAAATCTGCTTACTGCTGCATTAAATGCTTTCAATAAAGATATATCGGAAACAGAAGCTGTCGCTGCATCTTTCTTTAAGACAATTGAACTTGGTCGTGTGCGCGCAGGTGAGATGGCATCAACCTTTGGTCGTATTGCTGTCCCCGCAAATCAGCTTGGAATTCGGATGAATGAACTTCAAGCTGCAATTTCATCTTCGACGATTCAAGGCTTAAAATATAATGAAGCCGCAACACTTATTCGAAATGTGTTGTTGAAATTAATCCGACCGACAGACGCCATGAAGAATTTGTTTCGTGAATGGGGTGTTGAGTCGGGTGAAGCAGCTATTCAAACTTTTGGTTTTGCCGGTGTACTCGCCAAGATTGAAGAAGCATCACAAGGATCGTCTACAGAACTTGGTAACTTATTCGGTAGGATTCGGGCAATCACAGGTGCTATGTTGTTTAGCGGTAGAGGACTTCAACGCTACCAAGAGAACCTTCTTGAAATTACAGATGCTGCTGAGTCTTATAATAAAGCAACAGAACTTGTTATTGAAAATGTTGGTAAACGGTTTGAGATTGAACTCAATAAAATTACTAACTTTTTTACAGTTACTGGTGATAGAATACTGAGATTCACTGAAACTGCTATCGGTGGATTTGATAACATCACTTTTGCTGTTAAGACTTTAGCAACAACTTTGACACTTCTTTTAGTTCCTGGAATACTTGCTGCAACAGCAGCTTTAACTAAATTTATTTTAAAAGCACAGATTCTTCAACGATTATTTGCTGGCCTTGGTGGGCCTATTGCTCTTGTTATTGCAGGTGCAACAGCTCTTGCATATTGGGCACAATTACAGGTTGCTGCAGCTGAGGAAATTGATGAATTAACACAAAAGAATCAAGCTGGATGGAGCAAGCAGCGAATTGATTTTATTAATAAAGAACGTGATGCTCAAATTGAAGCAATTAAAGATGCTAATAGAGTTAGATTTCAAGAATTAGCAGCAAGAGCATCCGCCACAAAAACACAGCTTGAAAAAGAAAAAGAAGCTTTTGGGAGCTATGCTGATTATATAAAAAGAGTTAGTGATGGTGTTACAAAATCAATTACTGATCGAATTAAAGTAATCCAAAATAATATTAAAGCATTAGAAGCACTTATTGATACTTCTGAAGCTTCTCGGGCAACTCGTGGAAAGATTGATTCTGCTATTGTAGAGCGAAGATTAGCCGGAAAAGATACTGGTCAAGACCCTGGAGATATTCGTCGATTTGAGTTTCAACGAGCAAATTTGATTAAGGCACAGGAACTTGCTCGTATTGCCGCAATTCGTGGTCAAAAAGAAGAGTATGATTACTACTCTGGCTTAGCCGAACAGTTTGCTGAGTCAGCTTTGCAGTATGCTGATCAAGCTGGTATCACTCAAGAAAGAATCGGAAGTGGAGAAGTTTTTCTTACTAAAGTTTTTGAAGAACAACTTCGTCAACGCAGGCAACTTGCTGAATATGCTCGGCAAGAAAAAATACAAGAAGAACAAAAATTAGAAAATGCCAATAAGTTAAAAAACAGTGCAGCTGATTTGATAAATCAAATTGCTGAATCGCAAAGAAAAATTAAAGATGCTGATTCATATGGTGGTCTGTTATTTGCAAAAGAAGATCAAGTTGCACAGGTTAATAAACTCGTTCAGCTTTCAAAAACTTTAGGAGCAGAGGGGCTGACAACAGAAGCCTTACAACTTGCTCAAGCTAATTTGCGTTTGGCAACTGAGGAACGAATTGTCAGATTGAAAGCTGATCAAGAAATAAAATCTGTTCAAATTCTTCAAGCTGCACAAATTAAAGTTATTAATAATGAACGTGAATATTTAAAATTGATTCAAGAAGCTATCGAACTTCAAAAGGAACTTGGAAGAGAGATCGAGAGTAATGGGCAAAAAGCTCTAATAATGCAGAATGCTTTGGTAGCCGGGGCAGGTAATGCTCTTGCCCCAAATAGAGCATCAGGTGGGCATGGGATTGATACACAGTATGCCCGCATCTCTCCTTCTGAAACAGTGATGAATCCAGCTGCATCTCGACGCTTTTATAGTACACTGACAGCAATGAACGCAGGTATCCAGAGGTTTGCGAATGGTGGTGCACCTGTAAGCTATAGTGTTGGGGACATTCATTTGCATCCACAACAAGCGTCTAATGTTAATGTGGGTCTTATTGGAAAAGGTCTGCGTCGTGAAATCCGCAGAGGAAGGCTTCGGTTAAATTGAGTTTTAATATTTCATACAGCACTTATAGTGTTGATTTGCCAAATCCTCAACTTGAGGACATCAGAAGATTTTCTTCGCAGAGCATCAAAAGAAGAACTCCTGGTGGAGTCGTCAAGGTATTTAAGGATGATGATTGGCCAGTCGTAGAAACATTCATATACGACTTTGTCCGATTAACTCAAACGCAACGTGATGATCTCCTCGAACTTCTGGAAGCTGGGGCCGGTCTGGAAGTCTCAACCAACGATCATTATGGTGCGTCTCGGACAGGTTACATTGTTACCCCTGTTGCTGAAATTGTAACTGTGCGTGATGATTGTTTCTACGACATTCATTTTGAATTTATGTCAAATATTATTGTCAATATTGTAGGAGATTGCCCACAAGATGCTGTACCGGATACACCAGTTCCTGGGGATTCTGATTATCACCAGACGCTTGATAATGACGACTTCTACCGCATTTATGCTGAGGATAATGATCCTATGGAAGCAGAGGATGGTAGTCCACTTTATATTGAGGGTTTTTAATGGTAACTTTTACATATCCATACGTCACGCCGACCCTGACAGTCGCTATACCGAATCCAAATCTCGGGGATGCACAGCAGGACGAGCATCAGGCGAACTTTGGGATTGCAATGAGCGCACGTGTGTACAGCTACATAAGCACCCCCAAACGACGTCGGTTATTGTTAACTTTGACAAAGTTAAGTCCGACTAAAATGAATGATTTGAAAAATCTAATTTATAGTTCAGTTAATGGGGAAGTCGGATATCTTGATCATGAGAGCCGTCAATGGCGCGGCTATATTATGAATGACCCATTTGAGGGTAGAAGTACTAAGAATCATGAAGCTATAACAATTGAATTTGAGGGAACAATAGTATGAAACATTCAAATTTCTCAATAGTAACTCCGGTACTCGGGACAGATTATGTCATTATTTTAAGAACTTCTCTTGGAACCGGCGGCAATGTTCGGGCACTTGTCTCGGACTTGCTCGATGATCTTGTTGCGCTGATCGGCACAGATGATATTGCATGGGCAGCCATCAATAAGACAGGGTCGGATTTGGCAGATCTGGCCACAAAAAGTCATACTGACCTCAGTGATATTGGTACGAATACCCATGCTCAACTTGATAGTTTTATAGCTGCCCATGATCCTGCAAAGTTCATAACGATTAGTCCTTTTGGTTCGGATATTGACATTCGAATCCAGGATGGGCAAATCGCATTCACTGCTCCAGATAAAATGGCAGGGTTAAATTTAACAGATGTGCTTGTTAGTGTCCATACTCCTGGAACAGGTTCAAGTACAACTAATATACAAGTTCGTAGGCGTAGAGCAGGAACAGATGAATATATGCTTTCAACGCCAGTCACCCTTGATGTTGACGATTATTTTGAGGATGATGGTGTTGTAGATACTTCATATGATGATGTAGCCAAAGGTGACCAAATTTATGTAGATGTTTTGGCTGTGCCGACAAGCGTTCCAAAAGGACTCTCGGCTGTACTAACTTTCGAATAAAAGGAGAAGAAAATGTCATTAAAACTTAGCACAGGCTTGCGAGATGCCCTTTTGGAGAACGCGGCCTTAACCCATGCTATTGCACTTGGAACAGATTTGACTTTCGTTGATGGTGGCGGTAGTGATGATACTATCACCAGAACAACTGGTTCCTTTATTACTGATGGTTTTGAAGTTGGTGATTGGATTCAGGTTTTCAATGCTACGACAGGCGCCAATGATTTTTCTGTAAAGCTGACTGGCGTCGCGGCTTTAACTCTAACTTTTGCCACTGATACCGTTGACACTGGTGAAGCTGGTGCTGCAACAACTGTTGTCGCTGCTGCTAAAGGTGGTTCATTTCAAGACCTGATGAAACATGGTGTGATCGATATTTTCTCAGGCGTGCAACCGAATACTGCAGACCTCACCGAAGCAGGTTTTACGAAACTCGTTACTATCACCCTTGATGGTAATGCTCATAATACGTCTACAGGTGAGAATGGTCTGGAGTTTGAAGATTCCGCTGTCTCAGGAACACTTAGTAAAAAGACTGGTGACGAGTGGAAAGGTGATCCTGATGCTCCAGGAACTGCAGCGTGGTTCAGATTTTACGATCAGACTCACACAACTGGTGCGTCGTCAACTGCTGTTCGTCTTGACGGTGCTGTGAATCTTTCCGGGGCAGAGTTGAATGTTGCATCAACTGACGTTGCTTTGGGAACGGATTTTATCATTAACCAATTTGACGTGATCATGCCGACAGCATAATGAAATTCAATTACCCAGCATCACTAAATATGTGGTTACAGAATTTTCCTGACGCAGTTAGTATGCTTTGCGATCATGAATTCAATAACCTACCTGGCCCTTGGAATGAGGGTTCACGCATAAATTTTTCTGCGACCCCTCTTTCCAAGCAGGATCAGGGAACATACGAAAATGGAAAACAGTTGCCGACTAAGCAGGCTATTTATACAAATACTGGCGACGAAGATAATTGGGATATTCAACTGAGAATGTATGGTTGGGGTTCATTTTATGCTGAACTTGGGGTTGATTATTACAAACTACGGATCGAAAAGTATTTTGTAATTGCTTCAACCTATTGGGAAAATGAACTTACTTTCCAATTTACTCAGGTTATAACAACACAGATTCCAATATCAGTTGAAATTCCAGATGTGTATGTTCCTGAGGAACCACCAATATATGTTCCTCCACCACCGGATGATCCACCACCGACACCTGATCCTCCACCAAGATCAGACATTGATCCTCGCAAATTTGATGATCATGGTAGATTTTGGAAATCATTTGTCTTTGCTAATTATCAGAGCCTTGAGATTCCGAGTGTTCCAATTACCGGGATGAGTGTCGTTTGGTCAAAGCTAAGTGACAATGATTGGTTTCGTGTCACTTTTGCAGATGGTATTAGTTATGATGGTTTTGCAGCTGCCTGGAATTCATATGGTCTTTGGGCTGTGCCTTATGGTGGTTTCCAATTAATTTTAATGCGTAATTGGGTTGGCTCTGGTGCCCTTAGTTTCTTTTTGAAAGATGAAGCTGATGGAAACACATACATTTATTATATGTTTCTTTATAATCAAATTTGGTATCGCCATTGGGCTGGAGCTGAGGAAGTTGACCTCATGAGATTAATTAGAAAAATTGGGCCACCAACAGTCCAGATTTGAGGAATCAGAATGAGTGTTTTTATTATTGATAATGATGGTCAAGTTTTTCACAGTCCTGAAGAATTGGATGCATTCAGTTATTATCGAGACTACCATCTTGTTCGTATTTTCAAAGAATTTTTTGACTTAAATCCAAGAGCGAACACTGGTGGGTTTGAAGATTATTCTGGTTCAGACCTTTGGGAAATAGAGGATGTTGATGAAGGTGAGTATCACTGGGAAGGTAAAACTCTTGTTATTCATGATAAATCTGGTGATCCTGATTTTATACCAACTGAGAAACTTTTTCCTGATGGTGAAACAGAGATGTGGACTCGATATCTTAAGCCATCACATATTCGATTTGAGATTAGAGATGCTGCCGGAAATTTGAAACAACGTAAATTCGATCTTGCGGCTATGGGCGATGGTGAATTTATGGAAAACGTCTATGTAGGTGACGCCCCAAATGGCGAAGGTATCTTCATCTGGTGGGATGTGACTATTCCATTAGACCCTTCTTTGAGTAACTGGATTAAGATTCTAAGTTTCAGTAGTACGAATGGGGCTAATGGTGATAGATTTGAAAAAATAGAACTTAAATTTTCTATTCCTCCTCAAGTTGATAAGACATTTAATTTTTATACAACAGGTACAGCTGGAGTCATTTGGATTCGGTCGAATGTAAATCCTAATGGTGTGATATTAGCTCACGCTCCGTGGTCAAGTGGTCATGGTGAAATTTCACACTCACTTTGGAATGGATCGTCTTGGGATACATACGGCCATCAAGACTCTTATGGACAACCATACAATTTTCTAATTGGCCATGATGGATTTGGTGTGGTTCATTATCTTCTTCCATGGACTTACCCTATACCACCATACCCAACAGGCTATGAGTATGATGTATGGCATTATACCTGGACTCTTGCTGGAGGGTATAATGCTGGCACAAGAATATTTTCCTCTCCGTTTAAAGAAAGATTATCTTTTACTCTTGATAATGATGGTCATAGTGTTATTTATGATATTAATGGGTATATTCATTTTTATTTTCTTACAAGTGATGCAATTACTTCTGTAAATAAATTAAGACATTATTACCAAGATGGAAGTGGTTGGCATCTTGGAGAAATTGGTTCAGATATTTTTACTGGTTGGACAAATTATGGAAGGTATTTGATAGTCTATTTTGATAATTATGGACGAACTCATATCTTCACGACTGGCCGAAATATTGCAGCTAATAGATATGGGATGATGTACATTACTAATCGCGATGGTGGTTGGAATACATCATTAATTGATCCTTTTCTTGAAGAAGGTTCAACAGCCGGAATATCATATCTTAGAGCTTGGATAACTGCAGCTGGCCAGCAATATATTATATGTTGGGATCAGCATTCAATAGTTGGTGGGTTAAAAGTTTGTACCAAATTTTGGGATGAAACAAATTGGATATTTTCTCGTGTTGATGGCGTCGAAGATGGAGAAGAAATTCATAGAGCCTGGATTCATGCTGATGAAATAACTGCTGATTTAATATATTATCCATCAGATAATCAGAGTGGTCAACTATGGGAACTTATTCGAATCAATGTCGAAACATTGGAAGTCATAAAAAGAAATCTTTATGCTGGACCTGATCCTATCCATCATAGAGGTTTTGGTGAGCCAGAATTTGATCTTGGAAACATAACTATAAATATGAAAGATGGCAAACCTCATTGGTGGTCAGAAGTTAGAGATACTTCTTTAGGATTCAGTGAACTTGAGATTGATGAATGATTTGAAATACAAATTTTGGAGTAACTATGCCCTATTTTAGAGATTATGTTAGAGCTTTAGATGGCATCTTTGGTGATACCGAGGGTGATGTTAAGATATATTTATACCTCGCTATTCATGGCCATTTAATTCAAGGTGATGGCCTTGCTAAAATAACTTTACCAGAGCTTGAGGGAGATGGTGAAGCAGCTTTTGCCAATAAGATGGAATTGGAATTAGGGCTTGAAGTCTACGGGGGCAATACAACCAACGGACGCATTGATTTGCCAAATCTAACAGTTGAAGCCGAAGCAGAAATATATACGGCTGTTGCCAGTATTGCTCTACCATCGTTATCAGTAGACGGTATCTTGACATTCAATCCTTGGGGTGAGATAACTCTTCCAGAACTTGAGGTCGATGGTTTCGGCAATCCAAATAGAGTCTATGACCTTTGTGTTGATACAAATCAAGGAATCTAATGAAAGAACTTCTATCAAAAAAGAATGTTGTTCTCGTTAAAACAGGCACCAAAATTAAGAGTGGTGTTGATACAGGACAACCTTGCCTTGTCGTCGCAGTTAAGAAAAAAGTTAGGAAATCAAAACTTAAGTCAGAAGACTTGATTCCTCAAATCACTAAAGATGGACAGGCAACAGACGTCATTGTTAGTTCTCCGATAAAGGCATACAATGGTTGTCAAGACCCTGACCCTGCTGATGGTTGTCCACCGCATACCGATCGGCAAAGACCCTATGTCGGTGGAATTAGTGTCGGTCGTGGTAGTATTACAGGAACAGCCGGACTAATTGTTCGAGATTCAATAGATGGACAGCTTGTCTTTTTAACTAACAACCATGTGTTGTGTCTTTTGTTTGATCCTAATTATCTATTTCCAATAGGTGGATCACTCGACCCAACAATCAATTATCTGATTCAACCATCAATTCTCGATGGTGGTTCCGACCCTGCTGATCGAATCGGTTATGGAAAAAGAGCTGTTGCTATCCAATTTGGCCCTGAGGGTCAGAACTATGTTGATGGTGCGATTTTAGAAATCGATGATACGACCGAAGCCATTACAGATATTCTGCATACTCACATCGGCCCATTTCCCTGGCTATCTGATAATGAAATTTATGCAGGATTGAGCACGGAAAAAGCAGGGCGGTCAACAGGGAATACTCAGGGAGATGTTTCAGCTGTCGGAGTTGCCGCCAATGTAATTTATGGTGGTTATGATACTCCAGAAAATACTGGACAATTCTTCAACCAAGTTCTTATTGAAACAACTGGACGTTATAGTATGGCAGGTGATTCAGGTTCAGTCGTAACTGCTAAGGTTAGCGGCTCACATAGAATCGTCGGCTTAATGTATGCAGGCAATGATGAAGGAACAATTACACTTATCAATCCGATGGGGAGTGTCGCCAGTCAATTACAAATAGAATCCTGGGATGGAAAATTATCACTTGCACCTGGAGCCTTACCAGTCCAAACTGTCCATGATCGATGTTTCTATGATACTGGAGAATATATTGGCGGTGATGCTTCTCATGTTGCTCAAAAGACTTTTGGAAGTTGCGACGAGTGTTTACAATATCAATTCAGAAGTAGAATGTTGGGGAATGTAATCTAATGGCTAAAACACTTACAGCAAATGCTGAAGCAAAAGCAAAGACTCAGTTAGGAACTGAACCTTTGCTGATTCTCAAAATCCAATGGGAATCTGGTACTAAGTACTACTCAACCAAAGAATATACCTTTGATGGCAATGTCTGTGAAGTTGGCATCTTGGAACATATTAATGTTGAAACAGACGGTAAGCAAGGGTCTATCGGTGAGATAGGTTCAATTGATATTGTTCTCGATGATACTGATGGTGATTTGAAAAATCGCATCAATACAGATATTATTGAGGGAACACGGGCAACTGCTTACCATCATTATGATGATCTCACAGCATCCGATGCCATTGTTGAACTTTCTGGCAGAATTGCCGGTCCGATTGCCTGGAGTGAAGGTGAACGTACACTCTCATTCAGTATAGAATCTTTGAGCGGTACAGGAACCGGAGCCGTTGGCTTTGCTCCAGAAGAAGATACAATCGAAAATATGCTTGAAGAAGCAGAAAATATTCCTTGGCCAATCTGTTTTGGTAATCCACGATTCGTTAAGCCTATTATGGTTCAACGACTGGAACAAAGTGAGATTTGGCAGGACAAAAATCCTGATGAACAAATTTATTATAATTTAATCTATATTGTTAATCTTGTACAATCATCCGATGTAACCAGTATATTTGCCCAACGCAATTGCTACGGGGATGGTGGGTATTTTCTTGTGCCCTCCGCATATTATACCGTGAATACTGCATACAGTTACGGTGGTAAAACTGTAACTGCAATTTTAATGACAGTTCCATTATCTGCTCGGGATAATAGTGGATGGTCAGATGAGATATTTTGTAATGTTGAGTCCACATTGTCAGCCAATCCAGTAACTCAAATCAAATGGATTCTTGATACTTACTCAACAAACTTAACAACAGATGCCTCAAGTTTCTCAGCTGTTGCTGCAAAGGTTGCTCCTATATGGGCGCATTGGGCTTTGTTTGATCAACCAGATGCCTTAAAACTCGCAGAAGAAATGGCGTGGATGGCAAGATGTGCGTTGTTCGTCAAAGATGATATTGTCTATATTAAGTTTTTGGCGGAGACTCCAGTAACGATTTCGGAAATCAATAAGGATATAACAGAACTTAAAACAATGGAACTCGGATTTACCGATACCGAGGATATTGTAACAAACCTAAAGGCTATTTATGTTTCAGACTATTCAGGAACACCAGAAGCAGCTAAGGAACTTACCTATACTAACAACACTGACAAGTTTGGAGTTGAAGAAGAAGAAATTGACTTCTTTATTTACACCAACCCAATCTGCGTTAAAGTTGCTGCAACATTTTGGGGTTACCGTTATTCCAATAGTTGGAGACAAATCGAAGTTACCTCATTCCTCCCGAATATTGGGGTAGAGTCCTATGACTGGGTTAATATTGATATTTCTCAATTTAGCTCGTATGCTTTACCCGCACTTGTCAGATCAACAAAACATGATACTGGTGAGCACAGAATCCAGATAACTGCTGAAATAGCTTCGAGTGCAGGAACAAGTACCGGAGGACAACCGTCATTGGATGCTGGCTATTATAATGCTGGCAACAATTTGGTACCTGGGTCTGTTGGTACTCCAGTTGCATCTGTTGATATAATTGATACATGTGTCGAGGGTGTTGATGAAGATACGATTCGGGAAATCATTCGAGACTCTGGTTCGGATAAAGAATGTATGAATTGCCGTGTCTTGTTTGGGGATGATTCTGGCTATGCTGCTCACGAGATTGTAGGTATGGAGCGTGAGTATCATACTGGAGAAAATATATTATTACTCGATATTCCATCAAAAAATAATCTACCACCAGACAAGGTTGCATTCACAAATCCAGATAGTATTTTAGTTGGGCGCGGTGGTCTTGGTTGCTGTTTCTCTGCGTCAAGCCCCCAATGGGTAGACTATGAGAAGAACCCTGTTGAGAATCCTGGATACTTTTCGGATCAACAAACACGTGTTGATGATCGAGTTGGGACAGTTAAAGGTAGGAACCGATTATCAAAAGGTTATACTGGTTTCAAGTGTGTTGGTGTCGATGGTAGTGAAATAGCTGTGGTCAATGATCAAGTTGATGCTTCGATGGAAAAAATTGTAGCAGGAGAACCCATTAAGAAATGGGTACCTTATAAAGATTCCGGCCAACGTCAGAATGGTGCTAAAGTCATTGTAACAGCAGAAGAGGATAATACTCCTCCTGGCCAAATTATGTTTTCTGTGACTGACTTATCAACTGGTGAAGAAGGTCTTGGGTACAATGCTTTTGATGCCACAGGCTATGCCGAAGGTGATGTTCCATCAGAAATTGGTGTTGAAGTTGGTGTCGTTGGTGGAACAAACTCTATTCAAGAAGGTGGTACAGGTTTTATCTATCTTGGAAGGCAAGGTGATAAGAATCTTATCCGCCCTACCTAAGGAGACAAGAATTCTTTTATTCTTGTCTCCTGACAACAAACCCACACAATCAATGGAATGGACGCTATGACTCAAACGCTTATGCGTGGTCAGATGAATGTTTCTTAAATGGAAATTGTGTTGCAACAGTTGAAGAACTCCAAAAAAGATTCATTATTCAAGTCCGGAATGGTTGGCCAATTTTATCGGTTCCAGAGGAGCCTTTACCAACAGTAAATTATGATGATTCGTTAAATCAGGCACGTAATTTTCTTTGGCAACGTAGTCATAATACCAATTATAATAACCGAAAAGAGTATTGGGATAATTGTCAATCACCTTACTATTTAAGATTACCTGCAAACTTAGGGACTCTTGAACAGATTTATCTTAAATTACCTGATTTACAACAGATTAGAATTGTTACGCTTGCTACAAAACTTATGGTGACGAGCGGCTTAGAAACAAAAGTTATTTATAAAAATATCTCTGATTCTTGGATTGATGTTTCGCTCTGGCATATTGGTAATTTTCAAAGAGATTGGAGAGTCTATGGTCAGAGTCCTGATCCTTGGGATGCTCCACAATGGATACAAGATTCATACTCAGAATGGCCACCGGAAGATGAAATAAATCCGTGGACAATTCAAGTTTGTGAGCATCTCACAAGTACTCCATGCGGTGAAGTTGACTATGAAAATGCAACAAGTGATGAAGATATCCAGAGGACAAGTGCAGATATCCCGCTTGAGACTTGTGAGTTTGCTGTTCAAGGCCCGTGGTCAGGGTTAATCTATGAACAAGGTTATGAAAAAAATGAACCTGTTTGTGATGTTGTTAATCTCGAAATACATAAAATAAGAATCGAGCGTGTTGAGATTGGATTTGACGAATCAGTATGGAGATTTTGGGTTGGGTATGGGAATGGTAAGCCTTCATTTAGTGGGACAATAGTTGATTTGTTCGATTATTGGAATGCTTGGGATACTGCGGAACATACAATTAAATTTGATGTAGAAGATGATGGAACAATCACGATTCTTGAAGAAGGAACCGGAGTAACTTGGCCAACAACTGGACTCGAAGACCCAACAGTTTACTATGATACAGAGTTAGATATTCAAAAATCAGGGGTTATTTTATTACCTGCTTCACCTTATGAAATTTTTTCTCCACTTGGAGTCATTGAGTTTCAAACAATTCTTGACGCCCAAATTAAAGTATTTACAGATCAAGGGTGGGATGAAGATAATATTTCATTTAGTTACATAATGCCATTAGTAAGAAAACTACGGATAATAGAAACATGACACCTGATTGGGCAACTATATTAGAGGCTTTTAAATTTGCACCAGCGATACTTGCATTGTTGATTGTAATTTATCTTATGTATCGACTCTTAAACAAAAAGGAGGAGTCGATTCACAAAATCATTAAGCTGGATGAAGCATCGGAAAAGCGGAATGAGAAGATTATAACGCTGTTGGAAGTACTTGTGAATCGCAAGGGATCATGAAAATTTTGAAGACTATCAAAGCTATATTTGCGTCTATCCAAACTGTTGATGATTATCTTGAAGAGAAAAGAGTAAGAGGGGCAGCTCAAGATAAGCGAATAACAGAATTATTTCGTGCAACAGTCAATGGAGAATCTGGATGGTTTTTAGATTTTGTAAAACAGAACTCTGATTGTGCAGCCGAAATAATTCAGGAGTGTAAATTTGATGATGAATCTACTAAGTGACTTATCATTTTGGGCATATGGAGTTAGTTTTGTCTTAGCTCTTGTTGGCTTTATCATGTTTGCTGGATGGTGGTGGCGCATTGGTAAGACTACGGAAATCTATGTCTATATTATGTTGCTATTTCTTGCTGATGCAATTCTTTTTGGTGGCAACGTACATATACGAGTCTTAAAGGGCATTAATTCTGTGGATGCATTAGTTCTTTCAGATTCACTAATATGGCATGCTCGAACACTTTTGCATATTTCAATAATGGCTTTAATCCTCTGCAGGATGATTCGTCGAATCAAAAGGACTTTATGTTATGAAAAGAAAATTGGCAGCAAAATGGTTCTTGATAATCGTCGTCGTGAGTGTCCTGAGTGTGATTCCCCAAATCACTCTGGCGCAAGACTGGACGATAATAAATCCTGATATACAGTTATACTTTGGGACAACAGACAAACCTTTAAA
>Ga0307378_10008256_pt1 | contig 13862 bp, 13 predicted proteins | sample UN1MG_FD_202238 | JGI IMG/M metagenome (GOLD analysis project Ga0307378, IMG submission 202238) | Soil microbial communities from Risofladan, Vaasa, Finland - UN-1 | ecosystem: Environmental > Terrestrial > Soil > Coastal area > Acid sulfate soil | place: Finland: Risofladan, Vaasa | collected... | reverse complement strand
GCAATAAATTGTAAAAGATTGATAAAAGGGTTGATGAATAGGCCTATGCCTGAGATTTCTACTCTTTTATATAACCATTTATTTTCGCTATTTAGTTTTCAAAGAACCTATAGAGTTAAATTTGCTGCTTAAGTAAGATATGTTGTATTAAAATTTTAGTTTTTGTGAGATAATCATTTAATAATAAAATTTTTTCAATATAAATTAATATTTTAATTTATTCACAATAGTCTTACTAATATCATAAAGAATGCCTACATCAACAGAAAAAGCCATATACTGCACACCTAAGGAAACCCACAATTTAGCTGTTTCTACATCATCTGCAAAAGTCCCTGCAGCAACTTTGCTTTCCTTACATTTACCCACTACTTCTTTCATCTTCTCTGTTACTAAAGGATGGCTAACCTGTCCCGGTATCCCTAAAGACTGAGAAAGGTCATAAGGACCAATAAAAATAACATCTATACCGGGTACTGATAATATTTCATCCAGGTTATTTATACCTTCAACTCCTTCTATGTGAGCAATAATCATGGTTTCCTTATTTGCAGATTCAAAATACTTGAATTTATCCATAGAAGAATAATTTGCTGCCCGAACATATCTACAGACTCCACGTTCACCCTGAGGGGAGTATTTTACTGATTTCACTGCTCGTAGTGCATCAGACTTACTATTAATCTGAGGAATTTCGATTCCTTGGGCTCCAATATCCAGTGCTCTTAAAATTAGAACTTCATCGTTATTCCCTACTCTAATAATTGGAGTTATCTTTACAGATTCTGCAGCTCTAATTAAGTTTTGAGAATTTTCGATAGATATAGGGCCATGCTCTTCATCAATAATTACAAAATCAAATCCAGCAAACCCCATAATTTCCACTACTGCTGGATCAGTAAATTTCATAAAAGGACCAAATACAACTTTACCTTCCTGTAAGATTTTCTTTAAATGATTTTTTTCGATTTTTTCTCCCCCTTAAATTTTTATTTTACTATCTTACCGATAATTACATTTTGCCTTCAGCAGTATACTTCTTACTTTCCATTTTCTTATTTCTCTAATTTTTCATCATATCCTAATCTTTTAGATATCTTTTTGCTTATTTTGATAAGGGCTTCTTTTAAATGATTTTACTTATTAATATCTATGCGGTACGCAGGGCTAGAGATGCTAATAGCCGCTATTACCTTTCCCTGGTAATTTTTAATCGGAGCAGCTATACAACGCACATCTTTTTCGTGTTCTTCTCTATCTAAGGCAAAGCCCTGTTTTCTTACTTTATCAAGCTCTTTTTCTAATTTCCTTTTATTAGTGATAGTCTTCTCGGTAAGGCGAGGAAGTCCCTTCTCTTCTAAGATTTTTTTCTTTCCTCTTCTGGGAGATAGGCTAATAGCACTTTCCCTAAAGCAGTACAGTGAAAAGGGACCCTTTTACCTACATAAGAGCACATCCTTGTAGTTTGAGAAGACTCCTCTTTGGCTAAGTAGACTCTGTTCATGCTCAATAATTAAGTAACTTATTTGGTATAATTATAACACCAAAGGAGGTACTTAATTATGCAATTTAATCAACAAGTTATCATAAAAAGATAGAAACCTATTCTGGAAGAATACGAAAAGATCCAGAATAAGGTCTCTCCCCGTTCCTTTCGCTTAGTAAAAGACCTATGTCTTGCCCATCATATCAGCAATAAAGAACTAAGGCGTTATTTCCGTAAATGGCAGGAAGGAGAGAAACAAGATGAATCCTTACTCTCTGCCCTAAGAGGGGCTCGACCGGGTTCCCGGAGGACCCCCAAAGAGATAGAACGAAGTATCATCAAAGCCTATCGGAGGTTTGGCTCTAACCGCTATGAATTGGTATTATTATTTAAACCTTCTCTAAAAAACCTTTAAAGAAGTTCTTTATCCTTTAAGGCTACCATTAGCTAAAACTTTTAAGCACCTTGTCTATAGCCACTTCTATATCTTTGTCTAATTTACTTGGCTTATGAGTTTTCAGTATTTCTTTTACCTTTTCTCTGGCATTTTCAATTATTCCTTTTCCACCATATTCAAACCATTCTCCCGCAGACATTTTATTAGTAATTTTTGAAAGATAAAACTCCTTTCTAAAATTCTGCAAAGTATGATCAGTAGTAATATACTCACCTCCAGGTCCTACTTCTCTTATTAAATCTAAAGCCAGTGTTTCTTCATTAACTGTAATTCCAGACAGAACTCTATTAATCATATTACAAATCTCATTATCAATTATTAACTGTTCATAACTGGCAATCATAGCAGTACCTAAGAGACCGGATACACCATCATGAACTACTTCTACGCCAGCAAGTGAGGAAAACAAGACCGTAAGCATTTTTTCAAAACCTGTTTGAACATCCAAAACAGATGAGTCTGCAATACCTCCTGTCCCATACCCAAAAGGTATACTATATGATTTACACAGCTGCGCTGTTGCTGCATTTAATAGCGCTGTTTCCGGGCATCCCAACATTTGTTTCCCACTATGCATCTCCATTGGACTTGAAAAAGAACCATAAACGACTGGTGCTCCAGGGTTTATTAACTGTGTTAGTACTATTCCAGCAAGAACCTCTGCATTTTGAACGACCAGTGTCCCAGCTAATGTTACCGGAGCAGTACTGCCTGAGATTGCTCCACTTACGATAAAAAAAGGTATGTTCCTTTTTACAGCTTTAACAAGTTTAACAGTTGCATCTCTTGTATATTTTAGAGGTGTTATTGGACAACAACCAAGAGAAAAAATTGGTTTTTCGCTATTCTCATTATTACTGGCTGCAATATCTGCTATTCTTATAATTGCATCTGTTATCTTATCCACATTCTCCACTATATCTATACTAATAAGAATATGTTTATCTGTGTTCTTTAAAAGTACTGAAGCTGCGTATAAATCTGATAAATGAGGAGGAATATCGTGCGGAATAACCTCTTTTATACAATAGTGAACATTTTCCAAGTAATCACTTATTTTTGTGAAATTCTCCAAATCCTTAAGTTGGGCGCTTCGATATTTTCCACTATTTAAATCTAAAACAAAAGTAGCACCAAAGCCATTTGTATAATGGACCTTACCTTCACCTAACCTTAAACTGCGTTCCGGATTCCTGGCTTTAAGAACAACATTTGAGGGACATCGCTCTATAGTTTCTTCAACCATTCCTGGAGGTATTTTTACAATATTTCCATTAACAGCAGCCCCTTCTCTTTTAAATAATTTCTGTACTTCTTCATCTTCAAAAATAACACCAACTTTTTCTAAAACTTCTATTGTTGCTTCCTGGACAGTATCAATATCAGCTTTACTTAAAACTTTAATTCCTCCGCTCAAAGAGTTTAATTTATCCATAATATCTCCTTTTTTAAAGAGAGTATAGCTCTCCTATTATCAAATCCCCGCCCATTCTCTACAATCAATGTTTACAGACTCACCAGTAACGGCAAACCTAAAAACCTAAGGTGAACCCATTTGTTTAGACAAAAAATCGCCTTATTTAAGTTACAATTTGAGTCTATTTACCTTGTTTGTTTTTGTCAAAATAAAACTCAGCGGGCGTTTTGTAATTAAGAGACTGGTGTGGCCTCTCATGGTTGTAAAAGTTCATATAATTACTTATTTCCTGCTTTGCCTCACCGGACACTTCTGATAATCTTTAATATAGGCCTCTTCATACTTTACAGATCTCTACAATCTTTCGTTGAAAGGAATGATCCCGCTATCATCACCTACACCCTTATTATTTTCATAATATTATCAACCGACTCTTGACATCACCTATAAATTTCCCCTTTCATTTTAAAATTCTACCAACGAACTCCAAAGAGAAGCAGCGAACCCTTGATTAATTTGTGAAAAGGTTATTCAAGCCTTAAAAGCCAGCCAGCCATTTCTGCCATCGTGTTGTCCATTCATCCAAATGATCTGCAATGTACTTATAATCATTCATACTAGCAATAATGTCTAAACGACTACCATAAGCTACTCCCTTTGTTACTACAATGTCATTGTCCAACTTAACCTTGTTATTCGTAGGACCTAAGTACTGCTTTTCAACATTGGCAAGCTGTTGCTCTGGAGCAAGAGTAAAGTTTATAAATTTCTCCGCTAACTCCTTGTGTAAAGTACCCTTCGTTATACTCCAGTAGTCTACTCCGATGAAGGCCGAGGGAAAATCTATGTATTTTACCTGCATACCGTCATCAATCATCGTGCCTACGCGATTGTTAAAACTCTCAGATAAATCTATCTCATTATTTGCCATTAAAGTCCTTACCACCGACTCCGATGTACTTATGGTGACTATCTGTGGAGCAAGTTCCTTCAATTTATTGAAAACAGCGTCAAGATCTACGGGAGTGAAATGCCCTGTAAGCATATGATTAATCATTGGAATGAGGTATTGTTCATGTGTTTGGATTATTGTAATTTTATAGATGGGATTCCAAAGATCCGCAAGTACATGAGGCACAGGCTTGCCTGTCCTCTCATTATAAATTAATCCCAATCCATACGTTTCAAACCCAATGCCATCAGGAGCCTTGAACTGTTCATACACATCTTGGGCATTATTAATATTCTTATAATTCAGCTCTTCCCACAACCCCATTTTTGCACCTCGCATGTAGTCAGATACTGTATTTTGTACAATATCTACCTCAGGACGTCCAGAAGCTATCATCTCTGTAATTCTTTGTAACGTATACCATTCTATCCCTGTTGTTGTAATTACTTCCACGCCATACTGCTTTTCAAATGGTTTGACTACACATTCTACATAATTTGTTTCATAGTCTCCGGGCCAAATTTGAATTACCAACCTCTCCTTGGCAACACTAAAACTTAGAGGAATCAACATTATTAACACCAGCAAAAAAACTCCAAATATTCGCTTCATTTTCATTCTCCTTTCTTTTTTTAAAGGCTCACTGCTTCCCCTTACTTTAAAATTTGACTCTTCGTAACCATTAAAAACCTTAAGTCACCTGCAGAATTTTCCTTAACTTTCACCTCCTTCCTGTCTAATTTAAGAAATTCCCTTATTTTTCTAAATTTAACATGTTATCTTCTCTGATGATAAACGGATCGAGTATAGAAAAAACCGATAAAGATTACAGCAACCGTCACAAGAGTTAATAGAGCACTAACAGATGGCTCTTGCCTGTCCCGAATGCTCCCATAAATATAAACCGTTAAAGTATTAGCGAAAGGATTTGATAATATATAAGCAATTATAAACTCTCCAAAAGAGGCAACGAAAGCAAACGCCGTTGCGACAAGGATATGAGGCCTTATTAATGGTAAAGTAACTTTCCACATAGTAGTAAACTGCCCTGCCCCCAAAACCCGTGCTGCTTCCTCAACCGATTTAGGTAAGAGCTGAAAACCTGAATTGACTAAAAGAAAAACATATGGTAGAGCAATTACTGTATGAGCAAGAGTGATAGCAGGTATTCCACGAATACCAATAAGAATAGTTAACCTGCTCATACCAGTCGCTAATATAATGTAAGGAACGATCAATGGAGCTACAAAAAGAATATAACTTATATTTGAAAGTTTTCTCCCCAAATTACGAGTTCCCAGCGCTGCTAAGGTTCCCAGGGATGTAGCAAGTAAAGTTGCGGTGGTAGCTATTCTTAAGCTTACAAAAAAAGAATTTAGTAAACTCTTATTACATAACATCTCCTTATACCATTGAATAGAAAATAATGAGGGAGGAAATTCAAGGTAGATTGTTTTTGAAAACGAAAGGAACAATATAGAGAGCAGGGGAAGAAATAAAAACAAAATCACCAACGCTACATATATCCAAGAGAGATCAAATTTTATACCTGTTTTTCTCATAGTTTTATTCTACCTCCAAGAATTTTCATAAAACTAGTAACACCTCCAGCCACGATGATTAACAGTACAAAAGAAAGAGCACTAGCCATAGGATAATGGATAAAAGCAATCTGCTGTTGTATAAGTACTGATGCAACTATTCCACTCTTCATTCTTCCCAAAAGTGAGGGCACTTCAAATGTTCCCATAACAATTACAAAAACAAAAATAGCTCCTGATCCAATTCCCGATCTAATCAGGGGTAAAATTACATGCCAAGTTGTTCTAAGCTTATTTGCCCCGAGAGTATAAGCAGCCTCTTCTAATGATTTGTCTATTTGTGTTATGCAACTATACAGTGATAAAATTGCATAAGGTAAAAGAGTATTCAAAAACCCAATGATTACCCCCGTCCAATTCCAAATAAGCTTAACTCTCCCCACACCAATGTAACTAAGAAAAGAATTTACAACACCATAATTCCCAAGAGCATATACTAAACCAAAGACCCTGAAAATCGTAGCAGTTAAAAATGGAATAATAATTAAGACAAGAAAAAAATCAGCTTTGCGGGGATTAATTCGGGCAAGTTTATAGGCAACAGGATAACTGGTAATAAGAGCTACTATTGTGGCAACAATAGCAATAACTAATGTCCTACACAGGATAGTCAGGTAAAAAGGATCTGTGAATATTTTTATGTAGTTCTCAAATGTAAATGCAGGCATGAATCCTCCTCCAGGAACATCTTTAAAAAAGCTAAAAATAAGAAGAATTATCAATGAAGCAACCCAAAAAAAAATAATAAAGATTGCTCCTGGCAAAGCAAGTAAGCCCTCAACAAATTTTTCTCTTGCCCTCCACATAACCACACTATGATTCTGATTCATATTTTTCACCTTCTTTCCCAATTAAAGCTACATTTGAGGGTCTCCATCCTAACATTACTTTATCTCCCGTTCTTAGCAATTCTAAACTCCTCAAACTTGCTGGAAGTCTAAAGGTAATCTGCCCCTTTTTACCTTCGAATGTACAGATACATTCACTATGAGATCCAAGATAGATAACTGCTTGCACCCTTGCAATAAAAGAATCCACATCAGTCCTTCCTTTAATCTCTTTGTCTAAAACTTCTATCCCTTCTTTTCTTATTAAAAAGAGAAACTGTTTTCCTTCTGTATAATCCCTCTCCTCTTCTAAAGTAAGTAAAACTTTAATATCTGGAGTTTGATCAGAAACAATTGTAACTTCACTACCTATTTTTTGAACAATCCTTCCTTTGTAAAGGTTCACTTGACCCATAAAGTCAGCAACAAATCTAGAAGCAGGTTTTTCGTAAATTTCATATGGGGTACCAATTTGGATACCTTGGCCTCTATTCATCACAGTAATTTTATCAGACATAGAGAGAGCTTCCTCCTGGTCGTGAGTAACATAAATCGTCGTAACTTCAATTTTTCTCTGAATATCTTTGAGCTCGATGCGCATCTTTTTCCTAAGCTTTGCATCTAAATTGCTTAAGGGCTCATCCAATAAGAGCACTTTAGGACTAAGGACCAAGGTTCTGCACAAAGCGACTCTCTGCTGTTCTCCTCCGCTCAGCTGCTTAGGCATCCTATCCTCATATCCTTCTAAGCCCACCAAAGCTAATATGTCTCTAACCTTGCTATCAAAGGAATTTTTAGAAATCTTTTTCATTTTTAAACCAAATTCAATATTTTCCTTTACAGTCATATGGGGAAAAAGAGCATAATTTTGGAAAACAAACCCTATATCCCTTTTATGAATTGGTATACTTGTGATCTCCTTCCCATCAATTAACACTTCCCCTCTATCCTGCTGCTCTAACCCAGTGATGATTCTCAGTGTTGTAGTTTTACCACATCCACTTGTTCCAAGGAGAGAAAAAAATTCTCCTGTCTTTACATGGAAAGAAAGATTCTTTACTGCCTCAACACTATCAAAAGTTTTATAAACATTACGCACCTCAACATTAGCCATTCAAATAATCTCTCCTCTGGTTATATTATAGAGACAAGTTGACGGGGGTAAATTTTATCAACATAAAAAACAATATTAGTTTTTCTAATGTTTCTTTTTAGGGTAACCTGTTTTCTTATCCCCTCTATTCAACTCATAATAATCATCCAACATTCTATCTAAAATTTCTTTACTATTAAGCATGATGTTTCCCCGCTAAAATGGACAACAAATTAAGCAACATTACTCAACCTTTCATAGCTTTCCGAAATAGTAATCGCCACAATTCACTATTGAAAATATTGCAAAAGAGAACTTATGTTATTTAACAAAGCACTAGTTAATTTTTAAAGTTCATTTATTCATATATTATCTTAACTTATTTTTTTAGCTACATTACGCAAGATGCCCAATTTTTCAATCTCAACTTCAATTATGTCTCCATCAAGCAAAGTAAAATCGTCAGGTGGAACTATACAAGTACCAGTTAATAAAACTGTCCATGGAAAGACATAATTATCTTGTATAAGATAATTTATTAATTCTACTAATGAACGTTTTAATTGAGAGGTATTGGCTGATTGCTGAAAAACTACATCTTTGGCGCGAATAATACGACATTCTATTGTAAGATTGCGGACATCTGGAATTTCCTCTTTTAAGACCAACATCGGTCCAATAGAACAAGAGTGTTTAAATATTTTTGCTTGAGGAAGATATAGAGGATTTTCTCCCTCAATATCCCGAGAGCTCATATCGTTTCCAATAATATATCCAATTATTTTTCCAGTACTATCTAATACAATACCTAATTCCGACTCAGGAACCATCCAGTTTGAATCGCTACGCAAACCTACCCAATCATTTGGTCCTACTACTCGTTTTAAAGGTGCCTTAAAAAATATTTCTGGCCTTTTTGCCTCATAAACTTTATCATATATGTTTTTTGATTGGGTTTCACGTTCTCGAGCTTCACAACTTCGTGAATAAGTAACCCCTGCACCCCATACTTCAGGTGGATCGAAAGGCGTAATCAAATATGGGTTTTTATCATTTGGGGGTATGTCTAAATCACTAAAAATATAGTTGGGAAGTGCATTTTTATCTGTATCCCTAAGTATTTCCCTAAGAATATCACTTATAGCAACTTCTTGCTTTTGGGCTTTTTCTAATAAATATGTAAAAAAATCAATATCATTAGGAAATAATTGAGTAATATCGTATACAATATTTTCTTCAAGAAAACCGACTCTTTTTTCTTTATTATTTGAATTTGGCAAAATAAATCTTACAAGTTTCATAGAATACAATACCTTTCTTTTTAGTATTTTTTTACTTTGTTTTTAACACATAAATGATTACTACCCAAAAAGTAACCAAACTTTACAAATAACATCAAACGTCACATCTAATTATTTATGCTATAAACCTAAATATAAGCAGTAAAAATGGCTCAAACCCTTTATATTATTAGTGTTTTAAAGTATAATTAGTAATAAAAATACTCATAATATAAGGAGATTACCCATGTCATTTCGCCTAAATACTAATCAACAAATGGCTATCTATGACTCACTATTCTTGCTTACAGAAAGAGAGATAAAACATCTTAAAAGTTCCTGGGCGGAAATATTCAGCAAGAAGATATTTCCCATTATCAAGGAAGATAGATTTAGAGTATTATATAATGATAATTCAGCAACAAGAACTAATAATCCGGTAAATGTCTATTTCGGACTGCTAATCTTAAAGGAACTATTTAACCAATCAGATGAAGAAGCCCTGGATTCATTAATGTTTGATATTAGATATCAACATGCCTTACATACCACCAGTTTTAAAGAACAGCTGGTATCCAAAAACAGCATGAACTCCCTGATGATCAGTTTCTCTTGTAAGAGGTTATCCCGGCTTGGACTTATCTACTCATCAGTAAAACAGCTTATCAAGGTAATGGCCCAAGCAAATATCAGATTACCTGAAAATCTTAAAGTATACTTAGAAGAAGGCCAGTATCATGATACCATCTACCGCTCAAAGAACAAAGATCTAAATAGCAAACTCAAGATTGTATTGACAGATGCTTTAAAACTTTATTCACTTTATTTAAACTTCTTAGCCGGATGTTAAAAGAGCAAACTGAGCAAGGTAGTATAAAGCCTTCTAAAAATATAGCCTCTGATAATCTACAAAACCCTACTGACCCTGATGCCACCTACCGCAGGGAAGGGAACAAGAAACACTTAGGTTATACTGCCAATCTAGTCGAGAACTTTGATGATAAGGATAGAGTAATAACACATTATGACCTTAAAAAAATACCTATAGTGACCAGAGATTCGCCCGGGATACTATTAAAAGATTAGCTAAGGATGAAACAACCCTCTTGGTTGATGGGACCTATTATTCTGAAGATATCGCCAAAAAAGCAAAAGGCAAAAACATTAAGATAGTTCCTACTACCCTGGTAGGTAGAAGCCAAAAGAGTGAAAACAGTAGTTATGAGAAATTTGAGATAGATGAAAAAGAACATCTAGTAAAGAAATGTCCTTCTGGCCATCAGCCGATAAATAGTTCCTTTAAAGAAGGATCCTATAGAGCACATTTTAATCAGAAACACTGTAATCATTGTCCCCTACATAAAGATTGTCCGGTAGTAAAACAGAAGAAGAGTTATCTCTTTAGAGTATCAGAGACTAAATTACACCGCTCCCGGTTTATCGCCAAGATGGGAACTTCCGAATATAAAGAGCTAGTTAGAAAGAGAGCTGGGATAGAGGGTATCGCTTCGGTACTAAGAAGGAGGTATAAGATAGATCATCTGCCGGTAAGGGGATTAGTACGTGTAAAGGTCTACTTAGGGTTTAAGATCTCGGCAATAAATTGTAAAAGATTGATAAAAGGGTTGATGAATAGGCCTATGCCTGAGATTTCTACTCTTTTATATAACCATTTATTTTCGCTATTTAGTTTTCAAAGAGCATAAACACTGAAATTCCTATGCCATAAAATATGTTGTATTAAAACCTTAGTTTTTGGGAGATAATCATGTAATTTATATTACACAAGATGAATTTTAATTTTGTCAACTGTTTTATATCAAATCTTAAATAAATTTTTAAGTTAATATTTAAAAGCTCAACCTATTTAAGTTTAAAAATAGTCTTACCTCTGTACTCTACCCGATGTTGCTCCTCCGGCTAAGCTTTTTACTTCCTCTATAGACAGTAAAGGTAAATCACCGGGAATAGAGTGCATAAGACAAGATGCTGCTACTGCAAATTCAAGAGCATCTTTATCACTGTTTAAGTTATCAAAACCATAGATTAAGCCGGCAGCAAAAGCATCTCCTCCTCCTACTCTATCTACAATATTATAAATTTCATATTTTTTTGAAATAAGGAATTCTTCCCGATTATTAAGCACTGCTGACCACCCGTTGTAGTTCGCAGAATGACTTTCCCTTAAGGTTATGGCAATTTTTTTGATATTGGGATATGAATTAAGAACTTTATCAGTCAATTCTCTATACCTTTTTGTTTGAAGTCTTCCTGATTCTACATCTACATCCACTTTAACACCAAGAGACTTTTGGCAGTCTTCTTCATTCCCTAAGGCGATATCAACATGTTTAACCAACTCACTCATTAGCTTAGGGGCAGATTTCCCATATTTCCATAAATTTTTCCTAAAGTTGAGATCACATGAAACAGTAATACCTTTTTCTTTCGCTTTTTTTACTGCTTCTAAGGAAATCTCTGAGACTAAAAGAGAAATAGCTGGAGTAATTCCACTAATATGAAACCAACTCACTCCGTTAAATACCTTGCCCCAGTTAATATCACCAGGTTTTGCTTCAGCAATAGCTGAATGAGAGCGATCGTAGATAACCTTAGAGGGTCTCTCATTAGCCCCGGCTTCCAAAAAGTAGATACCCAATCTGTTTCCTTTTCTCACAATGAGTGAAGTATCTACACCCTGTCTTCTTAGCTCTCTAACACAAGCATCCCCAATTGCATTATTAGGAATTACAGATACATGGGCTACATCTAAACCAAATCTGGCCAGTCCAACGGCTACATTTGCCTCCCCCCCTCCAAAGGTAGCTTCCAAAAGAGGACTCTGAAAAAATCTCTCCCAATTGGGTGGTTTAAGTCTTAACATTATTTCGCCAAAAGTAATGTATTTTTTCATTGTCTCCTCCTTTTCAACGATTATTTTTGCAAAAGATGAATGGCAAATCCTGATACTTCTTGATCTAAATATATTGCTTTAAGTTTGCCATCCTTTTCTCTAGCGGTCTCGGGAAGAATGGAAATGTTTTTCATTTTTAAGTAGGTTATTGCCCGGTGAATATCGTTAGTAGCTATAGCAATATGACCATGTTTTCCTAAAAACCTGTTTTTGACAACCTCAAATCCTGAACCAGTAAAAATAGAACTCGTTCCCTCCTTGATAGGAAAATAAAAAAGATGTGAAAGTAGGTTGGCAGAATTAAGGGCTTTATCTTTATTTTTTTCATTTATTCCAAGATGGGCGAGCTCAAAACCTAACATTGTAGAAACCGCTTCCTTTGTAAGTCTGGCAATCTCAGCAAAATTGCCTGAAGAGATAAGATCGGTCTTTACCATCCAACTACCACCACAGGCATGTACCTTATTATGGGACAAGTAAGCACATAAGTTATTCAGATTAATCCCCCCGGTAGGAATAAATTTTATTCCAGTATAAGGTGCTGTTATAGATTTTAGTAGTGGTAATCCCCCTGATGCTTCAGCAGGAAAAAATTTTACTACCTTAATTCCTCTCTCTAAGGCCATCTCAATCTGAGTGGGATTATTTATACCAGGAGTAACTGGAATACTATTTTCTATACAATAATCTACTACTTTTGGGTTAAAACCCGGGGAAACAATAAATTTAGCACCGGCAGAAACTGCCTTTTTTATCTGTTCAACTGTTAACACGGTCCCTGCCCCAACTAAAAGATTAGGGAGTTCTCTAGTCAGGGTTTTAATTGACTCTTCTGCAGCAGAAGTTCTGAAAGTAATTTCAGCAATAGGGAGATCACCATCAATAAGTGCTCTCCCCAGAGGAAGAGCATCTTCAGCTTTTTCAATTTTTACCACCGGAACAATCCCAAGTTCACCGATTCTCTCAAGAATTCTATTCAACTAAATGTCCCCCCTTTTGTAATTTATCATCATATCCTAATCTTTTTGATATTTTTGTACTTGTTTCGGTAAGAGCTACTTTTAGATTATTTTGTGCATTTTTATCTATCCTGAAAACAGGGCTTGAAATACTAAGAGCAGCTATTACTTCCCCTTGGTAATTCCTAATAGGAGCAGCTATACAGCGAACATCCTTTTCGTTTTCTTCTCTATCTAAGGCAAAACCTTGTTCCCTTACTTTACTAAGTTCTTTTTCTAATTCACTTTTATCAGTGATGGTATTCTCTGTAAGGCGAGGAAGCACTTTTTCTCCTAATATTTTCTTTCTTTCCTCCACTGAAAGATAGGTTAACAGCACCTTCCCTAAAGCAGTACAGTGAACAGGAGCTCTTTTACCCACGTAAGAAATCATTCTTATTGTTTGAGAAGACTCTTCTTTAGCTAAATACATAACTTCTCCTTCTTCCAGAACTCCTAAATGGACAGTTTCATTACACTGTTTTACTAATTCTTTTAAATAAGGAGTAGCCTCTCTTACCAGGTCTATCTGCTGAAGTTTAGCCATACCCAATTCTAATGCCTTCAGACCTAATTGATATTTCTGGGTACGGGGATCTTGTTCTACATAACCCCAGTGTTTTAAGGTATCTAATATGCGATGGGTAGTGCTGGGATAGAGTCCTAATTTTTCACTGATCTCAGTCATGTTCATAGCAGAACCTTGTTGGAGTAAAACTTCGAGAATGGAGAAGGTTTTATTTAGAACTTTTATGGGGTAATTAGGTTTTGATTCTTTCATTTTGTTTTCCTTATTATATTTCTGTATTATAGAAATTAATTCTATATTTTAAGTTA
>Ga0307378_10008254_pt1 | contig 13863 bp, 18 predicted proteins | sample UN1MG_FD_202238 | JGI IMG/M metagenome (GOLD analysis project Ga0307378, IMG submission 202238) | Soil microbial communities from Risofladan, Vaasa, Finland - UN-1 | ecosystem: Environmental > Terrestrial > Soil > Coastal area > Acid sulfate soil | place: Finland: Risofladan, Vaasa | collected... | reverse complement strand
AAAAAAGGGCTTCGGCCTGATATTTTTAAGCGTGGGTATGGGTGTTTTCCTGTTTCGTGCCGGTTGCGGATTTCTCCCTCCGCAACCGGCCTTTGTGCTTGACGCTTCGTCATCCCGGCGCGCCGGGGTTCATTCCCGAGGCCTCGGTATTGATGCTTCATCATCCCGATATATCGGGACTCCCCTCCTCAAGCGGTCCACTTTGAACACGGTGGGCCGCGAAAGCAATTCCCGACTCGTCGGGCTTAACGATTTCCATGATTCCCTCCTAACACGGCCTGCCCTTACGGACCTGGCGGGCCGCGAAATAATTGTCCTCCTCCAAAAGCGGCCCGCTATTCCCGACCCCCGGGCCGCCGAATTCAACCCCCGCGATTGTGGGGCCATTGATATACAAGCAAACCTCTCTCCAACGCGGCCCGTTCGACGGACGGCGGGCCGTGAAATTTATTCCCGATGTTTCGGGGTTTACGATAAAAACCCGAAAAGGGTAAGAGGCTCTATAGGTGCGGAACAGGGAGGTGGCATTTATGCCCATTCGTTAATTCCAAACCGCAGCCGCGAACCTGCCGATTGCATGGAAGCGGTCGGCGAATTTAATCACATTCCGGCCACCGAAAGCATGGCCGGGTTTTTCTCCCAAACGGGCCGCCCCACTCCGCCTATTTCGTCCTTTCTCGCGGGCGGCCCCTTTGAATTTAATTCCCGGTGCGGCCGGGCTGGGCGGGGCGGGGCATTGTATGGCTCGGCGGGGCGCGTCGCGGCCGGCCAGGGCGCGGCAAGGCAAGGATTTTTTTGGATGGGGATGCAAACGAAGCGGGGCTTGGCTTTGCGTGGCGCGGCACTGCGGTGCGAGGCACTGCTATGCCCGGCGATGCGCTCCAAGGCAAGGATTTTTTTTGGATGGGGTGCAAACGAAGCGGGGCGGGGCGTCGCTTGGCGTGGCCCGGCGAGGCGATGCTTGGCGCGGCAATGCGCTCCAAGGCAAGGTTTTTTTTTGGATGGGGATGGAAACGAATCGAGGCTATGCGAGGCGCGGCGAGGCTATGCATTGCGCGGTCTTGCGAGGCGCTCCAAGGCAAGGTTTTTTTGATTAATCCCGATAAATCGGGGGAAAAGGAGAACACATGGCAAAAGTAAAAATCGAGATTAAAGGAACAACACCATTGCTTATGAATCGATTCAGTGAAGAGAATGAGGTCAAGCTCGCATCAGGGACAAGCCCTGCAGGAAACGCGGGCAGGGGCACACCACGAGAGCAGGCGGAAAAAACCGCCTACAAAGACACCAAAGGCTTTCTGTTTGTCCCCGGCCCGAATATCTATCGCTCGATCATCGATGCGGGCAAATTTCACAAGTACGGCAAAAGCAAGGTAACTACGCAGCGAAATTCACTGGTGACGGCAGGCGTATCTCTCGATGCGATTGTCGTGCCTTTGGGCGTCAAGGATTTCGAGGTCGACAGCCGCTCTGTCGTGATTCCGGCGACGGGCGGGCGGGTCATGAGGCACAGGGCAAGACTCGATGAATGGAAGCTGGCGTTCGAGCTTGAGGTTGATACACAGGTATTCGATGTGGATTTCGTCCGAACGCTCGTGGATGATGCCGGCAAGAAGATCGGGCTTGGTGACTTTCGCCCGGACCGCAAAGGCCCCTTCGGCAAATTCAAAGTGACCACTTGGAAGGTTTCCAGTAACGGCGATTAAGGTTTTGTGATGGTCCCGATTTATCGGGAGCGCGCCGGGAATGAGGCAAGGACGAGGCAAGCATGGATGCGACGGCAGGACTAAAAAGATGCAACAGATGTCACGAATTCAAAGAGCTGGCTGAATTCAGCCGCGACCGTACTCAAAAAGATGGCTTTTGTAACAGGTGCAAAAAATGTCAGAGCGAAATGTGCGGTCATCATTACAGGAGGGATGCATCCCGGCGAATTGGGATTGCAGGCCTGAAAAAATGCAGCAGATGTCACGAGCTCAAGGAGTTCAAGGAATTTTATTATGATCGCACCAAAAAGGATGGATATGCCAATAACTGCAAAAGATGTCAATGTGAAATCCATCGCTTGCAATATGAGAAAATCAAAAATATGCCCTCAAATGAGGAATTCAGGGTCGGCGACTACATTAACGCCTATGAGCTCCAGCAAACCGGGACAAAGCCGGCAAGGGGCTGCCCATGCAGGATCACGGCGATAACGAGGCTTTATATCTGGGCAATCGATGTAAATAGTAACAAACGAATTTTCGATAGAAGGATTTGGAGTATCAAGAAATTGTCGGGAAGCCATCAGAAGGCATGCGAATTACTACGAAGTAGTCCCGGCTCGCCGGGATGAGACAAATCATGAAAAAACCCTGGAACAAATTATCGAAAAAAGAAAAAGAGAGGCATATTCTCAGACAGTTAAAAGCCTTGCCGACCCTCGAAGGCCAAGGCAAAATTCCATGCCTTTGCGGGAAAAAAATGTTCCTGCAGGATATGTATAAATGCCCCATCTGCGGGAGCTGGTGGTGCAAGGCATGCGTATTAAAACATTATTTTTCGGATCATGTGTTCTGTTCACGGAATTGAGGCGACCCCGGCACGCCGGGATGAGACACAAATGAAAGTCATTCGCAAGGGAAAAATCATTGAAGTGGATGAGGCCAAAACGAGGGTCGGCGATATTTATATCGGCAAATGCCAGACATGTGACCAACCCTGTCAATGCGAAGAATTATCAAATGGTCATGTTCGTCATTCGCCTTTGCATCCTCTTTTGGCTTTATTTGAAAGTATAACGAGGTAAAAAAATGGAAAGCGGCTCAACCCCGGCGCGCCGGGATGAAACAAATCAATCAACCCCGGCGGGCAAGGACAAGGCCTGGGAGGTCGTCTGTCCTATATGCTTTCGGCCCTTGATTGGTGCGGCTGCCTGGGAGATTGGCGCTGATCGCTACGGCAGGACCCGGAGGCAGTATATCGGCTCATGCCTGATCGAGTGCGGTTGCGTTGCCCGGGTAGAGCAGGTGAAGTGCGGCAAGGTCTGGCACATAACGAGGTACCAGGTATTTAAGTACGAGGGCGGCTATTACCGCGAGCACGGCCCCTGGGTCGATTGTGTAATCGACAAGGCCGAAATGGATGAGGCGATGCCGGTCCTTCTTTTGGGGCCGGGCGGCGAATTCGATGTGCCTATTACACCCGATCAGGACAAGGCAAAGGCGGCGGCATTTTTTACCTCGATGGCGGAAAAATTGGTTTTGATAGCAGAGGCAATACTACGGCCATGACCAGTGACAATACGACAATAAATGAGACTGTGCCGGAACTGCCGGAGCTGCTGGAGATTCCGACAGGCAAGCGCGACCAGGCGATCCGCCTCCTCGGCATTATCCAGACCTTCGAGCGGTTTGCCGCAACCAGGCCGGAGGCCTCGAGGAAAGAGATGATCCGCCTCTTCGTGGTTGGCCGTCCTGACTGCAGAATCCGCTCACTCGAGCGGTGGATGGCCCTGTATAAGCAAAATGGTCTGGCAGGCCTGGTTGATAAGCGGGGCGGCTGCAACAATGCATCAAATGTGAAAGGTTTTTCGCCGGAGGCGTGGGAATATTTCAAGAGCATGTACCTGACCCCCTCACAGTTATCAATCAAGCACTGCTGGCTGACGCTTTCTGCTCTCAATCGGGCCGATGAGAAAGGCTGGATTATTCCGCCCCTGGCATGGACGCAGCGCTATGTGAAAAAGACGATTCCATTTCCGGTATTGGTCCTGTACCGCGAAGGCCTTGCCGCCTACCAGGCGAAGTGCGCTCCATTTATCCAGCGGGACCCTGATAGCGTCGAGCCGGGCCAGGTATGGGTCGGGGACCATCACCAGTTCAATTGCTGGGTGCGCGACAGGGGCCGCTGGCTTCGGCCCTGGATCACGGCCTGGATGGATATGAGGAGCCGCCTGATAACCGGGCGGACGATCTCTGCGGGGCCGAACCAATCGACGATTCTTACGGCCATGAAGCGGGGCATCGACCGCTGCGGGCCGCCGGATTCCGTCAAGATCGATAACGGCAGAGACTATGACTCAGAGGCATGGACGGGCACAACCAAGGTCCGCCGGCGGGCGGCCGCAAAGGGCTACATTGATGAGCAGTTCGTGGCCGGCATTTATGCGATGATGGATATCGGCATCAGCTTTGCCCAGCCTTATCGCCCGCAATCCAAGCCGATAGAGCGTTGGTTCGATACCCTCGATTGCCAGCTCACAAAAACGATCCCGACTTATTGTGGCAAGGACATCAAGCGAAAACCCGAGGACCTGCCCGACATGCTCAAAAGCGACAAGGCCCTTGCCGAGGCATACAGCATGGCCGAGTTTACCGAGCTCGCTGACCGCTATATCGAGGTCTATAATAATACCGCCCACACGGGTGCCGGTATGGACGGCATGTCACCTGCGCAGGTGATGGCAAAGCGGGAAAGTGTGCGGATGCTGGCCCCGGGCGTTGCGGACCTGCTGCTTAGGGTGTGGTCGGGTGAACGTACAGTCGGCAAAAACGGTGTCCAATGCAATAATCTATTGTATGGCGAATATGACATGACCTTGATGATGCACCAGGGCAAAAAGGTCCGCGTCAGCTATGACCCCGATGATGTTTCCGAGGTCTATGTTTATGAGAATGTTTCTCTGAAATTATTATGTATCGCGAAGCAGAATCAGCTCGTTGCCCACGGTCCTGTAGGCGAGGCTGATCTGCGAATTGCCAAGCGAAAGCAGGCCCAGGCCAAGCGTATAACTAAACTTTATCGAAACAGCCGTTTGGCCGCCGCGATGGACCTGCCGACGCTGGCGATTGCGGGTATGCAGGAACAGGCAAGAGAGAAGCCGGAGGTCGAGCAACCATCGACGATCCGCCTGGTCCATACCGCGATGGACGGGCAGGTTGCTGATCATCAAAGGCAGAAGATGCAGAAGGCGGTCCGCATGGCCGCCGGCGCGGAAGATACTCAGACGGTACCGGATTTGGATTTTGATTTTTCGCGGGCCAAGCATGTAAATCCTTATGATTCGATAAAACTTTTCGATGAATGATTTGAACGTCAATCAGGACCTGGAAAGGGAAGCCAGAGTGGTACAGGAACGGATGCCGATAGAGCCAGCAGAGATTGCAGCCAAGCTCAAGAAGTTTATGTTCGAATACGACGTGACGCAATCCCGCGTGGCTAAATACCTGGGCGTGAGCAGTTCGGTTATTTCGCAATTCGTCAAGGGCGTTTACAAAGGCAATCTCGATGAGATTTCGAACAAAGCCGTCAATCTGATAAATACCTGGGCACGACGCGACAAGAGGGTCGAGCAGCCGGGTTATGTACTGACGACGGTAGCCAAGCGGATCGCTGCAATCGTTTCGCGAGTGGAAAGTTTCTCCAGTAAGGAAGACGAGGGCAAGATCGCCATTGTTGTGGGCGAAGGCGGCCACGGCAAATCGGCATGTTTGCGACAATATGCGGTCGCAAATAAGAACACGGTCTATGTCGAACTCGATAAGGCGATGACGACGACGAATATGTTTGCCGAGATCGCCCATAAACTCGGCCTCGACAGCGATGGGTCCCTCAGCCAGGTGACTCGAAGACTTATCGATAATCTGCAGAACCGCCAGATGGTGATCATGCTCGATGAGGCGGCACATTTGTCGGTGAGCCAGTTGGACCTGCTCCGCCAGGTGATAGTAATCAAATGCCGCTGCCCCTTGATTCTTGCCGGAAATCAGCATCTTCTCAAAACCGTAATGAAGGACAGCACGAAGAATGGCTATGAATCATTGGACCAGTTCACCAGCCGCCTGATGGCGGTATTGGATCTCGATACGGCCGCCGATGATAAGGATGGCGGACTTTATACCATCGAGGACATCCGCAAACTTTACGAATATGGCGGAATGACACTCTCCGACGGTGCGGCAGCGACCTTGCAGAAGATTGCACGAGCTCCGAAATCAGGGAGACTCCGGACATGCAGTCACATCATCGCCGCCTTGCATCTATCCACAAAAGTCGAGCAATGGGGCAAAATCGATTCGGGCCTGATAGTGGCGGCGATCCACCAACTCGATTTGCCGATAAAAATACGGCTTCCGATCTACGCGGAACCACCGAAAAAAGAGGCCGCCCAGGCGGCACAGGTAAAGGCCGGTTAAATGCTCAATAAAAGCCAGATAATCCTGCTTCAAACAGCGCTTAGGGCCGCTGGTCTGCGCGGCAAAAATGCCGAGGGCCGGTACCGATTGCTCCTCTCGCAATACCTGCAATCGAGCGGCGGCAAATGCACCAGCTCAAAGCAGCTCAATAACAGTCAATTGGATGATATCCTCGCTATCTGCGAGGCCCACGGCTGGCAATGCCCCGGCAAGGCCAAGGATTATTTCCGCAACCGGTATTCCGCGAAATTCGACCTGGCCTCCTATGCTCAGCTCGAGGCAATCGACCATTTGAGGGGCGATCTCGGATGGGACGGCATTCAGTTGGCGGGAATGATAAATCGGATGACAAAGGGCAATAAGATAGACCTCAAAGAGTTAGCACCGCGAGAGGCCTACAAGCTCATCGAGGCCCTCAAGGCGATCATCGGCAGGCAGAAGGGCAAAAAATATACAGACCTAAACGAAATCAGGGACGACTTCGAAGGAGTCACGGATGACAAAATCACGAGTCAAGTCGGTTAAACCGGCGATAATGCCGATTGCGGATTGGCATGATGCGGATGATCTGCTAAGAGAGATAGCAACTGCACAGCGGAATATCGCCGCGTTCGAGGCGGATGCGGAGCGGGCAATTCATAATATCAAGGTTTCATTGAAGGCGAAGGTCGATCCGCGATTGGCCCTGATAGACCTTTATGTCCGCAGTCTCGAGGCCTTCTGCTCGCAGCATATCGATGATTTCGGATCCCTCCGGAGTCGAAAACTGGATTTCGGGACCGTGGGTTGGCGGAAAAGTCCGCCCGCCATCCGGACCAAAAAGACGACTCTCGAGGCGATAAAATGCTATTTTACGAAGGCAAAAGCAGCATTATATATCCGCGTGAAAGAGGAGGTTGACAAAGAAGCATTAGCCAAACTCACGGATGAGGAATTGAGGCTCATTAGTGCTCGGCGGGAAGTCACGGAGGCCTTCTTCGCCGAGTGTGATATCACAAAGGTTGCGAACTATGGCGCATAAGATTTATCATCTCGGCGGCGGGCTTAATTACACCCTTTGCGGCATTACTTTTAATTTGGATACGCCAATGGAAGATAGGACGCTGCCGCCGAGGACTTTTCTCCAAAAGCCCCTGGAGATGCAATGCAAAAAATGCGTGGCCCGGGCAAAGAAAGATCGGGGGATCGAATGAGTAGAAGCCTTCCAATCTGTACCCGAGAGGAGGAGGCCGCCTGCCTTAAGGTCCTCAGAGAGGCCGATACACCCCTCGTGGCAGTCGACCTCGCTGCCAGGCTCGATTTGACCGGAAGCCGCGAGACGCAGCGGCGTCAGGTACGGGCAATTATAGAGCAGCTCCGCGACGGCGGCTCGATGATCGTAGCGACAAACGCTCAGGGCTACTGGCTGACGGATGATCCCAATCTTTACAGGGATTATCTCGAGTGCCGCCAGATCGATGCCAAATCAATACTCGGTGATACGGGCATGAAAAAAAGTATGCTCTGCAATGCCAAAGGGCAGGGCCTTTTGTTCCAAAACAAAATTAATGTTGGCTGTGCGACTATGGTGGTTGAATGATATTCGAAACATTATGCAAAAGATTTGATCATTGGCTCGATGAACGGCATTGCCGCAAATTCGGGCATGACTGGACCAAATAGATCGCCTATGACGGATTTTCTGAATTGGGATTCCGGCGGTGCAGGCGATGCAATAAACGCGAGGAATGGCTTAAAAATCTATTACAGGAGGCAGAAATGGACAATGCTACGGCAATTATCGAAATGTCGAAAGAACAAAGACTGGAATTGAGAGGGCAACTGGATGCCGCCATGAAAAAGGCGGGGTACCAGAGCGGCCATTATTACCAGCTGGGTCTGGGCTTCGATATAAAAAGCGACTGGCCGGGTGAATATGGCGATATCCAGATGGCCAAATTGTGTATTTTGGCCCACCGGTTGAAACTGCGGATCGTGATTCGCGGCATCGATATGCAGCCCTTAAAACCCTCGCAGGAAGAGGCAAAGGCAAAATTAGCAAAACTCTCTGCAGGAGTAAAATAATATGGCAATGGCTAATGGTTATCCGACTGAGGCGGATATCGATGCGGCTTTGGCCGCCGTCGGCATTGAGATCGTGACGCTCAATAATCCGGGCTACTATCCCGAGTTCAAACAAAATATCTGGGGCCTGGTCAATGCCCTCTCATGGGCGATGGCCCTGGGTGCCTGGTGCCCGTCACCCACGACCTTCAATGTCCGTGGCGGAAGTTACCTTTACAAAGGCACGGTCAAAACCTATACGCCCGGCTCGGCGGTTGATCCGACCAATAATGATACGACCTATATCTGGCTCAAATCAGATAACACAATCGCTTCCGCCATCGACGGCAGCGGCTGGCCGCAGTATGAGCACGTCAAGCTCGCTGAGGTCGATGTGGATGCCGCCGGCGTGATCACCGCTGTCCGCGATTTGCGGGGGCAGGGTTTTTTGATGATAACGAAAGATTTCGTCGCGCCCGAAGATGTGGTTTGCTACGAAGGCGACGTTGTAACTTATGATGATGAGGTTGTAACATATTGATATTTAAGGAGTTATAAAACATGAGCGCATTGAAAGAAAAGGCGATAGCCCTCTTGGGTTCAGTCGCTGCGGTTAATTTGAATGCCGTGGCATTTACGGCACTTTACACGGTCCCACCGGGCAAGAAATGCCTCGTTGATCATGACAAAATCCGGAATTTGTCCGCCACCGCCGGCTCAGCCGTCGCGACGTTCGGACAGTCGGGTGACAAGGATGATTTCGTCGGCGCCCAGACCCTGTCGAATCTCTCGGCAGCGGGCAAGGCGGGAAAGATACAGCCGATTCAATCTGCGACGACGCCCGCGATCGTGGAGTACGCGGCAGGGACGGTCTTTGGGATTGATGTCACGACGGCCGCAGGAAGCGCCTGCACCGCGACAATCGACGTTTTCGGCCATTTGTGGAGCGTTTAATCGATGCTTATACCAACCATACAGCCGCCCGCACGCGGGGTGCTCGAATCGGCGATAGGCTTCAAAAATGCCGTCATCGTTCGACCGGGCGAATCCGTCATCGACAAATACAATTGGCTCAAATCCAGCAACCGTGATGCAGTGATGGGGGCATTGAGTGCAAACAATCGCCGAACGTTGATTCTTGCACCAGGCAAGCATTACATAAACGGCGATACACCAACGGCCTGGGTATACAGTAAAAATATCAACACCAACGGAGCTGTCAGAACATCGGGAGTAACGACACTAACATTCACAATGGCAACATTTAGACTTGGGGATACCATTGTTGTTGCTGGCGTTGGAGATACTTCATTTAATGGAACATTCGTAATATCGGAATTGGTTACAGCATCTATAATAAAATATGAACAACCTGGCTTGCCTGACACGACTTCGACGGGAGGTACAGCAACCAGAACTCTTTACTGTAGGCGGGGCACATTAACCTTAGATACGGATTTTGTTGATATTTGCAGTTTAGCCGGAGACCCAACCACGACAGAGATTATTAGTGAAGGCGGTTCGGCCTCTAGCATCTATACTCTGACCCAAACATGCAATGATGTAATACTGAAAGGTTTTACGCTTAGGAATACCAATGATGACGTTAATAGTCCTGCACTGAACAGCCAAGGCTTTAACGTAAATTGCACGACAGGAGACAATGCGAATAGTAAATATATAGATATGATTTTTACAACACAGCTTGCGGGTATCTTCGGAAACTCCGCATCAAGAATTCCTGTTTTCGGAACAACGGACTTAAAAGGCACTTGGTGGAAATGTAAGTTGGGTGATTATGCTGCGCGGGTTGCAGTAAATAAGACAGCGGGAGGCGTTTGGTATTATTGTATTTTTGGGACATTTTCCGTTGCCGGAGATTCAAGTGGAGTTACGATAAGTGGGCAGTTTTATTATTGCACTGCTGGAGATTCGAGTTGGGGAGGATGTACTCTATTTGGGTGCAACATAACCAGTGTTGCTTATTTTGAAGGTTGTGTCGGCGGCAATGATTGCTGGGCACTCGGAAAGACTTTTGCTGCAACGGCTGTTCGGTGTAAAGGTGGATTAAGATGTTTTGCGGGTTTTGTACATACATCCTACCCATCATCAATGACAGGAACCCTTATAGACTGCGAGGCAAGTGGAGCAAGTGCTGGCTCTGGACATAGTACCTGCGTCAATTCAGGAACAATACGAAGATGCCGGTTGACGGCAATGGTTGAGGCAATGTACTGCACCGGTGCGAGAATTGAGGATTCCTATTTGCAAGTGACGACAGCCGATAAAAGCACTCTCGTCTTGAATGACAGCAACTCAAAGGTTTACAACAGCACGCTTATCGCTAACGGCAGCGGGAAGTCTATTTACGCAGCGGCGGCAAAGAACGTTGTATCAGCGCATAACCGCATGAATCTCGGCCTCGATGCAAATGTAACGAATTTGGTCGCAACCCCTTATGATGTTGTCGATTCGGATATTGCTTAGGAACAAACTTTAATGCCAAAAATACACGTCGATTATCAAAGCGGAAATACCGCATATTTTGTCGTTCGCAATGAAAGCGATAATATCTGGTACCCGGCAGGAGCGGCCTTCGAGGTCTGGGGCGGCGGCGCGGGCCGGACAAAAGCCAATTATAATATCACCCTGACCGACAAATCCGGGAACCGCTATTCGGGCGATTTCCCGTCGGCGATCCCTGCAGGCAGATATTCTGTTCAGGCGTTTTTGCAGGTTGGGGCAAGCCCCGCCGATGATGATCCATTGATCGGCAGCGGCCCTTATATCGGGTCCGGCTCAGCCGAGATCACAACGGATAAGCTTCTCAAGGGTAAGGCCGTCCAGACCAAATCCACCGGCGCCGTCGTCTATTATGATGATGACGGTGTCACGCCGATCCTGACGCAAACGCCGACGGATGCGGCGGCAACAATTACGAGGACGCCGAGCTAATGGATGCAGCATTATATCGAGCAGCTTTATTTAATGGTATGACCGGCCCAGCCTTCAAGTTCGGCACCGTGCTGAGCCTCGGCTGGTTCTGGGAGCGATTAGCAGGCTGCCGGGCGGTCTATCGCGGTCAGGATGGCAGTATCGATTATGATAACGTCGCAGCGGTTACTGAGCCGGTTGCGACGGAGATCACGATTGGCTCTCAATTCCTGGCAATGGGCACAACCTGGCATTACGTTTGCCGGAATGTCTCAGATTGCGGCCTCGAGTCTGCCGACAGCCCGGCGGCAGTTGTGGCAGTCGAAACCGATGGCGGTATGAGGGGATTGACTCCGAACCCGCCTATGAATCTCTCGATTGAAACCGTGGCGGGCGGCAAACTTCGGCTCCGCTGGCGATACACGCCTATCGGCGAGGAGGTCTCTCCCACCGGATTCCGGATATACATCGATTCCGGCAGCGGCTTCGATTTCGATGATCCGTTGGCTACCGTGCTTTATTATCTGGGCGGTACGGGCGAATTCCTTTGGACCAGTGACGCCTTAACCAACGGCCATCTCTACAAATTCTGCGTGCGAAGCTACCGCGAAAGTCTCGGCCCCGAGCTCGTCGCCAACGGCGACTTCGTCCATGACAAATTCTGGATGTGGGACCCGCCCTATAAGACCTGGGCGTGGCTTGCCCGCAAGGCAAAATTCACATCGACAGCATATTCTCAATGGGGTGATTTGTCGCAGGATATCAGTCCCATTGCCGGTCATACCTATAGGGTCACATACACAATAGTAACTGTAAGTGGCGCCGAAATAACCGCGAGGATAGGTAATAGAGATGGAACTACACGCACGGCAACTGGCATTTACATTGAAGATATTGTTGCTTTCCAGACAGCCGGCGGTCTGGATTTTTATGCGGAGGTTGGCATACCAGGCGATACGGCCGAGATCGATGATGTCTCCGTCATGGAGGTACTTGCCCCCGATACCGAGAGCGATAATACCGATTACATCTCCGCACGGGCCGACTCCGAGGGGCCGGCGGCGATTGATGATCTTGCGGCCACGTGGAGCCAGATATGAGCAAGACCCCAGACAAGATAAAGTTCTTCGACGATGCCGCCCGCCGCGAGCGGATCAGCCCGCCGGAATATGCCCAGGTTGGCAAGGCCGTCCGGCATACCACTGGAGTAAACATTCGAAGCGCAATAATTCAGGAAGGCGGCGTCGGGGCCGACAGCTTTACCTGTAAGCTCCTCGATGCAGATGGTGAGGAAACGGGCGATGAGATCACGGTTTACCCGCGAACCCATCTCGGCACCAATGATCTCAATGGCGTGGATCCCGATGGCGTCTGGCCTGAACTGGCGGCCAATGATCCGATACCGGTTTATCTCGATTTAGATGGATTTTGGTACACGATTTTTGTCTTTGATGATGCGGTGGAATGCCCATGATTTATCGTCGCAATGGCAAACTGCTCGTTAAGAATGGCAAACTCTGCAGGAGTTGCTGTGCGGCTCCGGGTGCGGATTGTCAATACTGCGAGGCGGGAAAGACGCCTTTGAGACTTAGGGTAACTTTCAGTGGTTTGATAGCGAACGATAGTTGTCATCCTGGACAACCTGGTGCAGGTTCCAATAAAATTTTTGGTATAGTAGAAGCCTTGAATGATAAATCTTTCATAATCGAACAAGATGTTAATGATAAATGTTTTTGGTGGAAAGGATGGGATGATAGTTATTTCGGTGAAATAGTATGGTATTCAGACCAGAATTGTGTAAATTACGGTAATAATTATTTACTCTATTTGTTCATTGGTATATCTAAATCAACAGGTGGAACCATAACAATAGATGTTGGCCATTGGTTAGGCGTTGACCCAAGTCCGAACTCTCCACAATATTTTTCTTATACTGGAACTCCAGATATTACCGGATGCGTAGGATGTGAAGTTGATAATCAATTGACAACCGACGATTTTCCTTGGAATGGCTGTCATGGTGGTTCTGTCTTGATTGAGGAAATCTAATGGGTTGTTGCGGCAAAATGATTGATAAAGCAGGCAATATCGTCAAAGGTTGGACGAATTACCTTCTCGGCCGGGACATGGTCTACACCCGGGCCGCCCTGTATGCCTGCAAGCAATGTAAGCACAACCGCTTCCTCGGCTTCCGGGGCGTCTGTGCGATCTGCCGCTGTTGGATTCCCGCCAAAACCCGGGTCCCTCTCAAACCCCGGACGATCAAGGCCGAGGATGGCTCGATGGTTACGATCTCCGAGCGGGTCGAGAATTGCAAGCTCGGCAAATGGCCGCCCTTGCCCGCCCAGGCCTTAGACTTGCCCGACCAGACAGAAAAAGAGGGCGATTAAATGACATTTATGAGGCATGTAAACGGCGTTTTAAGCGGCTTTCAGACGGCAAAAAAATCTGCAATAAATTTTGAGATTCTTTGAAAATTCTTAACCCACCTACCCCCATCCGGCGGCTATATTACCCAGATTACCCAAACTGTTAGCGCCACTTTGATGCGAAAAAGCGCCACTTTGACTGTCGCACTACAACCACCAAGGGATAAATCATTGCGCTTTTGACCCGGCCTTTGAGCTTTTGCATCTTCTCCATGAAGTCCGAAACGCGTGCGAGAATCAAATCCAGAACGCCGCCCGTCTCACCCGCCGCAACCATG
>Ga0307378_10008252_pt1 | contig 13867 bp, 13 predicted proteins | sample UN1MG_FD_202238 | JGI IMG/M metagenome (GOLD analysis project Ga0307378, IMG submission 202238) | Soil microbial communities from Risofladan, Vaasa, Finland - UN-1 | ecosystem: Environmental > Terrestrial > Soil > Coastal area > Acid sulfate soil | place: Finland: Risofladan, Vaasa | collected... | reverse complement strand
GGTGTGGTCCAGGAGGAGACCCTCAGCGGCGACGGCGGTGTACTGAAACTCACCGAAGTCACGGCCGGAAACGCGGCTTCGCCCAGCGCCTCACCGTTCTCGCCCTGCCAAGGGTAGACTCGATGGGTCAGCGAGGCGGTCGGATGGTCGCGCGTCGCGGCGGGGTGACTCGTCGTCGGCGTGAGGAAAGTCCGAGCTCCCCAGCGCAGGGTGGCGGGTAACGCCCGTCCGCCGCGAGGCGAGGACCAGTGCCACAGTGACGATGCTGATCCGGGGTGCAAGCCGCGGATCGGAGTGAAACGGGCAAACTCCACCCGGAGCAAGGCCAAATAGGAGGGCGCAACCCGCGGGCGGGCGACCGTCGGCGGGGGAGAGGTGCGCTGCCCAGCCCTCGGGTCGGCCGCATGAGCCGTTGGGTAACCGGCGGCCCCAGATGGATGGCCATCCCCAATCCGCCGCGAGGCGGGGCGGGACAGAACTCGGCTTACAGACCGCCTCGCTGGCGTCTCAGCCGGTCAGTCTTCGTCGGGTCGGAAGATGTGCGGGGCGATGCAGGCGTTGCAGATCGGCGTCGCCGCCTCAAGGTCCCCGAGTGGGATCGGGATCTTCCGGTCCGGGAACAGGCATTCCACGTCGTAGACCCGCTGGGCGCCAAGTTCCACGTTGATCAGGCGCCGGAAGGTGCAGCGCTTGATTCGGTGCGGCGCCAGGTGGAACTCGTCCGACTCGGGCGGGATGACGGGCAACGGGAGTGCCATGACGGGGTCGGGACCCTCGCGTGGAACGTCGATCGGATCGTCCGGTCGACTCTGGCGGCGGAGCCTAGCACCGCCTCTTCTGATGCGGCAACCCGCGAAAGGTACTAGACTCCGCGCCGTTCCACCCAACCAGGGCACACGGAGCACGCGTGCAGGACGACACACCGACGGTTCAACCGTGGCACGTCCACGGTCCCGCTGACGATCAGGCCGCCGACACCACGACCGGGCACGCGCACCCGGCGCCCGGCGCCGACGCGTCGCCACCAACGCCCACCTGTCCTTTCCTCCGATCGATCGACGACGCCAACCACCTCGAGGCACCGATCGAGTCACCCGACGCTGCGAATCGTTGTGTCGCGTTGCGCGATGCCATCCCGCAATCGCTGCGCCAGCAGGAGCTCGTCTGCCTGACCAGCGGTCACCTCAATTGTCCTCGCTTCATGCGCGGATCCCCCGTCGTGGCCGAGCCTCTCGAAGCCGCGGTCGGTACCCGTCTCGCGACGCCGGCCATCGCCGGCTCACTCCTCGTCCTCGTCGCGTCCTTCCTGATTTCTCTCGCGTTCGTGATGAACAACGGCGGGCTGGTGCTGACGGCCGCGGGTTCGTCGTCGGCGCCGTCGGGCGTGGTCCTGGGCGAAGTCGAGGTCGCGTCGCCGCCGCCGGAACGCACGCCCGCATCGACATCAGGCGATGGGCCATCGGCCAGCGCGACAGCCACCGCGAGTGCGGAGCCAACTGGCGCCCCGATTCCATCGGCGGCGGCCACCGCTCAGCCAGCGGCGAGTCCCATCGCGACGGCGTCCACTGGGCCGACCGCCAAACCGACAAAGACGCCGGACTCGGATCGATACGCGCTCCTGAAGCCGTGCCCGGACAAGCCAAAGTGCTACGTCTACTTGGTCCGATCCGGGGACAACCTGTACAGCATCGCGAGGTACTTCGGTGTGCCGCTCGCGACCGTCAAGTCGATGAACCCCTGGACGGCCAACGGCCTGAGAGCCGGTCGCGCGCTGCAGATCCCGCCGCCGACCCGCTGAGAATTCGCCGGCGAGCGGCCCTCTCCAGGCGAGAGGCCGGGCAAGGTCGGCCTTCGCGCGACGAGCCGCCTGAAACGCTCAGAAGACGCGCGACGAGCCGCCTGAAACGCTCAGAAGACGCGCGACGAGCCGCCTGAAACGCTCAGAAGACGCGCGGCACGAACCCAAGAACCCTCGAACCCACAGATCCACCTTGACGTGGCTCGTTTCGTCGCTAGAATGCAGCGAAGTGGCACAAAGTGGTGAGAAGTGGGGAAATCTGCCCCACCCGCCAGGACGCCCGATGACGCAGGGGTAGGCCCGACTGGTGTTCACCGGCGAGTACCGGCACACGGTGGACGACAAGGGACGCATCGCCGTCCCTGTGAAGTTCCGCGCCCAGCTCGACCCAGGCTCGATGGTCTCGGGCTGGCTCGACGACTGCCTCGCGATCCATACCAAGACGGCCTGGGAGGCCCTGTCCGACAAGGTGGCCGCGCTGCCGATCACGGATCCGCGATCGCGGAGCTTCCAGCGGTTCGTCTTCTCGACGGCCATAGACGCACAGATGGATAAGCAGGGTCGGATCCTGCTGCCCGCCTATCTGCGTCAGTCGGTCGGTCTGGACAGCGAGGCTGTCCTTGTCGGCTCACGAGACCACGCAGAGATCTGGGCACCGGGCCGGTGGGATGCCTACCGGCAGGCCCTCGACGACCCACAGGAGCTGGCCAGGGCCTTTGAGGGCCTGGGGATCTAGCTCCCGACCATATGCGCTTCCAGGATCCGCTCGGGATCCGATTTGTCCGGGATGGAGGAGTGATGTACGAAGGGCACCTGCCGGTGCTGGTGGAAGAGGTCCTCGCGATGCTCGCCCCTGCCCATGGCAGCCTTCACATCGATGCCACCCTGGGCGGCGGTGGGCACGCCGAGCGGATCCTGGAAGCCGCCAACCCAGATGGACGACTCCTTGGGCTCGACGCCGACCCGGCCGCGATCCGTCGGGTCGGGGAGCGGCTGGCGATTCGCTACGGTGACCGACTCGTCCTCCGCCAGGCCAACTTCCGGGAGCTGGCGGCGACCGCTCGCGACGCCGGATTCGGTCTGGTTGACGGGTGCCTGTTCGATCTTGGGCTGTCGAGTTTTCAGCTGGCCGACCGTGAGCGTGGCTTCGGGATTCGGACCGGTGGACCGCTCGACATGCGTTTCGATCCGACCCGTGGCGTCCCGGCGTCCGAACTGCTGGCATCGCTCGACGCAGACGAGCTGACGGCGCTCTTCCGCCGATACGGCGAGGAACCGAAGTCGCCACGTATCGCCCGTGCCATCGTGGATGCCCGGCGAGTCGGCCCAGTGGAGACGGCTGAGGAGCTGGCGGCCCTGATCGAGCGGGTGGCGCCGCCGAACCCACGGCTTCGCCGCCGGATCCACCCGGCGACCCGCGTCTTCCAGGCGTTGCGCATCGCGGTCAATGAAGAGCTCGACGCCCTCGAGGCCGGGCTTGCGGCTGCGATCGACCTGCTCCGCCCCGGCGGCCGCCTCGTCGTCCTGAGCTACCACTCGCTTGAGGACCGGATCGTGAAACGGTTCTTTCAGGCGGAGCGGCGTGGCTGCGTCTGTCCGGCCGAGGTCCCGATCTGCGTGTGCGGACGGCAGCCTCGACTGCGCCTCGTTTCGAGTCGATCGGTAACCCCATCCGCCACGGAGATCGCCGTCAATCCACGAGCTCGGAGCGCCCGACTGCGGGCGGCCGAGCGTCTCGCAGCCTAGCCCGGATCTGCAGGGAGGACCACGTGAGCAAGCGACATCAGGCCAGCCGCCGCAAGACCTATGGACGCCGCCAGCACGAGGTCCGGGAGCGGCACGACCGCGATCAGCACAGCGAAAGCGGCCAGTTCGAGATCAGCGAATGGGGACCGCCGGACCAGGCTGATCCGCTTGGTTTCCTCGACCAGCGAGGCCCGCGCGCTCGCTTCGTGCTGGGAGACTGATCGGTGGCCGTCTACGAGGGTGCCCGGCCTCGAACCATCTCGATACCACGCTCGCGACTTGCCGCGGGTGTGCCGACCCTGCCTCGTCGTCGAGCTCGGGTGGCCGTTCGTGCCGGCCGTACCCCCGGTCGCCTCGGGCTCGCGCTTGTCGTCGTCGTGGTCGCCTTCATGCTCGCATTCTTCTCGCTCGCGCAGCAGATCCGTGTATCCGCGACAGGGCTGGACATCGGGCGTCTCAGCATCGAGCGACAGTCGCTTGAGGACGTCGCCATCGACCTGACTTCGGACCTCAATCGATTGGGACGGGAACCGGCCATCAGGAAGCAGGCAATCGATGCCGGCCTGGGCCAGCTGCCCGCCCCGATCCTCCTCCCAGCCAACTAGCTGATCGAGAGACCGATGCTGGGCCGAACCGATTCGCGCCGCCGACTTCTCGTCATGCTGGGTGTCTTCGCGTTCGGTTCGCTGGCGCTCACCGCTCGTCTGGCCTACTGGCAGGTCATCGATCAGTCACGGCTCGCGGCGGAAGCCGTCGGTCAGATCACGGTCACGATCGACACCCCGACGCGGCGCGGTGACATCTTTGATCGGACGGGAACGGTGGTCCTTGCTACGACGGTCCAGCGCGACCGGCTCGTCGGCGCGCCCGATCAGCTGACACCCGACCAACGGCGGGAGACCGTGGCTCAACTGAAGACCATCCTGCAACTCGACGAGGCGGACGCGATCGCCATCCGCGACAAGCTCACCGGTGATGCCGGCTACGTCGTCCTGCGACACGGCCTCGATCGAGAGACCAGCAAACGGATCCGGACGGCGATCGATGCCAAGGACGCGGTCGGGCTGTCCCTCGAACCCGAGCCGGAGCGAGTCTACCCTCAGGCCGGCGGTGGACCCAAGTCGACCCTGGCCGCCCACCTCCTCGGGTTCGTGAATCGGGATGGCGTCGGCCAGTACGGCGTGGAGCAGCACTATCAGGCATCGCTGGCCGGGGAACCCAGCATCGTCGTGGCCGAACGAGATGCGGGCGGTCAGGCACTCCTGGACGAGGCGACGATCACCCAACCGGGCCAGCGAGGGACGGACCTGATGCTGACCATCGACGCGGGCCTTCAGCTGCGGGTCGAGCAGGAACTCCTGGCCGCATGGATCGCGGACAACGCCAAACGCGTCTCGGCTGTGGTCCTTGACCCGCACACCGGCGAGGTCTACGCGATGGCGACCTATCCGTCGTACGACGCCAACGACTACAGGCAGGTCGCCACGGACGATCCATCCCGGTTCATCGATCCGCTCGTCTCGGCTGTCTATGAACCTGGGTCCGTGTTCAAGATGATGACCGCGGCGGCGGCCCTGACCGAAGGAACGGTTACGACCAAGACGCTGATCAAGGACACCGGGACGCTTCCACTCGATGGTGGTCGGGCCAAGATCGACGATGCCGACCGCAAGGCGATGGGCTGGATGACCTTCGAGGACGGGATCGCCTATTCCAGAAACGTCGTGGCCGCCAAGGTCGCCCTTGGGCTCGGCAGGAATACTCGCCAATCATCGGCGACGCTGTATGACATGTGGCTCCGCCTGGGTTACGGCGTGCCGACGGGGATCGACGTGTCTGGCGAGGTCGGTGGGATCGTGCGGGATCCGGCCATCAATCCCTGGCGCGAGATCGACCTGGCCAATGGTGCGTTCGGGCAGGGTGTGGCGGTAACGCCGATCCAGTTGGCGATGGCCTTCGCGTCGCTGGTGAATGGAGGGACCCTCGTCCAGCCCCATGTCGTGAGGTCGATTGGAGACCTTGAGGTCGCCCACAATCCTCGCGCGCTGGGTGTCGTCGATCCGAAGACCTCGGCGACCCTGGTCGGGATGATGCAGCACGTCCTCAAGGAGGTGCCGTTCTATCGCGACCGGACGCTCGTCCGCGGATACGACGTGGGCGGCAAGACGGGCACCGCGCAGATCTGGGACCCGACGGCCGATAAGGGGCGCGGGGCGTGGAAGCGCAACCTGTTCAACTACTCGTTCGTCGGATATATCGGCCGCCAGCCGGGCATCCCCGACCTGGTCGCCGCGATCCAGATCGAGGAAGGGACACCCACCGTCGCTCGGGTCGGCCACCTGGAGATGCCCGTCATGTCGTTCGAACTGTTCCGGCGCATCGCGACTGACGCGATCACGACGTCGGATCTCCTGCCGACGATCCTGGCGCCCGCTCCGCGAAACGACGAACGGTGACGCCAGCCTATGCGACACTCGCGCTCGTGACCGACGTCGATCCGTCGAGCTCGGGTCCCCGGGATGCCCACGAGCCGGCGCTCACGGCCGATGACCTCGCCCGCCTCACCGGTGGTCGGCTCGAGGCTCGATCGGACCGACCCATCCGGGGTGCAGCCGTCGACTCGAGATCGGTCGAGCCGGGCAACCTGTTCGTCGCGCTACCGGGTGAACGGACGGATGGCCATGCGTTCATCGGTGAGGCGATCGCCGCGGGGGCCGCCGCCATCATCGTGACCCGACCCGTGGCCGTGGACCTGGATCTTGGCGACGTGACGGTCGTTCGCGCCGTGGACCCGGTCGCGGCCCTGGGCGCAGTCGCGGCCGGCTGGCGACGCCGATTTGACCCGCTCGTCGTGGGTGTCACGGGGAGCATCGCCAAGACTTCTGCCAAGGAGGCCATCGCGGCCACACTGGCGCCCCGTCTCCGCACGTTGCGCAACGACGGCAACCAGAACAATGAGATCGGCCTGCCGCTGACACTGCTACGTCTTGGTCCAGAACATGAAGCCGCGGTCCTCGAGATGGGCATGTACGTCGGCGGTGAGATCGCCGATCTGGCCGCCATGGCGGCGCCTCGGATCGGCGTCGTCACCGCGGTCCAGCCGGTCCATTTGTCCAGGATCGGTTCACTCGAGGCGATCGAGGCGGCCAAGGGCGAGCTGCTCGAAGCCCTGCCGGCCGATGGCACGGCCATCCTCAATGCGGACGATCCGATCGTTCGCCGAATGGGCGATCGGACGGTGGCTCGGACCCTCACGTTCGGCTTTGATCCGGACGCGCACGTCAGGGCCGTATCGGTGACCTCGGCCGGACTCGATGGCATGCGCTTCGAGGCGCGCATCGACGGCGCCCATCGGGCGATCACGATCCCGACCCTGGGGCGTCTGTCCGTCCATAACGCATTGGCCGGTCTGGCCGTCGGCCGAGCCGCGGGCCTGTCGTTCGACGACATGGCTGAGGGCCTCGCCGCGGGCTGGACCGCTCCACATCGCGCGCAGCCCGTGCGTCTCGGTGGCGTGACCCTCATCGATGACACGTACAACGCCTCCCCGCGCTCGGTCATCGCGGCCCTCGAACTGTTGGCGGGCTTGCCCGGCCGTCGGGCGGCGGTGCTTGGCGAGATGCTCGAGCTTGGGGAGTCCAGCGAGGCGGGCCATCGAGTCGTCGGAGAAGCGGCCGCGCGGACGCTGGACTGGCTCGTCGTCGTCGGGGATGGGGCGGCCGGGATCGCGGCCGGGGCCGAGGCCGCCGGGATGGACGTCTCGAGGATCATCCGGGTCAGCGATCCGGATGTCGCCGTCGAGGTGATCCCGCCGCGATTGCGGGACGGGGATGTCGTCCTCCTGAAGGCGTCCCGCGGCGTGGCCCTGGAGCGCGTCGTGGATGGCCTGCGGAGCGAACTCGGTGGCGACAGTCCTCGATGACCGACAACCTGGCCCAGGTCGAACTCATCCAGGGACTCCTCCTCGCGTTCGCCCTGATGGTCATCCTGATGTCGCCCTATATCCGTCTGCTCCACGCCGTTGGTTTTGGCAAACGGATCCGCGAAGACGGGCCGGAGAGCCACTTCGTCAAGGAAGGCACCCCGACGATGGGCGGGTTGCTCATCGTGGTCGTGGTCATCGGTATCTACTTCTTCCTCCGACCCGGACCGGATGCATCGACGTTCGCGCCGCTCGCGGCGCTCGCCGGCGTCGGCTTGCTTGGCGCGTTCGATGACTACCTCAACGCCCGGACGGGTGAGGGGATCCGGGTCAGGCAGAAGCTCATCTGGCTGACGATCGTGGCCTTCGTGGCGGCCTGGCAGATCCAGCAGACGTACGACATCACCGCCATCGCCGTGCCGTTCGTCGGGGCGGTCGAGATCGACCCGCGGGTCTACATCCTCTTTGCTGCCTTCGCCATCGTTGCCGCGGCGAACGGGGTCAACATCACCGACGGTCTGGATGGCTTGTCGGGCGGCACGCTGGCCATCGCCTTCGTCGCGTACATGCTCATCGCGCTCTTCAATTCGCCGCTGGCCCAACCGAACCTGGCCCTCTTGTGCGCCCTGATCATCGGTGCCCTCCTGGGATTCCTATGGTTCAACGTCCACCCAGCCCAGATCTTCATCGGCGATTCGGGAGCGTTGGCGCTGGGCGCGACGCTGGCGGTGACCGCCCTCATCACCGGCCAGATCCTGGTCCTGCCGCTGATCGGGATCATCTTCGTCATCGAGACCGCGTCGGTCATCCTCCAGGTCGGCTACTACAAGATGTCGGGGGGTAAACGACTGTTCCGGATGAGCCCGATCCATCACCACTTCGAACTGGGTGGATGGGACGAAGAGAAGATCACGATCCGCTTCTGGATCGTCGGGATCCTCGCCGCGCTTCTCGGCGTAACGCTCTTCCTGGCATCTCTGGATCGGTTGTAGTGACGACCATGACGATGGATGGGCCGATCGATCTCGACGCCCTCGAACTCGACGCGGTCCTTGGCGGTGCACTGCGTGGGCGCCGGATCACGGTCCTCGGTCTGGCCAGGAGCGGTGTCGCCCTCGCGCGCTTCTTCTCTGATGCCGGGGCTCGCGTGACCATCTACGACGGTCGTGCCATGGCCGAATTGCAGACCGCCATCGCTGAGCTCGGTGGACGATCGGTGACCTTGGCGTTGGGACCCGACGTGGACCCGATGTCGACCTGGCTAGGTGCCGGATTGGTGGCCACGTCACCGGCCATCACGCCAGATCTTCCGACCACGGAACCTCGCTTGCGGACGGCCCTGCAACAGCTCGTCGCGGCGCGCAGTCGTGGCGAACCGGACGCACCGGCCCTGGTCTCGGAGTCCGATCTATTCCTGCGCCTCTGTCCGTCACCGACGATCGGGGTCACCGGGACGAAGGGCAAGACGACGACCGCGTCCTTGATCGCGGCCATCCTGGCGACGGATGCGAGCCATCCGGCCGTGCTGGGGGGCAACATCGGGTTCCCCCTCATCGAGCGCCTCCAGGACCTGACCGGTGACCACCGCGTCGTCGATGAGCTGTCCGAGCTGCAACTGCCGACCCTGTCCCGGGGCACGACGATCGCGGTCTACACGAACGTGACGTCGGATCATCTCGATCGCCACGGAACTGTTGAGGCGTATCGACGATCCAAGCGGCGCCTGGCAGAACTGGTCGATCCGAGCGGAGCGATGGTCCTCAACGCGGAAGACCCCGTCGTCAGCGCGTACGCGGCGGCGGGACCGGCCAGATCGGTCATGTATCAGCGGACGGCGCCCGGTCAGGGGGGCATTGGCGTCGTCGACGGCTGGATCGTTGCCGACGAGGTCGAGAGGCTGGGATCCGTTGCCGGAGGGCCTGCGACGAGCGGCACCGATGGTCGGATCATGCCCATCGCCGAGCTGTCGATCCCGGGCGCCCACAACGTCTCCAACACCCTTGCCGCGGTCGCCGTCGGGCTCCTGTTCGGGATCGACGCCGCGGACGTCCGAGCGGCCACAGGCGGATTCACAGGTGTCGAGCACCGACTCGAGCTCGTCGCGCGAGTTGCAGGCGTCCGGTTCATCAATGACTCCCAGGGGACCCAGCCGGACGCCGTGGCGGCGGCATTGCGGGCCTTTGATGCGCCCATCGTGCTGATCGCCGGCGGTCGTGACAAGGCGATCGACCTGTCCGAGCTGGCCCCTGTCGTCGCAGAGCGCGCCCACGCTGCGGTCCTGATCGGCGAGAGCGGACCGACGCTTGAGGCGGCCTTCCGGGCGGCCGGCCTGGCCCGGACCGAGCGGGCTGACGATCTTGAAACGGCCGTCCGCCGCGCCGAGAGCATCGCGCGCGAAGCCCTTTCGGGATCGACGATCGAGCCGCGACCCGAGGCAACGGTGCTGCTGAGCCCGGCCGCGGCGAGTTTCGACATGTTCATCGACTACGCCGCTCGTGGACGAGCGTTCAAGACCATCGTCGCAGCGATCGCCGCCGAGCGAGCAGGAGAGGGCGACCGATGAATCTGGCCCCACCGATCCCGCGCCTGGAACGACCGAGGCGCGCTCCCGGCACCGGCGAGCCGCTCGACCGCGCGACGGCCAATCGGACGCCGGTCAAGAGTCGGGCGGGCGCGCTCCGGCGAGAGCGCCACCAGGCGGATTACGTGATCGTCGTCGTGGTCGTCGCCTTGACGGCGATCGGCATCCTGATGGTGTACTCGTCGTCGGCCGTCCGAGGCTACCTCCAGGACGCGGACACGTTCGCTACGGTCGGCCCCCAGATCCAATGGGCGTTGCTGGGGTTCGTCGCGATGGCCCTGATGATGCGAGTGGACTACCGCTATCTCCGCCTCGCCTCCGTCCCGTTCTATTTGTTTGCGATCGCCTTGCTGATCCTCGTCTTCGTGCCCGAGTTCAACATCGTGGTCGGTGGCTCGGCTCGGTGGTTGCGGCTCGGTCCATTGCCGGCGATCCATCCGGCCGAGATCGCCAAGCTGGCGCTCGTGATCTACCTGGCGCACTGGTCTGCCAAGCGAGGAACCCGCATCCACGGGTTCTGGGGTGGGACGGTCCCATTCCTGATCATCTTGGCGCCGATCGCTGTGCTCGTGTTTCGCGAGCCGGACCTGGGTACGACGATGGTCATCACCCTGACCGCGCTTACGATGTTCTTTGTGGCTGGGGCCAACCTCGTGCATCTCGCGGTCATGGCCGGTGGAGTGGCCCTGGCGATGATCACGGCCGGACTGCGTGGCTACCAGCTCGACCGGATCCGGGTCTGGCAGAACCCATGGATCGATCGACTCGGCGAGGGCTTTCACACGGTGCAGGGCTTGCTGGCGTTGGGCATCGGCGGGCTGTTCGGAACCGGTTTGGGCGAGAGCAAGGTGTTCGTGCCAAACGCCTTCAACGACTTCATCTTCGCGGAAGTCGGGCAGGAATTCGGGATGGTCGGTGCGGTCGTCGTGATCGGGCTGTTCCTGTTGCTGGCGTATTCCGGTGTCCGCATCGCGCTTGCCGCACCTGATACGTTCGGGGCGCTGCTGGCTGCCGGCATCACCGCATGGTTGTGTCTTCAGGCGTTCATCAACATCGGCGTGGTCGTGGCCCTGCTGCCGATCACCGGGATCACGTTGCCGTTCATCAGTGCCGGCGGCTCATCCCTCATCATCAGCTTTGCGGCGGTCGGGATCCTCCTGTCGATCTCGCGCGAAACGGTGGAGAAGGGGACGTGGAACGAAGATGCGACTGCTGATCGCGGCCGGCGGGACGGGCGGACACATCTACCCGGCACTCGCCGTGGCGCATTCGCTCGGCGCGACGCCTGACCCCCCAGACCTACGCTGGCTGGGCGGTCATCGCGGTCTGGAGGCCGCCATCGTGCCCCCGACGGGGATCCCGATGCGCCGACTCGCGGCACGCTCGCTGCGGACGACCGAGATGGACGTGCACGCGCTGCTCGATCCGATCCGATTGGCGGCATCGGTGCCGCAGGCCGCGGCGATACTTGCCGCCGAACGGCCGGCGGCGATCTTCACGACGGGTGGCTATGTTGCCGTGCCCGTCCTGATGGCGGCGGCCCCACTTGGGATCCCGGTCGTGATGTGGGACGGCAACGTGATCCCGGGTCGAGCCGTTCGGGCGACCGCCCGCCTCGCCGCGGCCCTGGCCGTCTCGTTCGAGGCCACCTGTCACGCGCTTGCGCCGGTCGCGCCAGGTCGGCCGTGTTATCTGACGGGTACGCCGATCCGCGAAGTGTCGGCGATGGATCGGGCGGAAGCTCGGGCCCGGATGGAGATCGAGATCGACGCGCGGGTCGTCCTCATCTTCGGAGGTTCGCAGGCGGTCCGAAGGTTCAATGCCGCCGTGGCCGACGCGCTGCCCGAGCTCACCCAGCGGGTCACGGTCATCCACGTGACCGGTGACGACGGGTACGCGCCAGCGCTCTCCAGCCGCGAGGTGCTGCCCGAGGCGGCTCGGGGTCACTATCGACCATTCCGGTTCCTGCGCGATGAGATGCTCGCGGCGTTGGTCTCGGCCGACCTCGTCGTCGGGCGTGCCGGTGCCTCCACCCTGGCCGAAGTGACCGCGCTTGGGGTGCCGATGGTCGTCGTGCCCTATCCGCATGCGGCCGGTCACCAGCTAGCCAACGCCGAGAGCCTGGTCGCCGCTGGTGCTGCCCGACTGATCACCGATGAGGCGTTCGATGCGAGGGCACTGCTCGATTCGGTCGCCGTGCTCGAGAACCCAGCCGCCTACGCGGCCATGACCGAGGCCGCCCGGAGTCTCGGTCGCCCGGGTGCGGCCGATGCGGTCGCCGAACTGGTCCTGGCCGCCGCTGCCCGCGCCCCGCTCCCGGAACCGGCGGCGATCGAGCAGCGAGCGCGGGAGCCCGCCGCATGACCGCGCCATTCGATCCCATCGCGACCGGGACCGAGATCCAGCGGCGGATCGGGGTCAAGACATCGCGCGACGAGCCGCTCGCCCGATTCACGACGATGCGGGTCGGCGGGCCGGCCGATCTCTTTGCGACGGCCCACAATGCTCACGAACTGCGCGCACTGGTCCGGTTCGCCCGGACACGCGGCCTGCCGCACTTCCTGCTCGGGCGTGGCAGCGATCTGGTGATCGCCGACGCGGGGATCCGAGGGCTCGTCATCCAGGTCCGCGCTGAGGGGTCACACGCGGATGGCGAACGCTACACGGCCGAAGCTGGCGTCCAAATGGCTCGCGCGGCCACCGAGACCCAGCGGGCCGGACTGACCGGGCTCGAATTCGGTCTGGCCATCCCGGGTACGGTCGGCGGCGCCGTGTGGGCCAACGCCGGCGCGCACGATGGCGATATCGCAGGCATCGTGGAATCGGCGCACGTCCTGGCCGCCGATGGGTCCGAGTCGATCCTGCCCGGAGAGGCGCTCGACTTCGGCTACCGGGACAGCCGGTTCAAGCACCCGGCCGATCAGGACCTGGTTACCGCGCGCGACGTCGTGATCGAGGCAACCTTCCGCCTGGCATCGGCCGACCCTGATGCGATCAAGACCAGACTCGACGAGATCCGCCACTGGCGTCAGGCTCACCAGCCGATCGGGCTGCCATCGGCCGGCAGTGTCTTTCGGAACCCGGTGGGCGACTCGGCCGGGCGGTTGATCGAAACGGCCGGCCTCAAGGGAGCCCGGGTGGGTGGCGCTGTCGTCTCGGAGAAGCATGCCAACTTCATCGTCAATGACCAGAAGGGCTCCGCCTCCGACGTCCGCCGCCTGGCCGAGCACGTCCGCGATACGATCCTGACCCGCGACGGGATCTCGCTGGACTTTGAGATCCAGTTCGTGGGCGATTGGTCAGCGCAGGGGGCCGAAAGATGACGTCATCGATGCGCCGTCCACGCGTCGTCGTCCTGCTGGGCGGGCCATCCGCGGAGCACGACGTGTCGGTCGTCTCCGGGACGGCCATCGCGGAGGCCCTGGCCGACGAGGGCCACCAGGTCGATCAGGTTCTCATCGACCTGGACGGGGGATGGTGGTGGCTGGCCGACGGCCACGTCCGCGAGGGAAGGCCGGCCGCCCTCTATGACGACCCGGCCGCCCTCGGGTCTGATGGACCGCACAGGGTCGGAGCCGCCATAGATCGTATGGCCGCGATGGAACCAGCTCCGGTCGTGTTCATCGCGCTGCACGGCCCGTTTGGCGAAGACGGCACGGTCCAGGCCTTGATCGAGGCGGCTGGGCTGGCCTACACCGGCTCTGGGGTGGCCGCGTCGGCGGTCGGGATGGACAAGACCCTGTTCAAGCGGATGTGCCGGGGCATCGGCTTGCCGGTCGTCGACTGGCGCGAGGTCCACGCTTCTCGGTGGGCGACCGAA
>Ga0307378_10008249_pt1 | contig 13870 bp, 4 predicted proteins | sample UN1MG_FD_202238 | JGI IMG/M metagenome (GOLD analysis project Ga0307378, IMG submission 202238) | Soil microbial communities from Risofladan, Vaasa, Finland - UN-1 | ecosystem: Environmental > Terrestrial > Soil > Coastal area > Acid sulfate soil | place: Finland: Risofladan, Vaasa | collected... | reverse complement strand
GGTCTTGGATGTGTCCGCTCTCAATATGCCAATCTATGTATCTTTGGGCACACATTTGTCGACAAGACATTATACAAGTGAAACAGATTAGACGCTGATCATAACAGCATCGTTCGGAAGTGCTCGCACATCCTTCGGATCGAGTATGATGCCCTCACCGAAATTCCACACCACATTACCCCAAGCGTCCACCCTCACAACCCTATTCCCATACACCGACGGTTCAGTCTCTTTTTCAAGGATAAGATATTGGTCGGAGCTGGCGATCCTTACGCTCGACGACACTATCGCTCCTGTCACGATGGACGGGTAGGCGAACCATGCGAAGGATCCCACGTTGTCGAACTGGAAGGCGTAGGAATCGCCAGGCTGCAGCTCATTGCTCTGGAACTCGTCTCCATAAAGAGTCAAGTCCGGGTCGGAAGCGAAGGTTTCCGGGGTGGTCTTCCCTGAGTAGATGGTTATTGGAAGCACCGAGTCGTTTCTCCAAATCACCCCCGTACCTGACTTGATGTAAAGCTCACTTGGACTCGCTACCGAACCCCCTACTGAAATCAACTGCTCGCCCATTACGACCTGCTGGAAGTCGGATACTATCCTGTCTGACAGGTATTCCCAGACCACCCTAGTTTCCTGCGTGGATAGGTCGGTATGAGTGATGATCGCCCTGTTCCGGATTGCGTCAGCCATCATCAATTCGTCATCAGATACCTTGAGAGTACTCCCGAGATACGACTTGGCGTTTGCCCTTGTGTCAGCAAACTTGGAAGCGTTGTTAGTAAAGAGGACGTTGCCGGTCGTATCATACTGAATGGCACTATGCCCATCGAGATACTTCGTGCCGTATATGGTCATAGGATCCTCGTCCGCCGCAACCTGGGACGCCGACGTAACTTCGCTGGATAGCCCATAAGTAGTGGTCTGCGACCTGAGCTTCCCGACAAGCACGGTGTCTCCGCCCGACGGGTTTACGTCGCTCGTCTCAGCCATCACGACCTGCATGTCTACTGGACAATAAATGTTCGCCAGGTACATGTTAGCAACGTCCACACTCACAGAACCCTCTTCGTTGACCGAGGACGTCTCTCTGCCTGACCCCATAATGGTACCCCTGTCAGCATACAGCTTCAACCCCACCCCCGACGCCACACCCACGTTGAACACAGCCGTTGCTCTTGAGTACAGGGCAACAATCTCTTGTCCGTTCTCATCAACAAGAATGAGGGTCACTTCATGGCGGCCGTAAGCCATCCCGGTCAAGGGTATGGGGTCGGAAGTGTACCAATCCACCTTTGCTCCATCATCCACCTGGTATTGGAGATGGCTGCCGGTGAGAGATATTGGGTGATTTATAACCGTAAAACCTATCGAGACGGATGTTGAGGCTATGGTTTGCCCACCCAAGGGGGAATCTATCTGCACATGGGGATCTGAGTATGGCAGGGATTCTACTGCGAAGGAGGCGGTCACTTGAGCCTCCTGATTGGCTATTGGAAGGTTGTTCTTATCAACCAAAGTTATATTGACCTCGTGGATCCCGCCAGACAGCCCAGAAAGCGTCAGAGAGCGTACCTTGGTGTACTGATATGGTTGGCTGTCCAAACTCCACCTGATGCCATTATTGTCGTCGGATTCGCCCCCTATCGAGAAGTTGGGGGTCGTGACCGTCAAAGTGACAGTAGATACCCCCTTAAGTTCCATCTCTTTTGGGGAGGCAACCACCACAGACGGGGTAGCAAAATTGAGCATTGTGTTCAGAGTGGCCTGGTCCGCCTGAGTCAGCTGTGCCTGAAGGACATGAGAGAAGAAAGTGAACTGGTTGATGTACTTGTTGGTTGAGAACCGCCAGGCGTCATACTTGGCGCCATCTATCCCCCAAACGTTGAAAGTGGTGGAGGTGTCGAAGTAGACCCTGTGCGGGCCGGCGGCGAGAAAAAGCTTCGCCCTATTGAAGCTCGTCTCCTGGTCATGGATTGTCTCAATATTGTTGTTCCAGACAATAGTGAGCATGCCTGTCTCCGGATTGTAGACCGAGTGGAGCAAGGCTGGTACTGGGACGTCGGTGGACGTAGGGGTGGGCTGCGGATAAGAACCGTTGGTGTCGGAACCAGGACCGTTGTCCTCATCCCCATAGGCGTCCGTTGGGTCAGTGAGCATGCTGCCCCACAGCCCAAACAGGAGATTGCCCGACTTGTCTATCTGGAGAACCCTGTCGTTATCGCTGTCCGTCACCCACATGGTGCCCTGGGAGCCTCTTTTGACACAAGAAAGCTGACCAAATCCAAGCTCGACCAGCCCTAGGGCTTGCCTTGTGCTGATGGGAAGAGCCAGACCTGTGCTGGAGTATTTCTCAACAAAGTCAGAGTCTGTCTGGATAACCTTGCCAGACACCCCATAATAGATGTCGTTGACTTCGTTTGCGGCTGCTATCCTTATACTCCCCGGGTCGGTCGTGGTGTCTATGTCACTGTTCGTTCCTGACTCCCAGTCGTCCTGCGTGTCGTACAGAAACTCCGTCTGCGACGCCGATATTCGGGAGTCAATATAGAGCCTGTGCAACTCTGGCGAATAGTCGGGGGTTGTGTCGGAGTGCTCGAAGAGTGTCTCGATCTGGATGTACGAGTACAGATATCCAGTCGAGTTTGACACGAGATAGGTTCCTGAGTCGGTTGTGACAGGACTATATGGCGACCATGGTGCTGGCGTGGGGGACGAGTCGTCGAATTGAGACGGGTCGTTTGCCAGGCGTGTCCTCACCTTGAATCCCGTCCCCGTCGGCCCGAGAATGTCCCATCTGACCTGGTAGAAGTCCTGTGGGACGCCATTCCCATATATAAATCTAGCCCAGCCATCCTCCATGAATACGTTGCCAGTTGTGAGATACATCTCGTCAATATTGAGCGTGAATGCCCTGCCTGAGTCCCAGCCGACCTGCGATGAGGTGAAGAGACCGATCGAATTGATGGATTCCCTATTGTAGGCTGAGATGTCTACTGACACCTCCCGCCAGCCGTTCAGCAGGGTATCCCGGTTAATTGTCGGAGCATTCCGCTCCAGGACCATGGTGAATGAATTCTGCACCCCGTAAGTGGCGTCATTGATGTAGAAATAGATATCGCCGTGCTCCAGGTTATCTGTAAAAATGTAGAAAACCACCTTACTGTATTCGCTCCAGTCCTGGGCATCGAAGGTCTTTGTTAGGGTGAAAGCCAAGTTTGTCGTATTGTCGACATTTACGCCCACCTTGGCGCTGTACTCACCTATAACCTTGGTGGTGGGGTCGAGTTCCAATATCCCGGCTGCACTGCTCAGATCAACTATCTGGGTCTTCCAGGCACTAACCTCCTCGAAGCCATCTATAGTCGCCCTAGTCTCCGTGTTTTGGATGCGGATAATGTCGGCGTCAACCACTGTCCTGAGACGCTCAGTAGCTTCAAACTCGGTGTTGGAGTCCCAGGTCTTGGTGACTGTACGGTATGCCGGTCCTGATGTGCCTGATATAGTGTGTTGTCCACCATCGATCTCTGGTAGGGTGTCAACGACAGCGGTGGTGTTGTCCGTGTCTATCAGGGCGTCGGGACTGATTCCAGGTATGAAAGCGAGCTCGTTGACTAGGTACTCGTCCACGTCTGGCCATTGATGCTTTAACGCTAGAACGAGCTGAAGGAGATTGACGAGTGCTGTCTCCCCCATGAGTGTCTTACCTATCTGCGATAAATTATCAATGAACGTGTCTATCTGCCCGTGGGTCAGGGTGCCTTGATTATCGAGGTCGGTTACATGATCCAACTTCGGTATTTGATCTTTATCGAACACGCCCGACGACACCTTGGATGCGTCGAGGTTGGGGATGTTGCCCTGAGACAACACCCCCTGAACCTCTGAAGCCAGGTTTACGAGGTCTGGCATGTCCTCCGCCCCATTGTGATGGTGAGCTTTTATAAGATCGTTTATCGAGGACACCAATCCTACGGATTGTCTGACAGTAGAGTCTATTGCAGTTATGTTGCCGTCAACGTCAGTCGTGACCTTAGATAGGAGTATCGCTCCCTCGGGTGTAGCACTGGACATGGAGACGCCGAACGTGACGTCCCCCTCCCAATACGTGGTGTCGGTTTTGTATGCGTAAATGTAGTTGTCAACCCCGGGGAACAGGGGGTACACATTGGTCGACTCGGTGGACTCACAGGACAAGAAAGCTATGACGCCTGAGCCTGATGTAACGCTGACACCGTCGTCTATGGTGGTGCTCTTTCTGACTTCCCAGCCGTCAATCACCCCATCCCCAACTATGGCAAAGAGTCCGCGGAGCTGGGCGTCCAGAGTTGTCCACCTCCTGAATTCGGTGGTGCCATCAGTCAGCTCTCCCTCAAGGTAATATCCAAGCTGGTATTTTTCGGTTTGTTTTGGCATTTTATGGTCCCACTATTCTATTTCCACCCCAAAATCCGCCGCCCCCCCAAATGAAATATTCCTTCTTAGAGGCGAAGTCGATCATCGAAGGTAGAGTGACGCCTGTCATGTTGCCGTTCTTGTTCAATATGTTTGTCGTGATGGCGAAGCCTGCTATCTGCGGGAACATGTTCGTAACCAGACTCCTGACCTCGGAGCTGATATCTGGATTGAGGTTTATAAAGATGCTCATATCGTATTGTCCCCGAACCACTCCCCACCTATGTCTGTGGTCAAAGAGTTGTCCTCAGCATTGAATGTCCTGCTGAGGCTCATGACCCTAGAAGCCTTGCCATCCACACTGATGGTGGATAATGGCGCCACCGAGAAGCCCCCGGCCGTACGGATGTTAATTGAACTAATTGGCTTGAACATCCTCTGTTTATTTGCATCCAGCCAATTCATCGCCCCCGAGAGGCTGGCAAGCACGGGCGTCTCGTTGACGAGCACTCTATTGAATGGAAGTGCAGGAGTGGGATTCTTCGCTCCAACTATGATTATGCCACCCCTCTGCTCAAGACACATGGATGCATCGACGGTCTTTACTATGATCTGTGACGGGACACTATCATATTTTGCTCCACTGCGTTTCTCATCTATTATGACCTCGGTGTCTCCACCGCTAGGGTCAGAAGTGAATGTTTCTGAAATTTTGCTTGAATCACCAGCCAAGCCTCCCTGAAGCTCACTCACATGGAACGCTCCATCCCCGTCGAAAGCCACAACGAGAGCGTACTGCTTGGCTAACTTAAATATGTTCTCCTTCAGGTTGGAGTTACTTGGATACCTATGAAGAGGCTCAGTCATGCTGTACCCGCCCCCAAGGAAGTAGCGTTTCTTGCCGGTGTCGTCGATAGCTGTTATGCCAGCCCTGCTGGCGAGTTCAGCTATCGCCGTGAAAACGTCCATCCCGTCGTAGAAGGGAGAGTTCAACATCATGGTGGAGCTCAGGACGAACATATAGTCCTCGCAATGCACATTTAGAGTCTCCTTGCCGGCGACCCAGGACGAACTAGCGTTCAAGCTGAGTCCCGTGAACGTAGTTCCGCCTGAGGCTCCTGACCATCCTGCTTGCAGTTGCACCGCTCCACTCTTGCTTAACAGACCGTTGTGCTGCCCAAATTCGTTGTACAGCACCAAATCAACGCTGTGATTTATTAGGAAGAGTTCTTCTACGCTGAAAGTTTCAGTAAACGAAATCAGGCTGTCACCCACTCCACCTCCAGCACCCCCACCCTGCTCAGACTCTTTATTAAAAACGCCCCTGATCCTGTGGAAGACCGGTGGCAGGACAGGAAAATTTCCTCCTCCTGCGCCGAAACCAGCTGTACCTGGGGTCATTTTCACAGTGTACGTGTTGTTGCTTGGGCTGGCGGGCGCCGTATCCAGGTTGAAATTTACAAGACCATGTTGACCGACTCCGACCGCCAACGGGTCTGACGAAGACTCGGTACCCGCATTGCTGGCACTTATCCCCAAGCCGTAGCCATCTTCCTGTGGAAGAGTAGCTAAAGAGCCTGCCCCTGGAGTTTTTCCGTCTGCACTCCCGCTGAACTCCCCCGTGTAGTTGCCGTTGTCGTCTGGAGCACCTACTTGATTCGTACCAAAACGAGCTTCGACCAGACACGGTGGGGAAATGTTGATACCAGCCGCACAGCTGGTTCCGACCAGCATTATGGTGGAAATATCTAATTTGAACGGACTGAGTGTTAACTCTTCTCCGCTCCCCTCAGTGTTTACAGTGACATATCGCCTGTACGAATAGACCTGTCCAGTTTCAATAATCTGCACCTGGATTATCCCAGTCCCCAATGGTGTGATCACTATACTGTTCGGCACGTTCCACAGGATACCAGAAGAATTATCTGCTACACCAGCGGTAAGTGTGAGATTCACCACCCTGGGTTCAAATGTTGCATCGTTTGAATTATTTGAGACACCCCAGTCGTAGATCTGCGGCGGTGCACCCTGTGTGAATACAATGTCGAATGCGCCGTCAGATTTTGACGCCGAACTACTTTCACCAGCGGCAGCAGTGGATGTTCCGCCCGGATTGATTCTAATGGCAAACATGGCGGTGACCTTGTTTTTTACTGCCTGCTTCGGCCAGAAGATAACGCAGAACGGAAGTCTGTCGACGCCGCCAGGGTTCACATCTTTGGTCTGGACTGCCCACCATATGTCAGGTGTCGACGATACCTGGACAGCCCACGGGATGAGGGAGTCGTCGTAGCTGGAGCTTCCTATATCTATATCTGGAAATTTGGCGTCGCCACCACCATCTGTTTTTGCAAAGCCCGCTGTCTTCCAGATTGGACCTGTGTAATTTGGATCACTAGCGTCATTCGGAGACTTCGAATCCTGTTCTTTGGCGGTCTCGCTCTTGCTCACGGCTCCGTAGATAGCTGGACCTAGTACTCCACTCGAAGCTTTCCCGGTTACCACTTGCCACATTATATTCGAATTAGTCATCCTGTCGGCGTCAGCTGTGCCCTCCACGTAATTACCTATAATTACCAGACTTGGGGCTGGTGTGAGAACCGAATAGGTGTCTGATATTTTCCTGAGTGCCAACCCGGAACCAGGCTGCTGAGGATCATTCTGGGTGTACGGAAAGATATCCTTCGCCGTAACGTCCATAGCAGCAACCTTTGGATATTTAGCAACATTCGGGAGATTTGTGGCTCCACTGTTTATTTGCAAGTTGACGCTAGCTATGCCTAAGTTGCCCATGTTGTTCTCACCAGTTCGCCTTACCTGTCCAGCTCGTCCCTCCGTTCATGCTCGTTCTTGCCGTCAGGTAACCATCTAAAGTCACCATGTAGGCTGAAATCACGCCTGATTGCTCCTCGGCTGAGGCTATCCTCTGCGATGGTATCCCCGTAGCCACGAGGGACGACGGGTAGGCGTCTAATAGTTCTTGCTGACTGGAGTATTTACCTGCAATCTCTATATTGGTTCTCTTGCACTTCAAGGAATCACCATCGAAGTAGAACAAATAGTCACCGTGGAGATGAGGAGCTCTACCTCCCCTAGCTACAACAAGCCTTTCGTTATTATTTGTCGAGATGCTCCACTTCTGCCCACCAGATTCGGAAACCAGCTGAACAATCCCGTCGGCTTCTTCATCCCTGATCAGGAGTTTAATGGTTCCAGAGGGGAGCATGGTCACACCAATCACATCCTCGAAAAAGGTCAGATCTTGTATTATGGCGCCGCTTTTCTTTCCGCCAGCTATCTTAATGAAGTGCTCGCTATGAGCACCCTCCTGCTGGGTCTGAGTGTCCCCGACTAAAGTCGCTCCAAAGTCGCTCATATTGTTTGCGTAAGGAGGTCTATGGTATGCAAACACCTCATTGTCCTCCAAGTCAAATCCTGATGTCTTCTTGGCTTTCAGGGGGTACGTCTTGTCCTTCGAAAGAGTGCCAAGATTAAACTGGTACACCCCGAGGAACAGGTGGTCCAGGTCGCCGTCCGTGTCAGTGGAGCCTTCTCTCGTGTATCCATACCCGAATATCCAAACTATGTTCGAATTCATTTCCAGCAGGCTGCCAGCCTGTCTGAAATCGTGCATTAGCATCATGGGCGTATTGAGTTCCTGGACTATGTCCTGTGTGTCAGTGGTTGGTGCTGAAGACAACATGAACTTAGGAGAACTCCATTTCTTGCCGCTGTTCTGGCTCCATATCATGAAGACGCATGGCTTGCTGGCGTTTTCGCCACTATCTGCACTTGCATCCCCCACGGGATAGAAAACAGGAGAGTCTTTTCCATATATTAGGAACATAGACGAAGCTCCAGTAGCATGGGCGTCGAATATGTTTGTTGCCTTCAGCATGTTGCTGGACTTGACAATCTGTATCGACGACGGCGCCAACACGGCTGACGTAGCTGATACCTCGCTGCCCGACAAGAGTGCCTTCAGCTTGTCTGAGCTGACCATCTTCTCTAGCCCTGCCGACCAGATGGTATCGCTTCTGTACTTGCTATACACCATGGCAACCACTTGTCCTGAGGAGGTTCCCTGGCCGATGGGGGAATAGTACTCGAACGGCAAGGCAACGGGGGACACAGCAGTGCTGTCCACAACGAGGTTGTACTTCTTGGTCAACCCGGTTTTGACGCCACCCAGCCCAGAGATCAGGGCGGAGAAATAGGCAGACGGCTCATCAACTGTATTCCCGGGTAGATACATCCAATAGATGTCGGCGGTGTTTGATGACGACGACGGTATATCGAACGTCATTTCGGAAACCAAATACTTCGTTGACTCGGGAACATCACCGCCGCCAGTGATTTTGGTACTCTCACCAAAGGCTACGAGCTGCTGCTCGATCCGATCTAACGATCTCTGCCATGACGACCTGAATGCCAAGGTATCCAGCGTGGGATCCATGTAGAAAAAGCATTGTCTCTGCTCTGGCCCTTGTTCTATGAACGACACAGCTATCAACCTTTTCTTCGTCTGCACCATGATGGCGGGGACACCCCTCCCTTGTGCCGCATCATCGACGCCGAACGAAAAGTCAACGACAGAGAACATGTTGCTCGTATCCATTGGGGTGGTCGTTTTATAGTATCCCGCATCGTAAAAGCCGTTCATGAAAAGCTTCCAGGTGTTGTTTTCGTAGAGTGCTGGCTTAGCCTCGATACCGAGATTGAAGTTCGCTGCCTTACTTACCCCCGAAGCCGTCTCGTAGGGTGTATCGAAAGCGACAGATATTGTATCGCCGGTCTTAACGGCCGTACCAATGTCGCCGTCAATCTCACAAGTGATATTAAGAAAACCCTCATCATCACTATTGGCGAACGAGAAGGATTTTACTTTGTAGTACTCCCCTTTCGATATGACAAGCCACCCGCCATACTTTTTGAAGACATTAGCACTAGAGCTCCCCCGGATACTGATAGGACTCCTGATTCTCTCGGCGAGTGAAGAGTAACCAGAGACCTCTATTTCGGTGGCGCTAAGAGTGGTCTTGTGGGGTACGTCCTCAGCAGCCTTCCATGTGATCTTAGTGCCGCTGCTGTTGATAACTTCGCCTTGCCAGAGCGACTGGTTTTCGTAATATATCTCGGATATCTTCCAGAAGTTCTGCTGATGGACTTTGATCTGTTGAGCCGATGCTGTTTGGGAGAACAAATTTCCGCTGGTGACAGCCTGATTCTTAACCCCGATCGTATTGTACATCGGATGCTCGACTATCTCATAGTAGTTACCCCCCGCCTCGACGTACTCTCCAACTAGGTTACCAGCCATGTAGTTGTGCTTCGTGGTACTGTCGCCAGGCAGGATATCTTCCGGGTTCTCGTTGATGATTATCCTGATAGTGGACGGAATGGAATTGAGGGCGTTAAACGCCGAAAAGCCATCTACTCCCGTACCAGCAATTGTTACCCCGTCACCCACCTTCGTAGCCATGTAGTCTTGGAAGTCGGCATTGACGTAAGGAGTGTATTCCGTACTGTCGCCTGATGGAGGCATCCACATCCCTATTACATTCTGCACAGTTGTCATCCTCTGGTATTTGGTCTTGTACCCGCCATAGCCGCTTCCTAGTTCGTATTCAAACATGAGTTGAGGATCTTCGATGACCCATGGTGTGGATACCTCATAAAAATCGCCCGCAGATGGTAAAGATGCGTTCTCATCGGTCGCTTCAGCGTTGACTCCCCATCCGCTATCCACCGAGGATAGATTAAAACTCGCTGACGTACCATTGGACTTGAACACCTTGATTGATCCGACGGGTGCCGAGGAAAAGTCTGGCGACGATGTGCTCTCGAACAGTTTGAGCGTCACCTTCTTTGGGTCGGTAGAGCTGGTCGTCACGTTGAGCAATGTTCCATTTCTGACGTAGAACCTCTTGAATTTGCAGTTCACCCGGTACTCCACCTTTGGTATTAAGGAGGTTAGCGGAAGCCAACTTAAGGAGGTCAAGCCACCTATGAATCCGAGTAATGTTATGTCCAGGGAGATGTATGCCTGGTGCTTGAAGCGAGTGCCTATGCTGTAGCCGAACCTCGGACTATTGACGCTGATAGATAGTACCCCGTAGTCAGGCGATGTAGATGCACTATTACCAGATCTCTTGAGTGTTGCTGTGTACATTATGAACGTTGTCGTCGCCGCCAGAGCAGCGAGAAAGGCAGGCGAGACACCCAAGCCAAGAAAGATGGTGCTGGTCGAAGGCAAGTCGATCAAGCTGTTAGACAGGATACTCAGGGCATTAATGTACTGCGAAGGCAGGTAGTTGTCGGGGAATGGAAAGTCAAACGGTTGGCCAAGTGGCTTAAGATCGTTTATCAGAACCCTCGGGTTCCACCCTGGGTATTGTGTTGGGAGAATAACTGAGGACCAAGACACGGTGACCTCCTATATCACACTGATATGTTTCCGCCGCCGACGTGGGTCTGGAACGTCAGGAGCCTCGCAAGCTCGCCCGTTGCCTTAGCAGTGATTGTCTGATCTGTTTTCCGTCCACCGGCTGGTGCGGAAGTTAGTGCCGATGGCAACTCCAGCGGTCCGCCGTCCCGGCGGTTGATAGTGGGTCCAAGAGCAGCGGCAGATCCACTGAGGATCGCCTCCTTAGGGGTGAGCATGGCCATCCCGCCTCCATGAATTGGTCTTGGTACGGAATCTCTGCCAGGGACGCCCCCGCTCACAAACTCGGCACCAAGTGACTCGAGTAACGACTTGTTCCTGTCGGCAGCCGACGCCTTAATCACGTAACTGCCTCGGTCGAGGGCACCACCATTCGCAAAACCTTTGCTTGCGATCATGGCTTCAACTTGGCGGAATTCCGATGGCCTGATCTCAACTCGTTTGTTATTCACCCTCCAATACGTCTCTCCTCTTTTCAGTGCTTCAATGTATTTGGGAAGCATTATTTTGGCTACGTCGTCATTAGGAAGCTTGTTCTTGTTCTTTTTCAGAAACTTCGTTAGCTGATCCCTGCGGGCATCCCTTTCCTTTTCTGTTCCAATCATCCGTTTGCCACTGAACTCACCATCGTCCATACTCTTCATCAAGTATTCAACTTGAGCGATCTGACTTGGTGATATACCTTCTGCCTTTCCTGTACCAACATATCTAGCATACTTTGGCAAAAATAGTTTAGCGACGTCTGTGTTCTCCAGCTCGTTCTGATGATATTTCTTCAAGAATCTTGTCAGACGGTCGCTACGTTCCTCCTCTGCCTGAGTGTTTGGTTTTACCAGACCCGGCGCAGCTGTTCCACTAAACGCCCCCGCTCCCTTTGCTGCGGTTATCTTCTCAGCTGCCTCTGTGCCGAATAGACGCTGCCGCGGCAACCCACTCTTCTTTCCCATAAAAGCCCCTACGGCGTCGGCGGCTACATAAGTAAGCCCTAAAGCCGACCCCCAACCAAGCGTCCGCCCAGTGAGACCTACACCCCCCTTAATCTGGGTCAACGCCTTGGTCATCCACCCTGCCGTTCCAGCACCCGGCGCAGCTGTTCCACTAAACGCCCCCGCTCCCTTTGCTGCGGTTATCTTCTCAGCAAGCTGAGTTGCCATCTGTTGCCTGAGATTGGGGTTTTTGAGTGCTGCTTTCGTCAAGCTTTGTTTAATCTGTAAATCTATTCCCTCCTTCCAAGCTTTGGACGCCATCATTCCTTCGGCGTGCCCCCTTGTCATCGCCGATGGTGCCATTTTCGTTCCGATTCTTTCTAGTACGACCTTTTCAGCTTTCTTTTTAGCCACATCCGACTGAGCCATACGGACGGCATGGTCTTTGGCGAGCTTTTTGGTAGCAATATGTTTGCCCAATTTTGTTCCAGCAAATTTCGATTTAGCACCCCCAGCTCCTGTTAGTATCAAAGCAGCATCTGTTGCCAGTCCCGCCCCCCGATACAAACCCCTTTCGTATGTGGGAGTTTCTTTATCAAGAATAGCTTTTGCCATTGCTGTCGTGCCTGGTTCGGATATTCCAAGGTTTTCTGATGCTGCACTGAATAGTCGACCAAACTTTCCGTAAGTACCTACTTTTGCACCTATCTCGGCCCATGCCTCTTTAGTACTGAACGTCTTTCTCAAAACTCCCCAGGTAGTTTTGGGGGCATTTTCAATATTCTGTAGATACTCCTTCTTGAGCTTTTCTTCCCCTGCCTTAAATTTGTCTATCCTCGCTTGATGTTTAGCTTCCTCTGGAGATTGTTCACGCTGTGTCGTAGCATCAAGCGGACTCAAGTCAACTTGAGCTTGAGCTTTAGCTGCCGCTGCCGCTGCCGCTGCATCTCTTTTCTTTTTCGCTTCCGCTCTTGCTTTTATGACACTTGGATAGGTAACGGAAACTTCTGATACGTTTCGGATCAGTTGCTGACCATCCCAAATGGTTCCATATGGAGATTGGGGGTTTCCGTCTGGAAGGGATGGTAACCCGTGGTGCATACGGTTTGGAATTGAGAATACCCCAAGATCGGAGTCAATACCATGCAAGTCCTTACGCTTATTACCCACCCATTTCTTGCCCCCCACGAAAACTCCAGATACGGCTTTCTTACGTTCTTCCTCAGCAGAGCTGATCTCCTTACCCTGAGCGTCATATCTCTGGAAATATTGCTGGACATCATTAACTGGTGACCATTTTTTGTTGAGCTCGGGAGAAACGAATACCCCTCTGTCATCTCTGTCATCAGACCTTGCTCCCCCGAATTTTTCTCTATTAACTGATGTATATATTTTTTTGAACTCGGGCGAAACGAATACCCCAGATTGGTCCGCATACTCCACAGAGCCGGCTTTCTTACGTTCTTCATTCTTAGCATCAACTGGTGACCATTTCTTGCCATCCTTGAAAATTCCTGTGTCGGGACCTTCTTCCACACGTGGGGTAATACTAGATCCGACTTCCCCACCTTCTGCAAATGAGTTGAATATCCTCCCCACGCCTGCCGCACCTGGTGGCATGACTATCTCGCCAGGCGTCATCGCTGCTGGACCCCCCGCCGTCAGCATTCTAACCGAATCTCCAGCTCCCGTTCCTGGCACCACTTTGCCACCCAAGGCGAGCATGACAGCCTTCGACATGGCGTCCCTCGACGCCCCAGCGTTCACCACGTAGCTTCCTCCGGGTATCACCCCCCCAGTCGCATATGCACGACCACTACCGGCGAACTTGTTTACAGCATCGGCGAATTTATCAGTGCTAGTCTCAAACTTCTCTATTGGGAGGTTCATTTGCGGGCCAGGACCATTAGTCATTCTTACACCAGCAGGGATCGTCCGCTGCATAGCCGTCCCTATGTCAATATTAGACCGTCTGATCCTAGACACCCCCCGACCCTGCGCCGCCGCCTCGGTCATGTTATCTGACCATGCTTGACCACCAACGGTCCTACTGGCGATCTGTGCTGTCCCCATCCGTCCATGACCCTCCCTTGACCAAGCGTTGACA
>Ga0307378_10008246_pt1 | contig 13871 bp, 17 predicted proteins | sample UN1MG_FD_202238 | JGI IMG/M metagenome (GOLD analysis project Ga0307378, IMG submission 202238) | Soil microbial communities from Risofladan, Vaasa, Finland - UN-1 | ecosystem: Environmental > Terrestrial > Soil > Coastal area > Acid sulfate soil | place: Finland: Risofladan, Vaasa | collected... | reverse complement strand
CAGCGTCGAAATTTAGCATACAGTTATAAGGAGACATATTATTTGTTTTAACACGTAAGAATTGGAGTTCCAAAAGAATACTGGTTCTTTGTAGAGTATAGTGGAGGTGTAAGCTACTTGTCTTATAGAGAGAACCGCGAGATGCACAAAGCAACCTGTGCAGAGTGTGGCAAAGAATGTGAAGTTCCATTCAAGCCTAGCGGAAGCAGACCTGTATACTGCCGAGAATGTTTTGCTAAACGAAGAAGATACTAACATCACAGGTTGATGTCTAGCCTTCGTTCAGAATCTTTTTTCTTTTATTTTTTTGTCTTTTTTTTGACGTATTTTATAATGTACAAGCGATTAGTTTGCTTAAGCAACAGTTAACGGTTCAAGATTGCCAGTTGCTCTTTTGAGGACCAAAACAAACAGTAACACCCAAAAGTTTCTTCCAATATATTGTAGGTGTTGAGTGATAGTTTTGAAGGGCAACCGTGCAAAAATGGTGAGGAACAGAGTTGCCCAAGAAGCCGCCCTCCTGCTCTACACGTCCCAAGAGAAGGAGTACAAGCAAGCCAAGAAAAGAGCAGCAGAAACGTTAGGTGCTCGAGTATTACCAAGCAACTTTGAGGTTGCAGAGGAACTTGACATAATCGCCGAAGAGAGGGAGGGTGCCTCAAGAAAGGAACTGCTTCTGAGAATGCGAATGAAAGCATGGGAAATGATGGAGGCGCTAAAGGAGTTTAGTCCGCGTCTTGTGGGAAGCGTTTGGAGGGGAACAGCCCGCCAAAGCAGTGACATAGATATAGTTGTATTTTCTCAAGAGCCCCTTGAGGTTTTAAATCAGCTTCAGAAGCACAGCTTTGAGGTTGAGCGTTCGGAGTGGCGTTCAGTAACTAAAGAGGGCAGAAAGGAGTCTTCCTTTCACATTCATGTCCTTCTTCCTTCTGGAGACGAGGCAGAAGTTGTGGTTCGAAGCCTAGATTATCTGGGGCAATCAGAGAGATGCGAAACATACGGAGACGTTAAGACGGGGCTGAGCCTCAGTCAGCTTACAAAAATCCTCAAGGAGAACCCGCTTCAAAAGTTTGTGCCAGTCTAGAAAACTGTCTTTTAGAAAAAAAGCGGATTAGCATTTAAATATGTGTTTGATAAGAGGAAAATATTAGGAGAACAGCTGATCAACAGTAAATAATAAGCGAGAAGGAGAACGCCATAGAAGATGGACGTTGAAAGGAAAAGGTTTCAAAGAATGTTCCCGAACTTGGCTCAAGAACTGGAGAGCGGGGAATGTGGAACAAAGATAAATTCTGTGCGATCCGACCATACTACGGGCGAGAAGGCGGTCTCGAGTAGATTTACTGCGTATACACCGGACGTGATTGATTTCCTCCGCAGATGCGACAAAGTGGAGCAGGCTGAAGAGATAATCTGTTATTTGGAGAAGAGGAGAGAAATAAGCCCTGAATACGCCAAAAAACTTAGAAAACAGCTGAAGGAAAAAGGCGTAAGAAGCTTTGGGGCAAAAAAAGAAGATGACTACTATCTAAAACAGGACGGGTTTTTAAGCCAGAAAACCAAAAACGGTTTTTCTCCAAAACCCGACAATCAAGTCTAACCACAACAAATTGTGACGTGAACAAAAAAAGGAAAAAGAAAAACTAAGGGATTTGTTTTGCAGGTTGAGGCTGTCGGATTCTCAGCGCTTCAAGTTTATCTCGATTGTTGAAACGTTTCTTGTTCCGTCTTCTCTCTGCATCTCTTCGGTTCCAATTTCTATTTTGCCAGTTTTCAGTTCTTTCAGGAATTTGCGGCGAACTATCTCAGCAGTGTCAATAGCAGTCGTGATTGCTCTTCCTCTCGCCTTCAAAGTAACATCTTTGACTTCAGATGAATTGAAGTGGGTAATCACCGCCAAGACGTAGCTCATTGCAGGTTTCGTTCCAACATAGATTGTGTTTGGGTCCTTTGACATATAGACACCTCCTTATTTTGCTTCTTTAATTGTCTACTTCGTTTTTGCATGTTTGGAATCAGATTCATATTAGCGAACCTGTTTCCATTCTTTGTTATGTTTATGTTACCCTTTTTTAATTTTTGGCATAAAATGGGTGGGTTGAAATACTTTTGTTTAATTAATTCCCATAAGACTAGAGCTTTGGTTGGTGCTGATGAGTATGAAGCGTGTCCTGATTTCCGTTTATGACAAAACAGGCATAGTTAGTTTCGCTAGAGAACTCGGCAAACTGGGATTTGAGATAATTTCGACGGGCGGAACTTTAGAAACTTTGGAAGATGGGGGAGTTAGGTTTGTTAAACACGTTTCTGATGTTACGGGATTTCCTGAGATACTGGAGGGCAGAGTTAAGACTGAACATCCAAAGTTGATCGGTGGCATACTTGCTCTAAAAGATAGGAAAGAGCATGTGAATGACCTTGCAAGTTTCGGAATAGAGCCTGTTGACATGGTTGTCTGTAATCTGTATCCCTTCGAAAGGGTAACTGACCAAGGAGCTGCCCTAGAGACTGCCCTAGAAAACGTTGACATAGGCGGTCCCAACATGGTTAGGGCAGCGGCAAAAAATTTTGAGAACGTGGTTGTAATCGTTAACCCCAAAAGGTACGATCAGATTATTGAGGAATACAAGAAGAGCGGTGATGTAAGTGCCGAAACCAGAAAAGTTTTGGCTGTAGAAGCATTCAAAGAAACCGCGAGATACGACTCGGCAATCTACAGGTTCCTAGAAAAAACTCGGCTCTAAATCATCCAGTTCTTGAGTGAAAACAAAATTCTTTGTTTGCTTAAGTCAGATCGGCTATTATCGGATGCGTGTTGACTGCGTAACACGTTTTATATTTGGCTGTGGAGAAGTAACTTTTGTTGTGGGGTTCCATTTGATGATCAAGTTTACTTGTTATGGGGGAGTAGATGACATTGGAGGAAACAAACTTCTTGTCAAAATAGGCAAGGGGTCAATCTTCCTCGATTTTGGGCTTTCATACAGTGAAGAGAGCCTGTTTTTTGAAGAGTTTATGCAACCTCGGTCAGGATGCAAGATTCACGACTTGCTGAAACTGGGTTTGTTACCGCAGATAGATGGCATCTACAGGCAGGATGCTCTTTGCCCCAACGATTTTGAAAGTTACGATGTCAGGGCAAAAGAGTTCTGGAAAGTAGATGTGCAAAGTTTTGAGGAGGCAGTTAAAGCAGGTTCTTGGCATCCTGATGCATTGTTTATTTCGCATGCGCATCTGGATCATTGCGGGTATGCTCCGTATCTGGGCGCATTTCCGTTTTTGTGTTCTGAAATGACCCAGAAACTGATGGATGCAGTGGCTGAGATTGGAAATTTGCAGGGCTTAGACAAGCAGTTGACGGTTACGAAGGACCGTGAGATGGGAAAGCTGAAAACAGGATTTTTTCCCGGTGAACCAAAAGTAGACTACTCCAAAGAAGAGGAAAACCGAGAATTCTGTAATCTGGAACACAAGAAACCTCAAACAATCGAGAACGGGTTAACGGTTACTGGATTCAATGTGGATCATTCGATACCAGGTTCTATGGCTTGTCTCGTTGAAGCGAAAGACTCTCAGGTTTTGTATACGGGAGATGTGAGGTTTCATGGAAGGTCTGGCATTAATTTGGGAGATGAGTTGAGCGGTCTTGCGCCGGACATCATGTTCTGTGAAGGAACCAGAATTGATGAAGAGGAGCCGGATGACGAAAAAAAGGTAGAAGCAGACCTGACTGACATATTTTCTAAATGTGAAGGCTTGGCTATGGTCGGGTTTACGTGGAAAGACATAGACAGGTATGAGACTGTCCGTGATGCGGCGATAAAGAGCGGCAGGATTCCAGTTTTTGATCCGCGCTTAGCTTATTTGCTGGCCAGAATTGGAAGAAGCGTGTACGATGAATGCGCGAGAGTGTTTCTTGAAAGGTGCGGGTGTATGCTCTATTCTCCGGGCGATTACAGTAACTCTAAACACAAGATTGGTGACATGTCTCTTTCAGAGTGGAGCAGCAAACCTGACAATATAGTGGTGGATACGAAGCATCTGGAGAAGGGAATATCCGCCCTTGAGCTTAACGAGAATCCATCCGGTTACGTTTTGCATCTGGACTATTTTAGATTCAAAAACATCTTAGATTTTGATCTCCCAGAAGGCTCCTTGTTTGTGAGGGCTCAATGTGAACCATTTAACAAAAGAATGGAGCTTTCTCAAGACCGAATGATACAGTGGCTGAAACACTTCAAAATCAACGCCAAGAACGACTGGAAACCGCATCAGATTCACGCTAGCGGTCACGCTTCTGGTCCCGAAATACAGGAAATGATCAACAAAATCAAGCCCAAAATCTTGGTGCCTGTTCACACCACTAAGCCTCATCTCTTCAGGAATCCTGCGGGCAAAGTTCATAGACCCAAAAAGGGCGCAGAAGTGAGTGTACAATAAGGTTTTTTAGAGCCCAAAAGGCAGTTATTTTGGAGATGAAAGTTTTGAGTGTTGAAGAGTTTTCCTTAACTAAACTGAACAAACCAGCAGACTGGACGAATCTTACTGGAATGGCGAAGAAGCATGTGCCCATAATTGAGGCGCCCAGCAAGGTTAAAGCCAATGAGCCTTTCGCCGTAAAAATCAAGATCGGCGGAATCGACGGAGTTGAGCACCCCAACACTTTGAGCCACTGGATAAACTGGGTTGCGCTCTACGCTGGAGAACGGCTAATCTCTAGAGTAGAGTTTGGCGCTGAACTGTCAGACGGCTACGTTGTAACAGTTAATGTAACACTGAAAGAGTCAACCACCCTTAGGGCACAGGAATTCTGCAACCTACACGGAGTCTGGGAAGGACAAACAAAGAAAATCACAGTTGAGTAGGCTTTTAGAGTTTGGAAGCCAGTTTTTTGGCGTCCATTCTTATTTTTTGCAGGTCTTCTTCTGTGGGTTTTCCTCTGATGTCGCCCATTCTTCCTTTTGTGCTGCGTTCCAGTGAGCCATGGAACTCGCTTAGAACATACCACTCATCCAACACCGTGAAGCCCAGATGCTCAAAGAACTGACCTATATACTTGCCCACAAGCGTTGCTTCGTTGAGTCCTGTGTGCGGTCCTGAGTAGGTGCAGAAGATTAGTGCATTTTTTCCGGGAACCTTTGGGGCAGCTGTCTTGATTTTTTCCTGTTTTCTGTATTCGTCAAATTTTTTGAGCAAAAACTCTGTAACCTGCTTTGCAGGACCCCACTGAATAGACGGAGAACCAACACAAACCAGATCGTAATCGAAGTAGTCTATGTCCTCTGCCTCTGTCGTTTTCATTAGAGAAACGTTTACTCCCGCAGCCGCTAAGCCATCCTTTATTGCGAAAGCCACTTTCTCAGTGTTTCCGGTGCTAGACCAGTAGAGTATTACAGCACGTTTCACTGTATCCACACTTCTTTTTGTGCAGAACAGAAACGAAAGACGAGGTTATTGCTACTTTTTTTCTTCCAAGATCAGCATGGTTATGGTTGACCTGACCTCGTCTAGGCTCCGCACCTTCCAAGTGACAATGTCTTTGAGTTTCTCCATGGTCTCTGCTTGAATCTTGGCTACCACATCGTAGACGCCGTAAACTGGAAATATCTCCACAACAGCGTCAAGTTTCTCCAAAGTCGCCACAACGCTTTCCATGTGCTTTGGTTCAGTGTTAATCAACACATAGGCCATAGGCATACAATCGTCTCCACACCTTACTCAGTTACATATCCTAAAGAATGTTTCTTTTTGGATGTGTTCAGCTTTCGCCGCCTCTCTAATGTTCCAATGGGCGAACTAGAACTAGGTTAGTCTTTCACGTAGTCGAATATTCTTTTTTGGATGCCCCCATCCTTCAATGCCATAACGAACTCTATCACGTCGTTGGGTTCCTTGAAGCGCAGGTTTATGAGGCTCTGGAAGCCCCAATCCGAGCATTTAATACGGGAAATTGTGGATGCGGCGCTCACAGACTTGCCGAAATCTTCGGTAAGGTTGTATGTTGCTAGAAAAGCGCCACACCAAACATCTCCAGCTCCAGTAGTGTCAACAATTTTGTCCGGCGCCAGATTCAAGCTGGGAACCATCTGCAGATCACCATTTTCTTCGCTGATTATAGCTCCAAAGATGCCCAAAGTTACGATCAACCTTTTAGCTTTGAGAAGTCTAACAGCAGAAGAGATGGAGTCAGTCTGGGCTAACGCTTTAGCTTCCGTGTCGCTCAAAATAAAAAAGTCTGCCTTCAAAGCAATATCCTTGAGTATGCTACGGTTTCTCCGCCCTTCCCTAATGTAGTCTATCCATGTGTTAACCGAAACTTTGGTCTCCGGCGACTTCTGCTTTATTTTATCTAATATTCTGGCAACCTTTGAGGGCTGCATAGGCGAAATGTGGAATATGCTCTTGTGCCTAAGCCACTTGTCCGAGATTCTGCTGAACGTTATTTTGGAGCCAGCGCCGTGATCGGCTTTGAGGTAATGGGCTTCCCAGCGGCGGTCATACCTGATGTGAAATCTTGTGGAGGGCGCGTCGTAGATTTTCACGTCCTTGTAGGGCAAAAGATCCAGAACATTAAGGAATTGGTTGTCTTTTCCAGTAGCCGAAATCAAAGTGACGTTCGGGGACAGGGTTCTAGCCGCCATTGCCGCGTATAGGGCTGCGCCTCCCGGCTGAACGCGGGTGCCGTTGACGTTCTCGACTTTGTCAACAGATATGTGACCGACAAACACCAGCCTTTGAGCTAACAGTCTCTTTCTCCCACCCTAACCCTCACAAGGATTCCGTTTATATTCACACAGATAGTCAAGTTCAGTTTGAATAATGTTGCCCTTACACCCCAAAGCATATTGTTTAACGGAACAAGACTTCAAGTATTCTGCAGAAGCAAAAGATAACTTTTATCAACATGCCACACTTAAGCACTACAATCAAAAGGGCGTAAGGAACGTTGAGCACCAAACAAAATTCTCTTCTAAGGTTTCGCCTAAAACGGAATCTGGAGAGGCTAGCAGCCAGAGAAGGCAGAGGAACAGAGCTTGTCTCACTGTATGTGCCGTATGGTCGCCAAGTCAGCGAAGTAGTCGCCATGCTCAACAACGAATACGGAACTGCTTCTAACATTAAATCTAACACAACCAGAAAGAACGTTCAGGACGCCATAACAAGAGTCACGCAGCGAATGAAAATGTTCAAGAAGGTGCCAGAAAACGGGCTGGTGCTCTTCTGCGGAGCAATCCCCCAGAATGGTCCTGGAAGCGAAAAAATCGAATTATACATAATATCTCCGCCAGAACCCATTCAAATCTACCTGTATCGTTGTGACGCCAGATTCCACACTGAGCACCTGCAGGAGTTCCTGAAGGAAAAAGAAACATATGGAATCATAGTTTTAGACGCCTCAGCCGCATCCTTTGCTACGGTCAGAGGAAAACGTCTCGACGTAGTGAAGCAGATCACCTCGGGTATTCCCGGAAAGTTCAGGGCAGGAGGACAGTCTGCCAGAAGGTTTGACCGCCAAAGAGAAGCAAAGATGCAGGAATACTTCAACCGTGTGGGCGAACATGCCGACGAAATATTTTTGCCGATTGAAAACTTGAAAAGTCTGCTTTTGGGTGGACCTGGACCCACAAAATACGATTTTGAGAAGGGAAACTATCTCCATTACACATTGAAGGATAAGATTGTAGCCACCATTGACACCTCATATACGGATGAGCAGGGAGTTTCGGAGGTTGTGGAAGGATCTCAGGATATTCTGCGGCGGATACGTTATGTTGAAGAAAAGAAGATTATGCAAAAGTTTCTCCGTGAAATAGGACAGGACACGGGCTTAGCCACATACGGCGAAGAGGAGGTACGAAGACACCTGAACAACGGAATTGTGGATACTCTTCTGCTTTCTGAGGACCTCGAGTCTGTTAGGGTCACCGTGAAGTGTGGTTCCTGCGACTACATCAAAGAGGAAACTATGAAGATGCATGATGTTGCAGAGTTTGAGCAGAGTATAGGTGGAAACGCTTGCCCGAAATGCAGTGTTCCAACCCTCGCAGTGACTGAGGTTAAAGAGCTATTCGACGAATTAGCCGAGACAGCTGAGACGGCTGGAACGGACGTGGAAGTCTTGTCCGGCGAAACAGAAGAGGGACAGATGCTGAAGAAGTCTTTTGGCGGAGTGGCCGCAATTCTCCGCTACAAAGTTACGAACTAATATTCTGCCGTGAAGCAGACATCTGGGTAGCCTTGGACTTCTCGTCCTTTGCCTTTAGCCAATACGGCTTCCATTTTTTCTATTTTGCAGGTTCCAGCAAGGTCTTCCTCTGCCTGACCCAGAATATTCAATTTCTCCTTGTCTTCCGAGTATAATGTTAGCTTCTTGATAGGAGCATTCAACGGCTTCTGGTTCTCGGCCTTGTCTCTCCGAATTTCTCTCATCACAGCAACAATAAGGTCCCCACTTTTCTCGGTCTCTGCATCAATCAGTTCTTTTTGTATGGTAGGCCACATGGAGACATGTATGCTCTCGTGCTTCTTTTCGTCCGCATACATGATCTGGTATATTTCTTCGGCGATGTGTGGAGAAACTGGGGCAAGAAGCTGGAGAATCCTGTAAATCGCAGTGTAGAGGGTTTGTTGGGCAGCCTCTCTCTTTTGGTTGCCGTACGTTTCGGGCTGATAGAGCCGATGCTTCACAGCCTCGATGTAATCGTCGCAGAAGCTGTGCCAAGTGAATTTTCTTATTTCGTCAGTGGCTACGTTGAATTGGCAGCTTTCCAGAGCATCGGTTACCTTCTGGGTGACCTGCTCCATCTTGCTGAGGAGCCAGCGGTCCATCAGGGTCAGTTCCCCTTTTTGTTTTGGGTTGTAGTCTTGGAGGTGCATGCCTGCGAAGCGGGAGGCGTTCCAGAGTTTCCTGAGGAACCTCCATGCGTACTCTACGTCTTCCCACCTGAAGGGAATGTCTGAGCCTGTGGCTCCTCCGCCTGTCGCCCACTGTCTAGGAGCATCAGCCCCGTATTTGCTGAAAACTTCGGGAGTGGATACGAAGTTGCCGAGGGATTTGCTCATTTTTCTGCCGTCTGTTCCGAGGACCATGCCGTTGATGAGGACGCTGTTGTAGGGTTTCTCGTCGAAGAGGGCGAGGCTGCGGACCATAAGGTAGTATGCCCATGTTCGTATGATGTCGTATCCTGAGGGATGCACGTCTGCGGGGTACAGTTTGTGCCAGTCTTTGTTGTCTGGCCAGCCCGCATGCACTGCACAGGTTATGGATGAGTCGAACCATGTGTCCAGCACGTCTGTTTCTGGCGTGAACTCCGTGGAGCCGCATTTTGGGCATTTATCGATTTTTGGGGCTTCGTTTCGTGGGTCTATGGGAACCCAGTCTGGTTCCGCTATGATGGTTTCTCCGCATTTTGTGCAGTACCATACTGGGATTGGGGTGGCGAAGATTCTTTGGCGGGAGATTACCCAGTCCCAGTCTAGGCTGTTTGCCCAGTCTATCATGCGCTTCTTCATGTAGTCCGGGTACCATGTTACTTCTAGGGTGTTCTGTTTGACCTGCTCTGTGAAGATGCGGGTTTTCATGAACCATTGTTCATGTTCCAGTATTTCGATTGGGTTTTTGCATCTCCAGCAGGTTCCAACTTCTTGGCTGAGGGGCTCTGTCTTTTCCAGTAAACCTGCTTCTTCTAGGTCTGTGACTACGGCTTTTTTTGCCTGTTTTGTTGTTAATCCAGCGTATTTTCCTGCGTTTTCGTTCATTCTTCCCTTATCATCAATGAGAATAATGGAGGGGAGTTTGTGTGTGGTTACGGCTGTTACGTCTGCTTTGTCTCCGTAGGTGCAGATCATCAGGACGCCTGTTCCGAACTTTGGGTCAACGCTTCGTTCAGAAATTATTTTGACGTTTCGGTCTGCTACGGGAACCCAGATGTTTTTGCCTATGTAACGTTTGTAGCGGCTATCTTCTGGGTTGACGGCTACGGTTACGCAGGCGGGCAACAGTTCAGGGCGGCTGGTTGCTATGAGCAGATGGTTGCCGTCTTCCAGCTTGAATTTGATGTAGTAAAGAGTCCCTTCTTTTTGTTCGTGCTCAACTTCCGCGTCTGCGATGGCTGTTTCGCAGCTTGTGCACCAGCTTATGGGGTGGGTTCCCTTGTAAATCAAGCCCTTCTTGTAGAGCTGAATGACAGACAGCTGGGTGTTTTTCCAGTAGCTCGAGTCCATGGTTCTGTATTCTGTTGTCCAGTCCACGGAGCAACCGAGGCGGATGATGGCTTTTTTCATTATGGCTATGTACTTGTTTATGAGTTGCTTGCAGAGCTTAACGAATTCTGCGGGGGGCACATCTGTTTTTTTGATTTTGTAGGTTTCTTCGGTTTTGACTTCTGTTGGGAGCCCGTGGCAGTCCCAGCCTTGAGGAAAGAGGACGTTGTAGCCTCGCATGCGCTTGTAGCGGGCTAGGGCGTCTATGTATGTCCAGTTGAGGACGTTTCCCATGTGAAAGTTGCCTGAGGGGTAGGGAGGAGGAGTGTCGATGGTGAATGAAGGACGGGCTGTGTCGTTTCGGTTGAATCTGTAGATGCCCATCTGTTCCCAGTTCTTTTGCCACTTCTCCTCGATCTCAAGTAAATTGAATTTTTTGGGGAAAGACTTCATCAGTCAGCCTCTACAATACTGTTTTATCGTAAAATTAACGGGGAAGTAATTTAGCTTTTAGGTAAATTATCAGGTGTTTAGTTGACTTTTCGTTTTGGTTTTTGTGCGCGCAATGGTGTTAGCCTCTTCGCAGGACCTTAAGATTTGTCTCTTCGTTTCAGCTAATGCATTTGCAGAAGAAATTATATAGCCGTTTGTGACTTAACTGGTTTATCTCTTGTTAATAGTACGGGTTTGGGACCAGTATGAGAAAATTTACTTGCCTAAAAGCAAGTCTATTCATTTTTGTTGTTTCACTTTGCACAACTTCGCTTATAGTAAATGCGCAAGCCGCAAGCTGGAGCAAAGTAACAAGCCCAACCAAGGTTTCTTTAGAGTCCGTGAATATGGTTAGCCCAACTGACGGGTGGGCAGTAGGTCAAAGAGGAATCATAATCAGATGGGACGGAACAAACTGGAACAATGTAACAAGCCCCAACAATTACCGATGGTTATGGTCCGTGCATATGGTTAGCCCAACTGACGGGTGGATAGTAGGAGCTGATGGAACCATATATCGTTGGCAGGAAGAAGCGCCTGCTGTTCCTATCGTATACGCTATTATCATAGGCGCAGTTGCAGTTGTTGTGGTTGTTTGGTTTTTCCTTAAGAAGCGCGCACACTAAAAGAGCGGCTCGTGCGTACTAAAGTGTAACAAAAAAGGAGCAGATTTAGAACCGTCACCATGCAAGAGAATAATTTAGCTTTTAGGTAACACATTTTTGTTGTTGCTTGGAAAAACAGAAAAAAGCTGATTTTATCATTGAACGCATAGACGGATTAGATAAATGTATAATTATCGAGCTTGAAGAAGCTAACGATCCAATATTCACTAAAGATGGAGGACTTTCAAAGAAAGTTTATGACGGAATACATCAAGCAGTTGATTATTACATTGAACAAAAATCAAGGAATATCAATTCTAAGGGATTGGCAGTAATTGGTTCTATTATAGGTGAAAGACTTACAGCGAAACAAAAAAGGAAACTCACATTGCTTAAGGAAACATTTCACAATGTGGAGATATTAACTTATGACGACATTATCGCAAAAGCTGATAGTACACTCAATTTCTGGAGATCATATGCACCTAAATCTTAATTCATTCAAGCGTTAATTACTAGGGAACAATTCACACCTGTCGAAAATCATGGCGAGGGAGCTTAGTTGATGGATAAATATGGAAATTACCTGTAGGCGCGCGCATGTAAATCCTATTGGAACAAAGAATCGAAGTGCCGTAGTTGAAGATGAGTAGCCAAAAGTTTTTACTGTTAAGATAAATTATATAAAATGTTGGAACAGCAACAATGAGACCTTCTTGGATTGAATTTCGTATTCCATTTGTAGTAATTGATTATGAAGTTAAATGGCAATTATATGAACCAGAAGTTTTCGATTCTAGTCAACCTTGGGCTGATGGACCTTATTGTCCGAAGTGTGATAGAGAATTAGAAGAAAAAAACGAAGGGCTTATTTTCAAAAGGAATTTGTGGACTTGTCCAACATGTAAAAAAAACTATGATAAACCAAAAGGTGACTTGAAAGACCAAGTTGAAAAAAACTTTGCTGCACAACTAAGACGACAAGGAAGACTCCACTAATAGATTTCACGCGCATGGGTTTGGGGATAAAATTTAACCTTCTCTCTCTTCGTTCAAATCCTTCAAGTTCGTCTTAAGCAAGCAGAAGATCTGAGCGCTCCGACCTCGCCGAGGATCCATATTATCCCCCTTTTTCTATTGTTTAACGGTTAAGAGGAGGTGAAAAAACGTGAAAAAGAAGTGATAATACCGACTGTCGTGTGCATCATTCTCTTAGTGGTTAGCATCGGTGCAAATTTGTGGCTTTGGACATCACTTAACCAAGCTAACTCAGAGATAACATCTCTAGAAACAATGGAATATATAAAAAGCTCTGAAATCGAAAATCTAAATCGAGAAGTTAATAGACTAGGATCGGAGAAAGAAGCTCTTGAGGCGCAAACATCAGACCTAGAAGCTACCATTAATACAAAGACATCAGAAATTGAAACTCTTAAATCGCAAGTGACAGGTCTTCAGGCAGACAAAGACAATCTTCAATCTCAGGTAAGTTCTCTTGGAACGGATAAGAGCCAATTGGAAAGTCAGGTAAGCAGTCTTCAGACAGATAAAAGTAGCCTACAAACCCAAGTTGATTCTTTGAATGCACAGGTTGAGAGCTTGAACTCACAAGTAACCTCTCTTACTTCGCAGATTACTTCCGCAGACGCTCAAATCATTGCTCTCCAAAGTGAAATAGACTCGCTTAAAGACCAAATTCATGTATTGAGTACTCCTAAAGCTACATTAGCTGTGGTTAGTTGGACTGCAATATCAAATACTGAACAACCTGTCGGAATGTCTGACAGCATCCGTCATGAAGCTAAAGTCGAAGGTTCTATTATGAACCCTAATGAATTTACAGCTTACAATGTTACAATATCTCTAAAATTTGATATTACAGTATGGATGATGATATATCCACAGCCACTGGATGGTAATGGAACTATATTTGTTGGAACTATGGCAGGTAATGAAACTATACAGATTAACGAAACCTTCACTTTTGCTGTCACTTGGCGGTCAATGAGTCTTAATAATTTTAGTTACTATGTGAACTGGGACGAATCAGGGTAGCGAAGAAACAAGCGTAGTGGAAATCCAGATGTGGTTGTTTGTTTAAGAGTTAATCTCTATTTGTTCAGTGGGAAGTTTATTCTGTTCTTTCTGATTCTGAAGCCGAGTTATGTAGCCAGCTACTCTGTTTCTCAGATTTTTTGATGAAATGTTGGTAAGGGATTCTAAGAGTTTTTTGTTGTTTTCAAAGTCTGTTGTGAATTTGTCTGGAAACCGTTCCACCAATTCTCGAGCTATTCTCTTCACCAATTCGGTTCGCACCTTACCCCAAGCTTTCACTTGTCCTCCATGACCAAGCAGTTCTCATTTGCCTTAAACACCATTTGTCGTTTACTCGGAGTATATCAGTTCTTTTTCCTCGAGTTCTTTATGAAGTTTAGCAACCGCTAGGTAAACGTCTTCTTCTTTCGTGGCTCCTGTGCAAACAAGTTTTCCGCTGGCGAAGAGAAGAATCACAACTTTTGGTTCATCCATTCTGTAGATGAGACCCGGAAACTGTTCAGGTTCATACATGGT
>Ga0307378_10008245_pt1 | contig 13871 bp, 17 predicted proteins | sample UN1MG_FD_202238 | JGI IMG/M metagenome (GOLD analysis project Ga0307378, IMG submission 202238) | Soil microbial communities from Risofladan, Vaasa, Finland - UN-1 | ecosystem: Environmental > Terrestrial > Soil > Coastal area > Acid sulfate soil | place: Finland: Risofladan, Vaasa | collected... | reverse complement strand
GCTTACTCCTGTTGTGATCGTGATAGTGACGTGTTGATAAATAGGTGGTGGTTCCCTGTACCAGTATCATTGCTTGCGCTCACTGCCACAGGGTGGGGGACCACCAACTCCCAGCACTAACCCTTGCCATCGGGGGTGTTTTGTTGTCAGTTGTTAACTGCCTTCCAATCATCGGGCACCAACCCCGACTAGCCAGTACGATCTGACGTGTCAGTTATGGAACCCTTTCCCCCCCCGAAGGGGGGAAAGGGTTTTCTTCATGGCTGGACCACGATGTAACGTGCCCCAGTTTTTTCCAGCAACGGCCCAACGAAGTACGTGTCGGGCTTGCGGTCCAGCACGATCAGGGTGTCCCGATCAACCAGACGTTGCATGTCATCGTCGAACAGTTCGCCATCAGTGAAGCACAGTGTCACGTCCGCATCGTCCCAACCTTCTTCGTCGATCCGGTCAAGTGCAGGTGCCATGCAGGTGCCGCCACCAGCAGGCGCTTCGAGATCAAGCAACTCCTCGCCAGTGTGAACGACTGCCGTGTCCAGTACTTCGGTGTCCACGAACAGAACCCGTACACCATCGACAGGTTGTAACGTGTCAACCAGACAAGCCAGCTCACCCATGAAAAGATCATGCAGGTGATGGGCCGAACCGGACCGATCTTCGATCAGGTTCATGGAAGACAGCAGGCCCATCGGGGTTGGATTCAGTGAACCGTACATGGCATAGCGCCGACGATGAATGTGCTTCCAGCTATTCTCGCCACCACCCGTTCGGGAGGTGATGAACTCGGCCAGTTCCTCGCGCCAATCGATCACATGCTCACGCTCTTTGCGGTCAGCAACGGCACGTCCGAAAACGCCACTGCCTGTACCTGCTCGCATGCCCAGACGTTTCGCCATGGAATTGGCTTGTTCGATAGCATCCTGAACGGCCTGATCGATCTGCATCTGATCGTCTTCACGATCCAATTCCTGCTGATCGTCATCACCCTCATATACGGGGGTCAGGTGATCATCGAATCCACCGTGATCAGACAGCTCAGGCTCCTCTGAATCATCAGCCCCGCTACCCTGACCTTCTTCGTCAGACTCGTCAGCTTCTGGGCCATCCTGTGAAGACTGATCGTCCTGATCATCAGGTGTCCCTGACGTGTCAGTTGACTGCTCGTCTCCCTGAGGGTCTTCGCTGGAACCGTCACCGGATTCGCCACCCTGCTTTTCTTTCGGGCGATCATCCTGCTGCTTTTCCAGTGCTGCATCAGCGTAGATTTCATCAAGCTGAGAATTGCGATTAACCTTCGCGTTCAGCATGCCTTTCGGGATCATCTGCAGACCGCAGGCAATCAGGTCGGCGTTGATGATTTCATCGGCCTTGACGTTCCACAGTTGCGGAATCCACGGCACCTGAATATCACCACGCATCGAGTGGAATCCACGGCCATCGTAATGCATGGCGCGATCCATATGACGCAGGCAGACATGCCCAACTTCGTGACCCAACAGGAAAGCCCGTTGTTCGTCATTGTCGAGGGACAGGAAGAAGTCAGGGTTGATGTAAATGTATGCACCATCAGTTGCCGCTGTCGGAATAGTGCGGGTCCAGATAATTTCGAGTTGGTTCTTCATGCAGGCATAAGCCAGTGCTTTTTTCTGCAAGATGATAGAACCAGCGTAGTAACGCTCCATCTGTTCTTCATTGGGAACGGCATCGTTGGCAAATAATTGCTTGGCTTTCATGGTTGCTCCTTTGGTTCGTATTAAAACAGTAATCATTCTGAATTGCCCACCATCCAGATGGGCAAGGGCAGAAGGATCAGTTGTTCCAAGTTAACGGCAGCAGGTCCGAATATTTCTCGAGGAAGTTGATTGCTTCGTCAGTAGTGAAACTCCAACCCATGGAGTTGCATTCTCTGATCAACTTGGTCAGCAGGGGCACTTGCAAATCGGGCCGCAGACGGGTGATGTAAATGATCGCAGCATTTGCTGCTGCTTCGCTGTCGCAGGCATTCAGTGCAATGTGTGCTGCAATGGATTGATAACCCATTTGATCAGGCACCAGTGCGCTACGTGGCTGGCTCAGAATCTCTGAGGAAGACGGCAGGTGATCATGACGATTCACCCACATCATCAGCGTGGATGCAGCCTGCTCACCGATTGTCGTTGACAGGTAGTCACGATCATCAGCGGTCAGGGTGCCATCGAAGTCAGGTTCGGACATGATGACATCCAGATCGTAGCTGGAATTGACCAGCGAACGGGGGCAGCAGTACGCGCCATCGTAAGCGGGGACACCGTTAACGAAGAATCCCTCTTCATGGAATGCCTCGGCAACTTCGATTGCCAGCGGGTTCAGCTTATGTTCTACCCAGTACTTCTTCAGGGCAGGCATGCTGAACTTCAAGTTCACGACCTTGCACACACTTGGAATGTGCTTCAGCAGACCAGATGAACCTGCTTTGTCGGAGGCAAGGTTGCCTGTCCCCATGATGTACACATTACGCGGCCAGCAGGTTTCTCCGACCTTGTGTGTTTTGGGATTCAGTGAGCCGCGAAGGGTTTTCATCAAGCCTTGTGTGCCTTGCGCAAACTCGTCAAGGTTCACGACCATATACTTGAATCCGCCTTCTTTCATGACCTTTTCAGCGGCAGTGACGATGGGCGATTTGCCGTACTTGAATTCAACCTCTCCGGTCTGCGGATTTTTGTACGGCAGTGCGGGACCAGTTGCCTCGACCTCATCCTTGCCGTTGCAATTGAACTCATAGTATCCAACCTCTTCGGGCTGGATGCCCCAGTGTTCAGCGATCAGGGACGGAAAGATTTCTTCGCAGAAATCCGACTTGCCAATTCCCGGACTACCTAGTACCAAAAAGGGTTGAGGATGCTGACCGATATCATGCCGCCGCATGTTCCTGCGGCACCACTTGGTCAGGCGAGGAATGGTTGTGTCAGTGTAGCGTGTTTCTGCCATGGCGATAATGCTCCTTTGTGAAAGTACGAATTAGAACCTAGTAGGTCCGCTGATGCCCTCCTCCAAGGGCATCCACTGAACTACAGGATGTCGGCAAGCATGCCGCAGTCGGTCATCAGGTCATCGGCAACAGGGGCAGATGCCTTCGTCCGTTTCTTGTCGATGATTTTCTGGCTGGCACTGAACACTCTCGCAACACCTTTCGCAGCACGAACTGCTTCGGCCCGTGCCGTTGCAGATTGCTTCCAGACATCAGTCGATTCAACACTGCCGATTTTCTCCTGCAGCGTGACAGCAGCATTGCGAAGTTGCAGGTCAGCGGGGTCATAGTTGTCCACCATGTCCTGCAGTGCCGTGCCCAAATCATTGGCATCGGTGATGATCGTGCCGAACAGCTTGAGCTTTTCCGGTGCTTTCGACAGTTGCTTGACGATGCGTTCGACCAGATCATTGCCCTCTTCGATCAGACGTTCCTTCGCATTATCGAGTTGGGTCTCGACTTTGCTCAGTTCCTGTTCAGCCCACTTGTCTAACGTGTCAGCAGGAAGGTTCAGGTCACTGAAGTCACTGATGGTCATCCGGCGTGGGACAGGAAGTTCAATGTAGAAAGCCTCTCGAAATTTTGCCAGCTCAGGGGTGAACTTTTTGTGACTGATGACCTCGCTTACCGGAACCATCTCGCCTCCCCAGTTGACGAGGAACGGAAAGTTGTGATCGACGCTTTCGCGCCCAACCTGCAGGTGTTCATCGTAATGGCTGCAGAAGTCATTGAAGGGCGCGTCTGCAGACCCGATCAGGGCATTTGAATTTTGCAGGTAGTCGGTCAAGCGTCCGACAGAAAGGGCACGATCAGACGATGCCTTGCGGCCCTTGATCTTGCGTCCTGTCGGGGTGCCCACGTTGTCCATGTAGGTGCGAATGGCGGCACGGGGTGCTAGCACCTGCGGCTTGAAGAACGTGGCGTGATCAGCGCCGAACAGCTTGACGCGAAAGTCAATGCCCTTGACGGGGTCACCACGTTCCATGAGCCGCTTGATGATCTGGTTCTTCACGTCATCAGGCAGGGTGATGATCATCTCTTTCCGCCCAATGGATACGGGGGGAATGAGCAGGAAATTCTTCATTGCTTTTTCAAGCATGCGATGTTTCTTTTGTGTGGCTAAGTCAGACATGAGTTGCTCCTTTGTGTGTGACACGTCAGTAATGAATCCATGCATGCCCCCACTCAGGGGCATGGGTTGACTCACATGCAGAAGAACTTGAGCCGCTCCGGTTCCGGCGCGACAGGGTCAGGCATGGTGGGGTTGCGCTTGATCGAATCGAACTCGATCAGCAACTGATGTTCGCTTGCCGTCCAGCGGTTTTCCCAGCCCTTTTTATGGGGCTTGCACAGACCGCAGGAACGGCGCTTGATATGGAACTTCTTTCTCATTGCGTTCTACCTCAGTTAAGTATTTCAGCGCACTCCAACAAGCGCACCAGTTCACGCGCCCACTGGGCCGCAAGCTCCTGCTTTCCACAGTTCTTGTATGCAAGGGCTTTTGCCAGCGCCCGTGCAATTTCGCTTCGATCAAGTGACATAATTGTTTCTCCTACTCCTCTGTGAATGAATCCGTGCATGCCCCCCATTCAGGGGCATGGGCTGACTCACTTGTGAGGGGGTTTCGCCGCGTAGTCGATTACTGCGACAGTGGTGACACCAGCAACGTCTGGAACGTAATTGCCGATGGTGTACTTGCGCGTTTCAGGACCGGGGACACGGTAAACCGTGCAGCCTTTTGCCTGATACATTGAGCGCCTGTTGGTATCGGCTTTTTTCTGACGTGTCAGCACCTCCAACAGGTCAGTGCCAGTGTGCCAGTGAAGACCAGATGAAGCGAAGAAGTGGAAGTCCGGTTCCAACAACTGGGCACGTATTTCACGCGCCATGACTTGCTTGATGTTGTCCTCGGAATCAGCATCCAGTGTGGATGCAATTGAATCCAGCACGACATTCGCTCGATCATCGTAAGCTGAATGAATTTCAATGGTGACTTGCATGGTGATACTCCTGTGGGTGGGTCCACAGATACCGCCACATGGCGGCATCATGTTGAGCCACTCTTCGCCGCTCAGTAACGTGCTGCTTCACGGGCTTCGACCACGATGACAGCATCGGTGATTACCTTTCTGCCGAACTCCACGTCATCAGTCCGGTCAGGATGGTTGGTGCAGAATTGATCCCATGCTTCGATGGTTGCATCAAGCTGGGCATCGGTCAGCAGGTCAAGTACTTGGCGTATCTTTGGGTTCATGTACTGCATGGTGTTCTCCTTTGGTTGAAATGGACATCAATCAACCGCATCAGGCATGCCGCAACAGCAGCAGGTGATCAGCCTGCCGCCTAGTGTTGCGTCCACTTAGATGCCCCGCAAGGATGCGGTTGTTGATGCCCACTGTAGTAGTGGACATCAAGGTCTGAACTTTTCGCCTTGTAACACTCGGGCAGGAAACAACCCGATATGGCAATGCACAAAGCGTACTTGTTCTCACGTTTCCCTGACGCATGACGTGGTGGGTCATGTTCTCACCATATAGGTGATCAGGAATTTATGTGGTGTCGAACTCCCATGTTTGAACTCCCCCGAGCCATGAACGACACAATGATTGTGAGTGATTTATCCTTGGCAGTGCCTAGCACACTGCCCACTCACGGTCCCACACCTCTTCGCACTAGCCGCTACTGTTTACTGACGGTGCTACGGATTCGTTTCTCCGCTACGCACCTTTTCGCGTTCAACTATTGCTAAAGGCAGACCACTTCCACACGTCCTGTGGCCGGTTCCTGTACTGTGCAGGTCTGGGCTGGACACTTACCCCTTCAGCCGGTTCCCGTGCTATGCGGGTCTGGGCTTTCGGGGAGGGCGGGTATGCCCTGCACTATTTGATGTCGCAGTTTGTCGTCTTTCTGCGCCCCGCTTCCTGCGGGGGGGTGGACATGGGTCCGACCCGCTCATCCATGAGCAAACCACAGTGTGAAGAAGTGTCAGTAACATGTCTATAGCAGCATACCCAGATCAGGCACTTTCCGACAGACGGTAGTGATTTACCGATGAACGGTCATTCGGGCCGAAAGTTATCCACAGATATTGGACGAGTTATCCACAGGATGACATGGGCCAATATACGAAGTACACTTCCGGTATCAGTCATACTGACAAGTTAATATGACCATACGGCCCTGACGGGCTTTCTCAGGAGTACATATAGATGACACCGAAAATGGAGGAGTTCGCCAGACAACTGGTGAATAGCGGATTGAGTCAGGCAGACGCTTACAGACGAGCATATAAAGCGGACAAAATGTCACCAGCAACCATACGGAACGAGAGTTACAAGCTGATGCAGCGCCATGACGTGACCACGATGGTGGAACGGCTCAGGATGGACAGGGACAGGAAAACGGTGGATATGAGTGTCGGGGACAGACAGCTTGTCCTGAATCGGCTACGGTCTCTCCTGCTGTCTCCCGAGGGCACAGCGGCTGAGAACATAGCGTTGAAGGCAGCATCCCTGCTTGGACAATCTGTTGGCCTCTTTCAGAAGCGTATCGAAGTGGATGACAAGCGGGACAGGTCACCCGATGAAATACGGAGAGAGATCGAAGACCGCATCTCAATGCTGGAACTGGATGACACGAACATACACTGACGAATCCCTGTTCGTGAATCCCAATGCAGGAACTCTGCGTCAGGTGATTTCCTGCTGACTCGTCAAATGATAGGTGTCCCGCCACGGCACCCTGCCGACCCCGCCACCCCCCTGTGGCATGGTCGGAGTCCCACGCACATATATACTATTCCAGCCTCTCAAATAGCTGTTTTTAGACTATTTTGTCTATGCCGTTAGCCAACAATGTCTAAAAAATTTTCTATATAAATTACCAGTACTTACTGCTGACTTGTTGTTGACATTCTTTTGTCAACCCCCTAGACTCTCCATAATCGAGGAGAGTTCTGTTTGGGACTCTTCTTTTTTTTGACCTGAAGTTTGTTATCTGTATATATACAGTCTGTATATTTACTGTATACAACTTACGGAATATTATTCTCTGTAAGTTACAGGGATGCCCTGAGTGGGCATCCCACTGTATATATACAGTACGGCATATATACAGATAGATTCTGGAGGTTTGTGAATCCGCAGGTACTGCAAAAGATAAAGACGTTACCGCTGGATCAGCAGGCTGGTTTTTTGGACCTGCTGAAAGAGCTGGATCAGTCGGAACGTGTTTCCAGATGCCGTCAGGATTATGCGACGTTTGTGAAAGAGCTTTGGCCCGGTTTTATTGAGGGCAGGCATCACAAGATCATGGAAGATGCTTTTCAGCGGATCGCGGATGGAACGCTGAAGCGTTTAATCATCAACATGCCGCCGAGGCATACCAAGTCTGAATTTGCTTCGATACATTTTCCAGCTTATTACTTGGGGCGATATCCTGATCGGAAGATCATCCAGACTTCTCACACTGCTGAACTGGCCACTTCGTTTGGGCGCAAAGTTCGTAATCTGGTTGACAGCGAACAATATCAAAAAATATTTCCTGAAACGTCATTGGCGGTTGATGCCAAGGCGGCAGGGCGCTGGGACACCTCCAAGGGTGGCGTTTACTTTGCTATTGGTGTTGGCGGCAAGTTAGCTGGATATGGCGCTGATCTCCTGATTGTGGATGATCCGCATTCCGAACAGGATTACATTCAGGCCCGTCAGGGTGATGTAGGCGTGTTTGATAAGGCATATGAATGGTTTACCTCTGGCCCGAGGCAGCGTTTACAGCCGGGAGCGGCGATTGTCGTGGTCATGACTCGTTGGCACAAACGGGACATTACCGGCAGGATCGTTAAGCGAATGACCTCTGAAAAAGGGGTTGATGACTGGGAAATCATTGAATTTCCCGCTTTGATGCCAGAAACCGACAATTCGTTATGGCCGGAATACTGGCCAAAAGAAGAACTGATCGCCATTCGCAGTGAGTTACCGGTGGCGCAATGGAACGCCCAGTACCTGCAGAACCCCACGGGTGAAGAAGGGGCGCTGGTTCGGCGCGACAGTTGGCGGATGTGGGAAAAACCCGACCCACCGGAATGCGAATACGTGATCCAGTCATGGGATACCGCCTTTCTGAAGAAAGAACGCAGTGACCGTTGTGCCTGTACCACTTGGGGCGTGTTTTATCTGGAAGATGAAGAAGGTCTCAAGCGACCCAACATCATGTTACTGGATGCTCTGGCCAAGAGAATGGAGTTTCCGGAGCTTAAACGCACCGCATTCCGCATGTGGGAAGAACGTCAGCCAGATGCCTTCATTGTTGAAGCCAAGGCTTCTGGTCTGCCCCTGATACAGGAATTGCGCATGATGGGCATTCCGGTCGAGGAATATACTCCGCATCGCGGTACGGGTGACAAGTTTGCCCGCCTTAATTCGGTGGCGGATTTCTTTACCAGTGGTTTTGTCTGGTGTCCGGATACCCGCTGGGCGGAAGAGGTGCGCGAAGAGATGGCGGCTTTTCCACAGGGTGATTTCGATGATCTGGTGGATTCTTCTACACAGGCATTACTGCGGTTTCGTCGTGGCGGGTTTATCTCCTTACGTGATGATTACGAAAATCCTGATCATATTCCAATCAAGGCGGCATATTACTGAAATGGATAATTTGACAGAATTTGAACAGGTTGTTCTGGGCTGCATGGTTCTTGGACTGGATCACAGACTGAAGTTTGTACTTCAGGAAGACAGTACCGTGGCGATATACACGGGACAAAGACTTCTGACCCAGATTGAAACAGAACATTTTATTCAGCTGAAGCCACAAGAAGTTCTGGATTTGGCGGGAATTTAACGCAGGGAGCATTATCGAGGAAGATTATGAGCATTATGAAAAAAATCAGCCCCTCTTACGCTATTCTCAAGAAGAACAAGGAGGACAGCGCCCTCAAGACATTGAGGAACTTCAGCGGTATTGCCACTGCCATGCATGATTCAAAAAATGGTGGCAGTGGGTTGAAAGGTTTACTCGATCCCGGCAACATCGTTCTGGACTCAAGAGGTCCGACCGATGAAGAACGCAAGGCCAGACGTGATGCAAACCGTATGAAAAGAATGTCTGGCGCAAAATCAGGCGGAGCCACCAAGAAAATGGCCAAGGGCGGCATGACATGTCGTGGTATGGGCGCTGCTACCAAGGGTGGACGTACCAAGGGAAGCTGCTGATGAAGAACCCGATTAAGATGCTGAAAGATTCAAATGCCCGCAAGGGTAAGCAGAAAGAGATCATGGGCGAAGATTACCACCGGCAGGAGCGTATCCAGCTGAAGGGCAAGAATGCCGCCAAAGATACCATCCAGCGGGTTTCTGACTACAAGGCAGCCAAGCTCGAAAAAGCGCCCAAAATGGTTAAAAAAATGGCCAAGGGTGGAAAGACCAAAAAAACTCCTGAAATGCGTTCATCGACACGATGGGAACCAGCTTCCAACAAAATGGCTGCAGCTAATCCAGCAGGTCCGGTTGCTGACATCCTTCAGCGGGGTTACCACGCCATCCAACGAGAACGTGGCGAAGAAGTGCCTGAAGATAGTCCGTATGTCAGGGCTAAGAAGAAACCCAAGAAAATGGCCAAGGGCGGTCTGTGCCGGGGCATGGGTGCGGCCACCAAAGGTGGTGGATTCAAGGGGTCACGGTAGTGATTGAAAACAACGCCATGGCGTTACACGCTGAAGAGCCACTGGAGGTTGAAGTAACCACTCCAGTCGGTCCTACCGATGACGGTGGAGCGGTGGTTCAGTTTGGTGAAGAACAGCAGGGTGAACCAGCTTTTGGTGACAACCTTGCCGAGTTCATAGAAGAAAAAGACCTGAGTCTGTTGGCCAGCGAACTGGTACAGGATTTTGAGTCTGATCGTGACAGCCGTTCCGAGTGGGAAAAGACTTACATCAAGGGACTGGACTTACTTGGTCTGAAGTTTGAAGAACGCAATCAGCCATGGGATGGTGCCTGCGGAGTATTCCATCCTCTGCTGGCTGAATCGGTGGTGCGTTTTCAGGCGCAGACCATTCAGGAAGTGTTTCCAGCGTCAGGTCCGGCCAAGACCTCGATTGTGGGTAACAAGTCACCAGAAAAGACCAAGCAGGCCATGCGGGTACAGGAATACCTGAACTACATGACCACCAGCAAGATGAAAGAATATCGCACGGAGACCGAGAAACTGTTGTTCTCCCTGCCGCTGGCCGGATCATGCTTCCGCAAGGTCTACCACGACCAGACCTTTGGCCGTCCGTTCTCGATGTACGTTCCGGCAGAGGACTTCGTGGTTAATTACGGTACTGCTGATCTGAGTACCTGCGAACGCGCTACCCATCTCATGAAGAAAACACCCAACTGGGTGCGCAAACGTCAGGTCGCCGGTTTTTATCGGGACATTGATCTTCCGGATACCAAGCCGGAACTGACCGAAATTGACAGAAAGTACAACGAACTGAAGGGTGAGTCCGCCGATCATGATCTGGATGACCGGCACATCCTGCTGGAAATGCAGGTTGATCTCGACCTGATCGGGTTTGAAGATGGGACGGGCATTGCCCTGCCTTACGTAGTGACGGTCGAGAAAGGTTCGCGGGAAATCCTGTCAATCTATCGTAACTGGAAAGAAGATGACCCGTTGCGTGAAAAGCGTGACCATGTGGTTCATTACCAGTATCTGCCGGGGCTGGGGTTTTATGGTTTTGGGTTGACCCACATGATTGGCGGGCTGTCCAAGAGTGCCACCTCGCTGTTGCGCCAACTGGTTGATTCCGGCACTTTGGCCAACCTGCCCGGAGGACTCAAGTCTCGTGGCTTGAGAATCAAGGGTGACGATACCCCGATTGCCCCCGGAGAGTTCCGTGACGTGGATGTCCCGAGTGGCGCAATCCGCGATAACATCACGTTCTTACCCTATAAAGAACCATCATCAGTCCTGTACCAGTTACTGGGTGATCTGGTCAGCGAAGGTCGCAGATTTGCTTCAGCTGCTGATCTGAAAGCTGCTGACATGAATGCCGAAGCACCGGTTGGCACCACCCTTGCGATCCTTGAACGGGAAATGAAGGTGATCAGTGCGATACAGGCCCGCATCCATCATGCGATGGGTCAGGAACTGGTTATTCTGACAGCTATTATCCGTGAGCAGGGGCCGCAGGAATATCCTTATGAGGTAGATGGCGAGTACACCATCACCGATGATTTCGATGCCCGTATCGATGTGATACCGGTCAGTGATCCCAATGCCGGGACCATGGCGCAACGCATCATGCAGTATCAGGCCGCACTGCAACTGGCAGCGTCCAAGCCTGAAATGTACGACCTGCCATTCCTGCACCGGCAGATGCTGGAGGTGCTGGGGATTGGCGATGCCGACAAGATCGTGCCGATGTCTGAGGACATGCTGCCGCAAGACCCTATCACCGAGACCCAGAGCCTGCTGACCGGTAAACCGATCCGGGCATTCCTGTATCAGGATCACGAGGCACACATTCAGGCACACTTGGCTGCTGCAGAACACCCACAACTGTTGGCGCTGATGGAGAAGAACCCGAACGCCAAACAGGTTGCCGCCTCCGCTGCAGCACATCTGGCCGAACATCTGGCGATGGCTTACCGGTATAAGATTGAGCAGGAACTGGGTGTGGAAATGCCCGATCCGGATATGCCATTACCGGAAGACATCGAAATACGCCTGTCACGTCTGGTAGCCCCTGCTGCAGCCCAGCTTACCGGCAAGGCCGCACAGCAGGCGCAAGCTGAAGAGAATGCCAAGAAACAGGAAGACCCGATTATCCAGCAAGCCAAGCGTGAACTGGACATCAAGCAGGAAGCGCAGGACTCCAAGGAAATGACGGCGATGGAAAAGATCAAGGCCGACTTGCAGAAGGCTTCCGACAAGATGAAGCTGGATCGCGAACGGCTGGACTTGGAATGGGAGAAGCTCGAAGAGGCCAAGCGCAAGGCGCGTAAAGTCGAGGCACTGAGCGAAGACAAGCTGGATTTGGAAGAAGAGAAGATGCATGCCTCTGCTGAGACCGCCGGACTTCAATCTGGAGCAAATCTTGCCAGCGCCATCATCTCCAGTAAAAACAAGGATAAAAGTAAGTGAGCGGAAGCTACGAGAACGTGCTGGACACCCTGAAAGGGATGATCCGGCAGATCATGAACGACCGATCTGACCACATGTTGGGAGACGGTTGTGAGAGTTTTTCCGAATATAGGCACCAGACCGGTGTAATTGAAGGTCTGGCAATTGCTGAAAGAGAGCTTCTTGACCTGAAAGAGAGGATTGAGAATGCTTGAGGAGATATCCAGTGTTCATTGAATTTCTGACCTCCAAGTTTTTCTTCATCGTGCCCATGCTGGTCGGTGCTTTCACCTTTTTCATCATCATACGCTGGGTATCGCTGGGGACGGGCATCACACGCTCAGAGGCAAGAGAGGAAATCAAAAATGGCAACCAAGCGATGGCGATCTATTTCAGGGGCCGGATTATTGGCGTTGCTATTGTCGTTGCCGGGTGTGTGCTTGCAGGCGCAAGCGTCTAATGACCAGTACGATGAGTGGTTTCAGGAATACAGCCTGCGTTATCTTTACGGGCTGGTTCCTGATGATGACTGGCGCTGGCTGAAAGCGCAGTGTTATCAGGAATCGAGGCTTAAACCGGAAGCAGTCTCCCCCGCTGGTGCGGTGGGTTTGTGTCAACTGATGAAAGGGGCGGCACAGGATGCTGGTTTGTCTCCACATGAACGTACCGACCCAAAGAAAAACATCAAGGCCGGGGCATATATCCTGCGGCGCAACATCAGGACATGGTGGCCCCGCGATACGCGCTTCCTGCGTCTTCAGCTCGGTTGGGCTGGGTACAATGCCGGGGCCGGAAACATCATCAAGGCACAGAGTATTTGTGGGGGCATGCTGTGGCGGTTCATCGCGCCCTGCCTGCACAAGGTCACCGGACTGAATAACAGTCACGAAACGATCAGCTACGTGGCGTTCATCCCCGGCTGGTACAGAGGAATGGCGCAATGAGCATCTTCACCGGATTGTTTGCCCGGATAACCGGATCAGCCATTGGTGGCTGGTTCAGCACCAATCTCCTATGGATCGCACTGTCGGCCTTTCTGGCACTGGGCTTACTGACCGGATACTACAAATACACCTCGGTGCGTAATGCCGGACGGGCTGATCTCGCTGAAGAACAGTACAACAACCTGCGCCGGGATTTTGATGGTCTGCTCATCTCGGTCGATATCAATGAAGCGGCATTGCAGGTTTGCCGGGTTGCCAATGCCGCTAACGCTGCTGCACTGGAACATCAGAAACAGCTGGCACAGGACGCACTGACCACGATCAAGTTGTTACAGGCCGAATCGGTGCATACCGTGGAAACCATCCACGATGACGGAGAAAAACTGCGTGGACAGGATACCGAATGCCGGACTGTGGATGCTCCTCTTCCTGACTTTTTTATTGTTGGGCTGTGGGAGTAATCCTCCCAAGATCGTCACAGTCCACGACACGGTCGAGATATACCGGGATGTGTACATCACACCACCAGAGGAATTGCTGCGCTCTGTGACCGTTGTGCGGCTTTCCAAGCCGATAACCACCATTGATTTAAAAGTCGGCTTCTTGGAACAGAGGGAAGCAGCGAAACTGTGTAACAGTCAATTGTCTGAGATCAAAAATCTGGGAGATGCACCATGAGTTATGACTACACTGAATACCTCGCTAATTTCAAAAAGGGTTACATTGCCAATATGGATGCTAATGGCTTTTTGGTCAAGTATCGTCAAGCCATTTATGATGAAGTAGAAGACTATCTGGAAGCCAACCAACCCCTG